>SAMEA3663208__coassemble_87_pt1 | contig 57550 bp, 43 predicted proteins | sample SAMEA3663208__metabat2_high_PE_004 | metagenome-assembled genome bin SAMEA3663208 (sample SAMEA3663208) | pig gut metagenome | biome: pig gut; feature: pig-associated habitat; material: faeces | place: China | collected 2013
CTCGCGGCTACGGTGCCGACAGAATGGGGGTTGTGGAAGGAGATGTTCGCGATATGGATGAGGGCTCTCGTCAGCCAGTGGCGTGGCATAAACGGTATGTACGGGGCGACAATGGTGATGATGCTCACGGGAGTGCAGGGAACAAGGAAATCAACATTCTGCCGGCGACTAATGCCTCCAGAGCTGATGCCGTACTATACTGACCGCCTCGACTTCACGAACAAGCGCGACGCTGAGAGGGCTCTGACACGCTTCTGCCTCATAAACCTCGACGAGTTTGACCAGATAAGCCAACGGCAGACGGCTTTCCTGAAACATATGTTGCAGAAATCAAGCGTGGCATACCGCAAGATGTACCAGAACGAGATAGAGCAGGCAAGGCGTTATGCCGCTTTCTGTGCCACAACGAACAGCAACACGCCACTGACTGACCCTACGGGTTCGAGGCGGTACATGGTGGTGGAGGTGACTGGGGCTATCGACACGACTTACGAGATAGACTATGCCCAGCTCTATGCCCAGGTGTTGGCGGAGGTGCATGCCGGCAGAGAGTCGTTCTTCGACACACAGAAAGAGCACTGCATCATGGAGCATAACATCAGCTACACCGAGGAGACTCCGCTGGAGACGATGTTCAACAACACATTCGCCACGGCGCGTGAGGGTGAGGAATATATCGAGCTGACAACGACAGAGATTCTCCTGGAGTTGAAGAGACGGTACGCATCGAGCATCATCATCAACCGCAGCACGCTAACAAGGATGGGACAATGGCTTAACAGCCAGGGTATCAAGCCTGTGCGTAAGGAGAAGAGAAGGGTCTACCGCCTCTGTCATGTCTGACGTGATGTGTTGCTGGTATGGCTGCCGCCCTCCTCACGGCTTGACACCTCCTTGACACCTCCTTGACACCTATACACCACCTCGTCAAGACATAATCGCCACGATATCACACGGTTATCCACAGGCTTGACACCTTGACACCTCAAACAAAGAAATACACGAGGCGTTCCCGTTCATATCACGAATTTTTTCTTTGTCACGAATTATTTCTTTTAGTCACACGGAGAATCACGGAATAATCTTTGTCACGAATTTGCGAATTAGCGAATTATTTCTTATAATCACACGGAGAATCGCGGAGTATCACGGAAGGTCACGATACTATTTCTTTATCACGAATTAGAGAATTATCGAATTATTTTCACACGGAGAGTCGCGGAAAGTCACGGAAGACAAAAATTCGATAATTCGATAATTCGGGACAAAAATGAAAATCCGTGTGAAGACAAAAATTCGAAAAATCGGGAACTGAAAGTTTGGTGGTATGAAAGAAATATAGTATTTTTGTTACGCAATTTGCGCAACGCAATTTGTGTAATATTATTAACCTCTTGTATGACAGACAGTTTGAAGAATCCATTCCTTATATATGGATATGAGGACCCTGAGCATTTTTGCGACAGAGCGGAGGAGACAGCAGATATAATCTCCGCATTGCGTAATGGAAGAAACATCTCGCTGATAGCTCCTCGCAGAATGGGTAAGACGGGATTGATACATAATGTTTTTCATGGGATAAAGCAGACGGACCCATCGGCTGCATGCTTTTATGTTGATATCTTCGCGACAAAGACCCTTGATGACTTCGTGCATTATTTAGGGAAGAACATCGTGGGTAAGATAGACACACCACAACAGAAAGCGGCAGGATTTGTCACGTCCTTTTTCAAAAGTGCAAAGGTGGTGTTCTCGGTAGATATGCTTACGGGAATGCCTGAGGCGACGTTAGGGTTTGAACCCCACTTGGCGAAGAATACTCTTGAGGAGATATTTGCATATCTGAGACAATCGGAGAGGGAATGTTATGTTGCAATAGACGAGTTTCAGCAGATTCTTGAATATGAAGATACTGGGGTGGAGGCAATGCTACGCAGCATGATTCAGTTTTGTCATAATGTACACTTCATCTTCTCGGGGAGCAAACGGCACATGATGGTGGACATATTCACAAATGCCAAACGGCCTTTCTTCCAATCTACGGAGTGTATGAGTCTTCATCCTATTCCAGAGGATAGATACTATCTCTTTGCCGAAAGGTTCATGCGCCAAGGTGGGATAGTCTTGAACGACGATGTCTTTCATGATATATATTCCCGTTTTGAAGGACACACATGGTACGTGCAGTATATCCTGAATGTGATATATGAATATGCACCTGAGGTTGTCACGTTTGAGGATGTAAACAATGCGATAGTGCGAATTCTGAGGCGCAATGAGGACACTTATCGGGAGACATTGGACAGGTTGTCGAAGAACCAGGTCTATTTGTTGTCTGCCATTGCCAATGAGGGTGTAGTAGGTCAGGTTAACGCCGGGAATTTCATTCGCCGCTACAGGCTTAAAGGGACGAGCAGTGTGAACAGGGCATTGGAATACCTGATAGATAGGGAGTTGGTATATAAGCAGTCAGACGGCTACATCGTTTATAACCGCTTCCTCGGTATGTGGCTTAAATATACAATGAGTATATAATCAGGGTTGTCCCGTCAGGTGTCCTAATAATGCATCACGGGGGGGGCTTTTCACACGGAATAATCTTTGTCACGAATTTGAGAATTAGCGAATTATTTCTTATAATCACACGGAGAATCGCGGAGTATCACGGAATAATCTTTGTCACGAATTTGCGAATTAGCGAATTTTCTTTTTATCACACGGAATATCGCGGAAAGTCACGGAAGACAAAAATTCGATAATTCGATAATTCGGGACAAAGGACAAGTCTCGGGACAAGAAGATAAAATTCGATAATTCGATAATTCGGGACAAAGGACAAGTCTCGGGACAAAAAGATAAAATTCGATAATTCGATAATTCGTGACAAGAAGAAAAAAAGAAAATCCGTGACTGTCCGCGATACTCCGTGTGATTGAAATTCGATAATTCGATAATTCGGGACAAGAAAAGAAAAAAATGAAAATCCGTGACAGTCCGTGATATTCCGTGTGAAGACAAAAATTCGATAATTCGATAATTCGGGACAAAAAAGAAAATCCGTGACCGTCCGCGATACTCCGTGTGATTGAAATTCGATAATTCGATAATTCGGGACAAGAAGATAATCCTTGTTATTGACAGGAAAAAAATATTCGTGTCCTCATGCAATAAATCATCCATGTATGCCGTTATTATCAATAAAAGGCGCAGCGTGACAGCAGAGACGTTCATGAAGGCGCCTGTCAACGGCCAATACATGCAAGAAGAATGACACCGACAATAATCCTACTGTTCACATTAGCCATATCCCTCATCATCGGCGCACTGACAACACCACGTCTTGTCAGCCTCGCCCGCGAGATGCATCTCTACGACCTTCCAGACAGCCGTAAGGTGCACACCATCCCTATCCCACGTCTCGGAGGAGTGGCATTCCTCCCCGCCGTCATCATCGCCATAGCTACCACTGTCGCCATAGCATCACGCTTCGGCATCACCTTCGACGATATAAACGGCCAGGGCACACCAGAGCATTTCGTGGCATACGTGGCAGGAGCCATGATGCTATATATCCTCGGGATATACGACGATGTCCATGGTGTCAGCTACCGAATAAAGTTCGTGGTGCAGATATGCGCTGCCGTGCTGCTGTGCATCAGCGGGCTGTGGATAGCATCCTTCGAGCATGTATTCTATATCGACCGTGTCCCGTTCTGGATTGGCATGCCGCTGACGACATTCTTTGTCGTCTATGTCACGAACGCCATCAACCTCATCGACGGCATTGACGGTCTCGCCTCAGGCCTGTCGGGCATCTCGCTCCTTGTCGCCATCATCCTCTGTGTCATGTCGGGCGATATCGTGTGGGCTATGCTCGCCATAGCATATCTCGGTGTGCTCATAGCGTTCTTCTGCTATAATGTCTTCGGCGGTAGGAACAAGGTGTTCATGGGCGACGCCGGCTCGCTGACCCTCGGCTATACCCTCAGCTTTATCGTGCTGCATTTCTGGCAGGCCCATCCTGTCTGGAATCCTTATCTCCATAATGTCGGTATCGTCATCCTCTCGACCCTGACGATACCTCTGCTTGATGTTATCCGGGTCTTCATGAGCCGCATACGTGACGGCCGCAACCCATTCCTCCCGGACAAGAACCACATCCACCACAAACTGATGCGCACAGGCATGTCTGGCCGGTGGACCATGGTCACCATCCTTTTTCTCTCCGCCATTGTTGTTATCCTCAACTACCTTGTGGCGCAGATGAGCCAGACGCTAATCCTCCTTCTCGACGCCCTGCTTTTCGTCGTGATGCATATCATCATCAACTATTTCATACACAAGAAAGAGGCGATGACAGGCAGCAGATGGGACCGTGTCTTCAGAAACAATCATGAATTGAGATGAAAGTTCTTTGTCACGAATTTGAGAATTATCGAATACAAAACTTGGTCTAGGTCATGAATTATCGAATTATCGAATTTTTAATCTTGTCACGATACTTGGCCTGGGTCACGAATTTGAGATAAAAGTTCTTTGTCACGAATTATCGAATTATCGAATACAAAACTTGGTCTGGGTCACGAATTATCGATTTTTTAATCTTGTCACGATACTTGGCCTGGGTCACGAATTATCGAATTTGCGAATTATTATTTTTCACAAGAAATCTAGAAAGCAAGCATTTTCTTCCCGTTGTTCAGTAGGCCCAAAGACAAAATTCGAAAATTCGATAATTCGGGATAAATAAGACTTGGAAAAAAATTCGATAATTCGCAAATTCGTGATAATGAAGACTCAGAAAAAAATTCGAAAATTCGATAATTCGGGATAAAAAACTCGTGACAAAGAGCTTTCGTGGATGGGGACATCCATGTAGGCAATTCACAATCCATACAGTATCAGATAATTATCTATATCGAGAAAACATGTCATATATATACCCAGCAGAAAGTCAAAGCCTTATAGGAATCGCAATGCAGCTGCATCGCGAATTAGGATGCGGTTTCAAAGAAAAGGTATATCAGGATGCATTTGAGGTCCTGCTTAAAGAGAACGATATCCCATATGAACGCGAGAAGCACATTACACTTACGTTTCATGGGGTTGTTTTAGAACACGATTTCTACTATGACTTTTTCTGCTACGGCAAGATTGGTGTAGAGCTTAAAGCGATGGGTAATATAACAGGAGAGCATGAATCACAGATAATAAACTACATCCATGTAGGGAATCATCGTCTCGGAATTCTTTTTAATTTCGGCTCGACGAGCCTGCAATACAAATGTTACCCGAATCGTGAGAATTACAATCCGACTAATAAATGATTATGTCACGTTAATCACGAAAGGTTCCTATCACGAATTTGAGATACAAGTTCTTTGTCACGAATTTGCGAATTATCGAACTAGATAATCTTGTCACGATACTTGGCCTTTTAACACGAATTTGAGATGAAAGTTCTTTGTCACGAATTTGCGAATTATCGAATTAGATAATCTTGTCACGATACTTGGCCTTTTAACACGAATTTGAGATGAAAGTTCTTTGTCACGAATTTGAGAATTATCGAATTAGATAATCTTGTCACGATACTTGGCCTTTATCCCGAATTATCGAATTTGCGAATTAGTATTTTTCACAAGAAATCTAGAAAGCAAGTATTTTTTCCCGTTGTTCAGTAGGTCCAAATACAAAAATCGACAATTCGATAATTCGGGATAAAAAAGACTTAGAAAAAATTCGATAATTCGATAATTCGTGATAATGAAGACTCAGAAAAAATTCGATAATTCGATAATTCGTGATAATGAAGACTCAGAAAACAATTCGATAATTCGATAATTCGTGATAATGAAGCCTCAGAAAAAATTCTATAATTCGCAAATTCGGGACAATGAAGACTCAGGAAACAATTCGATAATTCGATAATTCGTGATAATGAATCCTCAGAAAATAATTCGACAATTCGCAAATTCGGGATAATGAAGACTCAGAAAATAATTCGAAAATTCGAAAATTCGTGATAATGAAGCCTCAGAAAAATAATTCGATAATTCGCAAATTCGGGACAATGAAGACTCGTTACAAATAATCCATGACTTTCTGAGACTTTCCGTGTGAGGAGGAGGGAAAAAACTCGTGAAAAAGATGATGAAAAAGAGATGGTTTATCTTCTGTGACGACCAGCTGGTGGTCAAGAAGACCGGCGAGACAGTATACAGCATTCCTGAATACGACGACACACCCTGTCCGCTTTCCGGCGACGACATCATGATAGATGTCGCTGACATATCAGGCGAGGGGACTGTCATGGCCGCCATGGTGAGAGACAAAGAAAAGATGACCGAGATTATGGGCGAGGGCGACGAGACCGTAGGCCTCAGAGCATCATTCCATATACTGAAAGAGGAGGACTACCTCCAGGCAGGGAAATGCCGCGAACTGCTCTATTGGACAACAGAGACCCAATACTGCGGGAAATGTGGCGGCGTTATGGAACGTGACACACAGATATCACGCCGCTGCACACGATGCGGACACACCATATGGCCACAGCTTGCCACAGCAGTGATAGTCCTGATACACCGTGGCGACGAGGTGCTCCTTGTCAAGGCCCGTAACTTCCGTGGCGACTACTACGGCCTCGTGGCGGGATTCGTCGAGACCGGCGAGACCCTTGAGGAGGCTGTGAGGAGAGAGGTGATGGAGGAGACCGGACTGACGATAGGCAACATAAGATACTTCGGGAGCCAGCCTTGGCCCTACCCCTGCGGACTTATGGTAGGCTTCGAGGCAGACTATGTCTCAGGCACTATCCACCTTCAGCTCGAGGAGCTGAAGCAGGCGGGATGGTTCACAAAGGACAACATGCCCGATATCCCCGGTAAGATGTCCATCGCCCGCCGCCTGATAGACAGCTGGACAGAGAGATAGTGTCTCTCATCACACCGAGAATGATTCTGACTCTCACACGGAGCATCACGGAAGGTCACGGATTTTATTTATCTGTCCCGAATTATCGAATTTGCGAATTATTGTCTTCACACGGAGAGTCGCGGAAGGTCACGGAAGAAAAAATTCGATAATTCGCAAATTCGGGACCAAGGAAAAGTCTCGGGATAGGAAAGATTCTTCCGTGATTCTCCGTGACCATCCGTGTGAAAAGAAAAATAGAGACCATCCGTGTGAAGAAACACAATTGACAATTATGAAAATGGCTCTAAAGGCGGTGTGTCCTTACATACACCCTAACAGCATCAATTTCAAATATGCTCCATTCAAGGCATGGGTTAGGCTGGGCGGAGAGACCGCAAGAAGTCTCTTCCCACCACGCTTGCTCCATGCACTGGCATACAAATATGAACTGCCGGATATAAGTATTCGACGGAAAGAAGCGCGACTTATGTTTGTCGAGCCAGTCTCCATCTCATTCGATGCATTCCCGTATTACGCCACACACGAAGTCATACCGTTCATATGGGACTGCTGGCCGCGCTATTATGACAAGATGGAGAGATGGATGAGGAGGCACAAGATTCGTCGGGCCATCTTCACTTCGAAACAAGAGATGGAGGCGATGAAGGCACGGCTGCCAGAAGTCAGTATGATGCACTGTCCTGAGGCTGTTGATATACAGCTTTACTCTCCAGGTAAGGATTTGAAGAAGAGGAGCATAGACCTGCTGGAGTTCGGACGCTCAAACATCAAATACCTCGGCACCGATGGAATAGCAGGCATCAACCACGTCACGACTCTACAGAACGGACGGTTTGTTTACACAAATGATGAGCTCTTTGCTGCCATGGCCGACGCAAAAGTCACGATATGTCTGCCTCGCTGTCTGACACACCCCGACCTTGCGGGAGGTGTAGAGACGCTGACACAGAGATATTGGGAGACGATGCTATCGCGCATCGTCATTGTCGGCCATTGTCCGCAGGAGCTAGAGGATATCGCAGGGTATAACCCGTGCATAGAGATTGATGAGAGGAACCCTGTCGGGCAGATAGTGAGTATAATCAAGAATATCACCCATTATCAGGAATTAGTCGACCGTAACCGTGATGCGGCTCTGCGCCTCGCGCCGTGGGAGCTTAGGATGAGACAGGTGAAGGAATGGCTGGAGAAGATATAAACTCCTCGCACAGAGGACCACGCTGACAAAGCTCATACCACACAATGACATTCAGATGGAAAGACAAAGCGAAGCTGTTCTCGGGTGAGGGAATTTATTTCCTCACCTTTGTCGTCGTAAACAGGAAGAGGATGTTCGGGCGTCTGAAAAGGCTGACCCACCCAACACCTGAGGGACACACGGCGGTAATGGAGGCCAGCGAATTGGGCAATGCCATATACCGTGAGTTCAACCGCATCCAGGCTATCCACCCCTCGATACAGATACTGGCGAAGCAGATAATGCCAGACCATTTCCACGCCGTGGTATGGTGTCATGAAGGGTTTGAGGGGAGCATAAAAGTCGTGGCACGCAGTTTCTCACAAGCCTGCAGCCGCATAGCCCGGGAATATGCGAGGAGACAGCGGGAAGGGAACGCGCCCTTGTCTGTAGGAACCTCCAGCCGTGGTTTGCCGTCAATATCTGCGGGAAAAACCAGCCAGCCTGACGCGCCCTTGTCTGCGGGAACTTCCAGCCGTGGCTTGCCGTCATTATCTGCGGAAAAACCCAGCCAGCCTGACGCGCCCTTGTCTGTAGGAACTTCCAGCCGGGGTTTGCCGTCATTATCTGCCCTATCCAATAGGGCAGCGCCCACCTCTCCCCAGACATCATCCTTTGCGAAGATGCCCACGCTCCCCATGGAGGAGTTAGACTGCGGTAATGGCGCAAGGGTGCTTTTCGAGAAGCCTTTCATCCGCACACTATCCCATAAGGGACAGCTAAAGAATATCATCAAATATACCCACAACAACCCTGACAACGCCATTATGAGAGAGGAGAACCCAGACCTCTACGTCATAAGGCGCGGCATCGTGATAAAAGGACTGACTTTTGACACAATGGGGAAAAACCGTCTTCTGGACTTCCCCCTCAGACAGACAGTGGCAATAAGCCGGAATGCGACAGAGGAGAAGATACAGCAGATGGCAGAGCAGGCATTAAGAGAGGCAGAGCGAGGGGCTGTCACATACACTGTCGCTATAAGTGAGGGCGAGAAGCATGTGGCAAGAGAAATCCGTGAACACGGGATGCCGTTAATAGTAATAATGCCTGAGGGTTTCCCGCCTGAAGGCACAGCCGCGGCAAGGTATTTCCATCCACACGGGGTTTACCATAAGGCATGTGGGGAGGGACGCTTGCTGATTCTCTCACCCTCAGAGCACAACTACAGCATGGAAAGCGTAGTAAAGAGGACTGAAGCGGAACTCAAACGAAGATGCATGGCAAGAGGCCTCACATATACCCCTATCCCCCACAACTCCAAACGCTGGCGCTTCATAGCATGCAACGTCATGCTCCAGATGATAACAGAATAAGGATGACATAGAAGAGTGGACTTCCCTGACATGGCCGTACACATCTATCATCATAACGGGAGCAAAAGATGCCTCAGTTTGGTTTTAATGCGATTTTATTTGCATATTACAATTTAAAAGCGTAATTTTGTAGCTGGAAATCAACACTTATTGCCAAGGGCACAGAATTATTATGGGAATAACAAGACTATTACTTAAGACTTCAGCCGCTCCATCATATTTATGGGACAGAATATGGGCGGTTGTATATAAGCGCGCCATGAGACACTGTGGTAAGGGAGTCTATATACGACCAATGTCATCGGATATAAAAGGAGTGGAGAATCTCTCTGTAGGTGACGGCACGAGCATACCGAAGGGCAGTATAATATACTGCACCGACGCCCCGCTGACAATAGGAAGAAAGGTGGTCTTCGGCCCACGGCCCACGATAATCACTGGCGACCATCGCATCGACATCATAGGGAAACACATCATAGATGTAACAGTAGAAGAGAAACTGCCAGAGAACGATATGCCTGTACAGATTGAAGACGGCGTATGGGTTGGTGCTAACGTGACTATACTAAAAGGGGTTACGATAGGACGTGGCTCTGTGGTTGCAGCAGGGGCTGTGGTAACACGCTCATGCCCTCCCTACTCCATCATCGGTGGAGTACCGGCAAAGATCATAAGAGCACGCTTTACGGACGAGGAAATTGTCGAGCATGAGAGAATACTGGGAACGGAAACGAAAAAAGACTTACATAGAGGAAACCCATGATACCTAAGATTATTCACTATTGCTGGTTTGGAAGGAATCCTCTTCCTCCGCTCGCTATTAAATGTATAGAGTCATGGAGGAAATATCTTCCAGACTATGAGATTAAGGAATGGAATGAGGACAACTTCGACGTCAATATCATACCTTACACGGCGGAGGCATACGCACAGAAGAAATATGCTTTCGTAAGTGACTATGCCCGCTTCTGGATATTATACAAATACGGAGGAATATATTTCGACACTGATGTCGAAGTGATACGACCACTGGACGATATCATAGCTCGTGGAGGATTCATGGGGTTTGAGACCGACTATAAGGAGGGCTCAACATCTCATGAATTCTCCACGAACCCTGGCCTCGGACTGGGCGTAGCCCCTGGCCTCGGCCTGATAAAGAAAATGTTGGATTTCTATGAAATCCAACATTTTAAAAACGAGCAGAATACAAGGAAACAAATCACTGTAGTATATATAGCCACAAAGATTCTTGAAGAGAACGGCCTTAAACAAACTCCTGGCATACAGGAAGTGCAGGGGGTATTAATATACCCTTCTGAATATTTCTGTCCGATAAACGTGACAACTGGCAAACTGCACATAACAAAGAATACAAGGAGCATACACCATTATGCTGCGTCATGGGTAAGCAGCAGTTTCTCTCTGAAGGTGAAGATAAAAAGGTTCTTGCCAGAGAGACTCCTGATATGGATATCAGCAATTAAAAGAAAAATAAGGAAATGAAAGCAATAGCCAAATTCTATACTTATTTCTGGATAATATACTTTCCAGTATGTATCGCATTTACGTATGTGGTAAACTTTGACTATAGCGACGAGGTGCTTACTGTGCTGTTGTTGCTTTATGCTATAAACCACAAAAATCTGCTGCAGAGAGCTCAGAAACGTGTCGACGAGATAAAGATATACATTCTCTTCATGCTCTGCTATCTCGCCTACTCTTTCATGGTTGACATAACGACACCAAGAGGCATATGGCTCGATTTCCTCCAGCAGATAAGGCCTTACGCTGTGTTCTACCTTACATGGATGATGGCTCCAAAATTCAACAACAAACAAAAGAAACAGATAGTGGCGGTCATGCTCCTGTCTTTCTTTGGTTATCTGACAGCCTTCATGGTTAAGCCTGAGCTTGTCTCTCCATACGAAGGGGAGGAGTCAGCCGCCTTAGGACAGATAGCCTTATGTTGCGGTATGATATACCTGCTCTTCACTGAACATTCGGCAAAAAACAAATATATCGCCATCATAATAATGCTGTTAGGTCTGGCTTCAGGAAAGTCAAAGTATATAGGTGAGTGTATCGCGTTCATATCGCTCGTGCTGTTCGTGAAGGACAAAATCAAGCTGGACTCTCTGGCAACATACCTGAAGGTGGGAGCTCTGGCGAGCGTTATCCTCTTCTTCACATGGACAAAATTCAATGTGTATTATGTAGAGGGATTCAAGGAAGGCGCAAAGGACATGGCACGTCCGCTGACATATACGACAGGACTGCAGATTATGCAGGACTATTTCCCTTTTGGCAGCGGACTGGGTACATTCGGCTGTGCTGCAGCAGCAAAGGAATACTCGCCACTATACAAGGAATACCATCTTGACAATATCTGGGGTCTTGATAAAGAGAACCCTATGTTCCTCGCTGATACGTTCTACCCTATCGTATACTCTGAATTTGGCATTATAGGTGTATTCTTTTTCTTGGTATTCTGGAAACGAAGGCTTAATGAGGCTAACACGATAATAGATACCACATATTACCGTATAGCACTCATGTGTATTCTCGCCTTGGCATTGGAGAACACTGCCGACTCGTCATACGTGTCAGGAAAGGGAATGGCTTACTTCATGATTCTCGCCGTCTGCCTGAACTCGAACTTGTATCTGAAGAAAGAGTAAAGCAAGTAAGGATGAATGTGCTCATCAGTATATGGGCAATAAAATGAAACACCCTCCACAATATTATGATGGAGTCGATTAATGCCCACCATAAGGAATAACAGATTTGAGAAAAACCTTATTGCTGTCTTCCGAATTATTTTTATGTTAAGTGACGTAAAATCAATGACCACAAAGATTGTTTTTAGTGGTCGAGGAGCAAAAGGATACGAGTAGACGGGTGCATGCTAGGGAAGCATGTCATCGGGACTGCTGACCCAAGGGAGATAAAAATGATAAAAATGCATCAGTGTGAACCTTGGACGCTATTTTACATATGAAGTTAGATGCCGTTAGAAACTGATATATAAAAGGGGACAGATAATGACATAAAATATTACATCCCCCCAAAACAACAGTAAAAATATATGCAACTTGGAATACTACTGACAAGTACAATCACGCCAAATGTTAAGGGCGGAAACTTCTCCGCAAACGAGAGACTGGAGATGTACAGATCAACCCTTAAATACTATGCTGACACTATAGGAAAAAAATATCCCATCTTACTTGTGGAAAATTCTGGTTTTAATTTGGAAATCTTTCAAAAAGAGTTCTCCGGATGTATATCATTAGAGACAATAGGATTTACCCCCCCACAATAGCAAGCGTTACCAACAAAGACGACTTTGACAACAGCAAGGGAAAAGGATATAATGAATTCCTTATGATAAAAAGAGGATTAGAGCAATCTAAATCACTCAGCCAATGCACCCATTTCCTAAAGATAACAGGGAGATATCCAATGCTCAATATATGTGACATGGCAAATGAGATTGAAAAATATGGTGAGAATATGTTGTTTATGGGTGACATAAAGGACACAAAAATATATGAAACACTTCACATCAAGAAAGATGGGCATTGGGGAGACTCCCGTTTCTTCGTCGCAAACATCAAATACTATTTAGAGAACATGGGTGACAGCTATTTATGGATGGACGATAATATATACGGAAGATACGCAGAGGACTATATTTTCAATTTTTATCAAGAGCACAAGAACGAGGCAGGATTCTCATTCAGATTCAAACATCAAGTCAGGTTTGGGGGGAGAAGCGGCGCAAAGGGATACAATGAGGAATACAACTCTGTCAGGAAAAAGATCATTAACGGTATCCATGGCATAATAAGATTAGCTTTTCCATGGTTATGGATATAAGTGTATACATTATTATATCAGAAAAATGAATACAAGAACAAAATTCTGTATAGCAACAAAAAATGTCAGGAACAATGTACGCCATTGGCTGAAACTACGCATATGGGGTAAAATAGCCACAAACACTTTCATATTTGTCATAGACCCAGAGCTGAAACATCCTGGTTTGGCGGACAGGTTTAAGGCAATTGTCAATTGCTACAACATAGCGAAATTGAATGGATACAATTTCAAAATAATCTTTAAGCACCCATTCGCACTGGAAGACTATCTCGTACCAAATGACATCGACTGGATAGCAGACTATTCTGACCTACATTATGTTCTATCCAAAACAAGGTTTTTCAACGAGCTGGACTTCATCACAGAAGACAGTTGGAAAGGCAGAATTGAATTAAAGAAAGATAAAGAGTACCATTGCTATTCTTATGTTGGAAACAGGCAGCCTGACATATTTCCTGAATCAGGATGCAAATGGCATGATTTGTTTCATGAACTTTTCAAACCATCGGATAGGCTGGAACAAAAACTCCAAGAATGTGGTTTCCCAGAAAAGAGCTATATAGCGGTTCATATCCGCTTTGTTAATGCTCTTGAGAACTTTGAGAAGGTATCATGTTGTGATAATGCAATAAATACAGAAAAACAGAAAGACGACCTCATCGCAAGGTGCCAAAAGGGGATACTTAGAATCAAAGAGCAAAACAAAGATTGCGACATATTGGTATTCTCTGATAGCAAAAGGTTTCTGGAGTCAATAAAGCATATGCCTGTAAAAACACTACCAACAAACAATATTGGACATATCAGTTTTGGGACAAACGCAGACATGACAATGAAGACATTCATAGACCTTTACATGATATCAAGAGCAAAAAAGGTATATAGAATAGATGCGCCTGAGCTGTATGCGTGGTCGGGGTTTGCTGTAACAGCTGCAAAAATTGGAGGCATTGAATTCCTAACAGAAAATGTATGACCACTGAAAACTATTATTGTCATGAGCATCATGCTTTATACTAACTGCAAGAAAATGTATGGGACAATGACTGACTTTGACAGACTGATTGACCGTTACAGGCAGTTTGGTGGGATAAAACTGGCATGGGCGTATATGAAGATGGGGCTAACATGGCCTCTGCTCAAAGCAATATTCTCGTGCGTGGTAAAAGGCAGGTCGCTGAAGAATGTCTATCCTGTCATACAGAGCCGGACACAGCCAATGCTGGTGGATATGTTCTCACCCATAGCTCATAGCCTATATGAGAAATATTCGGGTGACAGGTGTGCATATACTGGCAACACAAGTGGAGAGAGGAAAAAAGTGTGGTTCTGCTGGCTCCAAGGTGTTGAGCATTCTCCTGTCCTCGTTAAGGCATGTCTGGAATCACTGAGGGAGAGACTGACTGATGCAGATATTGTCATAATTGACGGTGAGAGTTACAAGGAGTGGATTGGTCTGCCCGAATATGTTACAGAGAAATACAGGAACGGGAAAATACCACCAGCATTATTCAGCGATATGATAAGACTGGAGCTATTGGCAGAACATGGTGGGGTATGGATTGACAGCACGGTTCTATGCACTGTACCATCGAGCGACGAGCATGGGCAACACGCTCCATCATGGAGAGAGATAACTGAGGCTGAACTGTTCGTGTTCCAATATACCAAGCCGGGCTGCAAATGGTCAGGGAGTATATCCAACTGGTTTATCGGGGCGAGAAGAGATAATATCATCATAAAGATGGTAAGGGATATGCTATATGAATACTGGAGGGTGTATGATGTCACTATCGACTACTACATATTCCATCTATTCTTCGCTATTGCTGCCAGAGAATGTCCGGATATGATAAGGCGAATGCCCTACGGATGGAGCATTCCATGTATAACACTGGGTGAGCACTTAGAAGAGGATTTCTCTGAGAACAAGTGGGAGAAATTCACGAAAAGAGTGCATTGGCACAAGCTTAACTATAGAAACGAGAAGAGGATGAAAGGTAATAAGAAATCATATTATAACTACATAATAGACAGATATATACCTTATAAAAAATTATACGACAAGACATGCAAGTGATTATAACGGCTCCATCGCTTGACACGAAGAAGAATGTAAGTGGGGTATCAAGCGTGGTGAGATTCATCATCGACAATAATCCCGGAAGAAGGTATATACACTTCGAACTTGGAAGACAGGACAACGAGAGAAGGGGACCACGAAGACTGCTCTCTCTGACAAAAGCCCTATGGGAATGGAAGAAACTACTAAGCAAGAACACAGAAGCCCTGGTTCACTATTCATTCCCTCTGTCGGCCCCGTCTATCCTACGTGACCCGCTATTCATGTGGACAGCAAAACGTAAGGGACACAGAATGGTGGTGCATATTCATGGTGGATTATTCCTGAATGCTGAAAGGACGCCATGGCTGCTCAGAAAGATTCTGAAATGGGTTTTCTCATGGGATGTACCATTCATTGTACTAAGCGATAAAGAGCGCGAGATTCTAATGGACAAATTCTCAGCAAAGAATGTCGAGATTCTACCTAACTGCGTCAGCATACCAGAAGAGGATAACTATACACATAAGGAGCAGCGGAGACATGATGGTATCATTATGGGATATTTAGGACGCATAGAGGGAAACAAAGGCATGAGGGAACTGCTTGAGGCTTGCAAAAGGCTGAAGGAGGAAGGAGTAGACTTCAAGCTGCGCTTTGCCGGCAAAGAGCAAAAAGAAGGGGAGTTCATTCCGGAATACAAGAACGCCTTAGGCGGGAACTTCGAGTATGTGGGCCTTGTATCAGGGAAGACAAAGGAGCTTTTCATGAGGAGTTTGGACATATTCATCATGCCGACATACTTTGAGGGGCTGCCAATGTCACTGCTGGAGTGCATGAGCTATGCCATTACGCCTGTCGTCACCCCTGTAGGGTCGATATCGACTGTAGTTGATTCACTAGATACAACAACAAGAGATGTGTCTGGAAAATACAATCTGGAGGCAGTAACAGAAGGAATGGACGGAGTATTCATTAAGAAGCAGGATGCCAGGAGTATCATCGATGCTGTGAAACTGCTCTACGACAATAGAGGGATGACAAGAAAGTTGGGGCTTAATGCACGTAAAAGGATAATACAGGAGTTCTCTCCAAATGAATATATCGAAAAGCTAAATAGTATATACACGAAGGCAAACCTACGAACATAAAGTTTCCTTTGTTCAACGGATTATTCAACAATCACAATGACGGGATAGACAAGTATCTGCATGATGCTGTCTATCCCGTCATTGGGTTTAAATCATTGTCAGCTGAGATTCAGAATATCGGGATGCTCGGGGAGACTACCCGACACCTGAATGACAGAATACCGGGATGCTCGGGGAGACTACGCGACATCTGAATGACAGGAGAATGGAATTATTCTGCGAGTGATGGAGTGAAGCGTAGAGTGTAGGTGTAGCTGCCGCTTGTGGGGCACTGGTACTGAGACAATGCCTGGTCGCCACCGCAACTGTTGTTGCCGAGTCCACGCTGATAGTAGTCGAAATGGGCATATATCTGCGACTGCTTGGTCATATCGTACCAGTGGAGACCGTCGGACCACATGGTGTCGCCAGAGCCGTACCATCTTGTCTCATCGAAGTGTCCGAGCGAGAATGCTACTTGTCCACTTGTCTTGAGATTGAGCCTCACGTTGGCAGAACTGTTCGTCAGCGTCAGCTCACGGAGGTCCTGATGGTCGCCGAATGTCTGCGGATGCGGGAACTCCTCCATGAAAGCGTCAACTGTAGTGGTGTATCGTCCGAGCCATGAGCCTGTCTTGCGGTCTACGTAGTTAGACCATGGGCCACGGCCGTAGTATTCCACCTGCTCGAAGCCGCTGGGGAACTGCATGCCCAATCCGATGCGGCGTGTCACACCCGTTGGGGAGAACGTAACGACCATATCAACCGTAGCGTCGGGATAGAAGGTATATGCTATTGTGTACGAGCAGTTGGTTGCCGTCCCCTTCATAGTCATGGTGGCCTTGTTGTCCTTAACTGAGAGAGCGGATGTGACGCTTGTATTGCTGCTGTTGACACATGCGGCAGAAAGGCTGCGGTCGTTGTCTATGTCACGATAGCTGTTGAAGTCTGGAGCGGCATACATGAGCGACTGTCCTCCGTATGTCCATGATGACATCTTGCCGTTGCTGAAACTGATGCTCCATGCCTTGCCCGATGGTGTCGTTCCGCTTACCGTTGTTCCGCTAACAGAGATAGAGCCTGACGAGGTGCTTACTGTTGGCAGCGATGGCCATGATGCCAGCGTAATCTCACCCTCTGCTACAGGATATCCCTTGTATGCCCACATCTCGTCCTCGGTGAGGCAGAGCTGCAGATGCAGGATGTACTCGGCGTCAGTTGTCGTAGTGGTAGTGTAAGGTATGCTTACCGTGCCTGTGCTTCCGGCTGTTATCGACGGCATGGTCACGACACCGCTCTCCACGCTCCGTCCGTCCTTCAGCACGAACCATTGCAGGGCATACTTGTTCAGATTGGTGAAGTTGTTCTTGTTCTTTATTGTCAGCGTCTTGCCGCTGAGCGATGAGAAAGTCACGTTCTTATATACGTTCTTCACCTCGGAAAGCTCTGCGCTCCACTGGCGGTCGGCAGTGATAAGACCATTGTTGAGGAAGTTGCCCTGGAAGCCCCAGTTCACGCCACCTGTAGAATTGTAGTCATAGCCAGAAACATAGTAGTTGAAGCCGTTGCTGTCTTTCAGCGTTCCTGCTGCAATCTTCGTTGGGTTATAGATGCTCTGGTCAACGAAGTCCCAGATACATGCGCCGATGATGCCCGTGCTGCTCTCTATGATATCCCAATACTCCTGCAATCCTCCTAATGAGTTGCCCATTGCATGTTCGTACTCGCAGATGAAGTACGGCATGCCGTTATATCCGCTCTTGTTGCTGTTTAGACTCGATACCGTAGGATACATGTTCGAGCCGAGGTCGCTGTACCTCTGGTTCTGCTCGTTGTGTATCAGTCGGCTGTCGAGGCTCTTCACCTTATTGTACATTCCGCTGAAGTTGCTTCCTGCTCCACACTCGTTGCCCAACGACCAGAAGATGACAGACGGATGGTTACGGTCGCGCTTAACCATGCGCTCTGCACGGTCGTTCATTGCATTCTGCCAATAGCTGTTGCTGGAGATCTGAGTTCCTACGTAGTGGCACTCCACGTCTGCCTCGTCCATACAGTAGAGTCCGTAGGCATCGAACATGGCATACATCTTCGGCTGGCGTGGATAGTGGCTGGTGCGCACGGTATTGATATTCGCCTGCTTCATCAGCTCCACATCACGCAGCATGGTCTCCAGGCGGATGGCACGGCCTGTCAATGGGTCGGTGTCCTGAGTGTTCACACCCTTGAAGTAGACCCTTTGTCCGTTGATGAGCACGGTATTGCCGCTTTGTGTGATATTGCGGAAGCCATAGCGTGTAGAGAACGCCATTTCCTCGTTGCCACTGGCATCCTTCTGGCTTATGAGCACAGTATACAGGTTTGGATCCTCGCAGCTCCATGCCTTCAGACCCGAGAGTCCAGAGAGGGTAACGGTCTTGGTTGTAGTTGTTGCCGACGACATGGAGAATGTGGTAGAGCCAGAGGCTATCACACTGTCATCATTGTCGAGCAGGGTGACATCTACAGTCTTTGCTGCCGAGCCGCCATCACGGTTGTCCATGGTCAGGGCTACGCTCATGCTTCCTGCTGTGGCAGTGGTATTAGATGCCGAGAATGTTATCACGTGGTCGCTGACGAAGGTCTTTGGGGTAGCAACGAGATATACATCACGGTGTATTCCCGACAGATGCCACATGTCCTGTCCCTCTAAGAATGAGCCATCACACCAGCGGTAAACGCATACTGACAGTTGGTTGTCGCCTGTGGTCACAAAGCCTGTGAGGTCAAACTCCGCATCGGTGTTAGAGCCTTGCGAGTAGCCCACAAACTTGCCGTTCACCCATACCACTATAGCACTGTACGCTCCGTCGAAGTGTAGGAATATCCTCTTGTCGCTCCATTCCTCGGGTATGTTCATTGTCCTGCGGTAGAAGCCCGTTGCGTTATGGTCTTGAACACCATAGGCTGTATATCCTGTATTTGCATTTGGGGCGCTGCTTGAGAATGGATAACCGACATTAGTATATACGGGCTTGCCGTAACCGGCCATCTCCCATGACAGTGGAACCTTTATGTCGTCCCATCCGCTATCATCAAGGGTCTCTGAATAATAATTGTGTGAGCCTGGTGTACCCGACGTTCCTGAATTGAACTTGAATTTCCATGTACCATTGAGGCTCTGGTATTCTGTGTTATTCTCCGGTGTCAGCCAAGGCTTGTGGTAATTGACGTCTGCCTTCAGGGCTGCCATCGAGGCGTAAGGCATGAATGTAGCATGTGCCTCTTCCTTGTACTTGGCATATACCGTCTGGTCAGCGACCCAGCTAACATTGAAGCTACCATGCTCTGAATCCCCTGACGAGCCACCACCTGACTCACCGCCACCTTCTGATGACCCATCGACAAGAATGAATCCGAACACAGCAGCTGCGCTCTCGTCTGTGGTGCGTGTCATGGTCTCGCCCGATGAGGTTGTAAGGTAATAGATTGTTGTAGAACCTCCATCCGTGAATTTTGTGCGGAGCTTATAGGTATTGTTACCCTGACCGACGAGATAGAACTCCTGATTCTCATTCTGGCTGTTATTATACGACATCTCATCTGTCCACTGCAGCGGACTTAACGCTGTGTTATTGTTTGCCATATCAATGGCAAGACCAGAGAGGACGCTCTTGAAGAGATATGGATAGCCTGAATCAAAGGTGCTGTTGACAATAGTCCACTGCTGTCCGGAGGCATTGGTCAGAGACTGGACCTTCAAGCTCTCGTCTACACTTGTCGTTGTCACGGTGATGGCCTTTGTAGGGTCATCCACCGGAACAATATAATATGACTTGCCGTACTCTGGAACTACGTATGTGGAGGTCTCTGTGCCATCAGTTATAGTCACAGCTTTATATGTGGCGTAGCTTCGTGTCCGTCCCTGTGTGCTGCCTATCTGCACACTTGTCTGGGCGAGCAAGCTTGACAGTACTGTTCCCGTATAGCTGGAATGTACTTCGCCGTTTATGCTCAGTCCGGCTGATGACAGCTCTACGGTAAGGTCAGTGCTTGAGAGTGGTATGTCTGTCTGTACACTGGCGTTGCTCATATTTACCCAGTTCAGCTGTAGCGTTTTGCTGCTTGCGGTATAATACAGATGGACATTGTAATAGCCGTTCCAAGCGTTGATGCCGGTTCCTATCGACAGGATATTCTCCCATGTTGTGGATGAGGAGCATGTGCTGAGGTCTATCTCTGCCTTTATGCTCTGCGATGTGAAGTCTATGCTTGCTGTCTGTGAGAATTTCTCCCCATTAGGGGTATAGTTGGACCACAGAGTTGTATCGGCCTTTACTTGCCCTATCCCCACGAAAAGGATTATGGAGATGCCGAGAATATATGATAGTGTATGTTTCATATCTGGTATGTTTCTATTTCCGTTTCACTACTTTCTTTCCGTTGACTATATATATGCCAGCGGGGAGGGATGCCGATGACATGCGCTGTCCGCTGATGTTATAGACATTATGGTTATCGGCAGACATATTTGTGATTTCTGTTATGCCTGTCGTGATATCGTCGAGCGACCATGAGGAGGCGAGCTTGGCTGCCGTACCTGTCACGTCATTGAAATAAGCACGGAAGCCCTTGACCGGATTGTCTCTTGAGAGCAGGACGAGAGTGTTCTTGCTCATGAGATAGGCTCCGGCAGGCGCTGTTGTCTTATAGAATGTCGGGATGTATGCGTAATCGTTGGTCGGATTGAGTGTGCGAGGGGAATCGGCGAACGTCTGGATATCATTGAAGATATAATACCCCTCAGCGTCTGCCGCTGCCTTTGTCGGGTAGACGAGGTAAGGCGTGGCAGCCTCTATATCTCCTGTATAGGACGAGAACTGCAGATACTGGCCGGCAAGGCCTTTATACTCTGCCACAGCGGCATCCTCGCCGAACTGATCAAGGAACTGCTGGCGTGGGATAGAGAATGGCACACAGAACGTGTTCCATGAGTTGAGGGTCATAGTGCGCTTCAGCTTCACAGTGGCCGTCTTACCGTTGGTGACAGGGGCGGAATAAGTCTCGGATGCCTCATCGAGAACAACAGTCATCGTCTCTACGATATCGGCAGGCAAGAGGAACCGCCACTGTGCTTTGGTGTTTTGGGCATCGGGTGAGAAGACATTGCGTATCAGCAATGATAAATAATCATTCCACTCAAGCCATGTATGTGCATTGACACCACTATAGAGGAGTCCTAAATTGTAGATGCCCGATGACACTCTGGAGAGAGACCATGTGTCATACATGCCGGAACCATCGCAGGCTGTCTGCTCAAGGACAGTGGCTGACATATAGCCCGATGGGGTAAGAAGGCGATAAACATCAGGTAGAGACGCGGAGGAACCTGATGTGGAGGGCGACTCGACTGTGATGAGCATTGTGGGGGTGTCTGACAGGACGAGATATCCATCAGCATCGACAGACATATATTTTCCCGTGTAGACATTCTGTATATAATAGCTTGCTCCTGCTGTTGGCGTCTGGCCTGTCTGGGCTGAGAGACGCGGAGGACAGAGGAGGAAGAGGGAAACAAGAATCAGGGGAAGAGGGACAATTGAGAGAGTGGAATAAACCCAACGGGCGGTAAACCGCTTGTCCAGACCCTCGTCTCCCGTTGTGAGGTGTAGGAATGTTATCATAGCAATAAGAGTTATTTTTTGTTTCACAAGTTGATAACTTGCGGATAGTTAACGAGTTGACGGGCTAAAGAGCTAATGAGCTAAAGAGCTAACGGGCTAAAGAGTTATCGGGCTAAAGAGCTAACAGGCTAAAGAGCTAACGGGCTAAAGAGCTAACGGGCTAAAGAGTTAACAGGTTAACACGCTATTACTCATGCTGTCGTATTTTTTGCTTGGACTATCAACTTGTCTGCTTATCAACTTGTTTACTGTCAGCATATCACAGACATGTGATACATGAGAAGAGTAATATTTATGTGGGGAGAGGTGATTCCCATCATAAAAGGAAATCCGGGGAAAGCGAGAAGTGTTATTCTCCCCAGTAGTTGTATTGTCCAGAGTTGGCATCATCATCCCAAAGTGAGTTGGTATGCCAAGGATTTTCTTTGGAGTCTGCCTCGACCTCCTCGCCTTCACCTTGGTCTCTGACGCCGCCGGTATGAATGTTGCCTACCTTAAAACCCGATACCATCAGTGGCAATGGGGAGTCAGGGATGGGGATGGGTGAGAAAGTTGGTGGTGTGTATGGTTTTTTATCCATAGTAGAGAGATGTATTTGACATGATTAAGGCTTGTAGTGAATTGACCGCAGCTGGGCGGACAGCAGGAATGTATCGTATGGGGTGGACAGCAATGCGGTAAAAGAGGAAAGACAATATCTGGGGGAGTGGACAAAGTTGCTTATGAAGAAGGGCTGTGGAACCATCAGCCGGGCTGAGTGGAGCAGTAGGATATGTACGAAGCGAAAAAGGATACTTCGCCAAGCAGAGACGCCCGCGAAGTATCCAATCACTTGTCCATTTATATTTTTGCTATTGTTCTCACATTATCCATAAGCTTGTCTTATGGGAGTATCAGTCAGACCACAGGTTGATGTCCCAGAGGTTGTTCTTCTTGGAGTCGACCTCGATGTCCTGGTCCGTAGTCTCTTCTGGCACCTCAATATCTATGATTTCATCCCCATCTTTCACTATGATGCGGCTTGCCTTGAGGAAAGGCACCTCGTCGTACATTGGTATGACGTCAAGGACTGGGGCGATATATTTCTTTTTCATAATGTATCTCCTTTCTTCTGAATTATTTTACAATCATCTTTCGTCCATTGACGATGTATATACCCTTAGGGAGGTTTGTGTTGTCAGATATCTTCTGTCCGCTGAGAGAGTAGACACCAGTCTTTGAGATAGAGGTGTTGGTCTCTGCACCGTCGACAAACAGTCCGTCGATGCCTGTTGAAACCTCTTCCTCGTCGACACCATCGATGTTGAAGATAAGGCTCTTTGAGGTGTTGCCAATGCCTGTCTCTATCCATCCACGGAGACCTTTGACTTTGTTTACACCGTTAGTTGCGTACATCCAGCTGCCTCCACTTAGTACATAAGAATTGGCAGGGATAGGATTAGCAGCATCTGCGGTCTGTGGAATATTGACATAAGTGCCGACCATTCTCATCTGGCCTCCATCACTTGATGCGCCAGCCATGAGGTCATTCTTTATCCTTGATTCGGTCAATTCCTCATTGAATGTAACCTGGTTGATGGTATAATAAGATGTTAACGCAGGAGTCTGCATTTCCTTACTGTGGTACTTCAGCTTCTGATCCGTTGGCATTGGAATCTGTGGGTTGATAATGTACAACTTGCCTGCCTCAATAGCTGTAGCCGCATCGTCGTCGAGGTTGACGAGCTCAAAGTATATGCGGTTTTTATCGGCTCCATTCAACTTTGCGAGCTTTGTTGTGCCGAAGGCTGTCTTTACCTGTCCAGCGTTCAGAGTGACAGGAAGAACAATAGAGTTCCACTGTCCTGGGTTAAGGTTTCGCTTCAGACGAAGGGTCTGGTTCTTTTCCCTGTTAACCTGCTGATTAAGATAGTCAATAGATTCCTGATCCTCGGAAATAATAAGATTCAATTCGCCCTTACCACAATAGCTGAGTGCGAAAGAGTCGAAGCATGTCCACGAGCTTGCAGAACCATCTTTCACCTCAACACCGAATGTCAGGTTTTCATCTTGACTGACATAAACAGTCACTGACTGCTCGAAAGCTGCTGTACCATCATTTATCAGTCTTGAAGCCTTGACGTAAGTAGTAGGTATTGACTCTGGTGTTATGAACGTCGCTGTCTGGTACTTATCTGCATTCGACTCATCGCGTGTTCCAGAGTAAGCGAAGAGATAACCCTTACCATCGTTTGAGAAACCCTTGCAAGTCACCTTGTACCATCCTGGTGTCCATCCGCCGGTGCTTGATGATATTGTCTGTTGAATAATGCCAGACTGACCATGGATATTAGCCGTCCAGTCCTTTCCGTAAGGCGACTGCCAATTATCAACACTTGCATTCAAGTCTTTGTCAAGGTTAGTGCCTTCTTTTCCGTCCAAGATATAGCCATTACCTATATAATATGTATATCCCTTCTGTCCAGAGGTTTTGCTTGAGAGTGTCAACTTTTGAGATGCTATTCCATAAGAATGTTCAGTTCCGCAGTCAATGAAGTCACCTTCATCAGTCAATGTAGCAGAAGAACCAACTGTTGTCAGATTATGAAGTGGCTTTGTACTTGAGATGGTAACAGTATGGGAATTAGTTCTAAATTGTAAACTGTTCCTATAATAATAGCATTTCAAAGAATATGTATAAGTAGTAGTCTGTGAACTGATTGCGTTTATTGGTAGGATATTATTATCACAGCTAACTTCAGAACCATCTGACGACAATGGTTTATTAGTCTTATTTGTTGACAGCGCCGTTTTAGATGGTATCGTCCAGTTTGTTATGCCCAAATCACTACGGTAGAAACCAGGATCTGAGAAGAAGAATGGTGATGGTGTCGGATTGGAAATCGAGGCATCATCAGCATTTTTGAAATCTTCCTTTATCTCTGTCAATGTCACAAACATCCACTGTGAGTACTCATCATTGCCTGAAGTTGTAGGCACAACATCCAATGACGAAGACTCTGCAGAAAGATAGTATGTATCGTCTTTATATTCGGTACCTTCTGTTATTTTTACCTTTAATGTGTAGACATTTTTCTTTCCATCAACAGCAGTAATATCCCACTGACCACAGGAGAATTGGCCTTGGTCAAGGAAGAAGTTGCCGGTGTCATTCTTTATATTCTCACCATCAGCAAAATTAAGGTATCCTGCACCACTACCACCTTCAATCTTGAGGTTTGTCTTCACATAATATTTACCGCTACCAGCTGATTGGAGCGCTTGCATCTGCAGGCCTGAGGCGCTCACCTCTGTGCCTGTTCCCCACAATCCGCCTTGAGACAAGAACATTTTCTTGCCTACATTATATAGATAAAAGTTCCCTTGTTTCCCAGCAGCTATATCGCTGAGAGATGTACCTTTCCATCTCGAGTCTTGAGCCAAGGCTTGAGAGGTAGTAATGAGAGACAGAACGAATGTTGTTATAACAAATAGTAACTTTCTTCTCATAGTAAAAAAGATTTATTAATATTATTGATTCATTTTATATATTCAGCGAGATCGTTTCGTTATTCGGCGATAATTTATCCAACTGCAAAGTTATCGAAACTTATAATCATATCGTCAATTATTTCTTATAAATATGTACGATTCTATGGAAAAAGACGTCCGATTGGTACGAATCAGACATATTCAGCATATCATAATAGCATAGTAAAATGCGTCGGAGGAGGAGACAAAAGTGGTAAAAGAATAGGAGGGGAAGAGGATAGTCTCTCCTCTCGCTGCTCCATCAGGTCCAACAGTCGCGCCTCTTCAAGGCTAAGTTCTTGGGCATGCTATTAGACATTGACTCTTATCCACAGGCCTCTCCTCTCGCTGCTCCATCAGGTCCAAAGTCGCGTTTCGAAGCTGTGGATAAAAGTTCTTTGCTTTATAATTCGCTATTATGTAACTCTGTATAGCAGCCAACACAACGGACAGCCATGCTTATTTGCCGATGTAGGTGGTGGGGCAGTAAGGGAGTTGGGATGAGTTGGGATGAGTTGGGATGAGCTGGGATGAGCTGGGATATTTGAGAAGACTCACGATTGTTCAGCCTCCAGTCGTCTCTGCTCCTGTAGCTTCCAGTCGCCTGGCGACATGCCGAGATTGTCCTTGAATATCTTGTACAGCTGGCTGCGCGACGAGAATCCACACTCGGCGGATATTGTCTCGTTGCTATACTCCGGATGTTCCATTATGATATTCTTTGCAGCTTGGAACCTAACATCGGAGAGCCATACGCGGAAGTTGGAGTGTAGCACCTGGTCGAAATAAATGCTTAGGTCTGAGCGTGAGACAGCAAGGCGCCGTGCAAGAATCTTGAGTGTTATGGTGTGGTCACGGTATCCACGGTCGTCACACCATCTCTGCAGTGAGCAGCGTATAAACTCCTCCCGTTCCTCAGTCAGGGTATTCCCTTTCTCTCCCGCACCGCCGTTTGCGGTATTATCCGATGTCTCGCCATTCCCGTAGACGGTATTCACATATTCGAGATTCTGGACGAATGTCATATTATTCAGCGCAGAGATGAAGCTTGTGACATAGGCAATGAGCGTAAGCAGCAGTATGGGACCGAATATATACAGTAGAGTGTTTGACAATAATGAGAAAATGATGAGAATCGAAGACATGGAGACGAGTGCGAGGCATATCCACGAGCTTCGTATCTTAGTTAGCCTGTCTACGGGGTGGCTGTTCCCGTACTCCTTATAGCGCAGAAATATTTGGCGCAGAGGCATGGCTATGAAGAAGAGCATGGTGAGCGCAAAGATGACATAGAGGGCAGTCAGGACAAGGTCGAGATGTAGATTGCCGTAGATAAGAAGTCCAAGGATGACAACAGAATAAACAAGGACATGGCACGATATGGCTGTTGAGCGGTAGAATCTGAGTATGGACTCGTCGCTCCTGATATTTACGAAAGCGTATGAGACGAGGAATGTTGCTGGTGTATAAAACAGGATATTTATCAACGTGGCGACATCGGCTCCCTGCAAGCGGAAGTTGAATTTCATCTGCAAGAGAAAATGTACAGTGAGGAGGAGCAGGCCGGAGAAGAGCAGCCAACGCGACTGCTCATAGCGTTTTACTGTCGTGACTACGAAGAGTCTCGACATCGCTATATATATGTCAAGTATCAGTGTCACTAAGAAACACCCGAACTGAAGGTGCGTTATATCTGGCATACTGTATGCTAAAATATTGATTCTACTGTTATTAGGGAATTATCAAAACATAGGGCAGAGAATACACAGGAGTATCATCTGATGTGCCAGTATCCCACCATGGAAGGATTTGATATCATTCAGACAGAGCATTTCCATCCCATGTTGCCCATTATAATCGAATTGATTCTATGAAAGCGAATAGTAGTGTTTACTTACAAATAGAAATAATTGATTATATGCAAAATTACAATTAGATTTTGAAAAAAGGCACCTTGGCTGGTGATTATTTTGATTTTTTAACACAGAAGATATGTATTATCAAGGCTACGGATTAGGGGTTAGTGCCTATCACGTAATAGGGGAAAAACTGTCTTCACTACGAAGGGGATGACCGTATCTATATATATAAGTAGGTGTGCAGAATTATCATTATAATCCTTGCACCGCCTACCGCGCATTATCAGCAAGTGGCAACAGTCGAGTAGGAGCCACTACACTCCTTTATGTCACATACTGATTCTGCATCAATAATCAATACAATCATTATAAAAATAATTCTGCACACCTACTTAGATATGAACAAGATAGGCGATAGGTGGCTATAGCGGAGTAAGATGGCAGAAGGTTACAATATGAAACTTTAATGGGGTGGTATGCTTATAGTTTTCTTGCAATACCGACAATTTTGAGACAGGTACTGAATCAGCACAATAGAGCTATTGAATGAGCCGTGATTTCGTTACCAATGATGTGGTGAGAGGTACTGCTTACAATCTGAAGAGAATGGAAAGCACGGACGCATGAATGATGACATACAAGTACGGGAGAGCGAAAGGGCAAGAAGGCGCATTTCAGCGGCCGGATGAATCACGGTATATGCTCTCAGCCATGAGACGGTATATCTCGCGTGTGAGGTTGTCGTCAATAAGAGCCATCTGGCGGTCCATGACAGTATGGTCATTACGCACCATGGGGCCTGTCTGTGCGTCGCGTGGGGAGAGAGATGTCACTTTTCGTGCTGTCTCATCAATGAGCGGCAGGAGGAGAGAGAAATCAAGTCCTGCGGAAGACATGACGCGCTCGGCAAGGCGATAACAGTGATTGGTGAGATTGCAGGCGAAGACGGCAGCAAGATGGAGACGGCGGCGGCGTTCGGAAGAAAGGGTGACTACGCGTGTGGAAACAGACGATGCCAACGCATTGACGACGTGGGCGGAAAGAGCGTCGGAAGACTCGACAAAACAGGGGATGACGGAGAAATCCACCTCACGCCCCTTTGTGAATGTCTGCATAGGGTAAAGGACAGCTGCGTGCGGGGTGTGGGGCATGAGGATATCAATGGGGACACTGCCAGCAGTATGTATGACAACGCTCGCGGGAGGAAAGGGTGAGAGAGCTGAGAGCACTGAGCTGATGGCATCGTCCTTGATGGATATGATATAGGCATCGGCATCACGGCTGATGAGTGACAACGAGGAAACAGGCTCTGCCCCTACCCTATCAGCAAGTTGGCTGGCATGGGATGCTGTCGGGCTGTAAACCTGCATTATGTTCATGCCTGATGTGTGGAGGACAAATGTGAGGTGTGTGGCGAGATTGCCAGAGCCGATGATGACAAGGTTATACATAATATTCAGAAGGTGGGGAGGAAGGGGCTTCACGCAACAGGGCTGCGGAGACTTACAGATAGGGAACAATCACTTCAGATGTGGAGCGATGACAGAATGGAAAAGGCCCTTGAACTGGAGGAAATCGTCAATCATGACGGAGTGTCTGCAATGCGGGATTATCTTACGCGCCATTCCTCCTGTTGCAACAATGACAGGCTGGGAAGGGAAACGTGAGGAGAGACGGTCAATGATTCCGTCGACCATTGATGCTGTGCCGTAGAGGATGCCGCTCTGCATACACTCAAGGGTGTTACGGCCGATAATGTCGGATGGTGTCTCGATGTTTATCGAAGGCAGCTGCGAGGCCCGTGTGCTCAATGCGGCAAGCGAGGTCTTCACACCCGGGATAATCATTCCGCCGAGGAATACATTGCCAGAGCTGATGACACCGACGGTAGTGGCTGTGCCCATATCGAAGACGATGGCCGGAGAGCCATAACAGCAGGCAGCGCCAATAGCATCGGCAAGACGGTCATGGCCGACAAGAGATGGCGACTCGATGTCGATGGTAAGGACGGGAAGAGCGTCGGCAACGGAGAAGAAATGGGGCATGATGCCCGTCAGGTCGAAGACGGCCTGCGATATATCATCATTGACCTCTGGCACGACAGAAGATATGGTGACAGTGGATACAGAGGCCGCGGACAGCCTGTACTTGGCAAAACCTGATAGAAGCTCTGAACAGAAGAATGTCGATGTCTCACCCTTCAGAGTCTTGAAGCGCCAAGTAACGGAGATGTTACCGTCAGAAGAGGCTATGGCCACAACGACAGTCGAATTGCCTATATCTATAAGTAGATGCATTGATAGGGAGGGATAAACCGGAGGGGCCGGAAAGACCGGAAAGACCGGAGGAACCAGAGGAACCAGAGGAACCGGAAGTTCCAGAAGTTCCGGATAATCCAGACAATCCGGGGCTTCCGGGGTAGGCCGGAAGGCCTGTGGAGGATTTAGGACATGTCCATTATATACGAGAGTATGCGTGAGGCTGTCTCGTCCTTGGAGCAGAGAGGGAGCTCAACGATATCTGACGGGGTGATGAGCGTGACACGGTTTGTATCGACACCGAAGCCCGTCTCGCCTGATGCTATGGAGTTGGCACAGATAAGGTCGGCATGCTTGCGCATGAGCTTGTCACGAGAGTTGTCTATGAGATTCTCCGTCTCCATTGAGAAGCCGACAAGCAGCTGTCCCTCACGCTTGTTGTCACCAAGGTGGCCCAAGATATCCTTTGTGCGGCAGAGTGGGACCGACATGTCACCATCCTTCTTCTTAACCTTCTGCTGAGAGTAAGCCGCCGGGGTATAATCAGCTACGGCGCTGCACATGATGATGATATCATTGTCTGGAGCCCTGTTCACGACTGCATCGAACATATCGGCAGCACTGACGACAGGGACAAAGTCAAGACCTATGGGCGGAGTAAGACTGACCGGCCCCGAGACAAGTGTGACAGCGGCCCCACGCAAGGCAGCCATGCGTGCTATGGCATAGCCCATCTTGCCAGACGAATGGTTAGTGATGAAACGCACAGGGTCGATGGCTTCTCTTGTCGGACCTGCTGTGACAAGGACCCTCCTGCCACACATGTCCTTCTCACAAGCCACAGCGAGCATGATATGCTGGAGCAAGACATCCTCTGATGGCATCTTCCCGCTTCCTATGTCTCCACAAGCGAGGCGGCCGGCAACAGGCTGCACGATGGTATAGCCGTAATGGGCCAGCTTGGCAATATTGTCCTGAAGGATGGGATTCTCCCACATGCCAGTGTTCATGGCTGGCGATATGATAACCGGCGCCTTTGTCGCGAGAAGTGTTGTTGTCAGCATATCGTCACATATCCCAGCCGCCAGCTTCCCTATGACATTTGCCGAGGCAGGGGCGACGAGGACAACATCGGCGAGCTTGGCCAGCGAGACATGTTTCACGCTGAAGTCAAAGTTGCGGTCGAATGTGTCGACGATGCACTTATGGCCTGTCAGTGTCTCGAATGTCATCGGCGTGATGAAGTGGCATGCGTTGTGTGTCATGATGACATGCACGTCGGCATGGAGCTTGACAAGCATGGAGGCGAGATTGGCAATCTTATAGGCCGCAATGCTGCCTGTGACGCCGAGAAGGATAGTCTTTCCTGATAACATATAATATATATGTGGGTTCTGGTAGAGGGGGGGATAGTGGGGATGTGGGGCAGGCTTACTGGTCAGTGAGCAGTCCGTGCTTCTCATAGTTGGCCTTGCGCACGATAGCATTGTTGTCGTCGACAAAAAGGACCACAGGCTTGTGTGTGGCAGCCTCCTCGGGCGTCATGTTGGCATAGGCCATGATGATGACCTTGTCGCCAACGCTGACACACTTGGCTGCAGCGCCATTGAGGCATATGATGCCTGAGCCTTCCTCGCCCGCGATGGTGTATGTCTCAAAACGGTTCCCATTGTTTATGTCGACTATCTGGACCTTCTCATACTCAAGGATACCAGACTCACGCAGGAGACGGGTGTCTATGGTGACGCTGCCAACATAATCAAGGTCGGCCTGTGTGACAACAGCACGGTGAATCTTCGCTTTCAGCAATGTTATATCCATAATACCTATGCATTTACGATGAAGTTGTCAATGAGGCGTGTCTTGCCTATATAAACAGCGATAGCGACGAGAGTCTCCCCGCTTATTGTCTCTACACGCTGGATATTCTCAAAGTCTACGACCTCGACATAATCAATGCGTGCGAGGGGCTCTGTCTGTAGAGACTCTGTGATGATGCTGACGACCTTAGACGCGTCGCGCTCCCCCTCATCGACAGCCTTCTTGCCCAATGCGAGACTCTTGGAGAGAATCAGCGCAGCCTTGCGCTCGGCAGGCGAGAGATATGTGTTACGGCTCGACTTGGCGAGTCCGTCAGCCTCACGCACTATGGGGCAGGGAACAATCTCAAGTCCGAAGTTAAGGTCGCGCACGAAACGGCGTATAGTGGCAAGCTGCTGGGCATCCTTCTGTCCGAAATATGCACGGTCTGGGGTGACAATATTGAACAGTTTGCCGACAACGGTGCATACTCCACGGAAATGTACTGGGCGTACAGCACCACAGAGGAGCTCAGTCGTCTCTGTCGTGTCTATGAACGATGTGAAATGTGACGGATACATCTCTGCAGGCTCAGGATTGAAGATAAGGTCACCGCCGACAGCCTCGACAGCCTCCATATCGCGCTTCAAATCACGCGGATAAGCCTCAAGGTCCTCATTGGGACCAAACTGTATAGGATTGACGAAGACGGAGACAACCGTGCGGTCGTTCTCTGAGACAGACTTGGAGATAAGGCTCTGATGGCCTTCGTGGAGATAGCCCATAGTAGGGACAAGACCGACGGTCAATCCGTCGCGCCGCCATGATGAGACAATCTCGCGCACTTCTTTTATGGTTTTAACTACTTTCATCTTTTGAGTTTGTTATATCTTATTCTCCTTTATCATAAAGAAGGGGAGGACAAGTCATATATGGTTACATTCATAAAGTGGGGGCTATTATATACCTTCCGGGAGAAAAGAGGCAAAAGGCTCTCACCGACTGACTAATAAAGCCGCCCAAGGATATCATCGCTTATGGTGAACGTGTTGCCGACGGCAGGGAAGAGACGCTGCTCACACTCTTCCTTATACTGTCTGAAAGCATCAAGCATGACGGTGTGCAGATCAGCATAGCGCTTGACAAACTTAGGATTGAAACCGGCAGTATAGCCGAGCATGTCCTGATAGACGAGGACCTGCCCGTCGCAGTATTTCCCCGCACCGATGCCTATGGTGAGAGCCGGCACGCGCTCAGTTATGATTTTGGCGACAGCCTCCGGCACACACTCAAGGGTAATGGCGAAGGCTCCGGCCTCTGACACGGCGACAGCGTCGTCAATAAGCTTCTGTGCCGCCTCAAGCGACTTGCCCTGTACCTTATATCCCCCGAGGACATTGAACGACTGAGGCGTGAGCCCAATATGAGCCACAACAGGTATTCCAGCCTGCACGATGGCTTTGATGCGGTCGGCATACTCTGCCCCACCCTCCATCTTGACAGCCTGGCAGTTGGTCTCCTTCATTATGCGCCCAGCGTTTGTGAGGGCATCGTAAACAGATGTCTGGTATGACATGAATGGCATGTCGATGACGACAAAAGCATCCTTTGCTCCTCTGCAAACGGCTTTGCCATGGTGTATCATGTCGTCGACCGTGACAGCGAGGGTATTCTCATACCCAAGTATAACGTTGCCGAGCGAGTCGCCAACGAGAATCATATCAATGCCTGCCTCGTCAATGACGGATGCCGTATGATAGTCATAGGCAGTCAGCATGCTGATAGGAAGCACGCCCTTGCGGTCAAGCAATTCAGAAATAGACTTCTTCATCGATTCTGAAAAACAAAAATATGGTTGAAATAACTTGCGCTACGGATTTACGGTGCAGCGCCGGCTAATTTCTTGTGAAACTGTTGATAAATAAGAAAAATGATGGTGATGGAAACGTCCACACCTTGATTTATCAGCGTAATCATGCGAAATCTCAGCCCACAGCCTTCGGCTAAAGTGTACGGAGAGCGTGATCACACCTAGGCCACGACACGCAGTCAGTGAGCCAGATGTTTTTAAAAGTATGCTCTTTTTACGCGTGCAAAGTTACATCTAAAAAAGATGTAAGAAGATAACAGTATTAAAAAAAATATCCATTAGTAACAAACATTAACATTTATGTAACATATTTGAAATAAATATGTAGTATTTTTGCAAAAGTTTTGAAACATGTCGTCAGGAAGTATAATATATAGGAAAAAGGTGAAGACGGACAGCGGTGTCAGCTTATAAGGCGATATCACTGAAGAACAATACAGTGACACCCATGGCTAAAGACAAGGAATGACATCGGGTTACACCTATTTATATATTATATACTGGTGGGACGAAGACAACCCGCCACATTATGGAGCCATATGAGAATAAGACATGGCCCAAGAGCAAGACACAAATACCAAAACCGCATAATTCACACAGATGGAAACACTACTAAATCTGCTCTCGCTGATAGGCTCGCTGGGCTTGTTCCTCTTCGGAATGAAGACGATGAGTGAGGGTCTTGAGAAATTCGCAGGTGACAGGCTACGCTCCGTGCTTGCAGCCATGACAAAGAACAGAGTCATGGGCGTGTTGACAGGTATCCTCGTGACAGCGCTGATACAATCGTCGAGTGCCACAACAGTCATGGTTGTAAGCTTTGTCAATGCAGGGCTGATGACACTGGCACAGTCAATCGGAGTAATCATGGGTGCGAATGTCGGCACCACAGTGACAGCATGGATAATATCTCTGATAGGATTCAAGGTGAATATCGCCGCCATGTCGCTCCCGCTCGTCGCAATAGGAATACCTCTCTATTTCAGTGGAAACGAGAAACGGAAGAGTATCGGTGAGTTCGTTTTTGGCTTCGCGTTCCTCTTCATGGGTCTCTCCTACCTTCAAAGCTCGGCAAATGACCTCAACATAGGAGGCATGGTGGCACAGATGCTGGCAGGGCTGGCAGACGGTGGATTCCTGACTGTTATACTCTTTGTCATGGTGGGAGCCCTGGTGACAATGCTCGTGCAGGCATCGGCAGCGACAATGGCCATAACGCTTATGCTCTTTGACATGCATATCCCAGGATTCAGCCTTGAGCTGGCAGCAGCCTTGGCTATGGGACAGAATATAGGAACAACCATCACAGCCGTGATGGCATCACTGACAGCCGGAACACAGGCAAGACGAGCCGCCCTGGCACATATGTTCTTCAATGTTTTCGGCGTTGTAGTGGTGCTGATAATGTTCTACCCTTTCTGTGACGCTGTGAGATGGGCAGTGGCTACAGTGGCAGGCGAAAGCAACCAGCTCGTGCAGCTCTCTGCATTCCACTCGGCATTCAACATATTCAACACATTGCTGCTCATAGGATTCGTGAAGCAGATAGAGCGATTCGTATGCTGGGCTCTGCCAGAGAAGGAGGAAGACCAGAAGGAGGTCGGCCTCAGGTATATCTCTGGCGGTCTGCTGTCGACAGCCGAGTTATCGATATGGCAGGCACGTAACGAGATTGGAGTCATGGCAGAGCGATGCCACATGATGCTCGGAATGGTCAAATCGGCTATGAGCATGGAGAAAGACGACGCATTCGAGAAAGAATACAAGAGAGTGGAGCACTACGAGCAGATAACCGACAACATGGAGGTTGAGATAGCAGAGTATCTCAGGAAAGTGAGCGAGGGAAGACTGTCTGCCTACTCAAAGAATCATATAACGAGAATGCTGAGGGAAGTGGATGAGCTGGAGAGTATCGGAGACTCTATGTTCCATCTAGCACGCACAATACGCCGCAAGAGGAAATACGAGAAGTCTGAGTTCACGGAATCACAGGCGACATCACTCAACCAGATGATGCAGCTGACAGATATGGCTCTCAGCGAGATGTACAGCATACTTACCGGCCCAGAGCATATAAGGATTGACCTCTCGAAGAGCTATCTCATTGAGGAGAAGATAAACACACTGAGGTCAGAATGCCGGAAGGCAAACCTCACAGCTGTGAACTCGGGCCAATACAGCTATCATCTCGGCACATTCTTCAATGACTTCATCGCTGAATGTGAGAAGGTGGGCGACTATGTTGTGAATGTCGTACAGGCTGAAGCCGGAGAATGACACACAATACGCCTCAATGCTATGAGGCAAAAAAAAAGACAGGACGAATATTTGAAATAATACATATTTGAAATAATACACCAAGAAGGCCAGAAGCGTTTTATTCCGCTTCTGGCCTTCTTGGTTGATGATGTTATGAAAAACAATGCGTGTTGACAGCTATCTATATTATGCGAGCCAGAATCGGCCCACGGAATGCAAATCAGGGAATTAAACACCCGTGCGCCGCTAAAGATATTTACTAAAGGGACTTGGGAGGTGTGAAAGAGTTGCCAGACAGGATATCCTTTACGCGCATAATCTGGAGTATGGATGAGTAACCACCCTCAGCGAATGACCCGCTGAGATATACGACACGGTCGTCCATCTGGAGCTCGCCAACAACGAGAAGACTCTTTATGGCCTCAACGAACTGGAGCTTCGGATTGTAATCCTCAGGAACAGAAACTGCCGATATGCCATAGCTTAGCGAGAGCTCACGATGCACATGGGCATCATAGCAAACAGCTATGACAGGTATCGAGCCACGGTAGCTTGAGAGCTTACGCGCTGTACCTCCTGTCTTACAGTCGGTGACGATAGCACGCACACCGAGCTTCTCAATAGCATCAATAGCACAGTTGGAGAGATAATCAGCCGTATCAATCATCTCCTGCATATTCACCTTGCCTACAGGCGAGTTATGGATGTCATGCTCGACACGCTTCGCTATCGAGGCCATGGTTGATACAGCCTCAAGCGGATACTTGCCGCTCGCAGTCTCTCCAGACAACATGACGGCATCAGTACGTGTATAGATGGCTGTGGCGATGTCTGATACCTCGGCACGTGTAGGACGTGGATTCTCAATCATAGTATGGAGCATCTGTGTGGCCACGATGACAGGTTTCTTGGCACGTATGCACTTACGCGTTATCTGACGCTGTATGGATGGTATCTGCTCAAGGGGCACCTCAATACCAAGGTCGCCACGGGCAATCATGATGCCGTAGCTCGATTCGATAATATCGTCGATATTGTCCACACCCTCCTGATTCTCAATCTTTGAGATAATCTTGATATGCGAGCCATGCTCATCAAGAATGTCCTGTACAGCCTTGACATCTGCCGCGCTGCGAACGAAGCTGTGTGCGATGAAGTCAATGTCCTCCTCTATGGCAAGAAGTATGTTGCGGCGGTCCTTGTCAGTCAGTGCAGGCAGGTCGATATGCTCTCCCGGCACATTGACACTCTTGTTGGCACCAAGGCGCCCGTCGTTCATAACCTCAACATTGATATTGTCACCATCAATGCTGACGACACGCATATCGAGCGCGCCGTCATCGAAGAGGATATCGTCGCCACACTTCACATCCTCAGCGATGCTGGGGTATGAGACGCATATACGGTCGTGGGTTGTAGGCTCGTCAGGTCTGCCTACAATAGTCAGATGCTCACCCGTAACATAATCTATAGGTGCATCAACCTTTGTAGAGCGCACCTCCGGACCTTTAGTGTCAATGAGTATTCCGAGATCAGCTGATACTGCACGTGTGTTTCTTATTATCTCCCGTAATCCATCAGGTGTAGCATGAGCAGTATTCATACGTATCACGTTAACACCAGCCTCATACAAAGACCGTATGAACTCCACCGAGCACCGACGGTCACTTACAGAGGCAACAATCTTTGTCTGCTTCATATAATTTATAGTATAAATGTATATATTCAATATAAAATTATGATGCAAAAATAATAAAAAAAAGCGAGATAAGCAATAAAAGTCAATAAAAATCAGAGATATAGAAAAAAAACATGAATAAAATTTCGTTATCTTGCAAAAAACTCGTACCTTTGCAATCCGAAATAAAAATAGAAAATTAACATACACAAATGACAAAAGCTGATATAATTAACGAGATTGTAGAGAAGACAGGTATAGCACGCCGTGACGTCTCTGTCACCGTAGAGGCTCTCATGACTGTCATAAAGGAGAACATGGTTAACAACCGCGAGAACATCTATCTTCGCGGATTCGGCAGCTTCAACGTTAAACAGCGCGCACAGAAAACAGCACGTAACATATCAAAGAACGTGACAATCACAATACCAGCGCACGACATCCCAGCATTCAAACCTGCCAAGAGCTTCCTCCAGATGATGAAGGGCGAAGAGGTGACAGCTGAAGATTAATAGCCGGAAAGAAAGAGGAATAAAGAAAAAAAAGAAATATTAACCTTTAAACAAAAAAGTATTATGCCAAACGGTAAGAAGAAGAAGGGCCACAAGATGGCTACCCATAAGCGTAAGAAGAGACTCCGCAAGAACAGACATAAGAGCAAGTAAGACCTTTGAGGCAAGGCTCTTGCTCGTCAGTCTCATTACGACTGGGGGGTATGTCAACAAGCTCGATATTGTCACAAACAGCAATGAAGAAGGACATAGCGGCTTGGCGACATACCCTTTGTTATTAAAGGTGGGTGACGCATACGGACATCACTGATGTATGCGCAACCATATAACAAGAAGAATGCTGCAGGAATCATCCCCCAACAAAAAAGGGCGGGCACAGTAACTTCATTTGGAATCCGAATGAATTGACCACGACACTGCAGCATAAAGGCGAAAGGGGAAGGACATACGGATAACAGACCAAAGATGACTGTTATCATAACAAGCACTCTGAGAGGGGGGAACAGCAAAGATGAATCTCCCCGAGAGACGAATCATCACAGGTGGGGCATGAGATGGCAGAGACCGCACAAAGCCATCGTCGAAGCATCATATATATACAAAGGCAGTGCATAATGGCGCGCGGACAGGCATGCGAAAATTCAGAACACACAAGGCTGGAACTGCACAAACCATGACAGACGCATATAACACCCGTCGCGGAAAAAATAATGGGACAGACATTAAGTAAAGCCTATTGACAGAACCCCACCATTAATGATGCTAAACAAACAGACAAGTGAAGGAGAAGACGAACACATAACAATCAAGGTAAAAAGAAATACATGACAAGCGAATTAGTAATCGACGTAAAAGAGAAAGACATATCGATAGCTCTTCTTGAAGACAAGAGCCTTGTCGAATATCAGACGGAATCCCGCTCCGCCTCTTTCTCTGTGGGCAACATCTATGTAGCAAAGATCAGGAAGATAATGCCAGGGCTTAACGCCTCATTTGTCGATGTCGGCTACGAGCGTGACGCTTTTCTACACTACCTTGACCTTGGTAACAAATACCCAAGCTACGAGAAGTATCTCAAGCAGCTACTCAGCGACAACCATAAGATATACCCTTTCGAGAAAGCACTGAGACTGCCAGACCTGAAGAAGGATGGCAGCATCGCCTCTGTACTGAACAAAGAGGACGAGGTGCTCGTGCAGATTGTCAAGGAGCCTATATCGACAAAGGGACCACGACTGACAAGCGACTTGTCTTTTGCAGGACGATTCATCGTCCTCATGCCGTTCCATGACAAGGTTTCTGTCTCAACAAAGATTAAGAGCAGCGCCGAACGCTCCCGTCTGAAACAGATAGTACAGAGCGTGAAGCCCAAGAATATCGGTGTGATAATACGCACCGTGGCAGAAGGATGCCAAGGAGAAGAGCTGCAGGCAGAAATGAGACTCCTGATGAAGAAATGGGAGGATGTGCTCAAGAGAGTTCACGACACGAAGAAACGGCCACAGCTCGTTTATGAGGAGACAAGCCGTGCCGTGGCATTGCTGCGCGACCTCTTTAACCCGACATACTCGGCAGTACATGTCAATGACAGCAGTGTTTACGAAGAGATACGCGAGTACATATCGCTCATAGCACCAGGCAAGGAGAGTATAGTGAAACTCTATGAGGGCAAGATTCCTATATTCGACAACTTCAACGTCACGAAACAACTGAAATCCGGATTCGGGAAGACAGTCAACTACAAGCACGGAGCCTACCTCATCATCGAGCATACTGAGGCCATGCATGTTGTGGATGTCAACAGCGGGAACAGGACACGTGCAGAGAACGGACAGGAGCAGAACGCACTCGATGTGAACCTCGGAGCTGCCGATGAGCTTGCAAGACAGCTGCGTCTGCGTGATATGGGCGGCATCATCATTGTCGACTTTATCGATATGCATCTCGCAGAGGACAGACAGCTGCTTTACGAGCGCATGTGCAAGAACATGCAGCAGGACAGGGCACGGCACAATATTCTGCCGCTGTCAAAGTTTGGCCTCATGCAGATAACAAGACAGCGTGTGCGCCCGGCAATGGATGTCAGTGTCGAGGAGATATGCCCCACATGCTTCGGAAAAGGAACAATAAAGTCCAGTCTCCTGTTCACCGACCAACTGGAACATAAGATTGAATATCTCGTGAAGAAGGTAGGCATAAAGAAACTGACGCTTCACGTGCATCCATATGTTGCCGCCTACATAAACAAGGGCTTCATGAGCATCAAGAGAAGATGGCAATTCAAATACAGCTTCGGCCTGAGAGTCATCGAATCACAGAAGCTCGCATTCCTGCAGTACGAGTTCTATGACAGCAAGAAACAGTTCATAGACATGAAGGAGGAACAGGACGGATAAATATTCACTGCGGACAAGCGTCACAGCCCCCCCACACACTACACAGGAAGAAAGCATTGACGATGAATCCCTCGCGCACTACATGCGGCACGAGGGATTCATCGTCTAATAAAAGACAGAGAGAGAGAAAAAAACGAAAAGACAGGAAACTTGACCGTTATGACAATAGACAAAAAGAAAGACCCTATGGGAGCTGCCATCCTGGAGGCCGTAACGTCACGGCAAGGGGACAGACACCAAATGGGACATAAACACCACGAGCCGCTAAGGGTCTTGTCACCAATGTTTGAGGATGACGAGCTGCCTGTCAGCCACTTGCTGCGTACACCGGATGAAATGCCCGAGATAGAGAGGAAAGCATTGGACATGTCATACGGCAAGATACTCGATGTTGGGGCAGGGGCGGGATGCCACAGCCTCGCTCTGCAAGAGATGGGCCACGAGGTGACAGCTATAGATATATCACCTCTCTGCTGCGAGGCAATGGAAAGGAGAGGCATAAAGGATGTAAGGCACGTTGACCTCTTCGACAAGTCATTATCAGGGAAATTCAACACAATTCTGCTTCTGATGAATGGCACAGGTATCGCCGGCAGACTGTCCCGCCTGCCTTCGCTGCTCGGCAGGCTAAAGGAGATTATGGATGACGACGGCCAAGTGCTGATTGACTCCTCTGACATAAAATATGTATATGGCGATGAGGACGACTTGGCCAGTATCATCCCAGAGGGCAGATACTACGGAGAAGTGGAATTCCAGATGGTATATAAAGACATCATAGGCGCACAGTTTGAGTGGCTGTACGTCGACTTCGCATTATTGGAAACCATAGCGAAGAGTTGCGGGATGAAATGCGAGATGATTCTCGAGGGCGCACAGCATGACTATCTGGCAAGACTGACGCTTTAGAGCGACAGACGGGAATTGTATGGAGACAGACCCCATGCAGAGTCCATGACACAGGTACACCCGCCGGGGTTACAACTCAGGATAAGAGATGACGGCAGACTGATTTGCCTTCATCTCTTTTTTCGTTTCAGATACAATGCTTGCAGAAGCAAGATTATAAAATAAAACACTGTGGCAAGAACCGTGCGCACGAAAACATCCAAAACTCCCATTGTCCATCCCTGCCATGCATCGACAAGAAGGATAACGACAGAGAATCCAAGGAAGGCAGTCAAGACCTTACGTATAAAAGCTTTGTTTATCATAGAAATATAAAATACTCGGTGTGGAATATAGAGATACAAGCCATGTCACTTAACATATAGTCCAATGTCAAGCCATCGGACACAAGAAAAGTCAAGGCAAAGATAGCAATAAATCCAGATAATCCAGCAAATCTAATGTGATTATTTTCTGTGGTTATGTGTCAGTCGCAAATAAAAGTCGATATTGAGCTCATTTAGCTGGAGCAACAACACTTTTATCACGGCCTTTTATGGATATCAGGTATTGACATTAGGGCGAATACTGTGATGATGACCAGAAAAAAGAGGGTGTCAGATTTCCACCTCGATCTGCTGACAGTCATAGGCGAACTCAAATCCCTCAGGAAGACGGGAGTTTGCTTGGTCATGCAGTCCGATATCATGTGTGGAGTGGATGAAATAGACCCTGCGGGCGTCTATGCTTCTCGCAAAACTGACAGCCTCATCAACAAGCATGTGGGAATGATGTCCAGGGCCAAAGCGAAGTGCATTCACAACGAGTGTGTCTATCCCATGCAAATATTCACGCTCGGTATCATCAATGGTCTTCATGTCAGTTATATATGCGAAACGGCCGAAACGATATGCCATGATGGGAAGGGCGTGGTGCATGACGACAAACGGCATGACAGGAATATCACCAATCCGGAACTGGCGGTGTGGCTGGATGGCCTTCAACTCCAGACGCGGAACACCGGGATACAGATGCTTTGCAAAAACATATGGCATCGTGTGATGGAGCGAAGATACTGTTGATGTATCTGCATACACGTCTATACTGCCGAACGAGCAGAACGGACGCAAATCGTCCAAGCCGCCTACATGGTCATAATGTATATGAGTAAGCAGGACACCGTCTATCTTGCGGTATGGCACACGGAGCATCTGCTGCCTGAAATCCGGCCCACAGTCGATGATTATCCTTGTCGTATCTGATTCGAGCATAACAGAAGTCCGGCAACGCTTGTCACGCGGGTCTGCACTGCGACAGACATCACACTGGCATCCAACGACTGGTACACCAGTAGATGTGCCTGTGCCGAGGAATGTCAGCCGGCAAGTATTCACCCCATTGCACACGTCTGTCCCTGTGGTATTCTTGGAGAGGTTGTTATCACTGATTGAACATGTAGATATCATAAGAACTGCTTATTGGCCACGTTAGGCATCTCACATTATATGGGAAAGCTGAGCTAACACACACATAGAGCAAGAATAATCTGGCCCATATCATATAATATTCACCTCGGGATGGATTTCTATGCCGAACATCTTCTTCACATCGTCGCGTATGGCATCACAAAGCCGGACGATATCCATACCTCTGGCTCCACCCTTGTTGACAAGCACTAAAGCCTGCTTGTCATGAACTCCTGCAGGACCCATGGAACGTCCTTTCCATCCGCAGCGGTCGATAAGCCATCCTGCTGGAATCTTCTCATGGTCAGAATCGACGTAATAGTGTGGCATGTCGGGATACTGCTCATGGAGAATCCCAAAGACTTCTCTACTGACAACAGGGTTCATAAAGAAGCTGCCGGCATTACCTTCTTTCTTCGGGTCGGGCAGTTTGGCGTTACGTATGTCAGTCACGACACGGCGCACATCGTCGGCAGACGGCTCATTGACTCCGCGTCGTTCAAGCTCTGCACGAATATTGCCATAATCAAGATATGGTGTGAAATGTTTTGAGAGACGGTATGTCACATGAGTTATCACATACTTCCCCTTCCACTCGTTCTTGAACTTGCTCTGCCTGTATCCATATCCACATTCTGGATTTTTGAAGACAATATCCTCAGCCGTCTCAATGTCTATAGCCTCCACCGTCTCGATGAGATCCTTCGCCTCCCTGCCGTAGGCTCCAATATTCTGTACCGCTGATGCTCCCACCTCGCCAGGGATTATGGAAAGATTCTCCATGCCATACCATCCGTGGGCTATGGCATAGGCTACGACATCGTCCCAGACCTCGCCACTGCCACAGCGCAGGAGTATATCGTCGCCATCATCTGAATGCTCAATGCCACGTATTGCAGAGTGCAGGACTGTGCCTTGGAATGGTTTTGTGAGCAGGAGATTGCTGCCGCCTCCAAGCACGAGCAGGGGGAAATCGGCTGGCGATAGAGACTTCAAGACACGGCGCAACTCATCCACTGTTGAGAACTCAACATACCGGCGACAAGTCTCGCTGATACCAAATGTATTATGAGCAAGAAGATTGTAATCCTTATTGTCTATCATGATTGTCTGGTTTACTATGATAACTTCAGTGGTGTTCAACAAAATGGCCAAAGGGTTTGGGTGTCCAAGGAGAGGGAGATGGAGCCTGGCTTAGCCTTGCTCCCATCACCGGAAGCAGGCCTGAGAGGCAAGAGTGAGTCTACCGGGCAGGAACGCCTGCACATGGCATCATTACCGTCTGTTGCGGCCTGCCTGCACGTAGTTTCATCTCAGTCTGTCTCACAGAACAACCCATCCAAAGGGGATAAGCGGCAGTATGGCATCATGTGTTCAGCTTTGTCAGGATATAACCGTGGGCTGCCTTCTGGAATGTCATCTCTATCTCAAACCCATTAGCTATGCCCCGCAGGACAAGGACACGTTGTGAGCCCGCCATCTTATGGTCGCCATAGATGATGTTGTATATTGTGCCAACAGGAATCTCGGGCGCAAACATTGACCACTGCTCGGGCATTATCGAGCCGTCCAAGCGCGAGAAATCATCATCTGGGTCAGGGCCGGAATACTCAACATTCTCAGCGAGAGCCCCCTGGCGGAACAAGGAGTCAGTCACAAACTTGTTATAGAAAGTGTAGAACTTCCCGTTCTCATTGTTAGCCATAGAGACCGTCTTTATCTCCTGCAGCTTCCACAGCCCATCAATCCTGTTGAAGATATACTGTCTGACAGACTGTTTCTCAAGCAGCACCTTCTCCACCACGACATGGTTGATGTGCGTGTCTTTTGAGCGGCGTATATCCTTCAGGCTCTCAGCTACAAGCGTATAGAATCCCTGTCTCATGAAGAAGTGCTCCATACGCCATTCTCTCTTCTCTATTGTTGAGGATACTCCATGGTCATCTATCAACAGAGGGAAGTCTGTGCGTTCCATCTGCAGTTTCCTGTTTGCAGCAAAATTAAAGAAGAAATCGTCGAAGAGCTCATCAGCAGCCTTCGGCATTGGTGTCTCCTCTATCAATGTCTCTAAGGTGTCAGGAGCGAGAGTGTCAGGAGCAATAGAATCAGAGATTGTATCCTGAACATCGGTTTTCCTTTCCGTGCATCCTGTGGTCCAAATCATTGTCGCCAAAACCATTGGGATTATGGCATAGACTAATCGTTTCATAATGTATTATCCACTAATCTTCAATATTTTGCATGCAAAATTACTACTTTATTTCTATATTATTCCAATTTTCAGAGAAAAATTATTAACTTTGCGGTCAAATTGCAAACATACCATGTATATGATGCCGATTCACGGTCAGGGAAAGACTGTGGAACGTCATTCTATGCATTCTATATAGAAAACAACAAGAAAAAGACCATGATACTTGAAAAGATTGAATCCCTGCGCACAGAGATTGAAACTCTGACGGCGAACAGTGCCGCTGAGACTGACGAGCTATACCAGAAATACCTCAGCAAGAAAGGCGAGGTCACTATGCTCATGGCAGAGTTCAGGAATGTTCCTGCTGACATGAAGAAAGAGGTCGGCATAAAGATTAATCAGCTGAAACAGCTGGCTATCGAGAAGATAAAAGCCCTCAAAGAGAACACAGAGGAGGCTGAGTCTGACACAGAGGGTATAGACCTCACACGTACACCCTATCCTGTGACACTTGGTTCCCGTCACCCACTCACCATCGTGAAGAATGAGATTATCGATATCTTCCAGCGCATGGGCTTCACCCTTGCCGACGGACCGGAGGTGGAGGATGACCTGCATGTGTTCACTAAGATGAATTTCGCTGCAGACCATCCCGCACGTGATATGCAGGACACATTCTTCGTGGAGAAGACGAAACTGGATGATGTGACAAAGAACATCATCCTCCGCTCACACACGTCAAGCGTACAGGCACGTGTCATGGAGACATCACAGCCACCAATACGTGTGATATGCCCGGGACGCGTATACCGCAACGAGGCTATCACAGCACGCGCACACTGCTTCTTCCACCAGATAGAGGGACTGTACATTGACCGCAACGTATCATTCACTGACCTCAAGCAGGTGATGCTGACATTCGCACGTGAGATGTTCGGCCCAGAGACGAAGATCAGACTCAGACCTTCATACTTCCCATTCACTGAACCATCAGCAGAAATGGATATATCATGCCATATCTGTGGCGGCAAGGGCTGCGGATTCTGCAAGCATACAGGATGGGTTGAGATTCTCGGATGCGGCATGGTAGACCCTAACGTGCTCGAGCTCTGCGGCATTGACAGCAAAGAATACTCAGGATACGCTTTCGGACTCGGTGTTGAACGTATTACCAATCTAAAGTATCAGGTATCAGACCTTCGCATGTTCTCAGAGAACTACACCCCATTCCTCAAAGAGTTTGAGAACGCTTATTAAGTGATGATATAACCTAAGCATAGACAACCCTCAAAAAAATAAAAGAATCCACCCTCACCCAAGAAATGATAACAGTAACCAACTTAGCCATACAATTCGGGAAACGCGTCCTTTATAAAGACGTGAACATAAAATTCACAAACGGTAACATTTATGGTGTCATCGGTGCCAATGGTGCCGGCAAATCAACACTGCTCCGCGCTATATCTGGCGATCTGGAACCTAACAAGGGAACAGTAGAGATGGGACCAGGCGAGCGTCTCTCTGTGCTCGAGCAGGACCACTTCAAGTATGACCAATACACAGTCATGAACACTGTCCTGATGGGGCACGAGCCGTTATGGCAGAATATGCAGGAGAAAGAGGCCCTATACATGAAGCCGGACTTCAACGATGAGGACGGTGTCAAGGTTGCAGAGCTTGAAGAGAAATTCGCAGAGCTTGGAGGATGGACAGCAGAGAGCGACGCGGCACAGTTGCTGCAGAATCTCGGTGTACCTGAGTCACAGCACCAGAAGCAGATGTCAGAGCTTTCGAACACAGAGAAAGTGAGAGTGATGCTCGCGAAAGCACTCTTCGGGAATCCAGACAACCTTCTCCTTGACGAGCCGACCAACGACCTCGACCTTGACACTGTGCAGTGGCTTGAGGAGTATCTTTCAAATGTTGAGCAGACAGTCCTTGTCGTGTCCCACGACCGCCACTTCCTTGATGCTGTCTCCACACAGACAGTTGACATCGACTTCGGGAAGGTGACAGTATTCTCAGGCAACTACTCTTTCTGGTACCAGTCAAGCCAGCTCGCACTCCGCCAGGCACAGAACCAGAAAGCCAAGGCTGAGGAGAAACGCAAGGAGCTCGAGGAGTTCATACGCAGATTCTCTGCCAATGTGGCAAAATCAAAGCAGACGACATCACGCAAGAAGATGCTCGAGAAGCTCAATGTCGACGAGATACAGCCTTCGACACGCAAGTATCCAGGCATCATCTTCACCATGGAGCGTGAGCCAGGCAACCAGATTCTTGAGGTGGAAGGTCTGCGCGCTGTTGAGGAAGACGGCACAGTCCTCTTTGACAATGTCAGCTTCAATATTGAGAAGGGACAGAAGACGGTATTCCTCTCGCATAATCCCAAAGCCATGACAGCACTCTTCGAGATTATCAATGGCAACCGCGAGGCTCAGGCTGGCACATACAAATGGGGTATAACAATAACAACAGCCTATCTGCCGCTCGACAACACATCGTTCTTCCAGAGCGAGCTGAATCTTGTCGACTGGCTGAGCCAGTTCGGCCCAGGCAATGAGGTAGCAATGAAGGCTTTCCTCGGACGCATGCTGTTCAAGCAGGAAGAGGTAGAGAAACATGTCAATGTGCTCTCAGGTGGTGAGAAGATGCGATGCATGATAGCGCGCATGCAGATGAAGAATGCCAACTGTCTCATCCTCGACACACCAACCAACCATCTCGACCTTGAGTCAATCCAGGCCTTCAACAACAATCTTGTGACATTCAAGGGCAATATCCTGTTCGCATCACACGACCATGAGTTTATCAACACAGTCGCTGACCGTATAATAGAGCTGACTCCTAAAGGTACAATAGACAAGCTCATGACTTATGACGATTATATCTATGACGAGCAGATAAAGGAGCAGAAACAAAGAATGTACGGTGCGTAGTAATGAAAAAAAGCCCGGCACAATATGAACATGCCCTGTGACAGCCAAACAAGCATGAAAGATGAGACGAATGGTTGTCACAGGGCATTCTATACTTCCTTATCATAATAATGGGAAAACGAAGCGAAAAGTTTTGGCACAGACTTTGCAGAGGTGCAAGAAGTAACCAAAAGAAAGACAATATGACAGATAAAGAACAAAATAATGAGAAGGAATTCCAGCCAGAGGCAGGAACACCGACAAACGAAGAAGTAAATGAGGCTGGGACAGCCAACACCTCTGATACTCCAGACACAGAGGACACAACAATTGTCAATCCGGAAAATGAGTCTCCTGAGGAGGAAGCAGCAGATATCAAGGAAGAAGAGGAGCAGCAGGACCCACTCGAGAAAGCTCTCTCAGACATAGAGGAACTCAAGACACAGATGCTGTACAAGCAAGCGGAGTTTGACAACTTCCGCAAACGTACAATGAAGGAGAAGGCAGACCTTATCCTTAACGGTGGAGAGAAGACGATAAAGGCTATCCTACCTGTCCTTGATGACTTTGAGCGTGCCATGTCGCAGGCTGAGAAGACAGATGACATCTCTGCCATAAAAGAAGGCATGGAACTCATATACAAGAAGTTCATGAAGATTCTGGAGGGACAAGGCGTGCAGAAGATTGAGACCGATAATGCCGATTTCAATACTGACTTCCACGAGGCTGTTGCTCTTGTCCCAGGCATGGGCGACGACAAGAAGGGACGTGTCATTGACTGTGTGCAGACAGGCTACAAGCTTAATGACAAGGTGATACGTCATGCCAAAGTGGCAGTAGGACAATAAGCCAAGCCCCAGGCGTCATCATCCACAATCCCAGACACGGGAGGCAGAAACCTTCCCCCATGTCATAAAAAGAGACGATATATGGCAAAACGTGATTATTATGAAGTGCTTGGCGTACAGAAGAACGCAAGCCCAGAGGAAATAAAGAAGGCCTACAAGAAGATGGCCATTAAGTACCACCCTGACCGCCAGAGCGGAAAGAGTGACGCAGAGAAAAAGGACGCAGAGGAGAAGTTCAAGGAAGCAGCTGAAGCATACAGCGTGTTGTCTGACGAGACAAAGCGCCAGCAATATGACCAGTTCGGGTTTGACGGTCCGAAGATGGGAGGAGGAGGCTTCGGAGGAGGAGGCTTCGGAGGCTTTGACATCAACGACATCCTGAACAATGTCTTCGGCGCCGGATTTAACTTCGGTGGTGGAGACTTCAGCGACTTCTTTGGTGGAGGCGGACGCAGTGGCGGACGTGGGCAACGTGTCAGCCGCGGCTCAGACCTCCGGCTGAAGGTACGCCTGTCGCTCCTTGAGGTATCAACAGGCGTGACGAAGAAGTTCAAGGTCAGGAAAGATGTCTCATGCCCACACTGTAATGGTACAGGAAGTAAAGATGGTGGACAGACCGACACATGTCAGCGCTGCCACGGCTCAGGCTATGTGATACGCTCACAGCAGTCAATATTCGGCATGATGCAGACCCAGAGCCCATGTCCAGATTGTCAGGGCGAGGGTGTGGTGATAAAGAACAAGTGTCCACACTGTAGTGGTACAGGCATCGTGAAAGGCGAAGAGGTTGTCGAGGTAGAGATACCTGCTGGCGTTCAGGACGGCATGGTTGTCACCATACCAGGCAAAGGCAATGCTGGAGCAAGGAACGGTGTCAGCGGCGATATACAGGTATTCATAACAGAAGAGCCTAACGACACATTCATGCGCGATGGCAACGATGTGAGATACAACCTCCTGCTCGACTTCCCAACAGCAGCATTAGGAGGGAAAGTAGAGGTACCGACAATCGACGGCAAACGTCTCGCTGTGACAATAGAGCCTGGCACACAGCCAGGAAAGACACTGAGACTGCGTGGCAAGGGTCTCCCGGCAATAAAGGGTTATGGATACGGGACAGGAGATATGGTACTGAATATATCTGTCTATGTTCCAAAGACACTCTCACGCGACGAGAAGAAAGCCCTTGAGCGCATGAAGGACTCGGACAACTTCAAGGCTGACAACGCCACAAAGCACAACATCTTCGAGAAGTTCAGGAACTTCTTCAGCTGACTCTTTTCTTTTTGACAGACCCCTCCCCTTTGTGTATGCTGATATCATTGGGGAGTATCTGAAATACCAGAATTAAAAGTGACATACGACGAGACAATAGAATATTTATATGCAGCAGCTCCTGCCTTCACAAAGGTTGGAGCTGTCGCATATAAGGAGGGGCTGGCAACGACAGGAGCCCTTGACGCCCACTCAGGGCATCCCCACCACTCATACCTTACTATCCATATAGCAGGAACCAATGGCAAAGGCTCCTGCTCTCACTCTATCGCCGCGATACTCCAGGAGGCTGGCCTCAAGGTCGGCTTATACACCTCACCTCACCTTGTCACATTCAGGGAGAGAATACGGGTCAACGGCGAGATGATACCTGAGGACTATGTCACAGGATGGGTAGAGAGGAACAGGGAATTCTTTGAGCCGTTAGGGCCATCATTCTTTGAGCTGACTACAGCCATGGCCTTTGAGTATTTCAGGGACGCAGAAGTAGACATTGCTGTCATAGAGGTAGGGCTTGGTGGCCGACTTGACTGCACGAACATCATTACGCCGATACTCAGTGTCATAACGAACATATCGTTCGACCACACACAATTCCTGGGCGATACACTATCAAAGATAGCACGGGAGAAAGCAGGGATAATAAAACGTGGTGTACCCGTTGTCATAGGCGAGACGACAGCGGAGACGCGGCAGGTGTTCGAGGAGAGAGCGTCAGAGCTGTCATCACCGATAATATTTGCAGAAGAACATCCCGTCCGTCTCGACTGCAGCTATGATCTCCATGGCATTTACCAGAACCTTAACCGCCAGACCGTTCTCAACTGCCTTGTCCCACTGGCAAGAGCCCTGCGCACTGAAGGCATAAAGATACAGAATGGCACACAAATTGTCCAGCGTGCGCTATCCGCAGTCTGCAAGCTTACCGGGCTCAGGGGGCGCTGGCAGACACTTGGCCACAGCCCTCTCGCTGTATGCGATACAGGCCACAACGTGGCAGGATGGAAGTATCTCTCTGAGCAGATAAGGCAGACAGCCACCCTTTGCAGGACAAAGGCTGCGGGCAGAGACTACACCACGAGAATAATATTCGGTATGGTCGACGACAAGGACATCGAGCGGGTCATAGAAATGCTGCCACACGATGCAGTATATTATTTCACACAAGCAAGCACACACAGGGCAATACCGGCATCTACAGTCCGGGACAAAGCGGAGAGCCGCGGACTGACGGGGGAGGCGTATGGAAGCGTGGCTCAGGCATATATGGCGGCAACTGCCGACGCCTCTGAGCATGACTTCATATTCATCGGGGGCTCAAGCTATATTGTGGCTGATCTGCTCACATATATACAGGATGCAGGTGTTATCCCCAACGACTCAACACCGCAGCATTGAGGAGGGAGTCATCGGGAGGGACTATCATCATATAGTCATACCTCCCCAAAAGGCGCACCCCTATTCTGGCTATGCTATAACAAAGTCCATGACATTCTGCTTCTGAATGAATGGACAAGTCTGTATCGCAGGCAAAAAAGAATGGAGACACTTGTCTTTATTTATCAAAATATGAGACAATTCAGCCAATAATGCAAAATATAGTTAAAGGAATTTGCATGTTACAGGAAAATGACGTAATTTTGCACTATCAAAAATACAGATTTTTTTTAATGCATGTTGCTTGTCTGGTGTGGTACGCTGAGTATAGCACCAGATTTTTTTTATACCCCTAACTCATCATTTCTCTCATCCCCCCTGTGAGGCTCCAGGCGAATCACATAGCCACGGGAGCTTAGCCCCACGAGAGCTTAGCAGGAGAGGATACAAAGCCACTCCCCTACCAAGTATCCTATTGTATGGATATTATATCACGAGGGCTCGGACATGGGCGGAAGACGGTATTGAGAGAAGGGAACAACAAAGTCACGCACTATATATATGGAATACCTGTCAGAAGAAGGCTACAATAAGATTGTAGCAGAACTGCGGCAGCTGGAGACTGTAGAACTGCCCAGAGTCAGAGAAGCCATCGCCGAGGCACGCGAGCAAGGAGACCTAAGCGAGAATTTCGAATACCATGCAGCCAAGCGCGAGCAAGGAAGGATAATCGGGCGTATACGTTACAGGCAGCGTATCCTTGAGAATGCCAGAGTAATCGACCGCGCACTCTTGCACGACGACACTGTGGGGCTGCTGACAATGGTGGAGATGACCAACCTCGATACGGGAACGAGAATGGCATACACTATTGTCAGCTCTCACGAGGCTGACCTCCGTGAGGGGAAGCTCTCCATTCTCTCGCCAATAGCCAGGGCGCTTGCTGGGAAGAAAGCTGGTGAGACAGTCAGCGTGAAAGTGCCTGCAGGGACTCTGCGCCTTCACATAGACAGCGTGACATTAGGATAGAATCCATCCCGACGTGTGCATACACCGTATCCTGTAATGTAAGGTCCATTGAAGACTATGCCACTCACGCTTGGGGGATGAAGCCCTATGTCTCTCAACATAACGACAATCAGAAATCTGGAGCTACTAAATAAAGACAAGAAAGACTGCTCACCACGAAAGTCCATCATGTGTATAAACATATACGCCTTAACCATATCTCCCATAAGCGGAGGCATGAGTTAAGGCGTTTTCATTTATTACAGTCCGGGGGAAAAGTTTGGTGATAATCCCATGACTTCACCTGACAGAAATATTTTTAGAACTCATGGAAAAAAAATGTCAGCCAGTGTTCAGAATTTTACTTTTGCTTGTTTAGCGGGTCATAAATATAGAATGCCTGACATTTATGAGCTCGTTAATAATAGGCAGAATAATAATTATGATTGATAACAATAAAATCAACCAAGAAGAAAATGAAAAGAGCAATAATAACCACATCCAGCATATTTGTACTGAGCATTTGTATAGTCATTGCACATGCGCAAACTACGTCAGCCAATCAAAAAGGCAACGAATACAAACAGTTGGTAGCCAACCAATCACTGGACGATCGGTTTCAGTGCGATGGCTCATGCAGTCCTAACGAATCTGGTGCAGTCACATATAATGTAGTAAGTCCTGTGGGTGTTTCTACCGTAGAACCCATTACGATGGCTCCCCGCCTGGAGACTCTTGAGGGAAAGACCATTGCAATTGTTGGCGAGGACTTTATGTATAATATCACTCATCCTGAGTTGGGAAGGCTAATCAAAGAGCATTATCCTAAGGCAAAGGTCATAATGTATGACGAGCTGCCTATCGCCGGTCCGTATCCCGTGCCAGGTATCATCCGTCATTCGACAGAGCAGTTCCGGCAGCGTCTGATAGACCTCAATGTGGATGCTGTAATTGCAGGCAATGGTGGCTGCGGAATATGCACGCCTAAGGAAACAGGATCGTGTATTGTAGCAGAGAAACTGGGTATACCATCTGTCATCGTCACCGCTCCAGGTTTCGACGAGGAAGCACGCTATACAGCCAGGAACAATGGAGTCCCTGTGCTCAGAGTGGCAATATATCCTGGAGCCTTTGCCTCACACACTGAGGAACAGCTCATCAAGAATACACGCGAGGTGACATGGCCACAGATTGTGGAGGCTCTCACTACACCTATACGTCAGGAAGAATATTCAAATACAACTGAGACAAAAGGTATTGCCGATGATGTCTTCAGCGGCACGCTTGACCAGGTCTATGATTATTTCACAGACATGGGTTGGAGTGACGGTTCACCTTTCTGTCTGCCGACTTATGAAAAAGTATCAGAATATCTAAAATACACTCCTGACTTCGACAATGCGCCACCCTTTTCATAATACGCGTGTACGCGAGACCTGACTTTCAAGTGTTTAACCTTGGCTTAGGATACTCTGAATATCGAAAAGCGGCTTGATCTTGCAGTGATCAGGAGTCAGCAGCAGTGTCTGTTGCATTACGGTTCCGTTGTTTGGTAAGTTTATCCGCACTGTGGCAATAGTCTTTGCAATCCTCAATACAGAGTCGACGCTGAGGTCAATTTTAGCAATACGTATTATGCGTTCAAGTTCTTTGTAAACCTTGTATGCCATGAAGCAGATGCAGATGTGAGCCTCAATACGCTTCTCCGTGAAGTGGAAGATTGGACGTGCCTCAAGATTTCCCTTGGTCACACGAAAGGCCCGTTCCACCACCCATAGGCCGTGATACTGGGTAACGACTTCTTTCGGCTTTAAATCCGTATTGGTTATGTATCCTTTCAAGCCATCCCACTTTGCATCTTCCGCTATTTTGTCATCGCTGATAACAACATCAACATCTTTGCTGATCTCAAGGAACTTGTTGTATCCTCGTTTGTTGACAGAGGCTTTGGTAATCTTTCCGCTTGCGTATGACTTACGGAGCCTTGCAACGCCTTTTTCACGGTTGTGGGCATCCTTCTTTGCTCGGTCGGTAGAATATCCGATGATAAGGCGTGCATTGTCACCATGCTTGCGCTCGTGGTACTTTCCGTCTTCCTTCCCCAGGCTCAGAATCCATTTCTTCACAGCTTCGCTTTCTATATGTATGCGTGCTCCGATAATGTACTTGTATCCCGCATCCTCCAGCAGCTGTACGTTGCGCTTACTCATCAAACCTGCATCTGCCACTACAACGAAATCATCCAACAAAAAGCGCTGTATAAAATCGTCTATGACAGGAATCATAGTATAGCCTTCGTATTGGCTGCCGTTGAAGATGCAATATGAGAGAGGGTAACCGTCTCTACTTACCAGCAGTCCCAGCACAATCTGTGATTCGGCGGTCTTACCATCCTTTGAAAACCCAGGCTCACGCAGTACGTCCGTCTTGCTTGACTCAAAATACAATGTGGTAACATCATAGAACAGCAATCCAACTTTGCCGCCGAGAATGCGCCTCGTGTGCTCTACGCTGATTCGCTGGACAGTCTCTCTCTGCGTATTGTAGAGTTTGTCCAGATAGCGGTAGATATTGAACAGCTCAAAATCCTCGTCAAAGTAGGATTTCAGATACTCAACCGTTGCCCTCTTGCTCATTGGCTGACTGATGCGTGCTACGACGAGGTTACGGAGTATCTCATCCGGAATCTCATTGAAGCCTATGCTGTCATACACCTGATCAAGAATCAGCCTATGTCCATTTATCAGGAGGGAGTCAATGTTTGACAATACGCGAGTCGTTTCTTCCTGTTCCCGAAGTTTGACCTCATCGTCAATGAAGTCCATTTCAAGCTGACCTCCATATTTGCGAATCCACTGTTTGGCTTCAAAATACAACTCGTCTGCCTCGGAGTCACTTTTGGCTACTCCGAAGTTCTTTACTTCACGCAGCTTGCCGCTGCTCTTGTCCATGACGATGATGCTGACATGGCCACTACGGTGTTTCTTCCTGTGTACAAACATGGTGCAAAGGTACTAAAAATATGCCGTGCGCCACCCATTTTTAGAAAATAATTTCTGGAAATGCCTAAAAATCAGTAACTAACAGTTTTGGATAGAAACGAGTGTCAAAGTCAGGAAAAGTATCAGAATATCTAAAATACACTGATTACCCTTGGAACGAGACTATAGCTGTGTTGCCCCAAGCTTTCCGCGCGACAACGACATGGCACGTGGCCGTTAATGCTTGCATGGCAGGTTGCAAACCGGAATATATGCCTATCCTCATTGCCATCACCAAGGCTTTGGGTAGTGGTGATTTCCGCCGCACCCTTGGCAGCACTCATGCTTGGGTACCGTATGCATGGCTCAATGGCCCTGTGGCGCGGCAGTTAGGCATGAGTAGTGGACAGGGCGAGATTAACTCTCAAGCAAACATGGCATTGAGCAGGTTCTTAACGCTTGCACTTATGAACCTTGCAGGCTATTATGTGGGACAGAACCGTATGGGCACATTCGGCTACCTTCAGCCGTGGTGCTTGGTTGAGGACGAGGAAGCCTGTCAGCGGGTAGGATGGCAAACGTGGCATGAACAAGAGGGATACAACATCAATGACAACACCGTCACACTGACTTCTGCATTAATGTGGGGCAACAATATGGCACCATCCACCATCGACCCAGAACGTGTAATGCAGCTCATGGCATGGGACATCTCTGATCGTTGCCAGTTTGCATTGGGCAGTGGTAAGCAATTCACTAACCGCGTTGTAATGATGACCGAACCGGTAGCCAATCTTCTCAAGGACGGATACCCTACCATTGAACAGTTGGAGAATGCACTGGCAAGCAACTCCCGCCGCCCTGCCTATGAGCGCGCTTTCGCCAACTACTATGCAAATGCCGGAGGCCGTAAGGATGGTGGAGAGCACTCGTTCCAACAGTACCTGAGATACATCATCAGCACCGAGAGTGGAGATGAAACCCCAACACCTGTGTGGTACGACACAAAAAGTGAGACCATGACAACTGTGCCCACCATGCAAAAGGGTACTACCGCCTTTCTCATTACTGGTGATTCCTCACGCAACAAAGTACAGACGATGCCTGGCGGAGGTTTTTCTACCATCAGTATAGACCTTCCTGCAAACTGGGACTCCCTCATGTCTGCCAAAGGATATCCAGCGCTGAAGGATTATTATCTCACTTCATTATCGGGAGGAGACATTACATCTACTTTTGAGAGCATAGGAAAAGAAAATAGTCCAGAGAAGGTATTGCAAAAAGAATATTACGATGTACAGGGCATTCATAACTTGCAGCCTGGCAAAGGTATCTACATACGTCGTGATGTATATAATAACGGACAGTCAAAGTCGAGAAAGCAAGTGTACAAGTAAATTGCAAACACAATCTATATTGACAAACATGTTCCCAAACCCTCTCAACGGAGGAGATGTAGCCCATATCATATAGTACAGGGCAAACACAAACAGGCGTGATGGGACAGCGAGCAGATACAGCTCTGCCATTACAGGCAGAGCAAAAGTATGTGGAGTCAAGGCAAGAGGATGTGTATTCTAACGTTTGGTCTACAAATACCGTAAGCCATGCATACTAAGAACAGATAAATACATAAACAGGATGGATGACAACAAGAGAATCATAGAGGCTATGAGGAAATCTCCAGAGAGCGGTTTCCATCTGCTTATGGCAAAATACGGTGAGCCAGTATACTGGCACATACGCCGTATACTTGTGAGGCACGAGGATGCCGAGGATGCTGCCCAAGAGACTTTCGTGCGAATCTTCCGCTCGTTCAGGCAGTATCATACAGACAGTTCATTCAAGGCATGGATTTACCGCATTGCGACGAACGAGGCTTTGAGAATATTAGACAAAAGGCAAAAGATGGAGACTGTACCGATAGAGGATGTGCAGTCAGGGATAATCCTAATAGAACAGCCAGACTATATTGACATGAACGACAAGATAGCGATAAAGTTCCAAGAGGTCATCAGACGTCTGCCCTCAAAACAGAAACTGTCATTCAGCCTCCGTTACTACGACGACATGACGTACGAGGAGATAGCCACTGTAACTGGGTCTACGGCAGCGAGCGCAAAAGCCAACTACCACGTAGCCAAGGAGAAGATAATAAAATTCATGAACGTTTTCGATAAGCCAGATGAGCAGAGGCCAAGCTTGCTTGGGCTATGCCATG
>SAMEA3663208__coassemble_93_pt1 | contig 53681 bp, 48 predicted proteins | sample SAMEA3663208__metabat2_high_PE_004 | metagenome-assembled genome bin SAMEA3663208 (sample SAMEA3663208) | pig gut metagenome | biome: pig gut; feature: pig-associated habitat; material: faeces | place: China | collected 2013
CCCCCGCCGCTCCCCCATCACCCATATCAATCACCGATTCCCTCATCCCCCCGCCGCCCGTTCTCTCCCCCTCCCCCAATCACCAAACCACTCACCACTCATATCAATCACCGATTCCCCCATGGTGGCCATGAAGAAAAAATATACAAGAAATCCAAAAAAATGTTTGGAGGTTTGAGAGAAATGCATTAACTTTGCATCTGCAAAAAATGAACGTGGTCATATTACATATATATCATAACATTGAATAAGATTGACGGCGGCTCGGCATCCAAGCAGACATGATTGCTATCGCCTTGTACAATCATTCACATCGTGTGATGAATAATCCTCAATCAATATAGCCACAACAAGACAAGGAGAGTTGGCAGAGTGACCGAATGCGCTGGACTCGAAATCCGGTATACTCTTTACGGGTATCGGGGGTTTGAATCCCTCACTCTCCGCACATCAGACGACAGCATATTGGTGGGTTCGTATATGACATACGTTCCCACCATTTTGTTTTCTACTACCCCCCTGACACCTCACCCCTCAGCCCCCCGCTGCAGCCGCGCGCAGGAGACTGCATGCAACGCGACGCCTCCCATACCCCATCTTCTCACCCCATCTTCTCACCCCATCTTCTCATACCCCCATCCATCCCTCTCTCCCATACACTATCTCTTTCTTAAACAGACTAAACCCTCCGAATGTTATGGACGACAAGAACCCCCATCCCCAGCAGAAAGATTATGACGGCATCGTAGCCTCCGCAGCAGAGAAAGTGTTTGTCTCGATGGCACCCCGTGTCTCTCCCAAGCAACTCCAGCAGCTCCATGATGCCTATGAGTTCGCGCATGAGGCCCACAAGATGCAGCGCCGGAAATCAGGCGAGCCATATATACTCCACCCCATCTCCGTCGCCCTCATCGCAGCCGAGGAGCTGAAGCTCGACACCAACTCTGTCACAGCAGCATTCCTTCATGATGTCGTAGAGGACACCCCGTACACGATAGACGACATACGCAGCCGCTTCGGTGAGGATGTCGCCTTCCTTGTCAATGTTGTCACAAAGCGCAAGAAGGAGAAGTACAGGATGTCTAAGCAGGTGGACAATTTCCAGCAGCTCCTTGAGTCCATGCAGTATGACATACGCGCCCTTATGGTGAAGATAGCCGACCGCCTGCACAACATGCGCACACTCTCAAGCATGAGGCCCGACAAGCAGATGAAGATAGCGGGCGAGACAGACTATTTCTATGCCCCTCTCGCCAACAGGCTCGGACTGTTCGATGTCAAGACCGACCTCGAGAACCTCTCCTTCCGCTACAGATGCTCACGGCAGTATGCCGAGATATGCAGCATGCTCGAGAAAGACCATAAGGACAACAGACACCGTCTGAGACTCTTCACTGACAATATCGAGAAGAAACTCTCAGATAATGGCATCGAGGCGACAGCACGCGTCTACTGGAGAGCCCCCTACAGCATATGGCGCAGGATGAAGGCCAGGCAAAAAGATTTCTGGCATCTTGATAACAGATACTATGTCAGAGTGACATTCACCGACTGTGCCGACAAGAGCCTGACAGAGAAGAACGTATGCCTCAAGATATACTCCCTGCTGACCGACCAGTATAAGGAGAAGTCAGGGACATTCCAGAACCTTATCGACCAGGCCAAGGAAAACTCATACAAGTCGATAAACGTCATGCTCCTATCCGAAGAAGGCGTATGGGAGGATGTCCAGATATGCTCAAAGCGCATGGTCGACGCCTCACAGTTCGGATGCATGGCCGAGATAGCGAGCCGTGCCGAGACACGCGATGTCGGCAGCGGACTGTCATTGGAGAACGTGACAGCTTGGATAGAGAAATTCCGCAGGGTCCTGAAGGAGATAGCCCGCGAGACACAGGGACAGGGATTCATAGAGAGCATAAAGACATCACTCTACTATGACGATGTTCTCGTCTTCACCCCACGTGGCGAGAGCATAATCCTCCCGAAAGGCTCCACAGCCCTTGATTTCGCCTTCGAGCTTCATAATGACATCGGTATGCACGCCAAGTACGCACGCATCAATGGGCGTCTCTCCTCCGTAAGGACAGTGCTGACACGTGGCGACTGTGTCGAGATAGGCACAGACGAGACATTCCATCCACACCCCGAATGGATTGACTGTGTGCAGACATACAAGGCAAGGCGGTCGCTGCGGAGCTATCTCTCATCCCAGCAGAACCACCAGAAATACAACCGATGCCCTATATGCCTGCCCCTGCCAGGAGGAGAAGCCGTAGGGTATAGGGAGAGCGACGGCACCATAACACTCCACCGGCGCAACTGTGCCGAGGCCATACGCCTCGCCTCGAAACAGGGAGACAATATCATTGACCTCCACTTCGATACCGACCCCCAGACCGTCTATCCTGCCCGCATCCTCATCCGTGGCATCGACCGCTACCATTTCCTCATTGACGTCGTGAGCCAGATAACAAACGACCTCGGACTCTCTATCCACTCCCTGACAACCGTCACACGCGACGAGATAGTAGAGCTCTCCGTCGTCTTCTATGTCCATTCGCTCGACGAGCTCATGTCCGCCACACGCTCGCTCTATACAGTCGAGGGAGTCGACGAGGTCAGGGAGGAAGTCACAAACGACACAAACCTCTAACCCCTCACACCACCACCACACACGTGTAGATATATAGAATCCTGTGCGGGGCAGGGGGACACAAGCTCTTATCCCCCCTCACTCGCCTATCTCTTGTCGAGTGTTCTATAAGTCAGAAAGTTTGTTCCCTTTTCTTCTGGGCGAGGACAAAATCAGACATATTCTTCCATATGTCGTTCTTTTTGGGTAAATTTGCATTGATTTCATAATAATAATTGATTCTAATACGGCGAGAGCATAGTTATCAGCCCTTTATTATGGCGATAATTATTAGGCCATGACGATGGCCGTCATCATATGCTCTTCGAACGAGGAAGGCCCGCTCCGTTGCGAAACGAAGCGGGTCTTCTGCTGTCATACCCCTCTTTTTTTGGGGGGGCGTCGCCTCTTTCTGTGGGTTTGCAAATAATCAACCCAGCCACTGTCGATAGCCCCAAGGGCAATAACCGCATGGGCGATGACATCAGTTTTTTGGGGGGTATATTACCGTCCGCTGGTCTTATCGCGTCACATCAAGAGGTTTTTCCCCCGATGGTAAAAGAGAGAAAAAACACACATGAAAATTTTGCAATCTACAGTATTATAACTACCTTTGCAGACAGAAAGGAAAGAAGAAAATAAAGAAGAAAAGAAAGAAGAAAAGAAACATCATAGAATAACAGCAAAGAGAGGTATGAACAAAGCGTCGGCAAGAAAAGCCATCAACGAGTATCTTACCATCGTTGTGGGATGCCTTATCGTCAGTGTGGGGTTCGTGTTCTTCATAAACCCCTATAAGTTCGTCCCCGGAGGTGTCTTCGGCACCAGCATTGTGCTCCATAACCTTATGCCACAGCTGCAAGTGGGAACATTCAGCTATATGATAAGCATCCCACTGCTGCTGCTGTCGTATTTCCTGCTGGGCAGGGGACTCGGGGCGAAGACCCTCTTCGCCACACTTGTGACACCCTGCTTCATGAATCTCATCTCTAAGGTGGTCTATCCGTCAGAGGAGGCACTGCAGCGCCTGTCGCCCTCCGAGATATGCGGGGGCATGCTCGACCTCAGCGCTAACCTCATGCTCGCCGCCGTTGTCGGCTCAGTCCTCATAGGCATAGGGTCGGGACTCATCATGAGGAGCCACGCCACGACAGGCGGGACAGACATCGTCGCGATGCTCATCCACAAATACCTGAGGGTAAGATTCTCCAACGCACTGTTGTCTGTCGATGGGACGATTGTCTCATTCGGACTCATAGTGATAGGCTTCGGTGTGGGAGCTGATGCCCCGGCAGAGAACACATGGTTGCTCTCGGGATACTCGCTTATCTGTATCTTCATCATGTCGAGGACGCTCGCTTATATCGCCTCGGGCTCGAAGAACAACAAACTGATGATTATCATCACGCCGAGGGACGGCAATACGCTGCGCGACTTCATCATTGGCAAGCTCGACCGCACGGCCACTGTCCTCGACAGCACAGGCCTCTACTCACAGCAAGCCCAGACAACACTGATGATGATGGTGCGTATGAGAGAGGTCGAGGCTGTCACGACAGCTGTCAAGACCATAGCCCCGGAGGCTTTTGTCATTGTCACCGATGCCTACGACGCCTATGGCAAGCGCTGGAAACCATTCCCCGACAAGCACTCGATTGAGATAAGGTAGCCTCCTCTGGGTTCTCTACCCCCCCCAAAAAAAAACACACACAGGCACATACTGGGAGCAATAAAACACAAAGCCGCCACTATGCCCACATTCCCAACACAGGAGGGGGCACGGCGTGGCGGCTTTGTCGTTATGGGGGCTATACATGTCCCCTGTGCCATACTGGTGGCTGGCAGCATCCATCACCCCGTGGCATGACGCTGGTAGGGGAGGAGGAGCATGTCAGTGTAGATATGACGCTGATGGGGGAGGAGGAGCATGTCAGTCAGTGTAGACACTCTCTATCTCGGCGATATAGATGGTGTGAAGTCCTCCTCCAGGCTTCTCGTTATACCATCTCGCGAGAATATCCTTGTCAATGAAGTCACACTCTGTCATCTCTGTCTTGAACAGCTTGCGGCAGGATATCGACAGACGGGCTTCGCTGAATGTCACCACACCATTGTCGAGAGAAACAGGTGTGAGCCCGGCCTCCCTGATCTTGTCGTGGTCGCGGCCAGAGACAGAGCCGCAAAGCTGTAGGGCTCTCTTGTAGTCTTCAGTGTAGAACGACAGCGAGAACCGGTCGTTGCTCTCTAACAGTCCGTGTGTGTAACGCTCCGGACGTATGAAGACGAACGCTACGGGCTTGTTCCATAGCCATCCCATTCCGCCCCATGAGGCTGTCATCGTGTTGACCTCGTCAGCGCCGCCTGCTGTCACCAGCATCCATTCCTTACCGATAATCTTGAATTCGTCCTCACTGCCGAGAACGCTGTAGTCATGTTTCTCCATATGCGTCTTAAATGCTTGTCGTTGGTGTGAACAAAAAATAAAAAACTGCACCCCTGAGGCAGTCCTGCCATGTTGTGCAATCGTTTGCCATGTGCAAAGGTAATCATTTTCATCGAGAAAACGTCTGTCAGGCGACGCATAATTTGGTGTTTAGGTAGATATTGTGTATCTTTGCATCATACACAGAACTGAAACATATACACAGAACAGAAAAAAGTCATGAAACCGATTTTCATTGCAGGGCCTTGTGTTATAGAGTCTGAAGAGATACTTGACGCTGTGGCCTCCAAGCTTGTGGATATCAACCGCAGGTTAGGTATAGATATAATATTCAAGGCATCGTTCGACAAGGCCAACCGCACATCATTCTCCTCATACCGCGGGCCAGGGCTGGAGCGTGGCATGCAGATGCTCGGGGATATAAAGGACAGGTATGGGCTGCGCATCACCACCGATATTCATGAGACTTACCAGGCTGAAGCCGCCGCAGAGGTTTGTGACATCCTGCAGATACCTGCTTTCCTGTGCAGGCAGACAGACCTTCTTGTCGCGGCAGCACAGACAAGACGCATCGTGAACATCAAGAAGGCGCAGTTCCTCTCAGGTGAGGATATGAGATACCCGGTAGAGAAAGTCAACAAGATTTATGCCGCACGGGGAGTCAGGCAGGAGTGCTGGCTGACAGAGCGGGGCAATTGTTATGGATACAACAACCTTGTTGTCGATTTCCGCAACATTCCCGATATGCTGCAGTTCACAGACAGAGTCATAATGGACTGCACACACTCTGTGCAGCGCCCTGGAGGAGCAGGAGGGAAGACAGGAGGTGACAGGCGTTTCGTCCCTGCTATGGCGAGGGCAGCCAAGGCGTTTGGCGCGAACGGGTTCTTCTTCGAGGTGCATCCCGATCCTGACCATGGGCTCTCTGATGCGGCCAATATGCTTGAGCTCGACAAGCTTGAGGAGCTTGTCACATCCCTTCTGTAGACACATCATGATGGCTGCTGGGGGAGAGCCCTCTCTGCCCGTGTCTGGCAGTCATGTAAGAAATAAAAAGTAATGAAAGACATGAATGAGAGAATAATCGAGTATGGGAGGCAGTGTCTTCATGATGAGGCAGACGCCCTTCTGTCAATGATACCCCTCCTTGGCGACAGCTTCGCTGAGGCTGTAAGGCTGATGCTTGAGTGTAAGGGTAAGATTGTTGTCACCGGTGTAGGCAAAAGCGGGCATATAGGGGCAAAGATAGCGGCGACACTCTCGTCGACAGGCTCACCGTCATTCTACGCCAATCCGCTCGACATCTACCATGGTGACCTTGGCGTCATCACCCATGACGACGTCGTCCTCGCCATCTCAAACTCAGGCAACACCGACGAGCTGCTCCGCTTCATACCACAGCTACAGCACCAGCATGTCCCTATTATCGGCATGAGCGGGAACGGGGACTCGCTCCTCGCACGCCATTCCACTGTTCATGTACGGGTATGTGTGGAGCGTGAGGCATGCCCGCTGAATCTCGCCCCGACATCGTCGACCACCACAGCCCTCGCTGTCGGCGATGCGATGGCTGTCGCATTGATGAGGCTTAGGGATTTCAAGCCAAGAGACTTCGCACAGTTCCATCCGGGAGGGTCATTGGGACGACGTCTGCTGACAACAGCCGAGGATGTCATGTTCCATGAGAATCTGCCCGTCATACCCTCTACGATGCATCTTGGCGATGCTATCATACATGTCAGCAAAGGCAAGCTCGGCATGGGAGTGTCGCTCGACAAGGACAGCCGTATTGAGGGGCTCATAACAGATGGGGACATACGCAGGGCTATGGAACGCTGGCAGGAGCAGTTCTTCAACCATACCGTCAGTGATATCATGACGAGAAACCCGAAGATGGTTCTCCCTACGACGAAGATAACAGAAATACAGGCTGTCATGCAGAGACATAAGATTCACAGTGTCCTCGTCGCTGATGACGAGCGCCATCTCCTCGGCATCGTCGACCATTATGGGTGTATGGTATAATCTCCAGTCGAAACGCTGCTGGGGTGGGGGAGGAGAAACAACAAGGATTGCCAGCTCTTGACATTGTCTATAGCTGGCAATCCTTGTTCGTCTGAATACTGTCGCTCAGGTCCCGGCATGTGTCATTCAGCCTGTCTCTTCAGCCTCATGACGATGTTCCCGTCCTTGTCTTTCATGACAGCCCCCTCTTTCCTCACCTCTATGGTAGCGGCATTGTCGAGGGCTTGACTTATGTTTGTCTCTATGTCCATGCTCTTACCGAGCATCCGTGTCATGCCGAGATTACCGAAATCCACTTTGTCGCCTTTCATGGTGAATCCTCCGAAGAAGGAGTTCACACTGGCATTGCCGTTTATCTGGCCGTCGGCCTTGAACTGTATGAAGGGGGCTTTGTCTGCGCCCTCCACACCTTTCTGCATAGCCTCCACTATAGCCCATCTTCCTGTCAGGGCGGCGAGGTTGTCGCTTGTGATAGTCTTTGTGGCACAGCTGCAGAGCATCATGATGCCTGTCAGTGTCATAATTATTGTCTTTCTCATTGTTTTTCTCGTTTTTTTTATTTATTTCAAATATTAGTGGTTGTGCTGGATAACGGTGGTTGACATTCTTTTCCCCTCCAGTCGTCAATGTGTGTCTGCGGCTTATGTTCCCTCCATCAGGGATTGAGTCCCCACACCGATGCGGCACCCTCACTCAGCTGGCTATCCAGATGTTTGCCGCCTTGTCATGGGTGGGGCAGACGCTATTTTATCTCAATACGGTCGTCATACTGTGGTGTGCCGTTGTGCTCTGGCACATCCTGGTTGTACTCGGGCGTATAGTAGTTTGTCCCTGCAGGGTCTTTCGCGTTACGCTCCAGCTTATATCCCCTCTTGCTGCTGTTGTATTTGTTCTCCACATTCTCGTGATATCTTCTGATGCGTGCGGCCTTCGGGTCGTATTGTTGTGCTGATATTCTCTCCGGCTCATATCTGCGGTCGTAGTATACACCGTCGCCCTCGTCGTAGTATCTCTGCTGTCGTTGCATCCGCTCGTACCTTTCGCGCTCTACCTTGGCGTCGGCTGCCGCTCCAACGGCCGCTCCTGTTGCCATACCTACGAGGGTTCCTATGTCAGAGCCTCGTGGTCCACCAGCAAGGCCTCCTACAGCAGAGCCTATTATGCTTCCGAAAGCGGCACCTTGGCCGGTATATGTGTCGCATGATGACAGGAGCGTCACTGCTGCAATTGTCATGATGATAAGCTTTCTCATACGTTCTGTTCCTTTCTCTTAATGTTATTGTTTGGCTTCGCCTTCCTCCTTCGCACCTCGGCAATATTCAAGCAAGCTTGATAATGCTCTCGGCTTGGCGTCGGTTGGCTTCGCCTTCCTCCTTCGCACCTCGGCATAATCCAAATAAGTTTGGCTTCTGCTCTCGGCTTGGCGTCGGTTGGCTTCGCCTTCCTCCTTCGCGCCTCGGCAATATTCAAGCAAGCTTGATAATGCTCTCGGCTTGTCGTCGGTTGACTATCGTCTTCCTCTGTCTCCGTGCTAAAGCTGGGCATTGCTTTGTCTTCCTCTGCCATCGCTTTGTCGGGGGAAACTTCTTCTTTATCTCACGCTGCAAAATTAGTAAGATAATCATATACTGCAAAAGGGAAAACCCTAATTGTCTTCGGATTTTCCCTTTTTTAAGGTATATAAACGTATGGTGTGTGGTCTATGGGCTCAGAAGCGCACAAGGATACGGAATACCTGTGCTGGCGCCTCTGCCCATTTCTCCATAGCGCTGAGGGCGGTCTCTGGGGTTGCGACAGCGGAGACGAATCCGTCCATCGGTATCTTTGTCTTTGCAAGATAGAGTTGGACGGCCCTGAAATCGTTAGGCGTTGCGTTTCGTGAGCCACGTATGTCAATCTCTTTCTGCACGAAGTATTTTGTCTGGAACTCAACGGGATTCTTAGAGTAGCCTATGCATACCACACGTCCTGTGAATGACACTGCGTCGATGGCTGTGACGTAGGTTACGGGAGAGCCCACTGCCTCTATGACACAATCTGCTCCATAACCGTCGGTATATTCCATCACACGCTCCACTACATTCTCCGTCTTGGAGTTGATACCGTATGCCGCACCGAGCGACCGTGCTATCTCAAGTTTCTCCTCGCTGAGGTCGACTGCTATAACTGTCGCTCCGCGCTGCACAGCACGTGCTACTGCTCCGAGTCCCACCATGCCACATCCGAAGACGAGAACAGTATCAATGTCTTTCACCTCGCCACGGTCGACAGCGTGGAATCCGACGGACATCGGCTCAATGAGCGCGGCGTCACGTGTCGTGACATCCTTTACCGGAATAATCTTCTGCCAAGGCAGCGTTATGAACTCGCGCATGGCGCCGTCGCGCTGCACTCCGAGAGTCTCATTGTGCTGGCATGCGTTATAGCGTCCGTTGCGGCATGAGGCGCAGTGGCCACAGTTGGTGTAGGGATTCACGGTCACTACCATTCCCGGCACAAGCGTATCAGGACATTCTGGGCCCACAGCCTCTATGACAGCGCCAATCTCGTGGCCTGGGATGACATTGGCCTTGGCCATCGTGTTGCGTCCTAAGAAGGTGTTGAGGTCTGAGCCGCAGAATCCTACATACTCAAGGCGCAGGAGCACCTCACCGGCTTTTGCCTCTGGTTTGGGGAGGTCAACCACTTCAAGTTGACGCAGCCCTGGTATTGTTATTGCTTTCATTGTGTTTTTTTTTGTCCGTTTGCTTCTTTTTATATGTTGAGAGGGGAGGGGGCTTTATGCTGAGAAATGTCTTGCTGCTGCCTGTTGTGTCCCTCCTTTTGCTCTTGCCATCCTTCACTCGCTCATGTTGGGGATATACCTCAGCCTGGGTATATCGCTGAATCCATAAACCTGCGCTGCTGTGCGTCCCAGCACATCATATTTCTCGCTGTCTGTCAGCTCTTCTGACAGCAGAATCCAGTCATATGACTGGCGGTAGGTTATGGCAGTGATAGTCCGTGGATAGTCTGAGCCCCACATTATCTTGTCCATGCCGACCGCCCCTGCAGCTTCTCTCATAGCCCTTATCGCTGAGGGATATGGATAATACTCGTCGTTATACAGCCATGTCACTCCTCCCATGTCTATGTAGACGTTAGGATGCCGTGCCATCATCACCTGGCTCATCCATCCTTCCCGTGTAGCCATGCAGAAGTGGCCTATGACAATCTTCAGGCCGGGACATTCGCTTATGACGTTCTCAAGCTCTCCGCATTGCACGTCGCCGTCGGCGAGCTCTATGTGCAGAATCATCCCATGACGTTCCATCATCTTGAACATCTCCATGAACTCAGGTGTGTCAAACCTTATCCTGCCGTTGTCGTCAATAAGTCGGGCAGCGGGAAGCTTGATGCCCTTGAACCCTCTTCTCAGCAGCGTCTGTGCCTCGACGATGAATCCCGGTCGGCGGCAGTCGCACATGCCGTAGACGAAGAAACGCTCCGGCCAGCGCCGTGAGGCATAGTCGAGGTAGTCATTCTGAAGGCCGTCGATAAACTCCTGTGTTATCACGGCGCCCCCTATCTGTGCGTAGTCCATGTTGGCGAGAAGTTTCTCTGCTGAGTTATAGTTGTCGTGCATCCAGGGATTCATCATCTGCACCTCTTTGCCTAAGAACATGGAGCGTCCGTCGGGCATCTGTCTTATCTCACGGTTGTTCACCGTTGTGTGTTGCCAGAGCCATAGATGGGCATGTGCGTCGATGGTGACAGGGGGGGTGTCACAACGCAGATATCGGTCGATGCATTCTTTATGTGTCATTGTATTTTATGGGTGGTGTCTATATGCTTACACCATGAGATAGTGTTTGTCTTCGTCAGCTCCTTGAGCGGTGTTGCCGCCGCCACGTCTGACATGTAATTGTTATCATTATGTGTTAGCCCACGACACCCGTTTCTGGTCTCCAATAATATCCTGCACCTTCTTCACAAGCTCCATGTCGAGAGGCTCAGATACATATCCGATGTTCTTCAGCAGATTCTCAGGGCGTGTTGTTGAGAATACAGTCGATGCTATGCGCGGGTTGGCATGTGAGTATTGCATTGCCAGCTTCTCTATAGGGTATCCGACACTCTTGCAGTATTCTGCCGCCTGCCTGCATTTCTCCACGAGAGGTTTCGGGGCGGGATGCCAGTCAGGCACGCCGCGCTCTGTCAGCAGTCCCATGGAGAATGGTGATGCATTTATGACTCCGACACCGTTCTCCTCAAAGAAGTCGATGAAATCCAAGAGCTTGTCGTCATTCAGGCAGTAGTGGCAGAAAGAGAGCAGACACTCTATTGTGCCCTTCGGAGTATGCTCAATTATCCATTTCAGATTCTCAAGCTGGAGGTCTGTACACCCGATGTGGCTCACCACGCCCTCCTCTTTCAGTCTCGCTAAGGCAGGCAGTGTCTCGTCGGCAATCTTCTGCAGCCCTCCTGTCAGTGAAGCCTGGAATTCTATATCGTGCACGAAGAGTATGTCAATATGGTCTATGTTGAGTCGTTCCATCGACTCGTAGGCCGATGTGCGTACCCTCTCTGCCGAGTAGTCCCATATGTTCTTTCCGTCCTTGCCGTACCGCCCGACCTTTGTCGACAGTGTGTATTTTGAGTGGGGAATATCTTTCAGCGCTTTTCCCAGGACAGTCTCTGCCTTGTAATGTCCGTAGTAAGGCGACACGTCAATATAGTTTATCCCGGTGTCTATGGCAGCGAAGACGGCATCTATGCCGCGGTTCTCGTCGAAAGAGTGGAATACTCCGCCGAGTGATGACGCACCGAATCCTATTGATGAGATGCTTAGCCCGGTCTTTCCTAATGTTCTGTAGTCCATAATGTATCTTAGTGTTAGATTTTGGCTTTTATATATCCTGCATGATTGCATACTTGTCCACAAAGTTACAAAAAACTTGACTTGTATCTATATTGTATAACTTTTTTTTACTTATTTTTGGATATTTCACACCTATATAGTACTTTTGCAGTCCATCAAGCCATATGGCTGTTAAGTTTCAGCAGATATACATATTAATATATTAACGCAAGTAAACAAATAATGAGAAAGTTTTTCATGTCGGCCATAATGGCCGTTTTCGCCACAGCAGCAGTGGCTCAGGATATACAGCTGCACTATGATTTTGGCCGCAACATTTATTCTTCTGAGCAGCCAGAGCGCCAGAAGATGACACTCACCCTGGAGCATTTCAGCACAGACAAGCTCGGCTCATGGTACTATTTCGTCGATCTTGATATGCTTAAGGATGGTGTCAAGGGAGCATATACGGAGATCAGCCGTGAGTTCAATGTGGGCAAGAAAGGCTTTGCTGCACATATTGAGTATGATGGTGGTCTCACATCGACAAAGTATGATAATGTCGGAGTCCGCTTCCAGAATGCTGCCCTCATAGGTCCGGCATGGAACGGTCACAATGCCGACTACTCTACGACATATTCACTCCAGGTGATGTACAAGCAGTACTTCAAGGGACAGTTTGGCGCGAAGGCTTATTCCTCGTTCCAGGTGACAGGCGTTTGGAGCACAACATTCTGTGACAAGGCTCTCACATTCGCCGGATTCTTTGACTTCTGGCGTGGCATAAAGGCTAATGGCCATGGCCAGCTGGTATTCGCGAGTGAGCCACAGCTGTGGTTCAACCTCAACTCTCTGCGTGGCCTGGAGAATTTCCCTCTTTCCATCGGTACAGAGTGTGAGTTCTACGGCAACTTCTACACTCCTGCTGATGGCAGCGACAAGAACTTCTTCGTCAATCCTACTATCGCGCTGAAGTGGAGATTCTGATGACACAGAGCTTTCAGGTCATACACGTCGTGCATCCTTCGCATGGCATGGGGTGACACTAAACGGAAAACATGAACAAGGCAGGTGGCATTCGTGTCATCTGCTTTTTTATTTGACTTCGTCTTCCTCTGTCACGATTAACTTCGTTGAATATCGGCTGCACTCGGCATAGCCCAAGCAAGCTCGGCCTCTCCTCTCACTGCTCCATCGGTTGATTTCATCTTCCTCCTCCTTGCAAGGCATAGCCAAGCAAGCTTTGTCTCTGACAGAGAGTTTTTCTGTCAGATAATTTGTTTTATAACGGAAAATACACTATATTTGCAGTCAGAAACATATGGAAAAAGTAATTAAAGATTATCTTCATAAGCATGGCTATGGCTCATGGGAGCCCCGTGCCGCCCTGTTTGATATGGACGGTGTGCTCTATGACTCTATGGCCAATCATGCGAAAGCCTGGCACGACTCCATGGCGTCATATGGCATACCGATGAGCGTGGAGGAGGCATACGCCTTCGAGGGCATGCGTGGTTTTGAGACAATAAAGATTGTGGCAGGACGGTATTGGGGCCGTGAGATAACCGACGAGGAGTCGGTCGAGATGTACAGGGTGAAGTCAGAGCACTATGCCGCATGCCCTACAGCCCCGATGATTCCCGGTGTCCACCGCCTTCAGGAGACCATGCATGAGCTTGGGCTCAGGATAGGCGTAGTGACGGGCAGCGGCCAGCACTCCCTCCTGGAACGCATACTCCATGATTTCGCCGGCCTTGTCTCTCCCGACATCATGGTCACTGCCCTTAACATAAAGCGTGGCAAACCCGCCCCTGACCCCTATCTTCGTGGCATGGAGAAGGCAGGGACTGAGCCATGGCAGACCATTGTCGTAGAGAACGCCCCGCTTGGTGTGCGTGCCGCTGTCGCTGCTGGCTGCCTCACAGTGGCCGTGAATACAGGGCCGCTGCCCGACAACGTACTGGCAGACGAGGGAGCAGATATTGTCGTGCATACCATGGACGAGTTCCGTGAGCTGCTGCCAGCGTTAGTCTGCCGTGATGTTTAGGCCGCCATGTGAATCATGATGAGCCGGATAGGGATGATAATGGTCTGGGTGCATACCCCCTATGCGGTGTATCCGTGGTTTCTATTTGCCCATACATCGGTCTCTCCTCTCCTCTGCAGAGCATGTCGTCGGATGATTTCATCTTCCTCCTCCTTGCAAGGCATAGCCAAAGCAAGCTTTCTTCGGTCTGTTGACCTATCTGGAAATGCTTATTTAGAGGGGACGTCCAGGCTACGGGAGAGCCCCCGAGTGACAGGTATTGAATATCTAATTAACAGAAAGGAAATTAAAAAATGATCACACCACACAACAACGCCAGCAAAGGCGATTATGCGAAGACCGTCCTTATGCCGGGCGATCCGCTTAGAGCGAAATATATCGCTGAGACATTCCTTGAGAATCCCCGTCTTGTCAACACTGTGCGTAACATGCTTGCCTATACTGGCACATACAAGGGAGTCCCTGTCAGCGTCATGGCGTCGGGCATGGGCATGCCCTCGGTAGGCATATACTCTTATGAGCTCTACAACTTCTATGGTGTGGAGAACATCGTGCGCATTGGCTCGGCAGGGTCTTACTCTGAGCGCCTTCAGGTGCGTGATGTCGCACTGGCAGAGTACGCCTTCAGCCAGTCGACTTATGCCCGCTCGGCCAGCGGAGAGACATCCGACAAGATATACCCGAGCGAGGAGCTTAATGACATTATCATGCAGACCTCAAAGGAGATAGGTATAGACTGCAAGCTCGCCAAGGTCCATTCGTCCGACGCATTCTATACCGACCCCTCAATGGGAGGCTGGGAGACAATACGTGACATGACAGGGACGGAGTGTGTGGAGATGGAGAGTTTCGCGCTGTTCCACAATGCCCACATGACAGGGAAGCGTGCTGCTTGCATCCTTACCATCTCTGATGCGTTCTATAATAAGGTGGCTCTGTCAGCAGAAGAGCGTCAGAACTCTTTCACACAGATGATGCGCCTCGCTCTTGAGAGTGCCATAAGGTTCTGATAGCCGGCTACTTAGTCTATCGTGTGAAAAGCCGCAGAGGAGTTGAGCTCAGACGCTGGGCTAACAGAGTCTTGAGGCAGTTTCTCATCAATGTGTATGCTGTCAACGAGTGTATACACAAGCAGCAGACATCTTAGCTCCGCCAATGGAGACTATACGCCAGTCCCCTCATGCTTTTGTCGTCGGCATCAGCATGAGGGGACATTATTTTTTCCTGTATTTATTATGTGGTATATCAGAGAGGGTATTCGTCAAAGGCGTAGAGCACGGTAGAGAGGTAACGCTCGCCAGTGTCAGGGAGGAGCACAACGATGCGTTTGCCCTTGTTCTCCGGTCTCAGCGCTATCTGCGATGCAGCATAGGCAGCGGCGCCCGACGAGATGCCCACGAGCAGACCCTCCTGTTGTGCCAGCTCTCGTCCTGTGCGTATGGCGTCGTCGTTGTCAACATCATACACCTCGTCGACAACATCGCCATTATATGTTGCTGGTATGAATCCTGCTCCGATGCCCTGAATCTTGTGTGGGCCGCTCTGGCCACCGTTCAGCACAGGCGATGTCTTAGGTTCCACGGCGATTATCCTCACGTCCGGATTCTTCTCCTTCAGCGCCTTGCCTATTCCGGAGACAGTTCCTCCTGTCCCGACACCAGCGACGAATATGTCCACCTTGCCCTCTGTCTGCTCCCATATCTCAGGGCCGGTAGTGACATAATGCTTGGCGGGGTTCGCCTTGTTCTCAAACTGCTGTAGTATTATGGCTCCGGGAGTATTGTCGCGCAGCTCCTCAGCCTTCCTTATTGCTCCCTTCATGCCCTCTGTTCCGGGTGTCAGCACCACTTCTGCCCCATAGGCCTTGACGAGGTTGCGGCGCTCTACAGACATCGTCTCAGGCATGGTAAGTATGAGATGATAGCCTTTCACAGCGCTCACGAGAGCCAGTCCGACGCCTGTGTTTCCTGATGTCGGCTCTATTATCGTTGCCCCCGGCTTCAGTGTGCCGTTCTTCTCCGCGTCCTCAATCATTGCGAGTGCGATACGGTCCTTCACAGAGCCGCCAGGGTTGAAGTACTCAATTTTCGCTACGATAGGAGTCTCAATACCTTTCTGCTGTGAGAATTTCCCCAGTTCGAGGAGAGGAGTCTTGCCGATAAGTTCTGTCAGAGATTTTGCGATTGCCATAATGTTTTCCTTTCTTTTTGTTTGTATTGTTGTTGTTTGTTTTTATTCTTCACGAGTGCAAATTTGTCATGGACTCGCATGAGTGAATAGGGTGTGTTGTATCGCTGCTTGGCAGAGATACAGCGCTCGTCTCTGATTCACGAGTGCAAATTTGTCGTAGACTCGCATGAGTGAATAGGGTGTGTTGTATCGCTGCTTGGCAGAGATACAGCGCTCGTCTCTGATTCACGAGTGCAAATTTGTCGTAGACTCGCATGAGTGAATAGGGTGTGTTGTATCGCTGCTTGGCAGAGATACAGCGCCCGTCTCTGATTCACGAGTGCAAAGTTACCCCATTTCTATCTTCCTCACAATACCACATGTATGGTATATTATGCCTTCGAGTATGGTATTTTGGGCCTTTTGCCATCTTTTTACCTTGATTCTTAAACTTCAAATTCTGCATAAATCAAGTTTGTAACTCGTTGATTTTAGGAGATTTCGCTTTAACAATTCAAAATTGGCAGATTTCTCATTTTGATGTGTTTGTAGTCTATTAAGGTCTAATTTGAAAGTGCAATAACTTAAATCATTGAATGATAGAGTTAAAAGTGAGTTTACAGACCTTCAAAAATTTGGTCAATTCGAACTAAAAGTGCTATATTTGGACTGTTCAAGACGGATTAAAACACATCGTGCCACATACATAGTCAGATGCTTGAATCACAAGATTCCATCAAGACACACTGGCAACAAATCAAGGCGAAAGCCATACACATTATATATAATTACGAATAAAGCAACAAATGATATGACAAACATTTGTACAAAGGTAACAGTGAGAACCAAACCTATCAAGAACAACAGACGCTCGGTAGAACCGACTGACCTTAGGCTTAACGCTTAAAATCAGTCGGTTACTTTATGGTCTTAACGTAATGTTAAAATGGAATGTTTACAATTAATTGTTTAAAATACTGATAATCAATAAACTAAATATTAAATTCCTCTCAATATTCATATTACCAAACATGCAATTTGCATACAAATTACAGTATATATAAGAAAATATATATTCTGAAAATAGTACTTAAACATACATCTATCAGTAAGTTCTCGTATTTATTGTCTTTTGTTTGAAGTGTAAAAATACACATTGGCGAAAAGAATAATAAAATTACTGTTACTCTTTTCGCCAATTAAATTACTTTATTATTAATGACTTAAAAGTTTATGCAAACTCCCACAGCGTGTTGTGCTTGCTTCATGCCATTTGGCAAATCCAAATGGATGTTTGAGCTTGTCAATGAAAGTTCCACGCTTTCCTTGGCTTTCTTTTTGTTCTTGTGCGAAAAGACAAATAGTGGAATACTGGAAACAGTTAAGCCTACACCTACCACTAAAACAACATCCCATGCTTTCCCGTCTTCCTTCCAATTTTTATTAGTGTGTGCATTATTGCCAACTGCCCCAATCCCGCCAACAATTGTACTGCAAACGCCCAATCCAAGTACGCTATATGCATACCTTTTGAGCTTCTTGTGCTTTTTCCAATAAATGGTTTGTTTATATGCCTCTTGCATGTTCGCCTTTTCCACTTCTTCATATATGGAGAGGGGAGAGGATAAACAAGTCGGTGAATATGATTCATGCCCTTGTGCCTTTGCTGATAGGGCATAAATCAGAAACAGAATAGTATAGATGTATCGCATAACTGGGTTGAAATTTGAGTAGTGGGGTTACTATATTTGTTCTATTTATCAATTCGTATATATCCTTGATAATAGGTGGTTTTTCCATTCTCATCTCCAGAGTGTGTTCTACCTAAAAGAATGAATCTTGAAGCTGATCTGAAAAATGTTCCACCTGATTCTTTCAAGCTTACATTCGCTAACAGAGTAGAAGCAGATAAAACTGTTGTTTGTTTCCCATTGAAAAGAACGACTCCCGTCTGATATCTGGTATTACCATTTTCATCTCCAAAGTGTTGACGGCCAGTTATAACTCTTCCATTGGGTGCTTGGAAGAAGTTAGCAGAATCACTCTCTTTATGTTCTTCGCTCCATTGTAAATCGGAAATGGTGATAATGCCGTTTATTTGTTTGCCAGAAGAATCAATAGCTTTTAATGATGCATATTGATATTGTGTGTAGCCATTTTCATCTTCAGAGTGCTTTCTTCCTGTAATCAACATATTCGTAGGGGCTTCAAAAGCTATTCCACTACTTTCCTTTATTTCTTTTGATTCATATCTGACATCAGGAACCAATAAAATTTGATTAGAAGATATTAAAGATGATTGTGGAATATGCTCATCATTCTGTGTACCAAAGTCCCATATTTTATACCAAGGGCCAAGTGGGCCACTTGTAGCATCACCCCATGGCTGTATGCCAGTACCAATTTCCCCCCATGCTCCAGCATAATCTTTCCATTCTTGTTGTTCAAGTGGCAGGACGTTCTTTGTAATATTCCATTGATAGCCACCATCTCTAGTATGATCTTTATCAATGTCTATTCCCATAATGTCAAGTATAGAGAAATCTCCGGCTTTATTATAGTGTGCATGAGAGCCTTCGGCTTTTTCTGCGTCGACTCTTTTTTCTTTCAGTTCTATATCATTTCTTGAGGGTAGTTGCGGATTTGAGGATAATTACGAATAAAGCAACAAATGATATGACAAACATTTGTACAAAGGTAACAGTGAGAACCAAACCTATCAAGAACAACAGACGCTCGGTAGAACCGACTGACCTTAAGCTTAACGCTTAAAATCAGTCGGTTACTTTATGGCCTTAACAATTTGTTAAGGCTGAACTAATAATGTAACAGAATCATGGTGCTTCTACACCAACACCTTAATTATTATTGTTGTTGTTGTTGGTATTCTGTTGTGTAGGACCCCCCTGGACATCATTGGCATTTATATAAAAATGCTTCTGTGCAGGTTTGCTAACAGCATTAGTACCGAGATCGATACCCCAACCAATAAGACCACCGATAAGAATATTTCCAAACGCCCAACCATTAGTTGCCTTCTCGAGAACTATATCTTTATATCTCGTAGTTTCAGATTGAACATAGATTCGCTGTCCATCAATTTTGTGACGGTTAACTTTTACTACGTATGGCAGAGTCACATTAGGATAGGTCTGCTTTGTGGTAGTAATTGTAACAGGTTCTTTAACATTGCCATCGATGGTAATCGTTGGGCTACCACCAGATACAATAGTTGCACATGACGACAGTAATAGTGGCATGACTGGTGCAACAATAGCGGCTTTAATTTTTGTTGATTTTTTCATTTTGCAAAATATATTTCATTAGTATTTAAATCTCCAAATTTGGAAATTTCAACAAGATCTCTAATGTCGGTTGAGATTGGTTTGTACACCACTTTGAAACAGTAGTAGGGTCTTTCCCCAATTGTTCAGACAATCATTTACTAGTACGGTGTTTTTCAACCAATACCATTTTGATTCTGTTTAGATCCTTATTTCTCTTTACTATTTTATATTTTACGCAAAATTAATAACTTTTTTTCAAAAAACGAAAAAGATGATATATATATATATGTTTTTACTTAAAAAATATGAAAATTCCATATTTGCTTGGTAGAATTCACATTTTGAGGTGTCCAACTTAAAAATAGTATTTATAATGCAACATGCCCCCAGGAGATATGTTTTTTCTTATAATTGTACCATTTATGTACCATTATCTTATAATTACCTAGATAATAAGAATATTATGAATTCGCAAGAATTTCACCTTATTTTGCTGTCTGTTTTGCTGTTTCTGCATGATTCCTCGTGCGGTTTTCATGGTCAGAGGAGCACTTTCCAGAATAAAGATAATTCCATGTTTCTATGATCCATGTTATGCTATTGCATTAATATAAGGTGTAGCATAACCCTCCCATGGTGAGATGTCGCCCTCGGGTGTCAGTCAGAATGCGGTGAGGGATACAAGCCCGTGATACGATAATCCCTCTCTGCCGGAGACACATGAAACGTTCCAGACAGAGAGGGATAGTCAGTATGTGGCCGGTTGAAGTCACGGGCTGGGGCGACACTTCTATTTCCATTCCACCCTCAGGACATAGGATAGTGTTACTTTAGTCCAACCCGCGGGGCGGGACCTCTATTTCCATTCCACCCTCAGGACATAGGATAGTGTTACTTCAGTCCAACCAGCGGGGCGACATCTCTATTTCCATTCCACCCTCAGGCGGTGGAGCATTGTGGCGCCCTCGCCGCATGACCCGGTATGCTGTATGCCTGTTCCCCCGAAGCTGTTGGGCGTTATCTCCGCCTCAAGGTCGACTGATGGCTTGAGGTTCGGGTCGGAAGAGGTGTCGGGCAGAGGTGTCGTAGTCTCAGCGTGAGCCTTCAGGCGGTTGCCCGATGCAGAGAGTGATATAGTGCAACCTGTGCGGTAGCAGACTGATGATACCGGGGCGGAGACAGGAGTCACGACGCCTTTCTCGTACCTTACCAGCAGGAAGTCCACGGCGTTGCTGTATTTCGTCGTTCGTATTATGCGCAGTGCGTATCCTGTCAGTGTCTCCGTGTCGAATTTTATGTACAGGTCGAGATACTGTCCTGTGGCGCTTCCGAAACCCTGTCCTGCTGTCTTGCTTGGGTCTACGCACAGGGTTATGTCCATGTCGCCATATGTTCTCGGCAGCGGAGTGTAGAGCAACCGTGCCCCCTTCTCTATCTGCAGCAGTCCTGTCCCCCGTGTTCCGTTTATTCCCTCGCCGTATGTCCAGTAGTCCTTGTCGGGATATACCGTCCAGTCATACTCAGCCGTGTCTATTGGCTTGTATCCGCCTATTGTCCATGTTCCAGGTATCAGGCGTGGCTGGTTGTGGCATGGGAAGTTCTGGAAGTCAGTCTCGAGGATATCAGACATAATCACCTGCCCGCTCCTCACCACCGTCTTCGTCATTGCGCTCACAGCCTCGCCCGGAGTGCAGCGCAGATGTTTGGGCTCTACAGCCGCCATGATATAGTGTCCCACATCCTCCTTTGTCAGCCTGTACGTCTTCTCAGGCTCCCCGAGACGTGAGACGGCGACGGGTATGCGGTCGCTACCGTCCTTGCGGCTGCATCTGTACCATGTTATGAGCGACTCGTCCTTCCGTCCCCCGAGGTCGAGGCTGTAGTCGACCGTTGCCATCCCCTTGCCCACAGAAAGGCGTGGGAGCGATGTGAAGCTTGGCGGAGCGATGAAGTCAGGCTTTACCGTCAGCTCTGCAGCACACTCCAGTCCGTCGTCGGTGTATGCTATGACAGAGAACCGTCTTGTCTCGTCGTCATGGTTAGTCGCAGTCACCTTGCATTCGCCTCCCTCAGTCTGCGACAGTCTGACATCAGCCTCATGTCCCTGTTCCACGCGCCATCTCACAACCCTGTTGTGCGTCTCGTAGTTCGCGTGGCGCTTTGTCGTGGCCCGCAGTGTCAGTGGTTCGCCACCAGTCTGTATAGTCGCCTCAAGCGGTGAGACGCTGAGACACGTCGGCATATTCCCCACGTCCTTCCCCGTCTTACTGGCTATGGCCTCCACGCGTGGTCTGACATTCAGCGGGTCCCATCCGTCATCACCCCTCAGCAGGTTGTATGTGTTGTAGAAGACCCCATCGTTGTCCGTCAGGCGGTAAGCTCCCAGGATATCCCTCTGGTCCATGCATATGGTGTTGTACGGTTTCTCCCCACCTATTATATATGGTTGTCCGTTCATGCTGACGTTATATTGGTAACACCTGAGCCATTCAGTCGGTGTGTGTGTCCATCCCGCATAGACAGGTTTCCTGACATGGTATCGGCAATCAATGATGGAGAGCGGCCCCACCGCCTTGCAGAAATACTGCCTGTCCTCGTCGTGGCATACAGTGAAGTCACAGTCGAGGAACACCGCCCCGCCCATATCGCTGCGCCAGAAAGGCTTCTGTCCGTAGAAGTCGAGAGTGCAATGGAGATAGACGCCAGTCCCAGTCAGGGCGTCGTCGGTGCTCTCCATGTGGCAGTTGTTGAATAGTATACGTCTCGCTCCGTTCAGCGGATTCATGTTCAGGCGGCTGATGAAGCGGACATTATCAGCCAGAATCCTGTCTCCGTGGCAGTATGCCACATGTGCCTGTGTGATGGCAGACATGCGCCGCGCACGGTTGAGTGACGGTTTCAGCGGGTACACAAGGTCGACATTGCAGAAGTTACCCATCGTCAGATTCCTCACCTCAAGGCCGTCGCCCCAGAAGTCGAACATGGTGAAATTGCCTATTGCGCCCTGTGTCTGCCCCCTGTTCGAGGCGAGCACGACATTGCGGGCATCGTCACAGAGCCCTGTGATGTGTAGGTTCTGGCATCTCACGATGAGTCCGAAAGGCTCCCTGCCATCCTTCCCGACACGTATCTCCTTGTCGTCAGGATTGTCAATCCAGTAGACGTATGGCGCGACGAGCAGCGTCATAGGCTTGTCGGGAGTGCCGTCGGTGAGCGCCTCCGCAGCCTTTGTGAAGCTGTTGTAGACATGCTCATAGCGTGAGACGACATCGTCACTGAGCTGTCCGTCGATGAACAGAGTCCTCTCGTCGAGCGTGTACTCCTGTCCGCCAAAGCTGACCCTGTCGCCATAGAACATGACAGGGCAGGAGGCGTCGAGAGGCTTATATCCCTCAACGGGAGCTGCTGTGCGGCGCTTCGAGACCTTCTGCCGTGCCTTCTGTTGACAGTCTGGAGCCCCACTCAGCCATTCGGCCGATGCCCCCCTGGGAGAATTAGGTGATGTGGAAGAACAGCCGGCGGCATAGGCCGGAGATAGAGGTAAGGCAGAGGCAGCCGCCATGGCAGCCGCTGCCAGCAATGTCGATAGATGTTTCATAGTTTTTCGTAGAAGAGGTTTAAGGTGGAGAGGGTGGGAGTGTTCCCGCGTCAGTGTTCTCGTTCCGGGATTCACCGGTCGTCTCATGGGTTGTCGTGGGATGTCCCCCTGTATCTGCATGATGCTTTTGTGGATGTCCATGACATTCACCTTACAAAGGTAATCGTTTTCTATTTCATACGCAAGAAAAATACATTTCTTTTTTTCGAGACCCCACCATGCTGATATCCAACCTCCAAGTCTGCCTCCTCGCAGTGGCCGCCCCTCAGGATGCAAGCCCAGCGTGCCCGTCGGCCATGCAACGCCATATCATCCGATTTTCACAGCAAAATCAGATAACTATATAGAAATGGTTATGTAAAGACTCAGTAATTACAATATAAAGACTGAGCAATTACATTATAAAGACACAGTAATTATGATGTAAAGACTGAGTAATTACAATAATAAAGGCAGTTTTCCGGGGTGTTATCAGTGGTGTCTGGCAAAAGGACTGGCAATCCTTTGTACATAACCCCTTGCCATCCGTGAGGCTGGCATGGGAGAAACCACGTGAGAGACACACCATGACACGACGAGAAACCATGCCGGCGGCATGGCAATCGATACCCGTGCGGCAGTGTCATAGAGGCTGTTCCATGTGCTGAAAACATGGTGGCAGACGTCTCCCAACTTGATACATATAAAGGCATTGGTTAAAAAATATAGTTTTTTAGCCTATTGTGTGTGGCGTTTCGAAAAATATGCTTAACTTTGCATTATATTATGTACGTACGTCACACCCGCAGAGAACATTATGGAATGGACCGCAGTCATAGGACAGGAAGAAGTTAAGGACAGGTTGCGCTCGCTGATAGTGGCCGACCGTGTCCCACATGCCCTCATGCTCTGTGGCAAGACCGGCTATGGCAGTCTCGCGCTTGCTCTCGCCTTCGCCTCTGCGCTTCTGTGTGACAGGACACGGCAGCGCATCATGCCACAGGCATTCTCCGGAGGCGGGCTCTTCGGCGACGAGGACCCCCTGGCAGACAGCGCCGCGGCTCCACGCACCATCGACGACGCCGAGGCATGCGGCACATGCAGCCAATGCAAGATGCTGAGAGAGTGGCATCACCCAGACCTCCATTTCACGTTCCCGACAGTGAAGCTGCCGTCAATGACAGCCCAGCACAAGCCCGTCAGCGACGATTTCATGGCAGAGTGGTACGGGATGCTTGTCAATGACGGGCCGTATGTCACCATGAACATGTGGGCCGAGCGGATGAAGGCCACAACACAGCAGGCCATAATAACAGCGGCCGAGAGCGACGCCATAGCCAGGAAGCTGTCCCTGAAGTCAAGCCAGGGCGGATACAAGGTGGCTGTCGTGTGGCTGGCAGAGAGGATGAACGAGGAGAGCGCAAACAAGATACTCAAGACACTCGAGGAACCAGCGCCCGATACAGTCTTCATCCTTGTCGTCGAACAGCCGGAGCGGCTGCTCGAGACTATACTGAGCCGTGTGCAGCGCATAGATGTCCCGCCGATAGGACAGGAAAGCCTTGCACAGGCCCTCGTAAGGCGGAGAGGACTCGACGAGGACACAGCGACGCGTCTGGCGAGAGCCACGGAGGGCAACTGGATAGAGGCCGTTGAGCAGCTCCTGCCTGACTCGGAGCAGAGACAGTTCCTCGACCTCTTCGTGATGCTCATGAGGCTTGTCTATAAGCGCGACGTCAAAGGCATGAAGGGATGGAGCGATGCCGCGGCAGCCCTCGGGCGTGAGAAACAGAAACGCATGATAATATATTTCCTGCGCATGGTGAGAGAAGCCTTCATGTCAAACTTCCATGACCCGAGGCTGACATATATGACCCGCGAGGAGGAGGATTTCGTGACGAGATTCGGACAGTATATCAACGAGGACAATGTCATAGAGATGACCGCGCTGTGGGAGCTCGCACTGAGGGATATAGCGCAGAACACTAACCAGAAGATTGTCTTCTACGACACATCGCTGAGGCTCACATCGCTCCTGGCACGCAGATGACCGCCATGACCGGAGCCTGAAGCAAAAAACAAAGATACAGAAACAACTTTTATGGAAATAAACTACGACAACCTGAAATACGTCTGCGGTGAATGCTCCAGAGGCCTCTCGGCCAAAGGATGCGGACGCCAGGACCACCAGCTGAACACCTATGACTGGCTCGCCGATGTGCCAGGCAACACAGAGAGGACAGACCTCGTCGAGGTACAGTTCAAGAACACCCGCAAGGGATACTACCATAACATCAACGGACTGGACCTGAAGAAAGGCGACCTCGTGGCCGTAGAGTCGTCACCGGGACACGACATAGGAGTGGTGACGCTGACAGGACAGCTCGTTAACCTCCAGGTGAGAAAGGCCAACCTCAAGTCTATGGACGACATAAAGAGGGTCTACCGCATAGCAAGAGAGCAGGACATAAAGGTATGGGAGGAGGCCAAGTCGAGAGAACATGCCACAATGATTCAGAGCAGACAGATAGCCAAGGACCTCGGGCTGCAGATGAAGATTGGCGATGTCGAATACCAGGGCGACGGAAACAAGGCGATATTCTACTACATAGCCGACGAGCGAGTCGATTTCAGACAGCTCATAAAGGTCCTCGCCGATGTCTTCCATGTCAGGATAGAGATGAAGCAGATAGGCGCGAGACAGGAAGCCGGACGCATCGGAGGCACCGGCCCGTGCGGAAGAGAGCTCTGCTGCGCCACATGGATAAAATCGTTCTCAAGCGTCTCTACCAACGCCGCACGATTCCAGGACATATCGCTCAACCCGCAGAAACTGGCCGGAATGTGCGCCAAGCTGAAATGCTGCCTGAACTATGAGGTGGACACATACCTCGAGGCAAGCAGGAAATTCCCGCCGACAGACATCGTACTGCAGACCCTGGACAGCGACTACTTCTTCTTCAAGAAAGATATCCTCGCCGGCACAATAACCTACTCGACAGACAAACGCTTAGCAGCCAACCTCGAGACAATAACACCCGAGAGAGCCACCGAGATAATCGAGATGAACAAAAGGGGCGAGAAACCTGCCTATCTCAATGACAATGACGATGACGAGAGACCTTCAAAGCCACGCGATATCATAGAGAGCGAGGATATAGCACGATTCGACAAGGCAAAGAAGAAGAAAAAGAAGAAACCAAGGCGAAATGATAAGAACAATCGCAGCAGCGACAATGGTGGCGGCGCTGATGACAATAACGACAGCATGTAACGAGCGCAGAGTCTACGACCACTACGAGCACGCCGACCCAGGAGGATGGGAAAAGAACGAGACTCTCGAGTTCGGAATCGACTCGCTCAAGGAAAGCGGGACATACGCCATGCTCTTGAACCTCAGACTAAGCGGCAGATACCCCTTCAAGAACCTGCACATCGTTGTCGACCAGACAGTCTATCCCTCACGCGCCACTATCCACGACACCGTCACATGCTACGTGACAGACAAAAGGGGGATGACAATCGGAGCAGGAATATCACTCTATCAGTACACACTGCCTGTACGCAAACGCTTCTATATGTACGGAGACAGCATACATGTCAGGGTGAGGCATAACATGAAACGTGAGATTCTGCCCGGCATAGCCGATGTCGGAATACAGCTGAAAGCTGAGTGACAACGTCCGTGCGGCAAGCCCTTGAGAGATTAAGGATAGCCTTATGTGCGCCTCATGGTATGTCCTTTCAACGCCTCATGGCACGTCCTTGCAGCACCAATTGCATATCCTTGCAGCGCCTTACAGCAGCATTACGGCGCACAGTTAAAGAGAAATAATAAATACATAAACAAAAATACACCACAGAAAATGGCTGAGAACAAGAAAATCAAAACAGCACTCGTGTCTGTCTTCCATAAGGACGGACTGGACCAGCTTCTAAAGAAACTCAACGACGAGGGAGTGAAGTTCCTCTCGACAGGTGGCACACAGACATTCATAGAGTCACTCGGATATGAGTGTCAGAAGGTTGAGGATGTCACGACATACCCCTCTATCCTCGGCGGTAGAGTGAAGACACTCCACCCGAAAATCTTCGGTGGCATACTCGGACGCCGTGACAACGAGGGCGACCAGCAGCAGATGGCACAGTATGAGATACCTGAGATAGACCTCGTCATAGTCGACCTCTATCCTTTCGAGCAGACCGTGGCAAGCGGAGCGTCAGTGGCTGACATCATCGAGAAGATTGACATAGGCGGCATATCGCTCATACGTGCCGGAGCAAAGAACTTCAAGGACGTTGTCATCATACCGTCAAAGGCTGAGTATGAGGTGCTCCTCGATATCATCAACAAGAGGGGAGCAGAGACAACAATAGAGGAGAGACGCATGTTCGCAACACGCGCCTTCGGAGTCAGCAGCCACTACGACACAGCCATCAACGCATGGTTCGAGGCAACGAAATGAGCCTGTCGGGCAGACAAACGACAAGAACACTACCCCAATATACACCCACATAAACAATAATAAGCAAGAACCGAAATGGGATTTTTCTCTTTTGTACAAGAAATAGCGATGGACCTCGGCACTGCCAACACCATCATCATCAGCGATGACAAGATTGTTGTTGACGAGCCGTCAGTAGTCGCTCTTGACCGCCGTACCGACAAGATGATAGCCGTCGGAGGAAAGGCGAAGATGATGTATGAGAAGACACACGAGAACATACGCACCATACGCCCGCTGCGCGATGGTGTGATAGCTGACTTCTCAGCGTGTGAGCAGATGATGAGAGGCCTCATAAAGATGGTCCACTCAGGGAGCAGGCTCTTCTCACCCTCCCTGCGCATGGTTATCGGCGTGCCCTCAGGGTCGACAGAGGTGGAGCTGAGAGCTGTCCGTGACTCGGCAGAGCATGCCGACGGACGCGACGTCTACCTCATCTTCGAGCCTATGGCTGCCGCTATAGGCATCGGCATCGATGTCGAGGCGCCAGAGGGTAACATGATAGTCGACATAGGCGGCGGCTCGACAGAGATAGCTGTCATATCGCTCGGCGGCATAGTATCGAACAACTCTATACGCACAGCAGGCGACGACCTCACATCTGATATCCAGGAGTATATGTCACGCCAGCACAACGTGAAGGTCTCTGAGCGTATGGCAGAGCGTATAAAGATACATGTCGGCTCAGCCCTCACCGACCTCGGCGATGAGGCCCCTGAGGATTATGTCATCCATGGCCCGAACCGCATCACAGCGCTGCCTATGGAGGTGCCGGTATGCTACCAGGAGATAGCACACTGTCTCGACAAGACTATCGCCAAGATAGAGAATGCTGTGCTCAACGCCCTTGAGAACACTCCTCCTGAGCTATATGCCGATATCGTGAAGAACGGTATATACCTCTCTGGCGGCGGCGCGCTGCTGAGAGGACTCGACAGACGTCTTGAGGCTAAGATTAACATACCGTTCCATATTGCTGACGACCCCCTCCACTCTGTAGCGAAGGGTGCCGGAATAGCGCTGAAGAATGTCGACCGCTTCTCTTTCCTCATGAGATAACTGCGGGGAGAGAGACTTTATGGATACACAAGGTGGGCTCTATAATCTCTTCTTTATAGAGCCCACCATAAGATATATGAAGGCCCACCCCAAGCCAGCCAGCGCCGCCGTATGCCTATGGTGGCAGACTGAAGCGCGGGGCGTACCTATAACACACATGAATGATATGGCAGGGCAGCGGGCAGAATCCCGGCGCCACACAACATCTGCCTCCCAGAATGAGAGACAGTGCCGAATATGCCGGGGGAGCATCATACACGGCATGGGGCTGGCAGCGAGACTCTACGCCGCCATGCATCACCCCATTGATGCCATGCATCGCTCCATTGCCGCCATATCATGACAGCCATATCATCACGACTAACAGACAACCATGCGTAACTTAGCAGAATTCCTGCAGAAATACCATCACTGGTTCTTGTTCCTGATACTTGAGGTCGTGTCGATGGTCCTGCTCTTCCAGTTCAATGGATATCAGGGCAGCGTGTGGTTCACATCAGCCAATATCGTAAGCGGAAAAGTCTACGAGGTGTCATCTGCTGTGGACCAGTTCTTCTCTCTTACAAAAGTCAACGAGAGGCTGACACAGCGCAATGTGACTCTCGAGAGACAAGTCGAGTATCTCTCCCAACAGATAGAGAAGCTAAGCGGCGACAGCGAGGCGGCGACAAGGGAGATGAAGAACAGCATGGCATCATGCCGCATGATACCAGCACGCGTCATAAGCAACACCATCGACAAGCAGGACAATTTCATAACAATAGACAAAGGCTCAAGAGATGGCGTAAGGCCTGATATGGGCGTCGTGTGCGGGACAGGGATAGTCGGGATAGTCTACCAGACAACACCTGACTACAGTATCGTCATACCCGTGCTGTCCTCACACTCACGCATAAGCTGCCGCATCGACAAGAGAGGATACTTCGGGTATCTCAGATGGGACGGCAGGTCGTCACGCTACGCATATGTGGAGGATGTGCCGAGACACGCACACTTCAGGCTCCTCGACCGTGTCGTGACATCGGGCTACAGCTCTGTCTTCCCCCCTGGAGTGATGGTGGGAAAGATTCTGCATGTCTATAACTCAGCCGACGGACTCTCGTACAGGCTCATGATAGAGCTGTCGACCGATTTCGGCTGCCTGCGCAATGTCACCGTCATCGACGACGACGCTGCGAGACAACGCCTCGAGACACTCAATGCGGCACAAGACTCAATAAGGATAAAGAAGGAGGACAGATGACAATAAACATAATAAAAAGGCTGGGAGCCATGACGCTCCTCGTCCTCGTACATGTCCTCTTCCTCGGACATATACACATCTATGGAATAGCCACACCGCTCATATACATCATGCTGCCAATACACTTCAGCACAGCACAGCCAAGATGGAGCGCGCTGATGTGGTGTTTCGTGACAGGACTGCTCATCGATGTCTTTATGAACACACCGGGCATGACATCAGGAGCACTGACCGTCATAGGACTCCTGCAGCCACGTGTGCTGAGACTTCTCGTGCAGAACGATGACGACGAGGAGATTGTCCCGTCGCTGAAAACAATGGGATGGATAAAGTTCCTCCTGTATATCCTCATCCTGACACTGATCTGCAGCCTCGTATTCTTCACTCTTGAGGCATTCTCTTTCTTCAATCCGCTGATGTGGATAGAATGCATAGGCGCAAGCACCCTCGTGACTGTAATCATCATCATCGCTGTCGAGCGGATAAGGGAGTAAGGCATCGAATAGCAGTACTACGCCTGAATGTCTGTGGGACGCGTCGTCCCCCTGCTGTCAGCCTCCGGCATAGACATAGCGGAGCCAGAAAGCGGCAGGGACGCAAAGGAGGAGGGACGGAAAGCCAGACAGAACATCTCAGACATGAGGAAAGGGACTGCAGAAAGTCAAAACCATAACAATTAACTTTATTTCTTTACGGTGGGAGTATATCTCATCATCCCACCATATACTTGAATGGCAGATTACGGATTAGAGAATAGGAAATATATTATAGGTGGCGTGGCTACGGCTATCGTCACCATATATATTATACGCCTCTTCGTACTCCAGATAATGAGCGATGACTATAGGCAGAGCGCAGACTCAAACGCTTTCTTCAAGAACATCCAATATCCATCACGTGGCGTCATATCCGACCGTAATGGCGAGCTGCTCGTATACAACGAGCCTTCGTACGACCTCATGGTCATCATGAACGAGCAGAAGGGACATATCGACACACTCGAGTTCTGTAAGGCGCTCGGCATAACACCCGAGTTTTATGAGCAGCGCATGGCTGAGATAAAGGACAGGAGCAAGAATCCGGGATACTCACGGTTCACACAGCAGCTCTTCATGTCACAACTCTCAGAGCGCGACTTCTCCATCTTCCAGGAGAAACTGTTCCGCTTCCCCGGATTCTATGTCCAGAAAAGGTCCATACGCCAGTACCAGTATCCCTATGCTGCCCATGTGCTCGGCGATGTCGCTGAGGTGTCTGACTATGACATAGAGGACGACGACTACTATCAGGCTGGCGATTATATAGGCAAGCTGGGAGTAGAACGCTACTACGAGAAAGCCCTCAGAGGCGAGAAAGGCGTGAAGATTATGCTCAGAGACGCACGAGGGAGGATAAAGGGAAGCTACAGTAATGGACAGTATGACCGCAAGCCCGTGGCAGGGAAAGACCTCACGCTGACTCTCGACATAAAGCTCCAGGCACTCGGAGAGAGACTCATGGAGGGAAAGATAGGCTCTATCGTGGCCATCGAGCCTTCGACAGGCGAAGTCCTCTGCATGGTATCATCTCCTACGTACGACCCACGCCAGATGGTCGGCAGGAAGCGTGGCAAGAACCATCTCGCCCTCTCACGCAATGTATGGAAACCTCTCCTCAACCGCTCCATCATGGGACAATATCCTCCCGGCTCAACATTCAAGACATCACAGGCCCTGACCTATATGACAGAGGGTATCATAACGCCCCACACCATGTTCCCCTGCCATCACGGATTCTCTTTCCGCGGCCTGCATGTCGGATGCCACAGCCACTCTTCGCCGACAGCGCTCGTCGAGGCGATAAGCACATCATGCAACGCTTATTTCTGCTGGGGACTATATTATATGGTGGGGGCGAAACGGAAATACGGGAGTCACCAGGCCGCTATGAACACATGGCGTGACTATATGGTCTCAATGGGATTCGGATATAAGCTCGGCATAGACCTGCCAGGAGAGAAACGTGGCATGATTCCCAACGCCTCTTATTATGACGATGCGTATAAGGGCTCATGGAACGGACTGACCGTCATATCCATATCCATCGGACAGGGAGAGGTGGGCCTCACTCCTCTGCAGATAGCCAATCTCGGAGCCACCATAGCCAACCGTGGATACTATATCACACCACATGTGGTGAAGAAAGTGCAGGGCGAGCCGCTCGACTCAGCCTTCACCACGAGACACTACACCAAGGCGAGCCGCAAGGCCTATGACTGGGTTGTGGCAGGAATGAGGTCGTCAGTGGTCAAGGGAACATGCCGTGCCGCCAACAGGGCCGACTATCTCGTCTGTGGAAAGACTGGAACGGCACAGAACAGAGGGCACGACCACTCCGTCTTCATGGGATTCGCACCGATGGACAACCCCAAGATAGCCATAGCTGTCTATGTCGAGAATGGAGGCTTCGGTGCTGATTATGGTGTGCCGATAGGAGCGCTCATGATGGAGCAGTACATCAACGGGAAGCTGTCACCGTCGAGCGAGATACGCGCGGGCGAGTTCCAAAGGCGTCGCATCGCCTACGGCTCGGCAAACAGATAGTTCCCTCTCCCCTTTATCTTATCTCTGTGTGGGGACAAGACACCATACACACAAATATTTATATATAAGTAGGTGTGCAGAATTATCTGTATAATCCTTGCACCGCCTACTGCGCATTGTCAGCAAGTGGCAACAATAGAGCAGGAGTCACTACACTCCTTTATGTCACATACTGATTCAGCGTCACTAATCAGTACAATAATTATACAGATAATTCTGTACACCTACTTAATAATAGCAGACAGGCAATATGTCACAGAAAGAGTCTAACGGAAAAGGCATACTTAGCTCACTCGATTGGTGGACCATAGGTATATATCTCGCATTGTTGGCTGTAGGATGGCTCAGCGTCTGCGGGGCGACCTACTCGTTCGAGGAGACTGATATCTTCAGTCTCGACACACGCTCCGGGATGCAGATACTGTGGATAGGCACATCCATATGCCTCGGGTTCATCATCCTCATGATGGACGACAGAGTCTTCGACACTTTCGCCTATGTTCTCTATGCGTTGTTCCTGCTTGTGCTCCTTGCCACAATCTTCAATCCCCACGAGATAAAGGGCTCAAGGTCATGGCTCGTCATGGGCCCGCTGCGCATACAGCCGGCCGAGTTCGCCAAGTTCGCCACAGCGCTCGCAGCGGCTAAGCTGATGTCCACATACGGTTTCTCCCTGAGCCGTAACCGTGACTTCCTCGCCGCCTGTGCTGTCATCATCACCCCCATGCTCCTTATCATCGGGCAGAAGGAGACAGGCTCTGCCCTCGTCTACACATCGTTCTTCCTCATGATGTACCGTGAGGGGATGCCCGGCTCGATACTCTTCACAGGGGTGGCCATGGTGGCGTATTTCGTTGTCGGTATACGTTTTGAGGAGGTCGCCCTATGGCAGATGCCAGTGTCCCTCGGCAAATTCCTTGTCCTGCTCATGGTGCATATCTTCACCGTCTGTATGGTGAGGGTCTATTGCCGTGACAAGCGTCTTGTGCGCCATCTTGCCCTTACTGTCGTCGGAGTGACCACGGTCTCCCTGCTCTTCTCCAAGTTCATCATCCCTTTCGATATCGTCTGGGCGCAGTTAGCCCTCACGGCCTATATCGTAGGGATTCTTCTCTACAGAGGCCTGCGTGAGCGTCTGTCTAATTATTACCTTACACTCTTCTTCACCCTTGGCTCCGTCACATTCTTCTATTCGTCGAGCTATGTCCTCGACAATATCCTCCAGAGCCACCAGCGCGAGCGTATCAATGTCCTCCTCGGCCTGGAGGAAGATCTCGCCGGAGCAGGCTACAATGTCCATCAGAGCGAGATAGCCATCGGCTCGGGAGGACTGAAGGGCAAGGGATTCCTCAACGGCACACAGACAAAGCTGAAGTATGTCCCTGAGCAGGATACAGACTTCATCTTCTGCACTGTAGGCGAGGAGGAGGGATTCGTCGGCTCAGCAGGCGTGCTGCTGCTGTTCCTCGCCCTCATATTGAGGCTGATACATGTGGCTGAGCGCCAGCCGTTCAAGTTCGGGCGCATATACGGCTATTGTGTGCTGAGCGTCTTCCTGTTCCATGTGTTCATAAATGTCGGCATGGTGCTCGGTGTCACCCCCGTCATCGGTATCCCTCTTCCGTTCTTCAGCTATGGAGGCTCGTCGCTATGGGGCTTCACTATCCTGTTGTTCATCTTCCTCCGCATAGACGCTGGCCGTAACCTTGTTAGGCAATAGCCTCTCCCCATCCCTACAGCCGCCACTCTCCACTCTCCACGGCTCTTCCTGCCACGCATTGACGTAGCTCTCCTTGTGGCGAGGTCCCTCTTCCCCCTTCCTCCCCCATAGCCTCGGGACAGAGTCCACCGCCATGAGCATCACACAATGCCCCATAGAGCCCCACAGAGCTGTGATATTGAATGCTTCAGTCCGTATCACGGACGATGGGTACGTCAAGAAAAAGAAAAACCACGCTATACATCATGCCCACCGGCATCGTTGTATAGCGTGGTTTTGTTATGGACAGAACTGTGCGGAGTAAGTTCCTCGTGAATCGATGTAGCGCTCTTCTTCCGCACTCCTGCCTGATGCTAACCGCCTCCTCACCGCCCACAGCTTTGTGGCTGTGATGCGGGGGGTATGGCTATGAGGCGGGTTTATGGCTCTGGAGTGTCAATGTTTATGAGGTCGTAGGCTGTGGAGCCGAGACCGATACGCTCGGCATACTCTATTGTATGCATGCCATGGCGGCTGTTTATGCGCTCTTTCATGGCCTCGCTGTCGTTCTCTTCGTCCGCAGGCATATTGAAGATGATATCGGCGCACGCCTTGTCGAGAGCGACAGGGTCGGTAGAGGCGAGTATGCCATAGTCGCGCATGGAGACAGCTGCTGGATGGGCGACACAGTCACAGTCGACAGACATATTGTTCATCACATTGATATAGAGAATCCTGTCGCCGAAATAGTCTGCAACGCCTTGTGCTGCAGCAGCCATCGACTCGAGGAATCCATCCTGGTCGCTGACATTCTTCCACATGCCCTCGACAGTCTCCTGCTTCCCCGCCGTGTGTATATAGGCCTTGCCGTTTGCCGAGGCTATTCCGATGCTCTGGTTCTTCAGTGCTCCTCCCAGTCCGCCCATAGGGTGGCCCTTGAAGTGGGAGAGGTTGATGAGGAAGGTATATCTCTGCAGGTGGCTGCCGACAATGTCGTATCTCAGGTGTGTGGTATCGCGGACAGCGATACGTATCTCTCCCTCAGCATCCATGATGTCAACGGGTGCGATAGCTGTGAATCCATGCTCTTCTGCCACACGCATATGCTCCTCAGTGGAGCTGCGCTTCCCTCCGTAGGCTGTGTTACACTCGACGATAGTGCCGTCGACAAGTTGGACAAGGGGAGCTATCAGCTCTGGCTTGAGATAGTTGGGGTTTCCCGCCTCGCCAGTGCTTATCTTTACTGCCACGTTCCCATCTGCTCTGCGCCCCAGGGCTTTGTATATACGTACGAGAGATTGGGGCGTTATCTCGCGTGTGACATAGACTTTTGGCTTCTGTGCCATGGCTGTCAGGCTTATCATGGCTAACAGGGTGATGATCTGGATTTTCTTCATTGTCTGGTCGGGTTTATATATATGTCTGTACTGTTCAGGTGGGCTATATAGAATTACAATTCTTTCTTGAATCACCTTATCTAAAACTGATTTTGGCCCCCCCGTCTTTAAGGGTATGTCCATATCTTGTTCATCTCGGGGAGATGCAACAAGGCTATTGTTATGGCTCTGTTGTCTTAATGGGAATGTTTTTCACGTGCCTCCTGCTCAGCTATAAGGAGAGCTGCATGGCGGTCTGTCTTCCCTGTCTCTGTCAGAGGGATGCTGGAGACGTGTATCACCTCTTTTGGTATCTCATATCTTCTGAGACACTCCGAGAGGACAGCTGTGTCGATATCGTGGGCGACGGAAAGCATGACGGCCACTTCCCCAAACTTCTCGTCCCGACGCTTCGTGATGCAGAACGGTGTGTCGATACGGCTGGCTATCTTGCGCTCCATATCCTCTATGTGAAGCTTTATGCCGCCTGAGCATATGACATTGTCCTTGCGTCCTATTATGCGGAAGCGCTGCCCGTCGGGATTTATCTCTGCCATATCGTTGGTCTTCAGGCATCCATCATGGACATTGGGGGCATCAATGACGAGACATCCATCGGACGCGAGCGATACAGAGACACAGGGCATCGGGGTGTACCATAGGCTCGCCCCTGGGCCGCTGACACGCCTCATGGCTATGTGTGACAGAGTCTCTGTCATGCCATAGCTGCTCCAAACTGCGTTGGGGAAGCTGCGCAGGGTTTCCTCAAGACGGCTGTCGATGGCTCCACCACCTATTATTATATGCCTTATAGCTTGCAGTCTCGCTGCTTCCTCCTCAACTCTCAGCGACGACCATACCTGTGATGGCACCATGGCTGCCACGTCGATATGCTTGTCAGTGCACCAGGCAGAGGCAAGAGGATGGTTGGACGGTGTGACGCTTATGAGGCGAAGCCCCCTCTCTATGGCTCTCACGACAACCATCTTCCCCGCGATATAGTCCAAGGGCATGCAGAGCAGGGATGTGTCTCCCGGATTGAGGGAGAGGAAATCGTTTGTGGCGCGGGCGGATGCCATCATGCGCCGCTTCTCCACCCATAGGGGCTTCGGCTTCCCTGTGCTGCCACTGGTATGTACGAGGAGGGTGGGGGAGGGGGTATTCCATATGGAGTAGAATTCGGATAGTGTCATGCGCTTGTCTCCCCATTATTTGTCCTGTTTGTATAAATCCATACGTCTTGACCTAGTCTTCTTCCTCCTTGCAAGGCATAGCACAAGCAAGCTTTCTCTGCTCTTGCTTATCGAAAAAGGCTTATCTTTTTGACGTGTGGGTGACCTCTCTCCAGCCTCCTGTCTCCTGCCCATAGGGGGGTAGAGGCATGCCAAGAGAAGTGTATATATTCGCTCATTCAGGGAACCGTCTCACCAGTCATTTGTCGAATGGTGTCTTGTATCCTGCTGCGCGGGCTATCTTGAGGGGGATATCGGCGTTGTCATTGTGCGATGAGAACAGCTCCTGTCCGACACCTATGGCATAGACGGGAACAAGTCCGGCAGAGTGTCCTCTCGTGTTCCAGGTGATCATCGCCTTCTTGTTTATGATGTTTCTCGCGAGAACGGCGAGAGGCTCGTTGGCTGTGTACTCGTTTTTAATCTCCTCGGCTTTGTCCTCGAATGACTCATGCCACACTTGCTTCAGCTCTTCTTCCTCGTCAGTTGTCATCTCGAGAGATGTCCAGAATCCGAAGTTCTCGGTCAGTGCGGCCTTCGCCTGTTCCCATGTGACACGGTTCCTTGTCTCCTTGCGCATGTTGTGGAGTATCGCTGTGAACCCATCAGTGCTCAATTTCTGGTTCTTCAGGACTCTGAGCTTCACCTCATAGATATCGTCAGGGGCAAGCACGAGGCCTCCCGTCTCGTGGTCGGCTGTCAGCACAATGAGCGTCTCGTCAGGATGTTTCTCGTAAAACTCGAGCGCTATCTTCACGCAGCGGTCAACAGCCTCTACTTCGGCGAATGTCGCTGCCCCGTCAAGAGCGTGGCATGCCCAGTCGACCTTGCCGCCTATTTCGTTCATAAGAAAGAATCCACGCTTGTTGTCCTTCATCAGGAAGTCAATCTCCGAACGCAGTATATCCTCTATCCTCATCTCGCCCTCCTTGGCGTCTATGGCGTATGGTATGCTGTAAGTCCCTGATGCTGGATTGAGACGTGTCGTGTCTTGGACGAGGAGAATCCTCTCTGCCCGCCTTGACATCTTCTCATACTCGTCGATGCCGAATGCCACAGTGTAGCCTGCCTTGCGCATGATGTCGTAGATGTCGGGCTGGCCGGGATAATTCTTCTTGTCGGTATGCTTGTTCACTTCTGAGCCGGCATAGAAGTCGAAGCCGGCCTTCACCATGTCGAGCCCTATGCCATAGTAGTCTTTCCGTGAGGCGCGATGTGCTATGAAGGCGGCTGGTGTTGCATGGTTGACGGGACAACTGCTTGCCACTCCGACCCTCATGCCGGCCTCTTTAGCCCAGACGGCTATCGAGGTCACGGGAGTCTTCATATCGGGAGCCATGCCTATCGCTCCGTTATTTGTCTTCACGCCTGTAGCGAGAGCTGTGCCAGAGGCGGCAGAGTCTGTCACACCACTGCTCGTGGAGAATGTCGATGATATACCGACGACGGGGAACAGGGACATGGAGCATGGGACGCGTCCGATGCGTCCCTCAAGCTCTGCACGGTACATCTCTGTCGCAAGCACGGTGTTGACGCCAGTGCCGTCGGTGATGAAGTAGAATACGTATTTCGCTTTCTTCCCTCCTGCCATGCAGCACATTGTGGATATCATGAGGAGGATTACCGTCAGGTTTAGTCTTTTCTTCATAACTGTCTATATAAGGTTGTTTGTCTTTTCTCTTATTCCTTCGGTGTGGCTCCGTCCGCATTTATATGTCTGTCCTCAGATTCTTCTTGCGTTGTCAGTCTGCCACTTCACAGCGCCACATCTTCTCGTGTCTCAGCTCCATATCCATCTCTATGTTGTCGGTATAGAGCATTCCTGTCCCGAGTCCCTGTGGCATGGTCTTGTGTGCTGTCTCGGGCGTTATGTTGTAGACTCTCGCAGCCAGGAGCGCCACATTCCTCAGTCCGATGTTGCTTTCCAGCGCACTCGTCATCCATGAGCCGATACCCCTTTTCTGTGCCTCGCTGACCCACTCGATGGCTCCCGACATGCCTCCGTGCAGCGTAGGTTTCACGACGATGTATTGTGGCTTAATGGTGTCGAGGAGCGTACGTTTCTCATCGAGTGTGCCGACACCTATCAGTTCCTCGTCGAGTGCTATCGGCAGCGGGGTGTTCCTGCAGAGGTCGGCCATCTCTTTCCATTGGTATTGGGCTATGGGCTGCTCTATGGAGTGTATGTCATATCTTGCCAGTTCCTCAAGTTTCCTCATGGCATTGTCCACGCTGAAGGCACCGTTTGCATCGACGCGGAGCTCTATGGTGTCCTTTGAGAAGCGTGAGCGTATTGTCTTTATGAGGCTCATCTCCTCTTCCCATCCTATTGCTCCTATTTTCAGCTTTATGCATTTGAATCCATCCAGAATCTTCCTCTTCACCTGGCTGAGCATATCGTCGTATGGAGCCATCCATACCAGTCCGTTAGTGGGTATCCCAACCTCGCTTCTGGCGAAAGGAGTGTCGTATAGCAATGGGTTCTGCTGATAGTCATACATGGCAGACTCGAGGGCGAAGAGCAGTGCGGGGTAAGGTCGCAGAGTCTCCTGATAGTCGCTGCTGTTGAGGGCATCGTTTATGAGACGTGCCACATCTGACATGTGTGTGTAGGCATCCCTGTCTGACGAGAGGTCGGGCAGGGGGGCACACTCACCGAGTCCGATGCGCTTGCTGCTGTCGTCTGTTATTGATATGATTATCATATCGTGTGTGGAGTATTCTCCCCGTGATGTCCTTGCCGGTTTCTTGAAGTGGAGCCGCTTATGTGTAAGGTTTATTTGCATCGGGTTTTCAGAATAATGAGGTTGCGTTTCTGGTAGGTGGGGGTTGTCTTTCCCCAATGTCCTTGTCGCCTGCCAAGGCATGGGGCGAGAGAGAGGTGGGTGTGCGCTCTTCGGGACTGCCGCCGCCTTTTATGGGGGCGAGAGAGAAATGGGGGGCGCTCGTCGGGACTGCCGCCGCCTTTTATGGGGGCGAGGGATGATCGCTTTCGTTTATGGGACGAGAGGGAATTTCCCCCAGTCAGGCTTGCGTTTCTCGAGGAATGCCTTTCCGCCCTCCTGTGCCTCGTCGAGCATATAATAAAGGGCGGTGCAGTCTCCTGCCAACTGTTGTATTCCGGCCTCGCCGTCAAGCTCGGCGTTCAGTCCCATCTTTATCATTCTCAGAGCCAGTGGAGAGTGTTGCATCATCTCCTCAGCCCATGCCACACATTCGTCCTCAAGCTTGTCGTAGGCCACCACTTTGTTCACCATGCCCATGTCGAGAGCCTCCTGTGCAGTGTATTGGCGGCAGAGGAACCATATCTCCCTTGCTTTCTTCTGTCCCACCATTCTTGCCAGATAGCTTGAGCCGAAGCCAGCGTCGAAGGAGCCAACCTTGGGGCCTGTCTGCCCGAAGCGTGCGTTCTCTGATGCTATCGTGAGGTCGCAGACGACGTGCAGGACATGTCCTCCTCCTATTGCGAAACCGTTCACCATCGCTATGACGGGTTTTGGCAGACGGCGTATCTGCATCTGCACATCGAGGACAGAGAGGCGTGGTGTGCCTTCTCCATCGATATATCCTCCACGTCCTTTCACGTTCATGTCTCCACCTGAGCAAAAAGCCTGTGTCCGCAGCCATTCCTCGTCGCTCTGTCCTTCTTTGCGGGGTGTCTCCGCTCCTGTCAGCAGTACTACTCTGATATGCTGTGCCTCTCTTACTATGGAGAAGGCTTGTGACAGCTCGGCTGTTGTCAGCGGTGTGAAAGCGTTGCGGTATCTTGGGCGGTTGATGGATATCTTCGCTATACCGTTATATTCCTCAAGTACAATCTCCTTGAAGTCATGCATCTTTTTCCAGTTTCTCATGCTATGTGTCATAAATCGTTTTTATTCTTGAAGTTGCAGTGTCCTTACCTTGGGGGCGACTGTAAGGCAGACTGTGTCAGCTGGGTCACTCTGACAGAATCAGCTATGCCTCCCATGTGTTCTCATTCCAATGCCTTGCTGTATGCGTCAGCGTCAGTGTCAGCATCAGTCAGCACCTCGAGCACTACAGGCCTGTCATGTACTCCAGAGGTCAGCAATCTTATGCCCTCCTCAAGAGACGGTGTGTCTGTAGCCCTATTGTATTCCATGCCGTATTGTGAGCATATCCCCTCGGCGGTAGCGTTGTGCCCGGCAGCTATCAGGGGCTTGTGCGCAGGGCTCCTGTCCAGTCCTGGCAGCATTCCGAATATCGCTCCGCGCTGGTTGTTTATGAGCATTATGCGCATATTCCCTGCCAGCTCCTGTATCCACAGGGCGTTGCTGTCGTAGAAGAAACTGAGGTCGCCTATGACACAATAGACATTCTGTGCTGCAGTCATGTTCCCAGCAGTCATTCCTTCTTCCTTGGCTCCTGCTGCCATTCCAGCCGCCATGCTCAGCGTGCCCTCGATACCGTTCAGTCCGCGGTTACAGTATCTGTAAGCAGAGGCATACATCATCCCTGCTCGTACAGAGAGGCTGTTGGCATAGCACACGATGTCCTTGCTGTTGTCTATATTCTCCTCAAGTCTCCTGATGGCCAGCATCTGTGAGTATGGCGGGCAGGAGGCAGATATCCGCCTTGCAGCCATGTTGTCCATGTCGTGCCATCTTCTGACGAAGTCCATGTCGGCATCTGGGCATATTGCCCCGTTGCATATCATCCTCATGAAATCTCCCGCTGTGGCTTTGACCACCAGTGTCGTATGCTGTGAGACATCGTGGAGCATGCCGTCGTCGCTGACAGTGATGAACATCGTCCTTGAGTCCAGGCTGCGCATGTACTGCCTTAGCCTTTTTGATACAGTGTGTCCTCCTATGTAGACGATACAGTCCGGGCGCATATTGTCCAACTCCTCCGCGCATGTGGTCCTGAGTATCTCGTCTATATGTCTCACTCTGCCGTATGGCGACAGCCACTCTGCCACAAAGACACAGCCAGAAGCCTTGTCCATCAGAAGCCCTGCTGCGGTGTCGTCATATGTCTGTCCTGAGATGACCATGAGCCTTCTCTTTCCCTTCAGTATGCGCCTCAGTGTCTCCCTCCCGTTCTGGTCGTCCAAATCGGCTATGCCGACAGGCGGAATCTCAGGCAGGCAAGGGGTGGAAAACCCGAACAGGGGCTCAGAGACAGGGACATTGATATGCACTGATGGAAAGGGCGGGCATGTGTTTGCTATCATTGCCTCGCAGATGAGTCTCCTGCATAGCCAGCGCTCTGTATCGTTGTGAGGCTCTGGGAGAGACACACTGGGCGAGGCGAACGTCCCCAATGCTCCGTGCTGGGGCATAGTCTGCCCGTCGAGTTGTCCTATCCATGCCTGTGGCCTGTCGGCAGAGATTATGATGATGCCCTCATGCTGGTATGTTGCCTCGGCTGCTCCAGGCATTGTGTTCAGCAGAGCCGACCCGCTTGTGACACAGACCGCTACGGGCTGTCGCAGACGCAGACGCAGGCCGAGGGCGAAGAATGCCGCAGAGCGCTCGTCGGTGACAGCATGGGTCGTTATGTCTGGAGAGACATCGAAGTTGTGGACAAGGGGAGCGTTGCGGCTGCCGGGGCATACGACGATATGCCTCACGCCGTAAGACACAAGGAGAGATGTCAGTATGTTTATGTTCTCTTTGTCTGAATACACTTTTATGGTCTTTTCTTTTTTTATCACGTCGACACTTGCCCGAAGTCAGTCAGCATACAGGCTTGTGAGGATTGTGTACATCTTCATCTCCGTCTCGCGCCATTCTGCCGTGCATGTGCTCTCAGGCATTATGCCGCCTCCAGCGTATGCCGTTATGGTCCCGTCGCCCAGTTCGGCACATCTCAGCGATACATAGAGGTGAGTCTCGCCATTGATGCCGACAGGACCGGCGAATCCGCTGTAGTATTTCCTCTCCTGCCCCTCGTTGGCCATGATGAAGTCTCTCGCCACCTCTTTTGGTAGTCCGCAGACAGCTGGCGTGGGGTGCAGTCGCCCGACAAGCTTGCCTATGGCAGCTCCTGGTTCCGTGGTCTGTCTGTCGTCCGGCCCTGTTCCTTCCTGTCCAGTATGTCGGCAGTCCCCGTGTCCCCCTTCTCCATGGGGGGCACCTATTGTCATTCTGAAGCGGAAGTCTGTCCGCAAATGCACGAGATTCCCCGCCCTCACTGTGTATGGCCCGTCCTTTATGACTTCTGTTGCCAGAGGCCTTATAGTCCTTTCGATGTATTGCTCTACGATGTTCTGCTCCGTCTTGTTCTTCATGCTCCACTCTGCATACCCCTCCTTGTATGCCATCGTGCCAGCCAGGGCTACGGTGTGGAATACCTCGCCCCGTCCTTTCAGGAGTATTTCAGGCGACGCCACGATCCATGTCCCCGACTCTGGTGTGCTGAAGAGCATTATCATCAGCCGTGGGAAAATTCGGCAGGCTCTTATGAAGAGAGCCTCGTGTCTCTCCCTTGTCATGGCGCCCTTTGTCTCCAGTTCCTTGTGTCTTGCCAGAACGATTTTCCCGAAAGTGCCACAAGCTACAGCGTCGTGATATTTCTCGAAAGCCGTATGGTAAGCCTCGTCTGGAGTGCTGAGGATCATGTCTGCATATTCCTCGTCGTCATCATAGTCCTGGGTGACTATCTCTCTTGTCATGACTCTGTCAGGCCTTATGATGAGGATAGGGTTGCTGCTGGTCCTTCTGCCGTGTGTTGTAGTGTCGAATGGAGCGATGCAGAATCCCCTCTCCTTGCCGATATCCTCGACCGACGACAGTATTATCGGCTGTCGCTCTGATTCTATTATGGTGTATCTGTCTGTATATGGTAGCCTGTAGTATGCGTATGAACCCATTGCTCTCATCCCTCCTTGTCTGTTATGAAGTTTGTGACATTGATGGTGCTTATGGTATGTCCTGCTCCGTCGCTGACATCGACACGCCACAGATGTGTCTGCCGGCCCTTATGTATGACTCTCGCCAGCGCGGTGACGGTGTCGCCTTTCCTCGCTGGTCTGAGATGCGAGGCTGTTATGCTCATCCCGACACATATATGCCCCGGTGCCAGAAGGATGCTTCCCACACCAGCAAGCGTCTCGGCGAGAGCTACTGTGGCTCCCCCGTTCAGGTATCCATAGGGCTGGACATTGCGGCTGTCGACGGGCATAGTCGCCATGACCGTATCAGCCTCTGGGGTGGAGATGAACTCAATGCCCAAGGTCCTCTCAAGCCCTTCGGCTTCTTTGTACATGCTGTTTATATCTGTAACGTTCATTCTAAGTCAGGTGTGCATAATTCTTTTCTTACGATGTCTTCTGCGCTTGGGGTCAGATTTGTTCCTCCTCCTCGCTCGTCTGTTGTTGACTGCAGGCGGCATCATCACCTCCCTGCGGCCTGTGCGACACATCGGTGACAAATCTCCCAAGCCGCGCTCGCCATAAAGCAGCCTTGTTCCTCCAGTTTGTCCGAGGCGATTATTCGAGGGTTTTCGTTAAGCGGGAGCAGAGGAAGCTTTCTTTCTATGCCGATCGGAGGAAACGTCTGTATTTATACCAACGTGCAAATATACTACTTTTTTCTCGCATTATGTTCTTTTTCTGTATGAATATTTATTTTTTATTTATATTTCCCCTTATCGTTGATTATTCTATTGCAACATCGGTTACCCAATAAGCCTGTCGTTTCTCACCATAAAGCTTTACCGGACAGTAATATAAAAAAAAGCCGGACAGAGCTGTTGGCCCTGTCCGGCTTGGGGGGATGATGAGTCCCCCCGTTCTCTTTAGAATAGTTCTATCGAGCCTCCTCACACTCAAGATAGAATGATTCTATTTGTCAGTGTCTATCAGCTTCCAGAGCACAGCAGCTATAACTCCGCCGAGTGATGGGGCAACGATAAACACCCAAAGGTCTGACATGGCTTGTCCACCCTCAAAGATGGCAGGGCCGATGGAGCGTGCTGGGTTGACCGATGTGCCAGTGTAGTTGATGCCTACGAGGTGGATGAGGATAAGCGTGAGACCGATAGCAAGGCCGGCGAAGTTGTTCGTCGCGCCATTTGTCTTGCTTGTCGCTCCGAGGACAACAAAGACGAATATGGCTGTGAGGACAGTCTCCACGATGAAACCGTTCAGCTGGCCTCCAGAACAAGCGTTGGCGCCTGTCGTGGTGCCGACGGCAAGCTCAGGGGCTGTGCTGACAAAGGCGTAAAGGACGGCTGCGGCGATGATGCCACCGCATACCTGACCGCAGACATAGCCTACGAGGTCTTTGCCCGATGTGCGTCCGGCAACGTATGTGCCGATGGTTATGGCTGGATTGATATGGCAGCCTGAGATGCCTCCTATGGCGTATGCCATGGCTACGACAGAGAGACCAAACGCAATGGCTGTCCCGACAACAGAGGCGGCGTCATAACCGCAGTTCAGACTTACGGCTGCTCCACAGCCGAGAAGTGTGAGCACGAATGTGCCAAATGCTTCAGCAATGTACTTTTTCATAATGTGTGACGTTTTTGTTAATAAATGGTTAGTTGTTTTGAATTGATGCGTCCCGACGTTATGGAACGTTCTGATATCATAGCGCATGCCTGACTGCCGTATACATGGTGTGTGGGGAGGGTCTTGTCTCGTTGTTGGCATGTTCAGGCACGATAGCGTACAGCTGTGCAGTTGGCTCCATGGGCATGATGGGAAATGAGCAGGAGCTCTCTCCTCCGGGGGAAAGAGCTCCTGCTTCTATCCCGTAGTCATTGCCGGGGATCTGTCTTCCAAGGCGTCCAGGCCGTTGGCTTGCCCGTCAGCCTCCTGTTGGCCGATGGGCCATGAGGGAGACTGATGGGCTTGTGGCCCGCCTGCCATTGGTGCCGCCCCTTGCTCTCAGCCCGTGGGGCAGCCCGGCCTTTCTCCTCTTCCTCCTCTTTTTGGGGGGAGGAGTGGGGAGACTACTTGAGCTTTGAGACGTATGCGTCGATGACTGCTATGGCTACGATGTTCACAATGTCTCTCACGCTTGAGTCGAAGTCAGTGAAGTGGATAGGCTTGTTTAGTCCCATCTGTATCGGGCCGATGACTTCTGTCTCTGGCGAGAATGCCTTGATGAGCTTGTAGGCGGAGTTGGCGGCAGAGAGGTTGGTGAATATCATCGAGTTGACCTGCTCGCCCTGCAGACGTGTGAATGGATATTTCTCGTCACGGCGCTCATGGTCGAGAGCCTGGTCGATGGTCATCTCGCCGTCAATCTTGAGGTCAGGATACTCGGCCTGCATCTCTGCCACTACTTCACGCATGAGCTTCGGGGAGCCAACCTTGTCGACACCGAAGTTTGAGAACGATATCATGGCTATCTTCGGCTCGTCGTTGAAGAACCGTATGCTGTGTGCTGTCAGGCGTGCTATATCCTTCAGGGTCTCCTTGTCAGGGTCCTGGTTGATGAGAGTGTCGGCTATGTAGTATGTGCCGCGCTTTGAGTTGACTATGTGTAGCGAGCCGAAATGGCTGTACTCGGGCTGTATGCCGATTACCTCCTTTGCCACTTTTATTGTGTTGGAGAATTTTGTGTAGACGCCGGTTATGAATGCGTCGGCATCGCCGGTCTCCACCATCATCATGCCGAAGTAGTTGCGCTCGAACATCTTGTCGTTAGCCTCTTCGAATGTATATCCGTCGCGCTGGCACTTCTCTGCCAGTATACGGGCGTAACGCTCGCGGCGTCCCATCTCGCGGTCGTGGCGCAGATTGACTATCTCAACACCTGTGAGGTCGAGCTTCAGCTCTGCTGCACGCTTGGTGATCATCTCGTCATTGCCGAGGAGCACAGGCTGGCAGATACCCTCCTGCTTGGCCTGGACAGCGGCTTTGATCATCGTAGGGTGGAGACCCTCGGCGAAGACGACACGCTGTGGGTGCTTGCGCGCTGTCTCATAAAGCGACTGGGTCACTGATGTCTCCTGGCCCATGCGGCGGCGTAGGGTGTTCTTGTATCCTTCCCAGTCAGTTATCTGCTTGCGTGCCACACCTGAGTCGATGGCTGCCTTGGCGACAGCGGCTGAGACTTCGGTGATAAGGCGTGGGTCGACAGGCTTCGGTATGAAGTATGACGGGCCGAACGTGAGGTTGTTCACTTTGTATACATTGTTCACAACATCGGGCACAGGCTGTTTGGCAAGGCTGGCGATGGCGTGGACAGCTGCCAGCTTCATCTCCTCGTTGATGGCCTTGGCGTGGACATCGAGCGCACCGCGGAAGATGTATGGGAATCCGATGACATTGTTTATCTGGTTAGGATAGTCAGAGCGTCCTGTGGACATGAGGACATCGGGACGGCTTGCCATGGCCTCCTCGTAGGTTATCTCAGGTGTGGGGTTGGCAAGCGCGAAGACTATTGGCTGCTCTGCCATGGAGCGTATCATGTCCTGGCTGACAACATTGCCCTTGGAGAGCCCGAGGAAAACATCCGCGCCCCTCATCGCCTCCTCGAGAGTGTGGACATCACGGCGGTCAGTCGCGAAGAGAGCCTTCTCCGGTGTGAGGTTGTCACGGTCAGAGGTGATGACACCCTTTGAGTCGAGCATGACGATATTCTCCTTGCGTGCGCCGAGAGCCACATAGAGCTTGGTGCATGATATCGCGGCGGCGCCGGCACCGTTCACGACAATCTTCACATCCTCTATCTTCTTGCCGTTCACCTCAAGGGCGTTGATGAGACCTGCCGATGATATTATGGCTGTGCCGTGCTGGTCGTCGTGCATCACAGGGATATCGAGCGTGCGCTTCAGGCGCTCCTCTATGTAGAAACACTGCGGAGCCTTGATATCCTCAAGGTTTATTCCGCCGAATGTCGGCGCTATCTTCTCCACTGCCTCGCAGAATTTCTCGGGGTCTTTCTCCGCTACCTCTATATCGAAGACATCTATGCCTCCATAAATCTTGAACAGGAGGCCCTTGCCCTCCATGACAGGCTTGCCGGACATGGCGCCTATATCTCCAAGTCCAAGCACCGCTGTGCCGTTTGATATCACAGCGACCAGGTTGCCCTTGTCGGTATACCGGTAGGCTGCGTCGGGGTTATCCTGAATCTCCAGACATGGGAATGCGACTCCTGGCGAGTATGCAAGCGATAGGTCTGTCTGTGTACGGTAGGCCTTGGTGGGCACAACCTCAATCTTGCCGGGGCGTCCACTCTCATGATATTCCAGAGCGGCTTCTTTTGAAATCTTTACCATTTTTTTCTTCTTTAATCGTGTTGTTTTCGTTTATTGTGTCTTGTGATTGTCCCACTCCGTGCTGTCGGGCATAGGGGGAGGAGATGTGTCCTTGTCCAGAATGATATGCCGACCGTTTTCTCTGCCTCGTAATACGTTCAGTCTTAATCATTTAGCCTCACCTCTCCCAAAGATACTGAATGAGTGGCCCAAAGGTATTGGATGAGCGGCTCATTCACACTGGATTGACGGCCCATCCATAGTGGATGAGAAACCTGCATGAATCCCCATTCTCAAGGCTGTGGCCTCTGTGGGGTGGATTCAGGCTACTGCATTTCTTGCCCGGCGATGTGCGATGAGGCCCTTCAGCATCAAGATGCACAACCGTACAGGGGGCTTGGTTCTTACCAGCGGAGGAGAGGCAGGATGGTTGTTCTTCCTGAAAAACAGTATGGCAGATATATCCTTAACTTATAATAAATGCCAAAGGATGATATGGCGCAAGCGGCTTGAGGGTGATAAATATCCATTGGGACACATGTGTCCACCCCTCCACTGTATATGGCATAATCCAGCTTATTATCCATGTGCAAAATAACTAAAAAAAAACAGAACGACCAAACATAAAACATTTTTTTATCTAAAATACTTAAAAAAGAGACTAAGTATTTTGGCTTTATAAAGAAAAATGTATAATTTTGCGGAACAAATGCAGACATTTTGTGTCCGTTTTCGATAAGCCAGAAGACCAAAGGAAACTTGTTCGCTTCGGCTTGGCGAGAACTGACGAACGAGGCAAGAGCAGAGACCGGGCTTGCTTGGGCTATGCCTTGCAAGGAGGAAGAAGACGAAAATCATCATCGATAAAAACGTCTGTGTTCATACAAACGTTTTGGGCAGGCAATGCCATGGCGGGAGACCATTGCCATGAAGGTGAACGATGCGCCCCCCCCTGATGTCAGGCTGGCAGCTTTCGTGTCGTGATTAAGCCACGGGGGTGGAGCCGCCCATGAGAATATCTGTTCTATAACAGCATGTCTGCATGTCAAACGGATATTGAAGCATAAAACTCTACTCACAAAACAATAAATTACAAAGAAATGGTAAACTACAAAGATCTCGGTCTTGTGAACACCCGTGAGATGTTCAAGAAGGCAGTTAATGGCGGATACGCTATTCCGGCATTCAACTTTAACACAATGGAGCAGATGCAGGCCATCGTACAGGCTGCTGTTGAGACAAAGTCACCTGTCATCATGCAGGTTTCAAAGGGCGCACGCAAGTATGCCAACCCAACAATCCTCCGCTACATGGCTGAGGGTGCTGTAGCATATGCTAAGGAGCTCGGTTGCGAGAATCCACAGATTGTTCTCCACCTTGACCATGGCGACAGCTTCGAGACATGTAAGTCTTGTATCGAGACAGGTTTCTCTTCTGTCATGATTGACGGCTCTTCACTCCCTTACGAGGAGAACATCGCCCTCACAAAGAAAGTTGTGGAGTACGCCCACCAGTATGACGTTACAGTTGAGGCAGAGCTCGGTGTCCTCGCAGGTGTAGAGGATGAGGTCTGCGCCGCTGAGTCTCACTATACAAAGCCAGAGGAGGTCATCGACTTCGCTACACGTACAGGATGTGACTCTCTCGCCATCTCTATCGGCACATCACACGGTGCATACAAGTTCACTCCAGAGCAGTGCACACGCGACCCGAAGACAGGCAAGCTCGTTCCTCCTCCACTCGCTTTCGATATCCTTCATGAGATAGAGCAGAAGCTCCCAGGATTCCCAATCGTACTCCACGGCTCTTCTTCAGTGCCACAGGATGAGGTTGACACAATCAACAAATATGGTGGCAAGCTCCCTGATGCAGTAGGTATACCTGAGGAGCAGCTCCGTGAGGCTTCAAAGTCAGCTGTCTGCAAGATTAATATCGACTCTGACTCACGTCTCGCAATGACCGCTGCCATACGCAAGCACCTCGCTGAGAACCCTGGACACTTCGACCCACGCCAGTATCTCACACCTGCACGTGACGCGATGAAGAACATGTACATCCACAAGATTGTCAACGTTCTTGGTTCTAACGATAAGCTCTAATCGTAGGGATTTATGACAAAACACCTCATATTGATGGCAGCCCTCTTCATGTCGGCTGCCATTTCCTTTGCACAGACAAAGGAAGAGAAACCTGACACAAAGGCATTCCTGAACCGTTACCAGAATCTTGTCATGCGGATGGAGAAGGCCGCGGCGAACAACAATGTCACACGCGACAGCATCTATGCCTGGAAAGATGAGCGTACAGCCATCAAGAGACTGTACAGCGACACCTACAAGCATATCCTCTCCGACGACGAGCTGGAGAAATACTTTGCCATCTCAACCGACTATAAGGCAACACGCGCCTCGATGAATCTTGACAAGGTGGGAGAGAATGTCGGCACGACAATGAGACGCACAGGAAAGAAAATCTCAGGATGGTTCGGCGGAAGCAAGAAGTGATGCCCGGCTTGTCGTGATACCAACACGCCTTCAACTTGAGGCCCACAAGCTGACACAGGATTCCACTTCTATACATCAACACAGTTTCAAACATTATCCCCGGTAGAGCTCTATCGGGGATATGTCATTTTTGAAGACACATGAATAGACTATATCTCATATTCTCATTCCTATTTGTCAGCGTCTGTTCTTTTTGCTGGAAGTGACTCTGATGCAAGAATATTATGTGTGAGCTATACCGTTGATTTCAAGGAAGCTGTAGAAAAGAAAAATTACTCTCCTGAAGAGATGGTATTAGAAGTGAACCATGATAAAAACATGCTTCTGTTCACGTTGGGGAAGGTTGCTTTATGGCACATCCTTATAGCCACTCTCGTCCAACAGCTTCTCCATCCATATCATGTCATACCATTCATCGAACTTCCTGCCACAGCGGTGGAAATGAGCGACACGCCGATATCCCATCTTCTCATGGAAGATAGCGCTTTGGTGCGACAGATGCTCGTTAGGTGTCTCCACCCAAGCTATGCAAGCATTGATATTTATGAAGCCACGTGCCCTCAGCTCGTCCTCGAGCCGCTCAAGCAGCCTTCTTCCTATGCCCTGGCCATGGGCCTCTTCTGCAACATATATACTTGTCTCAACACAATGCCTGTAGGCATCACGCGCTTTGAACACTCCGGCATAGGCATAGCCCACAACTGTGCCAGAACGCTCTGCCACAAGGTAAGGGTAGCTCTCCAGGGTGTTGGCTATCCGTCGCCTGAATTCTTCTGTTGTAGGCGCGGCATATTCAAATGTTATAGCCGTACGCTCAACATAAGGAGCATAGATAGCCGCTAATGATTCCGCATCATTAATGGTTGCAGTGCGTATAGATACAGATTCCATAATTTACTTGTCTTTTTCCTTCTCTTGTTTCTTTTTGACCATTACTGTCCGGTAAACATCCAAAAGACCATCGCATAGTGCTCCCCAACAATGAGCAAGCCCCCTGATATATGAAGCTTAGTACAGCCTTCCAGACTACAGGAAAACGATTTCGATAAGTCAGAAGACCAAAGAGAGCTTGCTCACTTTGGCTTGGCGAGAACTGACGACAAGCCGAGAGGAGAGGCTGAGTTTACTCAGACTATCCCGAGGCGCGAAGGAAGAAGACGAAGTCAAATCGCACTTTTAAGAACGTTTTCGATAAGCGAGACATTTATCCTCCGGACTCACAGGCCATAGATGGCGTAAACCCCATTCGCCGCTTTATCTCACAGAGTTGCCGGTCAGCTCCATATAAGCCTATTCTTTGTTCACTCTGTTGCGTATCAGTAGGGTAGACAGAACAATGGTGATACCGCTGGCCTTTTGAGGATCGGTATCACCATCATCGTTCTTTTACTCTGCTGGAGCCCATTTGCAGCGTACAGGAGATACTATAGCACCTTCTGCCTTAAGCTGCTTCATAGCCTTATCCACCTCTTTGCGGTCAAGACCACTCAGCTCGGCAATCTTACCTGCGTTCAGAGGCTGGCCAGCCTCTTTCATCGTCGCTAATACTTTTTCTTTTGTCTCCATAATTGTTCGTTTTTTTTGTTGTTGATATTTTTATATTATTTCTGTCCGGTAAAACTATAGGGGTGAGAAACTATAGATTTATTGGACATCCATTGCTTTTCTGTTTACTATATAGCAGACAAATTGATCGGACTGCCATGATTCTTTGCCAGAGAGCAAGCTTGACTGTCGTCTTCCTCCTTCGCACCTCGGCAAAATTCAAGCAAGCTTAATATTGCTCTCGGTTTGTCGTCGGTTGACAGTCGTCTTCCTCCTTCGCACCTCGGCAATATTCAAGCAAGCTTGATATTGCTCTCGGTTTGTCGTCGGTTGACTGTCGTCTTCCTCCTCCGCAAAGCAAGCTCGGCCCTTATCTTCTGGCTTAACGAAGCCGATTTGTCTTTAGAAAACAATATCTTTTACGAGCGCAAAGATACTCAATAATCTTGAAACAGCATCAGTAAACAGAGATGTTTTTTCTTGCATATCGTAAAAAATGATGGGGTGGGGTATTAGCTAAGTATGCGCACTTTTTTTACATCTATACATCAAAAGAAGGATTCAATTATCAATAGTTTGCCTTTTTATGGCAGATTTTTTTAATAAGCCTGCATGTGTATCATAAATTTTAGTATTTTTGCTCATACAATGTGGACTTTTCTTCATGGCAAAGATAAATCGTATAAGAAGTTGTTCTTGCAGAACGTGACCAATACATGGAACACATAAAGAATGTCGGCAGTGGTAATCCTGAACATTGGGTAATTCGACAAATAATAATGCCATAATAATAACATGGACAAAGCTAAACAGATACTGCTTGAAATGTCAGCTGGAATTTGGCATCTATAAGCAAAAAAATGAAGAAAAAACCATTAAAGCGTGGAATTTCTATAGAGAAACCGCCTACTTAGTCTTTTATTTTGCTTAAAATGATTAAATTTGCACGCATAATATTAATACTCCTGTCAAGTAATGAGTGATGTTCATACAAAGCGATATTGTCATCAAGTAATACCCTAACATGCTCGTCATCACCAATGCTGGCGGTTTCCCTGTGGGTGTAGATACAGACAACATCTTATCTGTTAACAGTATGCCAAGAAGCAGACGTATCAGTGAAGTCCTCCAGAAGACAGGTCATGTAGAGAAAAGTGGACAAGGTATTGACCGCATGTTTGCTATCAGCATTTCTGAAGGCAAGCCTATTCCCGATTACTCTCTGACCGACGAATGGCAAGTATGCCTCCGTCTGCATGGTACAATCCAAGACCCAGCACTCCTGCTCCTGATACACGATATTCAGCATAATCGTTCCACGACGGAAAAACTGAACGCCTTTGATCTCCTTGCTCTCTATCGTGTATCAAGAGGCGAAAGTATCCGCAATGTCGATATGGGGTCACAGGGACAGGTACCATCGAACCGTAACGAATGTTAATAATCCGGAAACTTCTCATATTTAGTATTGTCTATGTAGGTTTCGAACTCCTCGACATTATGGAGAGGCTCGCAAACCATTACGTTGCTACGGAATGTCCCGTTTGTCGCCCTTTGGACGATAGAATATGGAACGCCTGTAAGACGTGAGAGGGTGCGAGGTCCGATGCCTTCCTCATGAGCAGAGAATATATGCTGCTTGTTCACGCCACGAAGTATAGCGTGATAAACGTTAGTGGCTGATGTCGTTCGAGCTTGCCGTGGCATAATTTTCGATTGCTGATTAATG
>SAMEA3663208__coassemble_95_pt1 | contig 52785 bp, 38 predicted proteins | sample SAMEA3663208__metabat2_high_PE_004 | metagenome-assembled genome bin SAMEA3663208 (sample SAMEA3663208) | pig gut metagenome | biome: pig gut; feature: pig-associated habitat; material: faeces | place: China | collected 2013
CCGTACCATGTGTTGATGATAACCTGCTCGCGGCTTGTCACGTTGAATGCGACGCAAGTCTCTGAGTTGAGGCCGAGCTCCTTGTAGTTCTCTACCTTTGCCTTTGATGCGTTGTAGATAACGAAGTTTGGCTCGAACTCGGCAAGCTCCTCTGCTGTTGGCTTGATGAACATGTTTGTCACGAAGTGTGCCTGCCATGCTACCTCGACGATGAAGCGGACAGCCATACGTGTGTCCTTGTTAGCGCCACAGAATGCGTCGACAACATAGAGATTCTTGTTGCAGAGTTCCTTGACAGCGAGCTCCTTGACCTGTGCCCATACATCCTCAGACATTGGGTGGTTGTCATTCTTGTAGCCCTCTGTTGTCCACCATACGGTGTCCTTAGAGTTCTCGTCCATTACAATGTACTTGTCCTTAGGAGAACGTCCGGTGTAGATACCTGTCATGACGTTCACAGCGCCAAGCTCAGTGTTCTTTCCTACCTCGAAACCTTCGAGACCTGCCTTTGTCTCCTCCTCGAACAACTGCTCGTATGAAGGGTTGTGGGCTATCACTGTTGAGCCAGTGATGCCATACTTTGTCAAATCTAAATTTGCCATTGGTTCTTAATTATTTTTTAATTGGGTTTGTAATCCTATTGATGTTTATCTTTGTATTCCGGCGGGTTGGAACCCCGCGGATAACACTTTCTTGTTCTGCGTCATCCTGAGTAGACCCCATAAGGGGTCATGCACTCTTTTCGTGATGCAAATTTACGAATTTATTGGAATATATCCAATACTTTCTTACCTTTTTAAAATTATTTTACTAACTTTGCAAATAATCAGAGCAAATTTTATAATCTATATCAAGAAATAATATGAAGATTATCGATTTCAGCCGACAGAAATCTATCATCGGCAAGTATCTCATGGAGCTGCGCGACTGTGATGTGCAGCGTGACCGCCTGCGCTTCCGCCAGAATATCATACGCATTGGCCATGCAATGGCCTACGAAATCAGTAAGTCGTTGGATTATAAGGATATTGAGGTTGAGACACCTCTCGCCAAGACAGTGGCCTCTGTGCCTGCTGATGACATAGTCCTTGCCACTGTTTTCCGTGCTGGCCTGCCTCTCCATCAGGGCTTCCTCGATGTTTTTGACGACGCTGGCAACGCCTTCGTCTCGGCCTATCGCTATTACAAGGACAAGGAGGGGACGGAAGTGGGCATACGGGTGGAGTATATCGCCTCGCCAAGCCTTGAGGGGAAGACTCTGATTCTTGTTGACCCTATGCTTGCCACAGGCGGCAGTATGGAGCTCGCTTACGAGGCTTTCTGCACCAAGGGACGCCCTGCACGCCTCATCATGGCATCGGTCATTGCGGCAAAACCTGGTGTGGAGTTCCTGAAGAAGATTTTCCCGTCGAACGATGTCATGCTCTACTGTGCTGCCATAGACCCCACGCTCAACGAACACAAGTATATCGTCCCTGGCCTCGGTGATGCCGGCGATTTGATGTATGGAGATAAGTTGTGATATCTTTATTGGCGTCGGGCGGCTACGTCGTGAACGCCTTGCCGCGCCACCGCTGTGAGTGCCAGCGGCGCATTAGTATTATGCCACGAAGGTTCTCGTCCATGCAGAAGGCAATCCAAATGCCAATGAGACCGAGCCCCAAGGGGATTCCGAGCAGCCAGGCAATGCCCACAGCGACAGTCCACTGGCATATGACTCCTACCACGACGGGATAGATGGCATCGCCTGTGGCGCGCAGTGTGCCGCAGGCGAAGATATTCTTCACCCTGCCGTAGCTGAGGAAAAAGTCGATGCAGAAGATATATGTCCCCATGCGTATGATGTCGCTGTTCTCCGTCAGGCATGTCATCAGCGTGTGTCCGCCTATTGCCAGGGCTGCAGCTACGATAAGTGTCAGTGTCATGCCTATGCGGTAGACATAGTTGCCAAGCAGATAGGCGGCACGGTATCTCAGGCGTCCGACGTAGTGTCCGACGAGTATGTCACCACCTTGCACGATACTCGTGCTGAAGAGGATGACGAATGTTATGGTCGTCGTGCAGTATACCTTGGTCGCAAGGGCGTCGGTGCTGATCTGGTTGATGAAGTATGTTATCACTATCTGTGACAGCGAGTAGGACATCTCCTCGCTCATGGCGGGGATGCCGATATGGAATAGATTGCGCATCTCTTGCCATGGGAAGGGCCGGAAATAGCTCTTGTATGACGCATTGAGGGCTGTGACGGCGCTGACTGACTTTGCCGCCGCCTTTACCGGAAACTTCAGGATGATATACGAGGCGCGGAGTGTATAGAGGGGAAGCTGCAGCAGAGTATGGCGCATCCTGCTGGGCAGGAATGACGATAACATCGCCTGCAGGCGGCTTGTCAGGGTTCTCGATTCGCCATTATCGCTGCCAGTGTATGTGGGCCATATGGCAGGCATGAAGCACGCGAGTATGATTGTGGCGGCGATGCGGCTGCCAGCTGTGGCCCATGCCGCTCCCTCAACGCCCATTGCGGGGCATCCCCAGTGGCCGAAGATAAGGGCGTAATTGCCGGCTATATTGAGCAAGTTGACGGCGACGGTAGCAAGCATGGGCTTCACGGTCTTGCCCGTCGAGCGCAGTGAGGCGCTGAATGTCAGCGACAAGGCTTGGAAGAATGACAGCGCGCCGGTTATCTTGAGATATCTGACACCATCGGCCATAAGTCCCTCCCTGAGCCCGAAACCTCTCAGCAGCTCCTCTGCCCATAGACATAACACTCCGCTGACAGTGATGCCAAGGAGTGTGTTGACAATGACGGCTATGCCCACTATCTGCATGAAACGGACTCTAAGACCCGCCCCGAAATATTGGGCACACAATATCGCGGCACCCATCGAGACAAACTGGTAGATGAGGAAGACAAAGGAGACAAGTTGGTTGTCAAGACCTACAGCTGCCACAGCATCGTCGCTATAGCGTGACAGCATCACTGTATCGACAGCGCCAAGAAGCATGACAAGCGCTATGTCGATGAATATAGGCATAGTGAGACGGTAAAGGCTTTTCTTTACTGAGATGTTATCCATATGTTTTCTCTTTCAGAAGAGTATACTGATGTTCACTTGGTTTTTTCCGGCTGCAAAATTACTTAATATTTTTTTCCCCAGACGTTCTTGTTGCCATAATTTGTGGTTAATTATGGTTAAATCCTGTATGCCAGACTGATTCTGGGACGGGGGACTCCCTCTCTCGGACATAGATGTCCTTGCCATGCCTCAGGTATGAGGATTCTCCCTGGATATCAGCTCGCCACTATGCCATGTCTGCATCACAGGCTGGCATCGTCCCTTAATATATTGTTGATGGCCAAAACCTGCGCATACTATCTCCGCATGTGTGTCCTTTTCTTTTTTTTCTTACATACACTTCATCTTTCCTTTGCCGTGAAACATTATATAACACCCTATATAACAGCATGTCACGTGTGCATATATCGTATTATTAGATTGTTCCATATCGTTTTCTTGATAGTTGTCAATAAATCATGTTATTTAAATATAAATATATAGTATGACGCATAGTTTGTTGGCGTAATCTTTGTATCTTTGCAGCGCATTTGGGAAAATGCATATTTAGGTTAGTTAGTTTGATAGATTTTTTTAAGGTAAAAGATTTGCAGACGCTCCGGAATGAATTAGTCTCTGGAGATTCTCATGGTTAAGAAAGAGTTTTAATCTCGCCTTGAGCGACAGTCTGTAAACTGAAAGTCAGTATGAGTGATCATGCTGGCTTTTTTTATTTGTCCCGCCTCCACGTGTTCCACCTGCTGTCTACTATGCCGTCTCCAACGTCCTTCAGCCTGTCATACATGCCCCGTACAGCCATGCGCATTCTTGCCGAGAACACAGTCAGAAGAGGCTTTTAGTGAGAATACAGCCTGAAGAGGCTTTTTGTGAGAATACAGCCTGACGGGGATTTTGCTGAGAACATATCCTGATGGGGATTTTGCCGAGAACACAATACTATCCACCTGCTGCTTACAAACTGTAGTTCTCGACGTGATAATGCTTACAGTTTTTGTGTGATTTCTTCAAGATTGCAAGATGTGCTGAATGGCCTCGTCAGAGATACTGTATGGTGCTCCCATCCAGTACCTCTTATGCCGCCAAGTATATTGCTTTCAGAATTCTTTTTATATGGCAATGTTACTGTACGGTAGACAACCATAGCAGCCTGTATAATGTTAGGGCAACAGCAAACAATTGGCAATCAATTTCTTCTGGATACTATGGGTGCAAATCTCCCAAGGCTGTTACATGTGAGATGCCGTTAGCTCATGAAGGTTTTCAATAATACTCAATAGAAGATGTGACACTCTATGTCCAGAAAGAACCGCTCAATGCATACGAGACGATATCCCCATGGAGTGGTTTCGGCGCGATAGTAAGAATCAGTGGCACAGTCAGAATCCATGCCGCGCCAGGCTGTGACACAAAGGGCTAAGAGGGAATCTGTGGTCTGTACGGCTCGAAGAGACATACACCCGCTAAGGGCGTGAATATCCTCCGCATGGCAAACGGCAAGCCCCATAAGGTCATGGCGGGATGCGATATGCCTCGATAAAACCAGCAATGGGCTTTGCCTGGTTCTATTCCAGACAAAGTCCATTGGTTATTTATTGCAATCCGGTAAATCCTCCAGAACCTTATCACAGTTCAGACAGGCACTCTCCACGGCCCAGTCATATGGCTGTAGTGCCGGTAGAGTGTCTCTGATTGTAAAGCGAGCGTTCCGCTTACAGCTCGTCGTATCGTGGGCTGAATGTGTCGCCTCGTGACAGGTCGCCTGTGTGCGAGCCCAGTTTCAGCCATTTGCTGCGTTGTGCTGATGTTCCATGGTTGAATGTCTCTGGCACAGTGTATCCCCTCGCTTTCTTCTGCAGGTAGTCGTCGCCAATCTTCTGTGCTGCGTTCAGTCCCTCGTCAATATCTCCGTCCTCAAGGCTCCCGAACATCTTGTTGTCGTGATATGCCCATATACCAGCATAGAAGTCAGCCTGCAGCTCTAGCCTGACGCTCAGGCGGTTCCGCTCTTTCTCGCTTACAGATGCCATCTGCTGGTGTATACGGTCGAGGTCTCCAAGGAGATACTGTACGTGATGACCTACTTCATGTGCTATGACGTATGCGTATGCGAAGTCTCCATCAGCACCGATATTCTTCTTCATGCTTGTGAAGAATGAAAGGTCGAGATACACAGTCTGGTCGGCAGAGCAGTAGAAAGGCCCTGTGCTTGATGTCGCATTGCCACAACCAGAACGGACAGCATCGTTGAAGATGACCAGCTTTGGTGGCACGTACGTCTTCCCGTTTTGCTTGAATATTTCTGTCCAAACGTCTTCTGTGCCTGCCAGTATCTGTCCTGCAAACTTATACAGCTCCTGTTCCTGCTGTGTGGGCTTGTATTCTGTCTGTGTTTGTTGGCTCCCGCTGAGTCCGAGAATCTGCGTCAGGCCTTCTGGCCCATTACTTATGAGAGCTACGACTGCAATAACGACAAGCAGTAGTATCTTCTTCTTTCCTCCACCGAGGAGTCCAACGAGGTTTAGTAGTCCCATTCCGCCATTAGCTCCACCTGATGCTCTCCGTCCACGCTGGTCGTTGATGTTGTCGCTCATTCTCCGTCCATTAAGTCTCATAATCTATTCTTTCTTTTCGGTAATAAAGTTGTCTATATATATAAATCGTAAAATGCCATCTGTTTTCCGTGCCGCCTTAGCTTCCTCTCTTTTGCTGTGTGGGGTGAGACTTTGGGAGGCCTGCACATTACAGCTTTGTCAAGGTGTCAATAGGCAATCTCGTTATTGTCGCTATCTGTTCCAATGCCATTCCGCTCTCTTTCATCAGTTTGGCAGATGATATGATAATGTCGCTTTGCTCTGCTATCTGCTTCCCTTGGTCAGCTATCTGCTTCCCTTGGTCAGCTATCTGCTTCCCTTGGTCAGCTATCTGCTTCCCTTGGTCAGCAATCTGTTTGCCTTGGTCAGCAATCTGTTTGTCTTGTTCTTTGATACGTTCATCACGCTGCATTATGGCCGTATCCCGATTCTCGATGGCAAGAAAATACTCGTCCTCAACATTCATGTCCTGTCTAAGCTTAGCGTCGGCTGCTGCTGCGAGCAGACGGTGTATGATATGCATCATCTCCTCATCACCAGCATATTCCGCCTCGTCAATATTCATCACTTGTCTGTTGTGCCTGTCCTTGCGCGTCTGGTCGAATACACTCAGCACCTCCTCAAGTCTGTTATTGACATTCCCTTGCAGTCGTGGTATTTGGACTATGATGCTGTCGTGTACAAGGCTCTCAACAAAAGGATCAGGAAGTCCCTTCGTGACTTCATTCCCGTCATAGTCATATGACTTGTGCTTGACATAAAGGACGGGGACTTCTATATCGCCCACCTTGTGTCCCAGCAGGTAGACCGTGACCATAGGTATACCATATCCCATAGGATCATCTTCCTTGATCATATTCTCGGGATTGGCATATTGTGCGCCAAGATACTGTCTGAACCTTAGTGTCTCTGTCTCCAACCATGTCTTCTGGAGTTCTATCAGTACGAGATGGATGCTTCCGTCTGCCTCTCTGACTTTTGCTCCGAAGTCTATCCGGAACATGGAAATCTTGTCTCTGCGTCCGTTGGTGTATTCGTGCTTCCTTATTTCTGCTTCAACCACCTCTTTCTTCAGCAGTGCAGACAATATTGTCTTCACGATGCGCTCGTCTTCCATCAGATATTTGAAGACTATGTCATAAATGGGATTTGCAATATGTAACATGGCTTGTCCTTTCTTTTTTCTGTACGCAAAAATAACAATAATTATCCAACAATCCAAACTTATGCACTACATTTTGACTTTTTTATTATGCATAACCATTGTACCATTGTTATTGCAATCCCTGATGTCCTTATTTGTATGGCTTTCTACACTTTACAATTCGCAATATGCCATGCTTCGTGTAACGGTTCATTGCAAACTGTGCTATATATGGATGCATAATGTCTTTCTGTGTGGTAATAGTCTAATTGCTCATAATGTTTATGGCGCTTGATGTACACTGTCTGGCTATTTCAAATGCAAAAACAAAACGGGGAAGAAACATATCCATATGCTTCTTCCCCCATTCAGTTCAACCATAGGGCATTCCGCCTCTATGGTAATTCCATAAATAAGAATCTTCTTGTTCCCTTTACTTAACCTCCCATATGTCATTTGTCTCGAGAAGCTCAGCAAAGTTATGATATTTCTTGGCTGCCTTTACCTCTTCTATCTGGGCTTCTACTGAGTCGTCGTATGTGGGAGCGTCAACATCACGTATTACACCGAGAGCTATTGGGAATCCGTCTCCATTGCCCATCAATGCCAGTTTCAGCTGTAGTGTATTGTCCTCACAGTGAGCATCGTGTACAAGGATATCTTTCTCTGTTATGCCATTCTCACCTATCTTGACCACTTTCAGTCCGAAACCATCTTGTACGAGACCGTATTCATTCTCTTTTCCGAAAATGAGTGGTTTGCCATGTTCCACATAAATGGCATTCTCTGCTCGGCCTGCATTATTGTATACTGAGGCGTGTGTACCGTCGTTGAATATGACACAGTTCTGCAGGACCTCTGTCACTGATGCGCCTTTGTGTGCGTTAGCGGCCTTGAGCACCTCAACAGTATGTTTGCCGTCTGTCGCTACTGTTCGGGCGAAGAAGTGGCCACGTGCGCCGAAGCATAGCTCTGCCGGGCGGAATGGATCCTCCACTGTGCCGTAAGGCGATGATTTGGAGACAAAACCTCGTGGTGATGTTGGTGAGTACTGTCCCTTTGTCAGACCGTATATGCGGTTGTTGAGGAGTATCATATTGAGGTTTATGTTGCGTCTGTTAGCGTGTATGAAGTGGTTTCCGCCTATGGCGAGTCCGTCACCGTCACCGCTTATCTGCCATACTGTGAGACTTGGGTTCGCAACCTTGCATCCTGTCGCTATTGCAGCGGCACGTCCGTGTATTGTGTTCATGCCGTATGTTGCCATATAGTGAGGAAGGCGGCTTGAGCATCCAATGCCTGATATCACGGCATTGTTCCAAGGCTCTGTGCCTATTTCGGCCATGGCTTTATGTAGGCTGGCAAGGAAGAAGTGGTCGCCACATCCCGGACACCAGCGTGGCTGTCCTTTCTTGAAGTCGGAAGCTGTATATGACATGGTAGTGTTGTTTTTTTTGATGTTAGGATTAAGAATTGATAACCTTTGTGAATGCCTCTACGAGCTCGTTCACAATGAATGGCTGACCCTTCACCTGGTTAAACTGTACAGGTGTGAATCCGTCGACCTTTATGCGCAGCCAGGCTGCCAGTTGTCCCATGTTCTGTTCTGCAACAACAACCTTCGGATAACGTCTGAGCACCTCAGCTGTGTTCTTTGGCAGAGGGTTGATATATTTGAAGTGTGCCTGTGCCACTTTCATGCCTTTGGATCTCATCTCGTCCATAGAAGCACGGAGATGTCCGTATGTGCTGCCGAATCCCACTATGAGGAGCTCCGCATCATCCACATCACCAATAACCTCAAGCTCTGGCACTTCAATATTGTCTATCTTCTGCTGTCTCTTGTGAGTCATGAGGTCATGGTTCTCCGGGTTTGTAGAGATGGCGCCTGTCTTGTCGTCCTTCTCCAGTCCGCCGAGGATATGCTCAAATCCCTCACGACCAGGAACAGCCCAGTAGCGTGTGCCATTCTCTGCACGCATGTATGGTGTCCATGTTCCTCTCATCTCTTCTGGGACATAAGGAGGGTTGATTGATACCATTGCATTAAGATCTGGCAGTTTGAATGCTCCAGAGCCGTTTGCTATGTATGCGTCTGTCAGCAGTATGACAGGTGTCATATGCTCCAGTGCCATCTTTGACGCCTCATAGGCTGCGTAGAAACAGTCTGTTGGTGATGTTGCTGCTATGACAGGCAGTGGTGATTCTCCGTTGCGTCCGAATAGTGCCTGCAGGAGGTCTGTCTGTTCTGACTTTGTTGGAAGGCCTGTTGCTGGGCCGCCACGCTGCACATCAAGCACGACGAGCGGTAGCTCCATGATGACAGCGAGGTTTATCGCCTCTGATTTCAGACAGAGTCCAGGACCTGATGTCGATGTCACGGCGAGTGCGCCACCGAATGCTGCGCCAACAGCCGATGCGCATCCGGCTATCTCGTCCTCACACTGTACTGTTGTCACTCCGAGCGATTTGTGTTTTGAGAGCTCATGGAGCACATCGGTAGCTGGAGTGATAGGGTAGGAGCCGAGATATAGTTTCAAGCCTGCCTTCTCTGCTGCGGCGATGAATCCGTATGCTGTGGCCTTGTTTCCTGTGATATCCATGTACCGTCCAGGCACCTTGTTCTTTGTCTCTATCCTATATACGTTTGTGGCGCTTGAGTGTGTGTTGTGGCCGTAATCGTATCCTGCCTGTATGACCTTGATGTTCGCTTCGGCTATTGCTGGCTTCTTTGCGAATTTCTCCTTGAGGAAGTTTGCCACAAGGTTGAGGTCTCTGCTGAACAGCCAGCAGACGAGACCCAGGGCGAACATATTACGACATTTCAGCATGGCTTTGTTGTCCATGCCTGTATCTGCGAGAGCGTCCTTGACCATTTGTGTTATAGGGCATGCTATGACACGGTCAGGGTCAATGCCCATTTCTCCGAGGTAGTCTTCTGTCTGGAACTGTGCCTTCTCGAGGTCTTTCTTTCCGAAAGAGTCAGTGTCGATGATTATTGTTGCCTGTGGTTTCGCGTAGCGGTACTGAGTCTTCAGTGCCGCTGCGTTCATGGCAACGAGGACATCACACTTGTCTCCAGGTGTGTACACACTTCCTTCACCGATATGCACCTGGAATCCTGATACACCTGTCAGCGAGCCTTGCGGGGCTCGTATATCGGCAGGATAGTCGGGGAAAGTGCTGATACCGTTTCCTACAGTTGCTGATACTGTTGAGAAGATGTTGCCGGCAAGCTGCATACCATCTCCTGAGTCGCCTGAGAAGCGTACCACTACATCGGCGACATCTTTTATCTCCAGTTTGTCTGTCATAATTAAATATGTTTTTTCCGTATTCGGTCTTTATTTCGGGTCTTGGATGTATATGTGCTGTTTATGCGATGTCCACCATGCTGCTATATATCTATTGATATTGTCATTTCGCATAATGGCTTCCATGGCCTTGTGCGCATATTTCTGTAAGACTGCTACAAAAGTAGTCATTCTGTTCCTGATATCAAAAGATTGGTGACACTTTTGCTGTTTTGTGCCTGTTTTCTTGCCATAAGGCAAGGAAGCAAATGCGTTGATACCAATAAATAGGGTCGTTGGTTTGTTTACGACCCTATCTATTGACATTTATTGTATACGGGGGAATCACATCCTTTCCTCTATCCACTTTCGTGCGTTCACGAATGCCTCGTGCCATGGTGTCACCTCGTCTTTCATTCTGCGTTCCTCCGGGTAGTATCCACACTGCCATGGGAATTGTGTCCGCTCTGGGTGAGGCATGATGGCGAGATGTCGTCCGTCATTGCTTGCCAGTGCTGCCACGTCATAGTCTGAGCCGTTAGGGTTGGCAGGATATTCGTGGTGGTTATACTTGGCTACGATATTGTATGCGCTCTCGTCCTGTGGGAGTCTGAACTTGCCCTCTCCGTGTGCCACCCACACACCAATCTTCTGTCCTGACAGGCTTCCGAACATCACGCTGTTGTTCTGTGGTATCTGGAGTGTCACGAAAGCTGACTCGAACTTGTGTGAGTCGTTGTGCAGCATCTGTGCATAGTCTCGTGCGTTTGTTGTGGCGCTTGTGTTGTTCAGGAGTCCGAGCTCTACCATCAGCTGGCATCCGTTACATACACCGAGCGACAGGGTGTCCTCACGTGCATAGAACTTGTCGAGGGCCTCTTTCGCCTTGGGGTTGAAGAGGAATGCTCCAGCCCATCCCTTTGCGGAGCCGAGCACGTCTGAGTTGGAGAATCCGCCGCAGAATGCCACGAGGTTCACCTCTTCGAGTGTCTCGCGTCCGGTGATGAGGTCGGTCATTGTGACGTCCTTGACATCGAATCCTGCCATATAGAATGACCATGCCATCTCGCGCTCAGAGTTTGTACCCTTCTCGCGTATTATAGCTGCCACAGGTCTGCGGCCTTCTGGTCGTGGTGTCTTGGTGAGAGGTGCTCCGCTGACGGTCCATTCTACTGGTATGTTCTTGTAGTTGGCGTATCTCTCGTCGGCCTTTCCGTTGAAGCTCTGTCTTCTGTCAAGGAGGTACGATGTGCTGTACCATACATCTCTCAGCGCGTCGATGTCGAATGTGAAGACCATATCCCTGTCAGCAATCTTAGCGTTAGGCACCTGTGCGTTGCTGATGTTCTTGTGGATGGTTATCTCACGTCCCTCAGCAGGCTTGCCTATCTTTGCGTATGCCACTCCAGCGTCCTCCAGTATCTTCTTCGCACGTGGAGCGTTGGCATCGCTTACCTGTATCACTACGCCCGGGTTCTCTGCGAAGAGTATCTTCACGATATCAGCCTCCTGTATCTTGTCAAAGCAGAGGTCCAGTCCGCCCTTTGTGTTTGCGAAGCACATCTCCAGGAGTGTTGTTATGATACCTCCTGCTGAGATGTCGTGTCCTGCCAGCACGAGTTCCTCATTCACGAGCTGTTGTATAGCCATGAATGCGTCACGGAAGTACTCGGCGTTCTTTACTGTTGGCACGTCAGAGCCGACCTTCCCCTGTGACTGTGCGAATGCTGAGCCGCCGAGCTGCAGCTTGTCGAACGAGAAGTCAATGTAGTACAGTCTGCTGTCTGCCATGTTCTTTATGACGGGCGACACGACTTTCCTTATATCCGACACCTCGCCTCCGGCAGATACTATCACTGTTCCCGGAGCGATGATTTTCTTTCCGTCGTGGTATTTCTGTGTCATGGAGAGCGAGTCCTTTCCTGTCGGCACATTTATCTGCAGTTCGCAGCAGAAGTCTGACAGGGCTTTGACTGCCTTGTACAGTCGTGCGTCCTCGCCTTCCTGTGCACGGCAAGGCCACATCCAGTTGGCTGAGAGTGATATGCTGTCCATGCCGTCGGCCATAGGAGCCCATACGAGGTTTGTCAGCGACTCGGCCACTGACAGCACGGAGCCTGCCTCAGGGTCGGCGAGTGCTGCCTGTGGTGCATGTCCCAGAGCTGTTGCTATGCCTGTTGTTCCAGTATAGTCGAGCGATACGGCTCCGCAGTCAGAGAGGGGCAGCTGCAGCTCGCCCTGACACTGTTGGCGTGCGACACGTCCTGTCACACAGCGGTCCACCTTGTTTGTCAGCCAGTCCTTGCATGCCACAGCCTCAAGCTGCAGCACATCACGGAGATACTGTGTCAGGCGCTCGTTGAGGGTGGTGTTATTGTCGAGACCTGTCAGGTTATATGTCACTACATCATACTTGCGCTTGACAGTCTTGTCCACCATGTATGTCTTTGGTGACGAGCCGAACATCTGCTCTACTGCCAGGTCGAATGGTCTCACGCCGTCAGCCTGCTCGAAAGCGAAGCGGTGGTCGCCTGTCGTCTCGCCTACGGTGTACATTGGGGCGCGCTCTCTGTCCGCGATTTTCTGCACATGCTCTATTGCGTCCTCGTCGATGAGGAGTCCCATTCTCTCCTGGCTTTCATTGGCTATTATCTCTTTTGCTGACAGTGTCTTGTCTCCGATAGGCAGTTTGTCCATGTGTATGAGACCGCCACACTCCTCGACGAGTTCTGAGAGACAGTTGACATGTCCTGCTGAGCCGTGGTCGTGTATGGATACGATAGGGTTCTTGTCTTCCTCGCCGAGGGCTCTAACCACGTTGTATGCTCTTTTCTGCATCTCCGGGTTTGCTCTCTGCACAGCGTTCAACTCTATTCCGCTTGAGTACCGTCCTGTCTCCACTGATGATACTGAGCCGCCTCCGAGGCCGATGCGGTAGTTGTCGCCACCCATCACCACGACCTTGTTTCCTGGCTGTGGCTCGCCTTTTATGCAGTCACGCTTCACACCGTATCCCACGCCTCCGGCTAACATGATTACCTTGTCGTAGGCGTATTCCTCACCGTGCTCCTCATGCTCGAAAGTGAGTACAGAGCCGCAGATGAGTGGCTGTCCGAATTTGTTGCCGAAGTCTGACGCTCCGTTTGAGGCTTTGATGAGTATCTGCTCTGGTGTCTGGTATAGCCATTCTCTTACTGGCAGGATTTTCTCCCATGGCTGGCATGTTGACTCGTCGCTCCACACGAGGTGGTGTGGCGTGTCGCCCTTGGCGTCCTTTCGTGGGTATGATGTCATGTAGACTGCTGTTCCGGCTATAGGCCATGAGCCTGTTCCGCCTCCCATACGGTCGCGTATCTCTCCGCCTGTTCCTGTCGCTGCTCCGTTGAATGGCTCCACTGTTGTAGGGAAGTTGTGTGTCTCTGCCTTCAGCGAGATTACCGATTTGACCTTCTTCACCTTGTAGAGGTCAGGCTGTGAGTGGTCTGTCGGTGAGAACTGTTCTATCTCCGGTCCCTCGGCGAATGCCACGTTGTCCTTGTAGGCTGACAGGATTTTGTTCGGGTTCTCCTGTGTTGTCTTCTTTATCATCTGGAAGAGCGACGACTCTTTCTCTTCTCCGTCGATGATGAATGTCCCGCCGAATATCTTGTGGCGGCAGTGTTCTGAGTTTATCTGTGCGAAACCGAATATCTCTGAGTCGGTCAGGGGGCGTCCGAGTTCTTTCTCCACTTTGTGCAGATACTCTATCTCCTCTTTTGAGAGTGCGAGGCCTTCCTGCTCGTTATACTCCTCCAGGTTCTCTACATGTTTGATAGGCTCTGGCTGTATGTTCACGGTGAACACATCCTGTCCTATGCCGTTGTACATACGTTGCAGCATAGTGTCGTGCGACGCCTCTTTGTCGTTCACGGGGAAGTATTCCTCTATGCGTGATATGCCTTTGAGGCCCATGTTCTGGGTTATCTCCACGGCATTCGTACTCCACGGGGTGATCATCTCACGTCGTGGTCCTACGAACCATCCCTCTAATTCCTCTTCTGCGAGGAGGGTGGCGTTGTCATAGAGCCATGACAGCTCGTTCACTTCGTCACTGTTCAGCACATGGTCTGTCTGTGTGGCGATGATGGTCTTTGATGGTGTCTGGAAGAATAGTACCATTGTTCTTGATATGGATTATACCTATTTTATGTTATTGATTTTCCTGTTTCTGTTCTTTGCCTGCTGTTATTGCCGTGCCGTGCTGTCTGTGGGGTTGGCTCCTTGGCCTTTCCTGTCGCTGTGATGTGTTGTCAGCCGGCAGCGTGAGGCATGCTGAGATTTTGTGCAAAGTTACTTAAAATATTTATATTTCAAAGAGTTTATCCATAAATTTATATACGTCGCTTCGTTTTTTTTCATCTTTTCATTTTCATCTTTCCATTGCTGTTTGTGCTGTTGTTGTTGTCATTCTCTCCCTGCCAGCACTCTCGCTGCCATATCGAGGTCGTCCTTGTATGTTATCTTGATGTTCTGTGTGTCGCCCTCTATAACTTTTATCTTTATCCCGGGCATGTATCTGAACACTACGGAGCAGTCGTCGGTAGGTGCGAAGTCCTTGTCTTCCATAGCTATCCTGAAAGCCTCGGCTATCACTCCGCGTCTGAATCCCTGTGGTGTCTGCACGTTCCTGAGCCTGCTCCGCGGTGTTATGCGCGATATGTTCCCCTCGCTGTCCACCTCTATTATCGTGTCTGTCGCAGGCACGGCCACCTCTACCGCCTGGCATGTGTCGAGCGCGTCGATACAGTCGTTTATGATACGCTGTGTGACGAGTGGCCTCACGGCGTCATGGAACAGCAGCCTCACATCGTCATCGGTATACGCCTCTATGGCCGCAATCGACGAGTGGTATCTCTCCTTTCCGCCCTTCAGCACATGAGCCACCTTGCTGTATCCCTCTCTCCTCACCATGTCCCATACCTCCTTGACATAGTCCTCCCTTGTCACTATCGCTATCTCGTCTATGCGTCCGTTCTGGCTGAAAGCCTCTATCGTGTGCTGTATGACAGTCTTCCCTGCCACCTCGACAAACTGTTTCGGCTTGTCGCCTCCCACTCTTCTGCCGGAGCCTCCGGCGAGTATGACTGCTACGTTCATCCTTCTTTTCCTTCTTTTTATTATGGTGATTCTGTTCTTCTTGCCTTGTCTCTCCTGGTGTTCCGGCGCTTTGTCTGTTCCTGCCGTTATGGCTATTATTCCCCTGAAATCCAAGAGATAAAGTTGTTACATGTCTATTTTTTGTACAAAAGTATGATTTTTATTTAGAAAAACAAAAGCATTTCCTAAATATTTGGTAAATTTGCATCCGCACAGCCCTTGTGTCCATCCCGTGTTGATGCCGTGTCCTCCTTCATCTCCCCCTGTCTCTGTCGCAGGCCACGGCTCTTCTCTCCGCCTCCACAGGGGCCATTCCTTCTCGTCCAAGCCTGTCTCTTATGTAGCGGGCGACGGTGCCATTATTAGAATCTCTTAGTCTGACTCTCTTTACGAGATATTGCATATACCCCCTGTCATGTGTTGATTATACGTTACCCCTTTACCGAAACCATCTATACCGATTATGTTAGATAAGAACAGTAAGATTTATGTTGCCGGCCACCGTGGCCTTGTTGGCTCTGCCATCTGGAACAACCTTCTCTCTCGTGGCTATCAGAATCTTGTCGGCCGCAGCCATTCTGAGCTTGACCTTACCGACCAGCTTGCCGTGCGCCGCTTCTTCGATGAGGAGCGTCCTGACGCTGTTGTCCTTGCCGCTGCCTTTGTCGGTGGCATCATGGCCAATTCCCTTTACCGTGCCGACTTCATCATGATGAACATGAAGATACAGTGTAATGTCATCTCTGAGGCCTACGCCCATGGTGTCAGGAAGCTCCTCTTCCTTGGCAGCACATGTATCTATCCGAAGAATGCCCCGCAGCCGATGACAGAGGATTGTCTCCTCACCTCTCCCCTCGAGTACACCAATGAGGAGTATGCCATCGCGAAGATTGCTGGTCTGAAGATGTGCGAGTCATACAATCTCCAGTACGGCACAGACTATATAGCCGTCATGCCTACCAATCTCTACGGCCCCAATGACAATTTCCATCTTGAGAACTCGCATGTCATGCCCGCCATGATGCGCAAGGTCTACCTCTCCAAGCTTATCCACGACGGTGCGTGGGACAGCATCGCGAGGGATATGGACCGCCGTCCCGTTGAGGGTGTCAGCGGCTCGTCGTCGCGTGAGGAGATTCTCGCTGTCCTCTCGCGTTACGGCATTGAGGACAACCGCGTCACGCTCTGGGGTACAGGCACACCGCTGCGTGAGTTCCTCTGGAGCGAGGACATGGCCGACGCCTCTGTCCATGTCCTTCTCAATGTCAGCTTCTCTGACATCATAGGCATCGAGCGTTATTCCAGTGTCCACTATGGTGCGTCTACAGATGGTGCTGTCGACCGCAACCACTCTGCAGGCCGTGGAGGTGCCATACCGTCACTCGGTGAGATACGCAATTGTCACATCAATGTCGGCACTGGCAAGGAGCTTACCATACGCGAGCTCTCGCAACTCGTCGTCGACGCTGTCGGATTTGAGGGCGAGGTATTCTTCGATGCCACCAAGCCCGATGGCACACCGCGCAAGCTTATTGATGTCTCCAAGCTCCACTCGCTCGGGTGGACCCACAGTGTCGAGATTGACGAGGGTGTCCGCAAGCTCTTCGAGTGGTACCGCTCTACTCTCTGACCGTTCCCTTGCCGTCCCTCTCCTCTTATGTTCCGTATTCTGAAGGAGAAGAGAAGGCCCGTCGTTTATACAGAGACAATATCATTATCAGCATTCTGAATCTATCATCAAAAACAAAACAAACATCAGTTATTCATCATGGAAAAGAAGAATATTGCCCTCATCACGGGTGTCACAGGCCAGGATGGCTCTTATCTGAGCGAGTTTCTCCTTCAGAAAGGCTATGAGGTCCATGGCATCATACGCCGCAGCTCAGTCGATTACCGTGAGCGTATAGCCCATCTTGAGGGCACGCCACATTTCCATCTCCATTATGCCGACATGACAGACTCCATGTCTCTTGTCAAGCTTGTCGGTCTCGTCCAGCCTACTGAGATATACAATCTTGCGGCACAGTCGCATGTCCAGGTCAGCTTCGACGCTCCTGAGTTCACTGCCGATGTTGATGCCACGGGCGTCCTCCGCATCCTTGAGGCTGTCCGCACCAACCATCTTGAGCATAAGTGCCGCATATACCAGGCCTCGACATCTGAGCTGTACGGCAAGGTCGAGGAGGTCCCACAGAACGAGGAGACCCCCTTCCATCCTTATTCTCCTTATGCTGTCGCCAAGCTCTATGGCTATTGGATTATCAAGGAGTACCGTGAGGCATACAACATGTTCTGCTGCTCGGGCATACTCTTCAACCATGAGTCAGAGCGCCGTGGCGAGACATTCGTGACACGCAAGATAACGCTTGCCGCTGCGCGCATAGCACAGGGGAAGCAGGAGAAGCTCTTCCTTGGCAATCTCTCCTCACTACGTGACTGGGGCTACGCCAAGGATTATGTGGAGTGTATGTGGCTTATTCTACAGCATGAGACACCTGAGGACTTTGTCATAGCCACCGGTGTGCAGCATTCTGTCCGTGAGTTCGCCTATGCCGCCTTCAAGGCTGCAGGCATAGAGCTGGAGTTCCGTGGCGAGGGTATCGACGAGAAAGGCGTCTGCATCGCAGGCCCCAAGGAGCTTGTCGGCAAGACTCTCGTCGAGGTAAGCGAGGATTTCTACCGCCCTACTGATGTCGTGAATCTCTGGGGAGACCCCTCAAAGGCACGCCGTGAGCTCGGATGGAACCCTCAGAAGACCACTTTCGAGCAGCTCGTGCAGATAATGGTGCAGCATGATATGCAGAAGGTTGCGGCTGACCATGTCGCAAGCGTCATGCGTACTAACCTTGCCGAGTATCTTGAGAAAGGCGTCGTGAAATAAACCTTTTCCGCTGGCAGGTGGCTGTCAGCGCCCACTGTGACGCTGCCGCCATTCCCGCTTTGCCTCCATACGATTACTGTTTGACAACCATTGTATGACAGTCTGCATTGCTCCCCCTTTGCCAGAGCGCCGGCTCTTTGTCTCTTGCGGCTGTGCAGCGTGTCATATGAAGAAAACATATATTAGATGAAAACCATAACATGCATAGGCCATATCACCCGTGACCATATCGTCACTCCCACGAGCGATGTCTCCATGCCAGGGGGCACGACATACTATTTCTCCTATGGCATCAACGCTCTGCTGAAGTCTTCTCCACGCTCCGCTGCCAGTGTCTCTTACCGCCTTGTCGCCTCGCTTGCCGAGAGTGACATGAAGTCTGTCGACGATATGCGTGCCGAGGGGATTGATGTCACTGTCGTACCGTCGCGTGAGACGGTCTTCTTTGAGAATATCTACGGCGCTGACTCCAACAACCGCCGTCAGCAGGTGCTTGCCAAGGCCGACCCCTTTACTCTCTCCAGCATACGTGACATAAAGGCCGACTATATCGTTCTCGGCTCTCTCCTTGCCGATGAATTCCCCCTTGATGTCGTGCGCTATCTGCATGGCCGCGGCACAGTGGTGCTCGATGCCCAGGGGTATCTCCGCGAGGTGCGTGGCACAAGTGTTGTCGCCTGCCCGTGGAGTGGCAAGGATGATTTCCTCCGTTATATTGACATCCTGAAGGTCAATGAGCATGAGGCGGAGGTGCTGACAGGCGAGCATGACCTGCGCCGTGCGGCTATGATGCTTCATGAGCAGGGTGTGCGCGAGGTGCTCCTGACTCTTGGCAGCTATGGCAGTATGGTCGCTGCCGATGGCAATCTGTATGATATCCCTGTTGTGCCAGAGCGCCAGAAGGTCGATGCGACAGGCTGTGGCGACTCATATGTCCTCGGCTACCTTTACCGTCGTGCCCAGGGCGACAGCCCACGTGACGCCGCTCTCTTCGCCTCTGCCGTCGCGACGGTGAATATTGAGGCCCATGGCCCTTTCCGTGCCACGGAGGCTGAGGTCCTCTCCCGTCTACGGGAGATGGGGTTGTAAGGGGTTATTTCCGGTTCTTCCGGTCTCTCCGGTTGTCTGGTCTCTCTGGTCCTTTGGTCTCTCCGGTTCTTCCGGTCTTTCCGGGTCGTCCGGGGTTTCCGGGTCTTCTGGTCTCTCTGGTTCCTCTGGTCCCTCCAGTCTCTCCGGTCTTTCCGTTTTAAACCTTATGTGGGGTGTACACGTCACCGTGTACACCCCACATAAGGTTTTATTCTATCCTCTTGTCTCTTACATTCCCTTTGATGTCTTCAGGGCGTTGAGGTTGTTAGCGGCTTTGGCGGCCTTTTCAGCAGCTTTCTGTGCCTTCTCGGCAGCCTTGCGCTGTGCCTTCTCTGTCTTTATCGCCTTGTCGATTACCTTCTTCTCGCTCTGAGCAGTCTTCAGCTCAGCCTTCTTCGTGTTCATGTCTGTCACAAAAGTAGCGTTACCTGGCTCAAGCTTGATTTTGCTCTTCAGAGCCTTTATCTCGCTCTTCAGTGCGCTAATCTTGTATTTGTACTCTGTGCTGAGCTGCTGGTTGCTCTTCTCCTGTGCGAATGTGAATGTCGGCATGGCGATGATTGCCAATGCTGCGATGATGTTCTTGATCGTCATAATCTGTTCTTTTTTTGTTAGTAGTTATGATGGTTATCACTATGTCTTCTTCCTCTCCCTGCGCCCTGCGTCTGTTTTGCTCCTTCCCTTCACCGTGGCGTCAATATGCCGCCACGTGAAGGGGGAAGCGTCTTCAGGGTGTTCGCCGTCTTACGGGTGATTTTGTCATGATGTCATGACTTCTGGGGTGTTCGCCGTAGAATAGGGGAGTGTGGATAATTGTCTGATGATGTGGGGGTGATATATATATAATAAGGTGTATTTATCTTAATATCTCCTGATGTCATGCCTTTTCGTCAGATACACAGGCTCACTTCTGCAAAGTTAATGATTTTTATTGGATATCAAATAATTATCCCTCTTTTTTTCTCTTTTTACCCCAAAAAACTCCGAAATTCGCCTCCTCCTTGCCCGCGTTCCTCCTTGCCCCCCAGCATTGCCTGCCTCCTCCTTGCTCCCTGCCTTGCCTGCCTCCTCCCTGCCCCCGTTCCTCCTTGCCCCCGTTCCCGGAAGTTTTCTTCCGGGCTCCAGCTGAGGGCTCCCTCCCTCGTCCTCCCTCCCTAACCTCCGTCCTTACGGTTCATAACCCGCAGCCCCCTTTTTGCTTACACTTTTCTTGTACATACGTCAGCCTTTCCATTTGTGCTTTTTGGCTCTCCCATTTCTATTCTTTTACGCCCTCATCCCTATTGTCTTGTCCTCCCATTCAGTATGCTTACAGTTGTGTTTTACTCTTTTTCCCCTTCTTTCTCTTTTCTTTTTCCCTTTATCCCCCTGTTCCTCCTCACCTCCCATTACCCTCCAAGTGCATAAAATTCCACTTTTCTCACCATGTGAGATACAGAAATACCCCAATTTTGTTACATACCATCATTTCTTTCATGAAAATCTATTGGCGTTTCAAAATTTAGGTATTTATTTTGCACCCAGAAACAGAAACAACGAGATTCTGTCTCTCCTGGTCTCTCTGGTCTCTCCGGTTCTTTCGTTCCTTCCGTTCCCATCTCCCCCCGCGGTGTTGCCGCGGGGGGAGAGGGTTAGATTAGTGTTTCTCCTTTATCGTGAAGACAGCTGCGGAACCTATAAACAGGAACACTCCTGCTACAACCATCATCATCGGCTGGTTTGACGCACCATTCTCTGCCACTGGCATAAGGCTCAGGATAGCACCACCAAGTATTGCCGCCACAATCTGTGGCAGACAGATAGTGCCATTGAAAAGGCCAAGGTATGTGCCCATATGGCCCTTGCCCTCAAGCGCGTTGGTAAGAAGAGTGAACGGATAGGCAAGCATCGCTGCCCAGCCACAGCCAATCAGTATGAACGACACAAAGAGAAGATACGGGTCGTTGATGTATGCCATAGACACAAATCCTATACCGCCAAGGACAAGGCTGATGGCATAACCCAGCTTCGTGCTCTTGATATTTGGTATCACCGTGGCCCATACTACCGAGCCAACAGCCTGGACAGCATACAGGATGCCTACCCAGTTGCCTGCAAGCTGGTATGCCTCTGACTTCGTGTCAAGCTCGCCGTTGAGTATAGGGGTGTCGAAAGCGTTGGCGGCGACAGTGCCGTTGGTGTATGTCCACATGAAAAGGAATGCCGCCCAGCAGAAGAACTGGACAAGGCCTATCTCCCAGAACGCTGCCGGAGCCTTGACAAGAAGCGTCACCATGCTTGGCTCCTCCGCGTTCTCCTTGCTCTCTGACGCTGACTCCTCAATGCCGTTATACTCGTTATACTCCGCTGGTGCCCACTCCCTCACCTTCAGCGTCGTGTATATGACACACAAGATGAGAATGGCGGCACCAATATAGAACGAGTAGATGACTGAGTCTGGCACAACGCCCTCAGGTGCGGTATTGCTAATGCCTATCCATGTGAAAAGGAATGGGAAGATGAAACCGACAACAGAACCAGCGTTGCAGAGGAACGACTGGATGGAGTAGGCCTTCTTCTTCTGCTCCTCATTGACCATATCGCCAACAAGCATCTTGAATGGCTGCATAGCCATGTTGATAGACGTGTCGAGAAGCATAAGCATCAACAGGCCGAAGAGCATAACGGCTGTCATCGTGCCCCAGATGAGTGTCGTGTTGTCAAGATGGAGAGAGCCGGCATTGGGCAGCAGACACATGACAGCGACAGCAACAGCGGCGCCAAGGAAAAGGTAAGGGATGCGGCGGCCCCAGCGACACCATGTGCGGTCAGAGTATTTGCCGACAAGGGGCTGGACGATGATTCCCATCAACGGAGGGAGAACCCAGAAGAATGAGAGAGAATGAGGGTCGGCTCCAAGTGTCGAGAATATACGCGAGATGTTGGCCGACTGAAGGGCGTAGGCTATCTGTACGCCGAAGAATCCGAAGCTGAGGTTCCATAAACCCCAGAAGTTCATGTCTGGTTTTCGTTTCATTGCTTGTATGTTAGTTTGTTCTTGTTGTACTTTTCTGCTTTTATGTAATTGTCCGCTTGTTATTCCCCATGAGCTTATTGCTCTGTATGAATTTTTTGCTCTGTGTGCGGCAGAGGGTAGGGTGGTGGTCATAGCGGGCGCGTCGTGCCACGTATGACAAGGCTTGTCTTGACAATGCGCTTGTTGACCCTGTCGACAGGGAGCTTGCCCTCAACCTCGTCAATGAGAATGTCTACCGCCTCGCTGCCTACTATCTCGCCACGCTGGTTGACAGATGTCAGCTGGGGGTCGGAGGCAATGGCACGGAAACCATCAGAGAAACCGAAGATGGAGATATCCTCCGGCACACGGAGACCACTGCGCTTCACAACACGGAGAATGCCGATGGCTGTGTCGTCGTTGATAGCGAAGAAGGCGTCAGGACGCTCATGGCTAAGAAGAAGCTCAGGAGTGATGCGCTCTGCGTCGATACGGTTGTCACAGATGCGGATAATGGAATCGTCAATGGCGATGTCATGGTGAAGCAGCGCGTCCTTATAACCATTGAAACGGTTCTTGGATATCTCCAGATGCATCGGCGAGCCGAAGAATGCGATGCGGCGGCATCCCGTCGCTATAAGATGACACACAGCGTTGTAGACACCCTGATAGTCGTCGACAACAACACGTGAGGCATTGATGCCGTGGCAGATACGGTCGAAAAAGACAAGCGGAAGACCGGCAGCCTGAAGCTCACGGAAATGGGAATAGTCTGATGTGCCCTTGGCGAGAGATATTATAATGCCACAGACACGTGCCTCGGCAAACGCCATGCATGTCTCTACCTCGCGCTCGTAGCTCTCATGGCTCTGCCCTATTATGACACGGTAGCCTCTGATGCGTGCCTGCTCCTCTATGCCACTGAGCACCGTGTCAAAATAATAATGCACCAGTTCAGGCACTATCACACCTATCGTGCGGGAGGGAAGGAGACGAGTGTTGCGGAGGTCGCGCGCCACAACGTTGGGCGTGAAGTTATGCTCACGCGCAAAACGCTGTATCTCCTCGCGACGCTCGGGAGAGATACGGCTCGAATTCTTCAGCGCACGAGACACTGTGGCTACTGATATGCCAAGCGCATCGGCGATGTCCTTCATCGTGATAGACTTGTTGTCGTTCATTTATTATCAGGTGTAATGTTATAGCGGGTTTTAGTCTTTCGTGCAAAGCATGTTCGCCCCTCGGCTTATTATTACCGGCAGCGTGTAGCCGGAAAGGAAATCCAGAGCTCTGAAAGGGACATAACTCCTAAACGCTTACAAAGTTATACAATTCCTTCCATATATCATTATTATATATTTAATTATTTGTTAACGAACTGTGCAAACGATTGCACAGCAAAGTTTGCATATTTTCTGAAAAAAAAGTTATATATATGATTAAAGAATGTAACTTTGCAAACAGAAAGAGAAAAAGGGGCATCATAGCTTGTCTGGAACATGTCGGCAGATGTGGGCTCACACATGGTTGCTGACAAGAGACACCCCTTACTCGAAATGAGTCCGAGGCCAGCCGGAGAATGGCGGCAAGAGACACGGCGCACACAAGCCGTAATAAAGAGACTAACACTGTATACATCTATATATTTAAATAAAAACTAAACTTAACAAACAATTTCTAATGAAGCAGGTATTTATGAGAATCCCGCAGCGAGCCTTTGTGCTTGTTATCGGGCTTTTGCTTTCTGTCGGTGCCTTCGCACAGATTACTGTGAACGGCAACGTCAAGGATGCTACTGGAGAAGCTGTCATTGGCGCTACAGTCCGTATCATCGGACAAGATGGCGGTACAGTGACTGACTTTGAAGGCAATTTCGTAATTAAATGTGAAGAAGGCGCTGACCTTCAGATTAGTTCAGTGGGCTATCAGACAGTGACAGTGAAGGCAAAGCCAGAACTCGTTGTTGTGCTGAAAGACGATGCTCAGATGCTCGAAAACGTAGTTGTAATCGGTTACGGCGTAGCAAAGAAGAACGACCTTACTGGTTCTGTAACCGCTATCAAGCCAGACGAGAAGAACCGTGGTATGGTTACCTCTGCTCAGGATATGCTTCAGGGTAAGGTGGCTGGTGTAAATATCAACTCTTCTACTGGTGAACCTGGCGGTGGAGCACAGATTCGTATTCGTGGTGGTGCTTCTCTCAATGCCAGCAACGACCCTCTCATCGTTATTGACGGTATGCAGATGTCTGGCGGAAAGAAAGGTGTTAGCAACCCTCTCGCTCTAGTAAACCCTAACGATATAGAGAGTTTCACAGTACTCAAGGACGCTTCTGCCACAGCAATTTATGGTAGCCGTGGTTCTAATGGTGTCATCATCATCACAACAAAGCGTGGTCGCAGGAATCAGGCTCCAAAGATTTCATACAACGGAAACCTTTCTGTCAGCACAGTGGCTAAGAAGCTTGACGTGATGAATGCAAGCGAATATGTCTCTTTCATAAAAGACTATTATGGAGAGGGCTCAAGTGCATGGAACGGACTCGGATGGAAGGAGTTCAATGAGGACGGCACTCCAAATGTTTCTGCTGGCACTTATGACACTGACTGGCAGGACGAGATTTTCCGTGGTGGCATCAGTCACGACCATAACGTAAGTGTTGCTGGAGGACTCGGAAACACTTCATGGTCTATGCCTTACCGTCTCAGTGTTGGCTACACAAGTCAGCAAGGTATCCTCAAGGGCTCTGACTACAACCGTCTCACAGCGGGCTTCACTGTGAACCCTTCTCTCTTCAAGGACCATCTCACCATGAACATCAACGGTAAGTATTCTTACTCTAAGACAGTGCCTGGTGGTCAGGAGGCTATCAGTATGGCTACAAGAATGGACCCTACTCGCCCTATCACAAGCAACGATGAGATGTACAAGAATTGGGGTGGATACTGGCAGTGGACAAAGCCTGTTAGCGAGTACGACCCTACATTCCCTTACGGACGTAACGACGACTCTCCAAAGAACCCTGTGGAACTCGTTGAACACTACGGATTTGACAGAAGTGCTCACATTCTCCTTGGTAACTTTGAGGCTGACTATAAGATTCACGGTTTTGAGGACCTTCACCTCCATTTGAATCTCGCTGGCGACTATTCTTTCGGTGGTGAGTATAACACAAACAATCCTCAGTCTACATACGGATTCTACTATGGTGGTGAAAGCGAGAACACTGAGAAGAGATACAACGTGCAGGCTACTGCTTACGCTCAGTATATCAAGGACTTTAATAAAGATAACCACTTCGACATCATGGCTGGTTACGAGTATAGCCGCATGAGATACTGGGGTGATAGCTGGTCAAAGACTCTCTATCCTTCTACTTATGAAGGAAAAGACGATGCTGGAAATCCACTCGCAGGAACCATGAAGAGCCACGATACAGACTTCTGGAAAGGTCAGACAATTCTTGTCAGCTGGCTCGGTCGTGCTAACTATACTCTGCTCAACCGTTATCTCCTTACTGTAACAGCTCGTTACGACGGTTCTTCTCGTTTCGCTGATGGTCATCGCTGGGGATTCTTCCCTTCTGCTGCTTTAGCTTGGAAGATTAACGAAGAGGCTTTCCTCAAGAACGTAAAGGCAATCAGTGACTTCAAACTCCGTCTCGGTTGGGGGCAGACTGGTCAGCAGGATACTGGTAGAGAGTACTATTCTCCTACTTATGTATACAGCACAAACACCCACTTCACTTATCCTGTAGGTCCTAACAACGATGGTACGCTCTGGCGCCCTCTCGTTTACAATGAAGACCTTACTTGGGAGACAACAACAACCTATAACCTCGGTCTTGACTTCGGTATGTGGAACCAGCGCCTCACTATGGCTCTTGATGTCTACAAGCGTAAGACAACCGACCTTCTCTGCACTCCTACAATTCCAGCTGGTATGAACTTCGATAACGCAATGATGCTCAATGCTGGTGAGTTGGAGAATACAGGTGTTGAATTCGCTATCAATGGAAAGATTATCCAGACAAACGACTGGTTCTTTGAAATGGGCGTAAACGTTGCTTACAATAAGAATAAGGTTACTGAACTCTACGGCGGTCGCGACAAAATCGAGGCTGGTATGCAAGTTGGTCAGAACATGAACCTTACCTACCACAAGGTGGGAGAACCTGCTAACTCTTTCTTCGTTTACCAGCAGGTTTACGATGAGGCAGGAAGACCAATAATGGGATGCTATGTTGACCGCAATGCTGACGGCATAATCGACGACAACGACCGTTACTTCTACAAGAACATCGCGGCTCCTTGGACAGGTGGCTTCAGCCTTAAGCTCGGATACAAGAACTTCGACCTCGGTACAAACTTCCGTGCAAGCTTCGGAAACTATGTATACAACGATATTGAGCAGGGAAAGATGAACACTTCTGTGCTCTATAACCCTAAGGGCTACTACGAGAACAGTACTAAGGATATCGTTAAGAACGGATGGACTTCTTACTACTATCCACTTACCGACTACTTCGTGCAGAACGCTTCCTTCCTCAAGTGCGACAATATCACACTCGGTTATTCTTTCGAGAATCTTTTCAAGGCAGGAAAGTATGAGGGTATCAGCGGACGTCTTTACGCTTCTTGCACAAACGTCTTCACTCTCACAAAATACAATGGTCTTGACCCTGAGCAGCCTTCTGGACGCGAGAGCAGCGTATATCCTCGTTGCCGTACCTTCCTCTTCGGTCTGAACCTCAATTTCTAACCATATTTTAAATAAAAGAATACAGTCATGAAAATAAACAAGATAAAAATAATGGTTCCTGCCATGGCGTTACTGCTTGCTTCAGGTGTTAGCTCTTGTATGGGCGACCTTGATGACGGAAACATCAACCCTAAGGCAGAAAGCAAGCCAGATGTCACCGGCTTGTACAGCAAGTGCTATGCGAGCTTCATCATGGAGGGTAACGATGGTAATGCAGACTTCACTATTGACGATGCAGGTAAGTCTACTCTCATTCGCAACGTATATAACTTTAATGAGCTCTCTACCGATGAGGGTATCTGTTGGTGGTCTGATGGTGGTATCGCTGAGGAAATAAGTCTTAACCGTGTTTCTCCAAGCAACGCAACTCTTCGTTTCCTCTATTATCGTCTGACTTCAAACATCGCTTTCTGTAATAACTTCCTGAAAGTTGCAGAAGACAAGACAATGCTTGCAGAGGTGCGCTTCATTCGTGCATACAACTATTTCCTCATGCTTGATTTCTTCGGAGACCCTACTTTCACCGAAGCAATCTCTTCTGAAAGTCCTAAGCAGGCTCATGCCTACAATGCGAATTTCGAAGAGGGAAAGCAGTACACACGTGCTGAGCTTCTGAAACTTGGTAGGGAGTTTATGTTCAACTGGCTTGTAAACGAACTCACTACTGCTGAGGCTGACATGCTCGATCCTCAGGCAAAGAATGATTCTGACCCTAACTATGGTCGTGCCGACAAGGCTGCCGTTTGGATGCTCCTCAGCCGTCTCTACCTCAATGCAGGTACTTACCTCAATGGCGACGGACAGAATAACCCTCACTGGGACAAGGCAAAGGAATATGCTGAAAGAGTTATCAACTCAAACTATTCTCTCTTCACTGCCGACAAGATGTCTCAGGAAGCGAAGATGAACGGATATCGCCCTTACGACCTCCTCTTCATGGGAGACAATGGCTCTAACGGAGCAAGCTGTGAGGCTATCCTACCTCTCTTGCAGGATGGTATAAAAACACAGGGATGGGGCGGCTCACTCTTTATGATTGCGGCTCTTTATGACCCTACAATGAAGACCGTTACCGACCTCTCTCCTGGTACAACAGGAAACAACTGGTCGGGTATGCGTCTCCGTCCAGAGTTCATCGAGAAGTTCACAAACAATCCAAAGTCTTTCGAAGGCAAAACAGCAAAGGAAATTCGCGACATGGGTATCGATGACCGCTGCCTTATCTGGGGTGCTGTGAGTGGTTCTGACAAGCGTACTGTAAACCTTAAGGACAATACTGCTTTCATACAGGGTCTCGCTACTGTAAAGTGGAATAACAACTACTCTAACGGTGGCACTCCTCATGATGGCTTCAACGTTGATACCGATTTCTTCCTCATGCGTGTCGCTGAGGCTTATCTCAATGCTGCTGAGGCTGATATGCACCTTAATGGTGAGGGCTCTACAACTGCAAAGAATTATATCAATGCTCTGCGTAATAGAGCAAATGCAGCTGAAAAATCAGCATATACTCTCAACGATATCCTCGACGAGCGTGCGCGTGAGTTCTATACAGAGGGCTACCGTCGTACAGACCTTATCCGCTTCAATCAGTTCGGTGGCAACCAGGCTACTTACTCTTGGGCAGGAAAGGGCGGCACAATGTCTGGTGGCGAATATGTTGCCGGAGGACGCTTCGAGGCATTCAGAAATGTTTATCCATTGCCAGCAAGTGAGGTACAGGCTAACAGAAACCTTACCCAGATTGATGGTTACAATGAATAATTTTTTAACTAATCGAAAAACAAGATACGCAATATGAAGAAAGCATTATTGCTTGGCACTCTCCTTGTTAGTGCTGCCGGCTTTTTCACATCGTGTGAAGACGATAGAGACTCTAATCCTACGCTCATACAGCCTAAGGAAATGACTCTCAACGTCCCTGCATACGTTAATCAGACTGTTGACCTTCAGAACTCTTCCACTCTGAACTTAACATGGTCACAGCCAAAGTATACAACAGATAACGCTCCTATAAACGCAACATACGAGATTCAAATTTCTCCAACAAATAGTTTCACAACCTCTGTGGCACAGGCAAATGCTGACGAGAGTGGAGCTACAATTGCTGACTATGACGTCATTCCAAATACTTTCCAGACTTGCTCTGGAGAAATGATTGCGAGTGACGTAAACCTCTCACTCATTAAGATCTTCAAATGGGCAGAAGGGGAAGTTCCTGCTTCTCAGACACTCTTCGTAAGAGTGCTCGCTTTCATCAAAGAGGGTACAACAAGACTTAATGAGGTGGCTTCAAATTCCATCGAGTTAAAGGTGGCTCCTTACTTCCGTGAACTCAAGGACGCAGAGCCTATCATGTGGTATCTCCTGGGTAATAATATCGGTGATGGCGCTTGGGGAACTTCTAACGATCTTATTGGTGTCAGCACAATGCCGATGTTCCTCATTCCAGGATATAACTATGACAAGAGCACTGGTGAGGGCGACATTCAGTTCATAAACTGGTTAAGCACTGACGGATTCAAGATTAATCCTTCTACTCTCGGTGACTGGGATCATGGCTTCATGAGTGGAGGAAGCGCAAATACTGCTGAATACCGTGACGGAGGCGGTGATAAGGGAAATATCTGGGTAGATCCTGCTGGATACTACAAGATTGTTATCAACACAGCTAACAATACTTGTGATATCACTCCTCTCGATATCACTCCTACTGTTTACGACCAGATTTGCATCACTGGTTCATTCTGTAACTGGACTGATGTAAACATGACTCCTGCAAATAAGGCTGGCGAGAACCACGTTTGGGCTTACGAACTCACAGTTCCAGAAGGCACTGTAGAACAGATTAAGTTCAAGATCCCTGGCTCTTGGGATGTTAACTGGGGCTTCGGTTCTGCTGACGGTGAAGTGAATGTTTGTGGCGCTGGCAAGGGCGGCGGCAAGAACATCGGTGTTGCTGAGGGCACGTGGATTATCATGTTCAATGATATTGACGGTAACTTCAGTATTATCAAGAAACAACAATAAGTAGATGTGGCGTTTGTTATAAACACACATAATTAATCTATAATACGAAATTACTATGGTAAAAAAATTAATATACGGAATCGCCATGGTTGCAGGACTCGCTTCCTGCAACGGCGACTACGACGATTGGGCATCTCCACAGCAGAATGCCGCTAACGAGGCTGCTGAGAAGTTCGAACTCACCGTACAGCCTACTGTTCAAAAGATCGACTTTGCAGCAGAAAATCCAGAGACCATCGCTCTCTTCTCAACAAACCTTGCAGATGGTGTTGCTTCCGCTGAAGAACTGAATGTCTCTTTCTCTACTGAGGGAAAAGGGCCTGTTGAGTTTGTGGTTGGAACTGATGGCGCAATGGCACTGAAGGATATTCAGTCTGTTATTGAAACTTTATTCGGAAAGGCTCCTATTGAGCGCACTGTAGATGTTAAAGTAAGTGCTATGGTTGCTGTAAATACTGCTGACGGTATCGTGAAGGTATCAAGGACTTGCGATCCTTTCAAGCTTTCTGCCATTCTCGATGCTCCAGAGATTTATCCTCATATGTATCTTATTGGCGCTCCTTCTGAATGGAACCCTACATGTACAACTCTTCCTTTCACTCACGACGATTCAAAGAGTGTCTATGACGATCCTATATTCACAATCACTATTCCTATTGCTGAGGGCGATACATGGTTTGCTTTCGCTGACGACAAGACTGTGGAAACAAATGATTGGGCAAACGTTTTTGGCGCTCGTGAGGGTAACGGCAAGAACCTCATCGGTGAGACAGGTTACTTCACACGTCGTACAGACCTCTCTGACGATGGCTCGTTCATGATTTCTGTCAACGGTGACGCCAAGTACATGAAGATAACTCTCAACGTGATGGACGGCACATATCTCATCGAGAAGATAAGCTTCGCTGACTTCATCTACGAGATTGGCAACAACACTGGCTGGAGCGGTGTCAACCCGCTGTCTAACAATGGTGAGGGCCTCTACACTGGCTACTGCTGGATGGACGGCGAATATAAGTTCAAGCCAAATGCAGATAACTGGGATGGCGACTGGGAGATGGTTGACAACCTTGGCGACAATAACTTCACATTCTCTGACCAGGGCAATTCAAACTTCCCAAGCCTCAACGGATTCTATGAGATGAAGGTTGACCTCGCAACTAACACTGCACAGATGACAGAGGTTAAGTCCATCACATGTGTAGGCAACCACAACGGCTGGACTGTCAACGACGCTGCTCAGCACATGACATACAACCAGGCAGAGGGCTGCTGGGAGCTTACCACAGATCTCAAGGACGGCTTCAAGTTCGCCATGAACGACGACTGGTCTGTCTCTTGGGGTGGCGCTAACGGCAATCCTGCAGCTTACGACAACCTCTCGCAGAATGGTGGAAAGGATCTTGAGACCCCAGCAGGAGAGGGTACATATGAGATTAAACTGTATCTCAGCTGTGAGGGTAAGAACAGAGTCGTGCTGACAAAGAAATAATACCTGCATGAGATGATTTCATATCATCGCAAGAAAATTCTAATATTCCCTTCTTTTGGTGGCGGCAGTGATGCCGCCACCATTTATGTATACGGACTTTTGCTTTTTATTCTTTTTAAAAACCAAATTTTTGGAAAAGTGAAGTTTTCTTAGTATATTTGCAAGCATAATAAAGAATATATCAATATAGCGAAAGGACAAGATATGCTGCACATAGCCAATCCGATATATGACATCGTCTTCAAATATCTTATGGAAGACGAGCGTATAGTGAAGACTCTCCTGTCTGCCCTCCTGAAAAAAGATGTCGTTGAGGCAGAGGTGAGGAAACACGAGTATACCAATGGACGTAGAGACAAGATTTCTATGTTCCGCATTGACTTCGGGGCAAAGGTCAGGGAGGCAGATGGGAGTACGCATCTCGTACTTATAGAACTCCAGAAGACGTGGCTTGAGACAGAGACGCTACGCTTCAGGCAATACCTTGGTGCTCAGTATGCCAATCCTGATAACATGCTTAAAGACGATAACCCTATGGGATATGGAATCCCTATGGTTACGGTTTATCTCTTGGGGCATAAGGTGGGGGATATTGAGGAACCTGTCCTTTATGTCCAACATAAGTCATATAATTATGACGGGGAGGAGGTCACTGTAGGCCTGCCCGATCCATTCGTCGATAGTCTTGTCCATGATAGCATAATCGTCCAGATACCCCGTCTGCATGGTAATGTAAACAACAGGCTTGAGGTTCTTCTGAGCGTATTTGACCAGACGAGGAAAGACAAACATAATCGTCAGGTGATGAATATTGATGAAAGCGAGTATGAGGATGATGCTGAGATGATGCATATTATCCATCGTCTTCTTGCTGCTGCTGCCGATGCCAAACTGCGACAGGATATGAATGTGGAAGACGAGTATTTCCTTGCCATTGAGAATCGCGACACTGCAATAATGCAGCGTGATAAACTTATTAAAGAGCAGGACAAGCAAATAGCTGAGCAAGGAAAACAGTTAGCCAATAAGGATGATATTATAATTTCTTCGGCTAAGATAATGAAAAAGAATGGTATGAGTATTGAAGAGATAGCAGCTATAACAAAACTGAGCGAAGACGAAATACATAATCTCTAAAACTGCATATAATTTAGCCGCCAAGAGAACAGAACTCTTGGCGGCTAAATTATTGGTGCATTTTGAGATTCATTGACTGATGCGCTGAAACCAATAGCTCATCTTACATTATATCGTCATTGATATTTCCTTCGTGTGATAGGAATTGGGGATTGTCCTCAGCTGCCATCATGATTTCTCCCTCAGGCATGGTGTAGCGCTTATGGGCATGGTCTGCAAGATATATACAGGATAGCGTGTACTCTAATGACTCAAAAGTCTGCTGCCGTACGGATGGTCTAAGCTGACACTCCCATATAGTTATACTGTGCCATCGCATCTCAGCCAGACGTTTGATGATATTTTTGTCACGCTCCCTGTTACGCTCAATCTTAGCCTTCCAGAACTCTGTGTTTGTTTTTGGCATGCGGAACAGCCCGCAATTCTCATGGCCATGCCAGAAGCAGCCGTTGATGAAAATCACAGTGCGATACTTGCGCATGACGATATCTGGATGGCCAGGCAGACGAGGATGGCATAGCCTGTAACGGAATCCACGCCCGAAGAGAAACCGACGTACAAGCAGTTCTGGCTTTGTGTCCTTGCTGCGTATTGCTGACATGCATTTATGACGTTGTGATTTAGATAGCTTGTCCATCGTGGTTAGTAGATATGGTATTATACAGGGATGGCTACATGGCTACCAGCTGCGTTCTAAGAGCAACAATGTCATGAAACCTAATAGCAGAGCATAGGTGGCCTGTTTCTGGTATCCATGTGTGTGGGTCTCAGGAATCATCTCGTCGCTTGTCACGTAGAGCATAGCTCCGCCGGCAAAACCAAGCATGACTGGGAGCATCGCGATGGATATGCTGCCTAAACCGTATCCTATCCATACACCGACAATCTCAAGGAGGCCTATGATGAGAGATATCAGCAGTGTGCGCAAACGGCTTATACCAGCCAACAGTAACGGAGCGATTATTACCATTCCTTCGGGGATATTCTGAAGGGCTATGCCGAACGATACTGTCCAGTCAGCATTGCTGTTGTCTCCTGGCATCAGACTGACACCAGCTGCAATACCCTCTGGAAGCTTGTGTATGGCTATGGCCATGACAAAAAGAAGTATTTTGTTAAGTTTCTTGTTGTTCCTGTGCTCCTCTGCGTCAAGGCCGGTGATGCTGTGCATGTGTGGAGTGATGAGGTCGAGGATGTTAAGGAAAAAGGCACCGAACATGACACCAAGAGCCACAATCCACCATATGTCTGTCATCTCGAATGCGGGCACTATCAGCCCGAGAGTTGAGGCTGCAAGCATTATTCCTGCACAATATCCGAGAATGGTATCGTTCCATTTGTGAGGCACTTCCTTAAGCATGAAGCCTAACAGTGAGCCCAATAGTGTTGCGCCACAAAGACCTGCTGCGCTAATCCAGATATTTGTCATTTGATATGTCGTTTTGTCTGTTTACTGTTTGTCATGAGAGATATGCCATGGGAGATGTATCTTGCGATATCATGTGGCATATCGTTGCATATAATGTCGTATGTATAGGCGAGACGGGCCAATCATCATGTTGTGTATATATGATGATTGCCCCGTCCTAGTTTGTTGTTCAGCTATGGTGATACAATCACCTCTACAATTTCAGTGCTTTAAGAATCTTCTCTGTCGCTCCTGATTTCATCTTGACGTATGCCCCAGCCTCTTGCGATGCTTTCTCAAGCTCGTTTTCGTCGGCTATGAATTTGTCCATGCATTGTGAGAAAGTGACATTGTCTGTAATCTCTACTCCGCCACCACACGCCTTAAGGTCGGCAGCTTCCTGGAATCTATCGTTGTTAGGGCCGAAAATCACAGGCTTGTGCCATACAGCTGCTTCGAGCAGGTTATGTATGCCAACACCGAATCCTCCACCAACATATGTTATATCGGCATATCGGTATATGGCTGAGAGAAGTCCGAAACAGTCTATGATGAGAGTGTCGGCATGTTTAGCCTCGTCTCTTGCATCAGCCTCTGCGAGCATTGAATAGCGTATCGGGGTCCTTCCGTTTTCTCTTGCGAGCCGTTCTATTTGTTTTAGGTGGTCTTCGCCTATTACGTGAGGGGCTATGATGAGTTTCCAGTCTTTATGCTGCCCCATATAGGGGATGAAAATCTCCTCGTCGGGCTGCCATGAGCTTCCTGCCACAAATGTCCTGTGCCCGTCACAGAAAGTTTCTACCAGAGGGAGCTCCCGGGCCTCATGGGCTATCTCAAGCACACGGTCGAAACGTGTGTCGCCTGTTATCGTGACATTAGTGAGCCCCAACTCGTCAGCAAGAAGCTGGCGGCTTGTCTCGTTCTGTACGAAGAAGTGGGTGAAGCATCTTAGCACGTCGGCATAGGCACGACCGTACCAGCGGAAGAAGACCTGACCAGGACGGAATATGCTCGAGATGCTGTATACAGGGATGCCTCGATGGCGAAGGATATGGAGATAGTTGTACCAGAACTCGTACTTAATGAACAAAGCGCAAACTGGACGTATTGTCCTTAGGAAGCGGCGTGCATTGCGTGGAGTGTCGAGAGGCAGATAGCACACGATATCCGCACCATTATAATTCTTTCTCACCTCATATCCTGAAGGTGAGAAGAATGTGAGCAGTATCTTATAGTCTGGATACTCACGCCGTATGCGCTCCATGATGGGACGGCCTTGCTCAAACTCACCGAGCGATGCGGCATGTACCCATACATACTGTGCCCCAGGCTCAAGCTTTGCCTTAATATCACGCAGTGAGTGACGCTCGCCACGCCACATCTTGCGAACTTTCTCGTCGAAAAGACTGAGGATGGCCACACCGGCAAGGTAAAGTGATATTGCTATGTTATACATCTGCTGTTCTGACCGTTAGGCCTATTAGTGTATTCTGGGGATAAGGGCTTTGCTCCTCTTTCAGCGGGTGAAGAGGATAATTCGTCATCCCCCAAAAGCCTGCTTGTCTTTGTCCGGCTTCCTGATGGGAATAATAAACCGGAATACCCTTTTTACTTCTCTCCTGATGGCAAACTCTCTATGGCAGCGTCGATACGCTTCAGTGTCTCCTCCTTGCCGAGGAAGGCTGAGATGTCGAACATGCCTGGCCCCTTTCCCTCGCCTACAAGGCATAGGCGGAAGGCGTTCATGACATCACCGAGCTTGTAGCCCTTATCCGCTATCCATGCCATAACGGTGCGCTCCTGTGTGTCGAGCGAGAAGTCATCGAGCGTGGAAAGAAGGTTTCTCAGCTCACGCATCTGCTGGGGAGAATATTCTTTCCAGCGTTTCTTCGTCGTTTTCTCGTCATAGGTGTGGGGGGCTATGAAGAAGAACGAGCAGAGCGGCCACAGCTCAGAGACAAATGTGATACGGTCTTTCATCATGCGTACCACCTCTGTGATGCGCTCCATTGACTCCTCGACACCGTTGTTGGCGACAGCAGGAGCGAAGAGGAGGGCAATCTCCTCTGGCGACTTGCGGAGAATGTACTCGTGGTTGAACCACTGACACTTCTTGTAATCGAATTTCGCACCAGCCTTTGAACACTTCTCGAGCTTGAATATCTTTACAAGCTCGTCGAGCGAGAATATCTCCTCTTCAGTGCCTGGATTCCATCCGAGGAGCGCAAGGAAGTTCAATACTGCCTCTGGGAAATAACCTGACTCGCGGTAACCTGATGATACCTCGCCAGTCTTGGGATTGTGCCACTCAAGAGGGAACACGGGGAATCCAAGACGGTCGCCATCTCTCTTAGATAGCTTTCCCTTGCCCTCTGGCTTCAGGAGCAGAGGGAGATGGGCGAAACGTGGCATCGTCTCTGACCATCCGAACGCCTCGTAGAGAAGTACATGCAGAGGAGTGGAAGGAAGCCATTCCTCACCACGTATGACGTGGGTTATCTCCATGAGATGGTCGTCGACAATATTTGCAAGATGATATGTGGGCAATTCGTCTGCGCTCTTATATAGAACTTTGTCGTCGAGGATGTCGCTCTTTATGCGCACCTCACCACGTATGATATCATCAACAATGACCTCGCGCCCTGGCTCAATCTTGAAGCGGACAACATATTGCTGGCCGTCTTTTATGAGAGAGTCAACCTCATCAGACGAAAGAGTGAGGGAGTTGCGCATGGAGAGGCGTGTGTGAGCGTCATACTGGAAGTTTGTTGTCTCCTGACGCTTTGCCTCAAGCTCCTCAGGAGTGTCAAATGCGATGTATGCCTTGCCTGCGTCAAGAAGCTGATTGACATATTTCTTGTATATCTCTCTGCGCTCTGACTGGCGGTATGGGCCATGGCTGCCGCCGAAGCTGACACCCTCGTCAAACTTTATCCCAAGCCAGCGGAATGACTCTATGATATATTCCTCGGCTCCTGGCACTTTGCGGAGAGAGTCTGTGTCCTCAATGCGGAAAACGAGGTCGCCTCCATGCTGCTTGGCAAAGAGGTAGTTATACAATGCGGTACGGACGCCTCCTATGTGGAGCGCTCCTGTTGGTGACGGTGCGAAACGCACCCTGACTTTTCTTTCGCTCATATGCTTTGCTCCCCCTCTTTCCCCCTGTAATGCATCATGTTATTATACGTATACACATCGGGTGATATGTCGTCGCGACATAATGTGTCATCGTCGCGCAGTATCAGACACTACGGGATGATTGGGGCTTTTATTTGTGAATTTTCTGCAAAATTAATATTTATTTTATACAAAACCGAATTTTTTTTATTATTTTCGCATCGTAATACGTAACATTGATATAAAACATGGCAAAATCATATATTGACACAGGTGAAATGCTTAGGATTCTCGCCTCGCGCTCATGGCTTGTACTGGTCGCTACGGTGGTGATAGTGTTATTGTTGCCGCATGGAGGCGTACCGCAGTTTGAGTATGAGCTGAACCATCCTTGGCCGTACGACCAGCTCATTGCCAAGAGTGAGACTCCTCTGTATAAAAGTGAGGAGGTGTTGCAGAGAGAGCGTGACTCTATCCTGTCATCATTCGAGCCCTACTACAATATTACTGTCACCCCACGCGAGAAAGCTCTGAAGAAATTCAAGGAGCGTTATGGCGAAGGCATACCAGGCATCCCTAAGGCATACTCATCATATGTGGCCCGCAGAATAAGGCAGGCTTACGATATGGGCATTATAGGGCCGTATATGGCACAGAAGGCATTGAGAGACTCTACGCTGTCGATACGTATCGTCAGTGGGAACACAGCAACGAGCGTTCTTGTCAAAAACCTCCTGACACCGCTCACGGCTTATGAGTGGCTCTTTAACGACCCTATCATGCAAGCCCACAGGACACAACTGCAGCAGTGCAACCTCAACGAGATGCTCGAGCCTAACATCCTTTATGATGAGATGCGCTCTAACATGGAGCAGGATGACCTCCTGAGCAGCATACCTGTAGCATCGGGAATGATACAGGCTGGAGAGAAAATCATTGACCGGGGAGAGGTTGTCACGGAGAGAGCATACACAGCCATATCTTCATATCTCAAGGTCTTGAAACAGAAGGGGACTTCTAAGGTGGAGATAATGACGACGTACGGCGGGCAGGCATTGTATGTCTTCATCATCGTGTCGCTCTTCACGATGTATCTCATACTCTACCGCCGTGACTATTTTGACAATCTGCGGTCGTATGCGATGCTCTATCTGCTCATAATACTTCTGCCTACATGGGTGTCGCTTGTCATGCAGCACCATTTCTTCACGGTATATTTCCTCCCGCTGTGCATGGCTCCTATATTTGTCAGGATATTCATGGACTCACGCACGGCGTTCATGACACATGTGGTGATTGTCCTGCTTGGTGCCATATCTGTCCAGGGACAGTTTGACTTTGTCGTGATAGAGCTTGTCGGAGGTCTTGTGGCTATCTTCACCTTGCGTGAGCTGTCACGCCGTTCACAGGTCTTCACTGCTGCCATCACCGTGTCGGCCGCACAGGCTTTGGCCTTCGTCGCCATGCAGCTGATACATGCCTCCAGCCTTCAGGACTTTGACACACGCACGCTTTACCACTTTGTCGTGAACGCTGTGCTCCTCCTCCTGACATACCCTCTCATGTATCTTGTCGAGAAGGCATTCGGCTTTGTGTCGTCTGTGACTCTCTTCGAGCTCTCCGATACCAATAAGGCGTTGCTGAGACGATTGTCAGAGGTGGCGCCTGGAACATTCCAGCACAGCATCACCGTGGGCAACCTTGCTGCCGAGATAGCTTCAAAGATTGGCGCCAAGTCGCTGCTTGTGCGTGTCGGAGCTTTATATCATGATATAGGAAAGATGCGCCATCCAGTCTTCTTCACAGAGAATCAGGCTGGCATAAACCCGCACAAGCGCATCTCTGAGACCGAGAGCGCACAGGTTGTCATAAGCCATGTTACAGAGGGACTCCGTATGGCAGAGAAGGAGAATCTCCCTTCTGTTATCCTCGATTTCATACGCACACACCACGGCAACGGTATGACACGCTATTTCTATGTGCAGTATAAGAACGCCCATCCTGACGAGGATGTTGATGAGGAACTGTTCACATATCCTGGCCCGAACCCATCAACGCCTGAGCAGGCTGTGCTCATGATGGCCGATACTGTAGAGGCTGCAAGCCGCTCGCTGACAGAATATACAGAGGAGACAATATCAGCTCTTGTCAATAAGCTTATCGACCAGCAGGTGCAGGATGGTTTCTTCCACGATTGTCCTATCACTTTCCGCGATATACAGATAGCTAAGGATGTGCTCATAGAGCGCCTGAAGTCTATTTATCACACTCGTATAGCATACCCTGAGCTGCATAAGAACTGATATGCGTAAGGCATGAGACAAAGGCTTCGACTGTTGTTGAAAACCTGTGTCCGGCAATAGAGAACGATGCGACCCCTGTTCCTGTTCGCGTTCATCTCTATTGCCGGACACTGTGTTTTCCCCATTATGGTCTATTCCTTGTCCTGCATGTGGTGCTTCCTGTTTTATGCCAAGACAACTCAGCTTCTACTCCATACTCTCCACATTATTATTATCCACATCCGCATGCGGTAGTATAGACGAACTAATTGTGGGGTGGGGTTGGCAGCTCCTTTTTTTGATACGTTGTGGACACCGGTCCATCTATGTATTGCGCATGATTCGTTCAGAAGGTGATATTTCCCAAGTCGTATTGCTGTTGTAGTTATAGTTGTTGTGTTTTTTGTTATCGTGAATAGTGTTCCCCTGCCAGCTGACGCTGACAGGCGGTGATGATTATATGTAGCGATGCTGGCAGACGGGGCGTACTGTGCCTGCCGTGTGCCAGCATCTTCCGTGTGGTGTCATTTTCTCAGGGCGAGGTTGTAGTTATAATAAGATCTGTTCCCCGTTATGTCCTCTATGACCTTTATAAATGGTGGCATGACTATGTCATCACGTGATGACACACCCTTGGCCTCAAGAACCATCAGTCCTTCATGGGGCGAGGTGTATGTGTCAAGCTCGTAGAAGTGTCCCTGCCATATGAAGCTGCGCCTCTCCTTGTTTATTGTCTGCCTGTAAGGGTCGGCCTGTTGCATCAGTGATTCGTAGACCTGGTTTGTCACCTGTCGCTCGGTTATGATACGTTTCCTGTCAGACAGTGTGCGCGTTGTTGTCAGTATGTTCAGTGTCTGCCCGTATATGCGGCGTCTGCGCAGGCGTACCTCACAGTCTGGGTCTGCCACGAGGTATGTCTGTGTTATCTCGCTCTCTGTCGCGTCGGGTATCTCTCCTGTTGTCTCGACGATGAACTTGAATTCCTCTGTGACAGGCAGAGGCAACTCGAGAGTCTGGGATATCTCTTTGAGCACGCGGTTCAGCTTGCAGTCAAAGTCGAAGGCGTTGTCTATGACGCGGAAATGCGGGTGGTTGGCCCATGCTTCAAGCACTTTCCTGTCGAGGCCGCGTGCTATCTTAAGTCCCTCCTCGTTGGCCTGTTCGTATCTTTGCGCGTTGTTGGCTGTCGTGTAGAACTGTTCCGCGCCGTCGGCTGCTGTGACCAGATGCAGCACAGCGTCATACCGCTTGCAGAGCTCCTCACTTGTGTATCCCACCCGGCTTGTCAGCTCCTGCCACATCTCTGGCGATATGTATGCAGAGATGTCCATTGTTCCGCGGTCGCAGATGACGACGCATGGCTGGTCTTTCTTCACAGTCTCTGCCAGACGCATGATACTGTCCTCAAGAGCCAGCTGTGTCTGCAGGATAACCAGTTCTCCCTCATAGTAGAAGTCCTTGTTGTCGGTGAGGTAGCTCCATCCTGACTGTGTTATCATTGTCGGCACCTCGGGGACAGTGAATACCTTGTAACCGAGGTTTGAGAAATACTCTGTCACACGTACAAGGGCTGTTGTCTTTCCCGCACAAGGGCCTCCTGTCAGTACAATGCGTTTTATAGGGTTCATCTTGCTGTTGTTATGTGTTTTGTTGCAATTGTGATTATACGCTGTTGGGGTTGCCGTTCTCTCTTTATGCTACAAGAGGCTGTCTTACAGGCATGTCATTTGCCTCCTGTCTCTCCACAATCCTCATGTTTTTCCTGTGGCATGGCATGTCTTTGCATGCCTTGATTCCGCCACAGGTTTTCTCATGCGATGCGGAGCGTTCGTGCCCTTATTCCATATTGTTCACTTGTCAGCTTCCTCCTCGTTCTGCTTCTGCCGTTTATGGATATATTTTATCTCGGCACAGAGGACATCGAACTTTGTCTGTAGCGAGTCCCTGTGCATGCGCTTCCGTGTCAGGGCGGTCAGTTCCTCAGCCGTTGCTATGCCAGCTGCTTTCTTCGCTTCCACGTCTTGCTTCATCTTCTCATACCGCGCTGATTCGTCGAGCAGGGCCTTGTCGACAGCCTCAAGCTCTTTCTGCGCTTTCCTTAGCGATGCTTTCTGGAACAGTGTGAGACATTCCTTGCGCTCTTTCACGGCTTTAGGGTAGCGTGAGCGCAGGGTGTCGATGTTTGCGAGACACGATGAGTCGCGTCCCTCGTCATAGTCGTCGCGGATTTGTGTCATGAGCAGAAGCAGAGCCTTCTTGTCCTTTTGCTCCTGGGTCTCACATGAAGACAAGCCGAGTATGAGGAGCATGATTATGGTGATGTATTTCATAGTCTGTATATCTTTTTTGTATTCCGCTGACGGGCACAGTGGAAATAATGCGGCTGCAAATATACAACATTAATGTCACATATACAAGGTTTGGCGATGGTTAATGAATGGTCTTATGCAGATTTTTCTTGTGTCTCATGGTGTGTGCCAGTTCTTCAGGAGGTGCGATGCCCTATTCCCATCTGCCATCTGCCAGACAGCAGATGGGAATACTGGCAGGCTATGCTTGTGCGGATGGCTCAGATAGGTCTGCATGCCTCTCTGAGCCAATCACGGTCAGCCTCGTCGGACAGTGCCGGCGAGATTTTCTCGTAGACATACTGGTGGTACCAGTTAAGCCATTCGCGCTCCTCATCGGTAAGCATGTCTACGATGATAGGCTCCGTGTCGATAGGGCAGAGTGTCAGCGGCTCAAACTCAAGGAACCGTGGTGTCGGCGACAATTCGCGTCCCGCCCTCTCCAGGACAGTCTTGTAGTGTCGTGCAAGTAGTGTGTTCTCTATGCGTACACCGAAGCGTCCCTCAAGATATACGCCGGGCTCGTCGGTCACGGTCATTCCCTCGACTATTGGTGCCGGCTTGTATTCCATGCGTATCTGGTGTGGCCCCTCGTGCACATTCAGGTATGACCCCACACCGTGTCCTGTGCCGTGGAGATAGTTGTAGCCGTATCTCCACATGTCGTGGCGCGCCATGATGTCAAGCTGTGTGCCCGAGGCGCCTTCGGGGAATTTTATCCTCTCTATCCCTATGTGGCCTTTCAGGACGAGTGTGTAGACGAGCCGTTCCTCCTCTGTTAGTGCTCCGAGTGGTATTGTGCGTGTGATGTCTGTTGTGCCGTCGGCATATTGTCCTCCGCTGTCTATCAGCACCAGGCCTCGTGCCATGAGCGGCGCGTCGGTCTCCTCTGTCGCCTCGTAGTGGACTATCGCTCCGTGTGGGCCGTATCCGACAATGGTGTCGAACGATATTCCGCGGAATAGCTCCTGCTCTCCACGCAGAGCTGTCAGGCGGCGGTCGGCCTCCATCTCAGTCACTGTCGTTCCGTCTATCACTATAGGTGTGTCCGCTCCATTCTTTGCAAAGTGGCGTGCCGCACCCTCTTTCAGCCAGCGTGTGAAGCGTACCAGCGCCACACCATCCCTCAACATAGCGCGCCGGTAGCCCTCCTGCTCCGCCACAGTCTTTATGGCCTTCATCCTCGGGATGGGCGATTGGGAGCATACTATGCGGCATTTCACCTTTTTATATAGCGTGTGTGATGTCTCGTTCGCATCGAGCAAGATATTATAATCGGGATAAGCAGCCAGCCCTCGGGTGATACTCTTGTATTCATCGACACTGACACCCTCACCTTTCAGATACTCCCGCACGCTGGCTGTTATCTTGCGTGAGTCGGTGTATAAGGTCGCTGTTTCTGTCGATATGAGCAGATAGCTGACAGCAACGGGATTGCAGTGGACATCATTGCCGCGTATGTTCAGGGTCCATGCGATATCGTCGAGGGCAGAGACAAGCATGCCGTCGGCATGCACGCGTCTGAGCTCACGCCGTATCATAGCCAGTTTCTCATGCGCTGTCGTGCCACAATACTCCAATGGCTGTATGACGACAGGCTCAAGCGGAATAGCCGGCCTGTCGGTCCATATCTCGTCCAGAGGGTCGAGATTTGTCCTCAATGTTAGTCCGCCAGAGGCTCTTAGGTCAGCTATAAGTCCTTGTGTCTCAGCCTCTGAGCATACCATACCGTCTATGCCCACCTCTTTCGTGCCGGTGTCGGCCAGCTGTCTTCCTATCCATTCGGCTATAGTCGGCGTGCCCTCCATCTTCATCTTCATAAGCACGAACTCTGTTCCTTCCAGCTGCTCTGCTGCTGCAATGAAGTATCTGGAGTCTGTCCACAATGCCGCCCCCGTCATTGTCACCACAGCGGTGCCTGCCGAGCCGTTGAATCCACTTATCCACTCGCGTCCCTTCCAGTGTTCAGGGACATACTCACCGTTATGCGGGTCAGTGCTTGGGAATATGAAAGCGCCGAGATGTTCTCTGCGCATGATGTCGCGCAGCGACTTGAGTCTTTTTCCTATCATGATTCAGATGTTGATGGTTAACAGCCTGTGTGATACGTTCGGGCAGATATGTATAATTATGACATCGGATGGCTTAACATTCTGTGAGACAGTGTGTTCGTGGTGTTCCGTCTGTTTCTTCTGTCCTCTGGCGTATCTAAAAGCTAACAAAATATCCACGACAAAATTAGCAAAAAATGTTAGAATAATGCACATTATTCTTAAAAACCTTTGGGGGATGATATTTTTTTTGTAATTTTGCGTCATCGTTAAACAATTTAAATAATATACACAATGGCTTTTCTTACAGAAGATAAACTCGTTATCGTAGGTGCCGGTGGTGCTATCGGCTCTACAATGGTGCAGACAGCTCTCACTATGAAGCTCACACCAAATGTATGTCTCTATGATGTTTACGCTCCAGGCATGGAGGGCGTTATGGAGGAGATGTTCCACTGTGGCTATGATGGCGTGAACCTTACAGCTACTACCGATGTTGCAGAGGCATTCAAGGATGCAAAGTATATCATATCATCAGGTGGCGCTCCACGTAAGGCTGGCATGACCCGTGAGGACCTTCTCGCCGGCAACTGTAAGATTGCTGAGGAGCTCGGCAAGAACATCAAGCAGTACTGCCCGGACGTTAAGCACGTTGTTGTCATATTCAACCCTGCCGACCTTACCGGTCTTGTTACACTCCTCTACTCTGGCCTGAAACCATCACAGGTGACAACTCTTGCAGCTCTCGACTCTACACGTCTCCGCAGCGAGCTGACAAAGAAGTTCGGCGTCAAGAGCGATGAGATTACAGGTTGCCGCACATACGGTGGCCACGGTGAGGCTATGGCTGTCTTCGGAAGCAAGGTGAAGGTGGCTGGCAAGGCTCTCAGCGACCTCATCGGCACTCCTGAGTTCACACAGGAGGAGTGGGAGACACTGCGTCACGATGTCGTTCAGGGCGGTGCGAAGATTATCCAGCTCCGCGGACGCAGCTCTTGGCAGAGCCCTGCCTACTGCTCTGTAGAGATGATACGCTCTGTCATGGGCGGTGAGAAGTTCCAGTGGCCTGCCGGCACATACGTGTCAAACGACAAGTATGACCATATCATGATGGCTATGGACACCACTCTCGATGAGAATGGATGCACATACAAGATGCCAGAGGGAACACCTGAGGAGATGGCTGCTCTCGACGCAAGCTACGCTCACCTCTGCAAGATGCGCGATGAGCTCGTGACGCTCAATATCGTTCCTCCAACATCTGAGTGGAAGACAATCAACCCTAACCTCTAATATATTAATGAGATGAGGGGATGGTTGAGACAGGAAAAGGCAATTTTCTCTCTCGTACCAACCCTATGGTTGGTCAATAATTCTCTCTATAAAACGATTGGCCTAGTATAAGGTCAATTAATATTACTCTCTCTTTCAACGGGCGACAAGTTGTGAAACTTGCCGCCCGTTATTGTGTTACCTAACGTTCCTCACCTTAAAGCTTTACCTGCCAAGAATATCAGAATATAATACATAAACGAAGCGGCACCGCCTCGCATGGCAGTGCCGCTTAATAGAAATTGTGTGGTTGAATATGGTTGGATGAATAATGTCCTGTCCCTTTGCCGGCGACTTCTGCGCTGGCGTCAGCCCTGTTCTGGGCTATGTGGGGCTTGATTCCCGCGGTATCAGAATGTGAAGTCCGCTCCGATACCTATCACACGGTTTGAACGTGTGAAAGTGTCTGACATTCCTGTGCCGCTGATTTTGTTGTAGTCGTCATAGAATGTCTCGAAGTAGGCGGCGTTTATCTTGATGTTCTCAGCCACGTTCACACCGATGCCGAAGCCTGCGGTCCATGAGTTGACAGTGAACGAGATATCGTTCATACCTGCGTCCTTGTTGCCGTAGATGGTGCGCTGTCCGCCTGCGCTGACCTCGATATATTTGTTGATGTTCCACTCCGCACCGAAGAGATACTCGTTCGTGTCTGTCTGGAAGTCCTTCATGTACTGCTTTGTGTCTGTGTCGAAGTAGTGGTGGTAGCCAGCCATTACTCTTACAGATGGCAAGATGGAATACTGCGCTCCGACAGTGATCAGGGCTGGTGAGTCCTCAGCCACTTTCTTTCCGTCGCCGAACTTGCTGAGCATCTCTATGTTCTCTGCGCTGAGGCTGTTGGCGGCCTTGTTCTTCAGGCGCATACGTGTCTTGAACTCATACTTGAGGCCGAGGTTGAGGTTGCCCACCTTGTAGTCTACGCCAATGATAGGAGCCACACCCCAACCTGTCTGGTCACAGTTGAGCTCGATATCCTGTGTCGCTGTGCCGAGCATTGTTGCGCCCTGGGCTGCGGCTATGAGCTGCTGGGCTTCTGTCTCTTTGCCCATTGCCTCCATCATGCCGGCATACTGGTTGAGCGATGCTGCAAGGTCTGTGAAGTGCTGTGGGGCGTTCACCATCTGCGACACGCCGTTCTCTATGTGCTCAACATTGATGTTCTTGACATATCCGTAGTAGTTGGAGTTGCCGTAGAGCATGCGCAGGCCACCATATACGGCGAGGTTGTCTGTCAGACGGTATGCAGCGCCGAATGTGAAGCCGAAGTAGTACTGACGGCCACGCATGTATGAGTCGTAGGCGTAGCCGTTGCCCATCTGGTGTGAGCTCATGCCTGGTATGCCTGCTGCCGCAAGCTTCTGGTAGAGCCCGTTTACTGTTGCGACATTCTGACCTATCATGCCGCTGACAACTTTCTCGAACGAGCCGAGACCGTCGGCGAACTCACACTTGCCGCCGCCACCTGTTATGCCGAAATTGAACTGGAAGCTCCAGCGGTTCTTGTTGTAGGCTGCCTGGATGGATGGGAGGACGGGGACGTCGGCTGTGCCCTTGAAGTGATGGGTTGTTGAGCCGGGATTGTTGGCGTTGAAGATAAAGAGTGGGAACTCTGTGTCTATGGTACGTGTCTGGTGAGCGTTCTGGATATTCAGTGAAAGGTGGAATCCGTCTCTCAGGAATGCTACACCTGCTGGGTTGGAGTATACGCCGTCTATGCCTATCGCACCGTCACGGGCGGGGTTGCGCAAGAATGCGATGTTCTGGTTGGTGTTTGTCAGCAGACCGCCTGCTGTTGCTGTGCTGAAGCTCGCTGTCGTCATGAGAGCGAGAAGAGCAATCTTTAGTCTGTTCATCTTCAAGTTTACGTGTGATATATTATATATAATGTGTAATGCTTTTTTTCTATCTCTTTCCCCGCAACATAGCCTCGCCCGTATCTGGCTTCCGGCTATACTCCAGGGTTCTTTTCCTGGCATATCGCATCGGCTGCCTGGGAGAGGCAGAATATGATGCCCAATGCTTAAAAATTAAATAAAATATTAACTTTCGTGAAATATTTTCGTTGCAAAATTACTTAAATTATTCCAAAACACCCTGTTTGCGTACACGTGATTATATAATTTTAACAAACAATAGCCTGATTATTGATATATGATATGAAAATAGGCATCTGCTGTTAGTTGCAGATGCCTATCCTGATATGACGCTGTCAGGTAAACATACAAAAGGCATTGGCATGGTGGTCCTTGGCGTCGGTTGCTAACAGTCTCGCCCCTCTGGGGATCTTGGACACGCTCTTAGCCATTGTTTCTTCTATTGCAATATCGTTTACCTATTATACCTATAGTTTCTCATCCTAAAGTATTACCGGACAGTAATACTTATATATACAGAATGAGACCGTAAAGACTGAGTCTTTACATTGTAATTACTCAGTCTTTACAGTCTCATTCAGTGCCTTTGGTGATGGCGGCGGATTCTCTTGGTTATTCTGCCCGGTATTTATCGGCAGATAGGGTAGGGCAGATGGTGGTGCGGAGGACTGGCGGATTTCCCGGGATTTGCCGTGATGGGCAACGCCTGTCTGTGCTGTGGCCACGGGTGTCGGTCTGTGCCGTGGCTACGGGTGATGACCGTTAGGCGTGATAGTGTCAGCCGCTAATACCGCGTGGTCTCAGCGCTGGCTGTCCTCCTCCTTGTCTGCCTCGATGTATATACGGCTGTACTCGACATAGTGGCTGGCATAGCTCTCGGCCTGGTTCGGGCGTGTCTTCTTCACGAACTTCGCCGGCACGCCGGCCCATATCTCATGGTCGCCAATCTGTGTCCCTCCCAGCACGAGCGCGCCGGCTGCCACCACAGCGCCCTCGCCTACAACAGCTTTGTCGAGCACCGTGGCCCCCATGCCTATCAGTGCGCCACGCCGTATGTGGCAGGCGTGGAGAGTAGCGTTATGGCCGACAGTGACATCGTCCTCAAGCAGCAGGTCGTTGCCATTGATGAACTCTTCTGACGGACGCTCCTTGCCCCCGAAATTCGTCACATGGAGGCATGAACCGTCCTGCACATTGCAGCGGTCGCCAAGTGTGATGCGGGCGACATCGCCACGCACCACCGCGTTGAACCATATTGAACACTCGTCGCCCATGCGGACATCGCCAACGATAGTGGCGTTCTCTGAGAAATAACAGTCGCGGCCCCACTGTGGGCTCACGCCAAGATAAGGTTTTATTAGTGCCATGATAATAATGTTATAGCCTCCCGGCAGATTCCTGTACCATGGGTATGATACCTCCTGAGGCTTGCCGGATGGCAAAGTTACGCATTTTTATTGACAATATGCCGTCTCACGGCCGATATTTCATCCCGCCCCGGCATATTTGCCCGATTCTGTCATGACATTCTCGGCGATGTCCGGTAAATCTGCCGTACCCAGATAATCATGTTACACCTGTCCGTGCAAGGGATTTCTACCTTATTGTCCACAGTCTCGAAGAGACGCAACTGTTAGCCCCGACGCCAATCTGAGAGCCATGAGCTTATTATTGTCCACAGTCTCGAAGAAACGACTGTTAGCCCCGACGCCAGGCTGAGAGTGATTACCCCACCTTGCTTTCAGTCGTCGGCTTCGCCTTCTCCCTCACTTCAGGTGGGCTTGACTCTCGCCTTCCTCCTTCGCACCTCGGCAATCCTTAGCGACGAGTATCTGGCAGATGAGTTGATGATGGGTTATCATGGGCAGGTGTAAGTCAGGGAAGGTTGGCGTCAATTTCTACTCATTGCAATATGAGGAAAATCCAAAGGGAGAATTTTATCTCAACAGAATCGGACACATTAGTCTACATCACTTCTGCCCCTTTTGGCGGCGTGCTCGAACGCTGGACAACCTACAGTCCTCTTGCGATGAAACATGTCAATAGTTCCATAAGTAGTTAAAATATTTAAAATATTGCCCGCTCATCTTGCAATAATATCATTTATAATATAAAAAATATGTAACTTTGCATCCGCTTTATGCACCACGGACAATACTGTGGTGCATGAACATTGTTGTATAACATTATTAATAATAAAAACAAAACAAAGAAAAAATTATGATTATCGTACCAGTAAAAGAGGGCGAGAACATTGAGAAGGCTCTTAAGAAGTTCAAGAGAAAGTTTGAGAAGACAGGTGTTGTAAAGGAACTCCGCGCACGTCAGCAGTTCGACAAGCCTTCTGTCCTTAAGCGTCTCAAGATGGAGCACGCCATCTATGTACAGAAACTCCGCCAGACAGAGGAATAATACCAGTCTGTAATACGGAGCATGCGATAATTTAAATTATTGCTAAAAAAGAAGCTGAAAATTTGGTGGTCTCGAAATAATTTCGTAATTTCGTCTTCGAAACCAATCAACAGCAAGAAAGTGGATATTAAGGAAAAGTTCCTGCAGCATATCAGCGTCGAGAGGCGACTCTCAGAGAAGACCGTCGAGGCATACGGCATATCGCTGAGACTGTTTGAGCAATTCCTCAACACACTGCCCGAAACCAGGACCCTGGAAGAGGCCGACAGTGACAATATCCGCGACTGGTTAGAGCAGCTGATGGAACGGAAACGCTCCGCGGCTTACGTCAACAGGTCGCTTGCGGCCTTGCACACCTTCTATCGCTACTGTCTCGTGACAGGAACAGTCAATGTCGACCCGGCCCATAACGTCGCCGGGCCAAAGAAAGACAAACGCCTGCCACACTTCCTCAGAGACAAGGAAATGGACAGGATGATGGAAATCCTCGACAACAGAGAGGAAGACTTGGATAATATGCGCGCACGCACTATTATATATATGTTCTACCTCACTGGACTGAGAGCTGCCGAGCTCTTGTCGCTCGACGACAATATGGTGGATTTCTCACGCATGGAGATAAAGGTGACAGGAAAGCGAAACAAGCAGAGGCTCGTGCCATTCGGGAAAGAGCTGCGCGACATCGTCAGACGGTACATCTCGGTCAGGGATGAGAACGTCACAAGACAAGACAACGCACTCTTCGTCGACAACAATGGCAAGAGGATGACCTACAACAAGGTGCGGACGCTCGTGAGGGAGAACCTACAGCTCGTCTCGAACATGCAAAAGCTGACACCCCACGTCCTCAGGCATACCTTCGCGACGACAATGCTCAACCATGAAGCCAATCTCGAGAGCATAAAGAAGCTGCTGGGACACCAGAGCCTCGACACTACCGAGATATACACCCATACCACTTTCGAGCAGTTGAGACGGATATATAACGAAGCCCACCCCCACAAGTGAGATACCCGGATGGGGAGAACGGTGGATATGACACCGTGCTGTGGGGGAGTAGGGAATGTCAAACCTATTAATACTTTGACTATGGAAATTACAATCAATGCCATCCACTTCGATGCCACACAAAAGTTGCAGGACTTTATCGAGAAGAAAGTCCTCAAGTTACAAAAATCCTGCGAGGATATAAAGAAAGTAGAGGTGAAACTGACAGTAGTCAAACCCGCCACAGCTCTCAACAAACAAGCATCGCTGTCACTGAACATGGCAGGCACACCCATCTACGTTGAGAAAACATGCGACACATTCGAGGAGGCAATAGATCTCGCAGTGGACGCTGTAAAGGTGAAAATGACGAAAATTAAAGAAAAATCAAGAATTCACTAAAAAAAACTCCCGAAAAATTTTGGTAGTTCAAAAAAAAGCAGTACCTTTGCACCCGCTTAGAAAAACAAAGCACACCGCAAGCCTAACGGCTGCAAAGGACTCGCCTCTTTAGCTCAGTTGGCCAGAGCACGTGATTTGTAATCTCGGGGTCGTTGGTTCGAATCCGACAAGAGGCTCAAAAGAAATCAGGGTGGTTACCAGAGTGGCCAAATGGGGCAGACTGTAAATCTGCTGGTTTTTACCTTCGGTGGTTCGAATCCATCACCACCCACTCCTCTAAAACGCGGACGGAGTTATTCTTCATCCGCGTTTTTCAGCAAAAACCCAGACGCGAATACATGCGGAAGTAGCTCAGTCGGTAGAGCACTAGCCTTCCAAGCTGGGGGTCGCGGGTTCGAACCCCGTCTTCCGCTCCATCAGAAACACAATTCCTCCAAGAACGCTGTATTAGCTCAGTGGTAGAGCACTTCCTTGGTAAGGAAGAGGTCCTGAGTTCAACTCTCAGATACAGCTCTTCCATACGGAGGCCCTCTCCAAGAAGTGATTACACATCAAGGGGATATTGTGCGTTATAATGGTATAAATAGATTAATTAACACAATAAACAAAAGAAACAATGGCAAAAGAGACTTTCCATCGTGACAAGGTCCATGTAAACATTGGTACTATCGGTCACGTCGATCACGGTAAGACAACTCTGACCGCTGCAATCACAACTGTGCTTGCTAAGAAGGGTCTTTCAGAGGTTAAGTCTTTCGATCAGATTGATAATGCTCCTGAGGAGAAGGAGCGTGGTATCACAATCAACACAGCTCACGTTGAGTATCAGACAGCTAACCGTCACTATGCTCACGTAGACTGCCCGGGACACGCCGACTATGTGAAGAACATGGTTACTGGTGCCGCTCAGATGGATGGCGCTATCATCGTAGTTGCTGCTACTGATGGTCCTATGCCTCAGACACGTGAGCACGTCCTCCTCGCACGTCAGGTGAACGTTCCACGCCTCGTTGTGTTCCTCAACAAGTGTGATATGGTTGACGATGAGGAGATGCTTGAGCTCGTTGAGATGGAGATGCGTGAGCTTCTCGACCAGTATGAGTTCGACGGCGACAATACTCCTATCATCCGCGGTTCTGCCCTCGGCGCTCTCAATGGTGTTGAGAAGTGGGAGGATAAGGTAATGGAGCTCATGGACGCTTGCGACACATGGATCCAGGATCCTCCACGTGACCTCGACAAACCATTCCTTATGCCAGTTGAGGACGTGTTCTCTATCACAGGTCGTGGTACTGTTGCTACTGGCCGTATCGAGACAGGTCGTATACACGTAGGTGATGAGGTTGAGCTCCTCGGCCTCGGTGAGGACAAGAAGTCAGTTGTTACTGGCGTTGAGATGTTCCGTAAGATTCTTGACGAGGGACAGGCTGGTGATAACGTAGGTCTCCTCCTCCGTGGTATTGACAAGAAGGAAATCAAGCGCGGTATGGTTCTCTGCCACCCAGGACAGATCAAGCCTTTCAAGAAGTTCAAGGCTTCTATCTATGTCCTCAAGAAGGAAGAGGGCGGTCGTCATACTCCATTCGGAAACAAGTATCGCCCACAGTTCTACCTCCGTACTATGGACTGTACAGGTGAGATCACTCTCCCTGCAGGCGTTGAGATGGTAATGCCTGGTGACCACGTAGAGATCACTGTAGAGCTTATCTACGCCGTAGCTCTGAATGCTGGCCTCCGTTTCGCTATCCGTGAGGGTGGACGTACAGTAGGTTCAGGTCAGATCACAGAGGTATACGAGGACTAATCCACGGTATCCCTTAATCTGGACTATTTAAATAGAACAGATAAAAAATGTTCCCGGATGTCCGCAACGACTCCGGGAACAACCTACGGGAGTCTTTCAATGGTAGGAAAGCGGTCTCCAAAACCGTCAATGAGGGTTC
>SAMEA3663208__coassemble_98_pt1 | contig 52019 bp, 34 predicted proteins | sample SAMEA3663208__metabat2_high_PE_004 | metagenome-assembled genome bin SAMEA3663208 (sample SAMEA3663208) | pig gut metagenome | biome: pig gut; feature: pig-associated habitat; material: faeces | place: China | collected 2013
TGCTCATTTGGCTTAACGAAAACGTTTTTTTTTTTGAGATTACCATAAGAGAAACAACAACAGACACTATGGACGAGCGAAGAAGATGCTCATGGTGTAATACGGCTAATGAGCTATACGTTAAGTATCATGATGAGGAGTGGGGTGTCGCAGTACATGACGATGCCCACCTCTTTGAGATGCTCGTGCTCGAGATGTTCCAGGCAGGACTCTCGTGGGAGTGTGTGCTGAACAAGCGCGAGGCATTCAGGCGTGCCTTTGACGGTTTCGACTGTCAGATGATGGCCTCGTACGACGAGGAACGCATTGAGGCTCTCGCTAAGGACATGACAATAATCCGCAACAGGCGTAAGATACGTGCAGCTGTCGCCAATGCCCGGATATTCATCGATATCCAGCGTGAGTATGGGACATTCGACGCATATATATGGGGATGGACTGGGGGAAGAACTGTCTATGAGCGTGGACTCTCGTCCTCGTCGTTGTCTGATGCCGTATCGGCTGATTTGAGAAGGAGAGGCATGACATTCGTGGGGACAACGATAGTCTACTCTTACTTGCAGGCTGTCGGCATCATCTACTCTCACGACAAGGAGTGTTTTCTTTATGCCGAATGAGCAGAGACCAACCGATGGAGCAGCGAGAGCAGAAGCCAAACTTATTTGGATTATGCCGAGTCGTGACAGAGGAAGACGAAGTCAAGCTTGCTTGGGCTATGCCATGGCGATAAAACGTCTGTATTTATACAAATGTTTTCCTCGCACATGACTGTTAAACCGCGCGATAGGGGAGGGTGCGGAGGAAATATCTCCCGCTAAGCGTAGGAGTGCATGCCTGGAAGAAAATAGCTGACCCCGAAATATGTGGCGAGAACAACGAGGAAAGCCACAAGGACATAAATATGGTAAAGACGCGGCGAGATGTCGCTGTCAAGGCTGTGGATATGGAACGGTGCGAGATAGACCATAAGAGTCAGCAGTGCCCATGTCTCCTTTGCATCCCACGACCAGTATGTACCCCATGATATATTTGCCCACACCGCACCGGCAATTATGCCCGAGGCAAGGAATGAGATGGCTGGATAGAGGAGCAGACGGGACAGAGCTGTGAGCCGTGTGAGAGTGGCTGGGGTACAACCATGGAGCAGGCAGCGGACTGAGAGGAGGGCGATACAGAAGAGAAGCGTGTAGGATACCATGACAAGGACAACATGGACAGAGAGAAGCGGAGAGCGCAGGATGGGGGGCAGAGACGATAGGGGGGAGACACTGTCGGAGAGAACACTGCCAAGCATGCACACTGAAGCTACAACAGGACACAGGAGACCAAGGACAGGGACACGGCGTGACGACGCAACGAGAGAGAGGGCGGATGAGAGCCACGACATGAGGAGAAGCGTCTCTGGGATATTGCTGACAGGAGCGTGGCCGGTCACTATCCATCTCAGCAGGACATGGAGAGTGACGTAGCAGAAAAGCACAAAGGGGAACAGGCGTTGTAAAATATGCGTAGTCAACCGACGCCAAGCCGAGAGCAAAGTCAACCGACGCCAAACCGAGAGCAGAGTCAAGCTTGCTTGGCTATGCCGAGGTGCGAAGGAGGAAGACGAAGTCAAACGATGTTTGAAACGAGGAGCGCAGAGCAGGAGGCTGAGGGCCAGACAGATGTATGCAGGCCATGTCTCTGCCCGCAGCGTGTTGTATAGCGTCTCTGCAATAGCGGCAGAGGACAACGCCCCCGATTCCACACTCTCATAAACGACTACGGACAAGCTAGCCGTGAGGTCGGGGATGGAGGCTACATGTGTCAAAGACTGACCTGGGCTACAGCCATCGACGACGCTTCCTGATGCCGTGGCTGCCATACAGGGCAGACCATGAGATATAAAGGGAAATATGAACAGAAAGATGACTGCGGGGCGCATGGCCGTGTGATAGAGATGGTGCAGGCGTGAGCGACGTGAGAAGACGGACCACGCCATACCGACAAGAAAAAGCAGAAATCCTATGTATGTGATGGCTGTCCCGTAAGGGTCATAGGAAACAAGGAGAATGACGCCTCTGCCATCAGCGTCGAATGAGGACATGTAAAGGCGATAGCCATAGACATGCCCAATATTGTTCATGGATATGGATTGGCTGTAGTGGACTGAAGAGGTGTGGACCGTAATACAGGCACGGTAATCCAACGCTGCGCCTGTTGCAGGAGAGGTGATGATGGAGAAACTGTCAAGCTCTGTTATGAATGGGAGGTTGTGTGTCGTCCCATCATCTGTGGTGAAGTATGATACGGGGATGCCAGTATGCAGCCGCAGATGACCGCTGACTGATGTCAGGCGTGTGACTGATGCCCCCAATAGGATAACAGTGAGAGAGAGATGAAGCAGGACAAGTCCGCGACGCTGGCGCAGACGCTTCTTGAAAAGGTAAGTCAGGGATGACAGGACGAGCACGCCCCAAAGCACCATGAACCACCATGAGCCGTAAATCGTCCCCCATGCACAGTCGCGGCCATAGAGACGCTCTATCACAGTGGCCGAAGCCATGCTGAGCATAAGGAGAGCCGCAACAGTGATGATGATGGGTCTGGGCTTGCTGGCTATGGAGAATCTCATATAATAAAAAAGGGGGGGGGAGATGACAGAAAGATAGATGTCTACGGGGCGGATAACGTCATGAGCCACTGACAGTCATGCGCACAAGCTCTATCTTTGTCATCGTCTTCTTCACAATCTTGAAGGAATAGGGCGGGACATCGACCACTTCATTAAGTTTCGGGAAATTCTGATATTTGTGAAGTATCAGTCCGCCAATAGTCTTGTACTCATCGCTCTCTGGCAGTTCGAGCCCGAACATCTCATTGACCTGCTCTATCTCAAGGCGTGCAGAGAGCAGATACTCATGCTCAGAGATTTTCTGGGCAGTATAGCGGCTGCTGTCGTGCTCGTCCTCTATCTCACCGAATATCTCCTCTACTATGTCCTCAAGGCATACGATACCCGCAGTGCCTCCGAACTCGTCGACAACGACTCCGATGCTCTTCTTCTGCTGTAGGAAGACCTGCATCAGCCTCTGGGCAGCCATAGTCTCCGGTACAAATGGCATCTGGCGAACATGCTCCTGCCAGCCAGACGGCGAGCGGAACATCTCAGACGAGTGGATATAGCCCGTTATATGGTCTATGTCGCCCTCATAGACAATAATCTTCGACTTGCCGCTCTCTACAAACTTCTGCATCAGCTCTTCTGTCCCACATGACCGCTCAACAGCCACAATCTCTGTGCGTGGAACCATACAGTCTCTCACCTTTGTGTCCTGGAACTCAAGGGCATTCTGGAATATCTTCACCTCTGCATCGAGCTGCGCTGGGTCAGAAGCGTTGTCTATTGTCGCCTGTACAAGATAGTCGAGGTCGACACGTGAGAAAGCGTCGTCGCGAGAGCTGGCATCGTCCTTATTGCCTGACAGCTTCAGGACAAGATGGCTGAGAAGCGACGCAAAACGCGAGACAGGCCATAGGATAATATAGCATATCATGGCTGGGTAGGCAAAGAGGCGAAGAAGATAGTTGGGGCTGCTCTTGAATATTGTCTTGGGAAGGAACTCGCCAGTGAAAAGGACAATAATCGTAGATATGATGGTGTCGAGAGGGACTGACACACTCTCTGGCATACCCGAGAATATGGTCTGGTCGAACAGACGCGCAATGAGAATACCATAAATGACGAGTGCTATATTGTTGCCGACGAGCATCGTCGAGACAAAGTTGTTGGGGTGGGAGAAGAATATCTGGAGCGGACGGCTGGAGAGGGTATAACGGTCACGCTCCATCTCGACAAGCATCCTGTTGGACGATACAAAGGCTATCTCCATACCTGAGAAGAAGGCGGAGAAGAGCATGGTGACAATGATTGATAATATCAGCGTTGTGTACATTGGATGAAAGGGGGATATATAGGAAGAGTAGGGGTATATGGGCGGGGATGGTATATTTATATTTTTACCGAGTACGTGCCATCAAAACGGGGAACGGCAGAAGCCGGGGGATGGTGGAGACTCGCAGATGGCGAAGAGAGGGGGTGTGGCTCAGCTGGCTGGAGTGGATATGCGTGCTGGAGCAGTGGGCTGACGCTTCGGGGGAGCCACGACAGTTGAGTCAGAAGGCTGCTGTGGTGTCTCCTCTTTAGGAGAGAAGTCTGCACTCTCGAACGAGCCGCGGGAGTTTGTCACAAGATAGCGTGTCATCTGCTCGTCGCTCTTGAAGTATGTGCCCTGCAGTGTGCGCTCGGGTGTTACGAGATGTGAGTACATGTGGGAGTAGAACTCACGGCGCTGCTGGTCCCAGAAGAGTTCCTGGCTTGTGAAGCGCAGACCGTCTACTGTGCGGATGCTGACATTGCCACGGAGTTCCCAGAGACGCTGCTGGTCATAATAGAAAGCAGTATCTGACTGGACGTAAGCCTCGATATGGAATTTCTGGTCGAACTGTTCCATGAAAAGTCCTTTGTTGAATATCCAGCGTGATGGGACACGGACTGTGTTCACTTCCCACTCCTCGGCTACAATGCGGTATTTCATGACTCCAGAGTCAGAGATAAGGGTGTTGACGCCGTATGTTACCATCATAGATACTGAGTCTCGGTCGTTTATGGCAGGGGCGATATGCTCTTTCTCCTTCTTGCATGACGACATGGTTATAGCCGTGAAGGCCATAAACACTGACAGGAGGGATAAAAGATGGCTTTGTGTCTTCATTCTTCTCGCTTTTGTTTTCGGGGGGGGTAATCGCTTTGCAATTTGTGCTGTTTTTTTCCTGCAAAGACTGTGGGGTGGGTGAGCCATTAGGCTCAGGATTGACGCTACCCATATCCTCTATCTTCACGGGCTGAGGGGGAGGATTAAGCTCGGGATTAAGGCTACGGCACAGAGGGAGAGAGGATGAAAGCCATCACTGTGGAGCTGTGGCTACACCGTCGTCTCTATCTGTGCCGTTACTGGCCATATGCTCTGATGCCGGCTGAATTATCATTGTGTCTTGTATGGTGATAAACGTTTGCCTGTATCCGGTGCCCATGTGTATCTCGCCCCCTATATTCAGCTCGACAATGAGGGTTGGTTAATGATAGAGGAATGGGGGGGAGACGGGTTGCCCTTACTCAAGCTTCCACTTCATGAACCATCGCTCGTTGAATGTGATGCCTAGATTGAGCCTGAACGCGTTCTCACGAATAAGTCCGTCGGCAGAACGCTGCACCCACTGTGCCGAGATATTCACCATCGAGCGGTTATTCCATCCATTGGTTATAGGCAGGCCTAAGCCCAAGGATGCAGATATCTCCTTATGTCCGTCGCGACCGTTGATTTTAGTGTATGGTGTAGAATAGCTGACACCGGCACGCACATGTACCCTGTCGAGATACCGGCGGCTTAGCGCCTTGTTGACAAACTCACCTCCAAGTGTCACCTTGTGCCTGTCTTGTAACGTGCCGTCACAGAGGACATATTTGCCGTCACGCATGTCAGGGAACTGGTGCCCTGACCATTTCTGTAATGAATAGTCGAGGCCGACGCGCCAGCGTGTGGTATGATACCATGCCATGCCTGCTGCGAATGTCGTGGGGATGAAGAGCGCACGGCTATAGCTGTATGAGGTGGTGTCTGAGACACCAGTCTGTGAGTTCGTGCTTATCTCTTTCATATCGGCTGAGCCTCCAAGAGCATGTCCTGGAGTATATGTGGCACCGATGGTTATGTTGTCCTTCTTGCCTAACGGTTGGGTATATTGTACACCGAGGTCAAGACGGTAACTTGTCACATCGGCTGAGTAGTAACGGCCTATGGTGTTGGCGTACGAGTCAGAGTAGGCGTTTGTCACATTACGGTTATACGAGCCCCACAGATATGCTATGTTGGCGCCTGCCGAGAAGCCTTTGACAGGCATCCATCCCAAACCGAGATATGCCATGCGGAGACCGCCTGTGCCCTCGTATGTTGTCGTATATGTCGTTGATGACGAGACTTTGTTGGTCGAGGAGTAGTTGTACCCGATGTTTGTGAATGGCAGGATTCCTAATGACACTCCGACATTCTTCAAGGCACGGAATGCTGCCACGGCATACTCAAAGTTGGAGTTGTTAGCATTTATCTTGCGCGAGCCTTCCTTGAAATTGGTTATCTGGCCTGCCATGCCGACATCGAAGATGAATGTGAGGCTGTCAATGCGTGCGTATGACGCAGGATTCAGGTAGTTCACCTGGTTTGACTCATGCATGCCCAAGGCGACACCATCCATGCCACGGTTGAAACCTGTCGACTGGTCGCTCAATAATCCAAGGCCGTATTGGCTGTATGGTGAGTTTGTCCCGCTCTGGGCCATTGAGGCGCATGGGACAAGCATCATCAGGAATATTATAATTTTCTTCATAAGTGTTAAAAATCTTCCGCTTCATGAGCGGAAAGTATAAATTTGCTGCAAAATTATATATTTTTTGGGGAATATAAGCACGTTATATCAGAAATATAAGTTATTTTTGCATCGTGAAACATTTATATGCCTTTTTTTTAGCATTTCTACTGCTCATACCCCTTAGCACAAAAGCATATACTATAGAAGACCGTCCTGCCGGCACAGACACGCTGGCAGACGAGAGTCGTGTGCGTATATCACTGCTCACTTGCTCTCCGCATGATGAGGTTTACAGCCTTTATGGCCATACAGCCCTGCGAGTAGAGGATCCGCGCCGCGGAATGGATCTCGCGGTGAACTATGGCATGTTCTCTTTTGCAAAGCCCTTCTTCGTGCTGAGATTTGTCTTCGGCCTCACAGATTACGAGATGGGAATTGTGCCTTTTGAGGTCTTCTGCCGGGAGTACGAATACTACGGAAGCAGTGTCACACAGCAGACGATAAACCTCACAGAAACGGAGAAACAGCGCATCATAGACGCCCTGCTTGAGAATTATAAGCCGGAGAACAGGGTTTACAGGTACAATTTCTACTATGACAACTGCACCACAAGGGCGTGTGATATGGTCACAGAGAACATTGACGGCAAGGTTGTCTATGACAATACTATCGACGACGGGATGACGATGAGGCAGATGCTTCACAGGCTGAACAATGGCTCACCGTGGTCAAGCCTTGGGAATGACCTGCTGCTCGGCATAGGGGCTGACCGGCCTCTACACGGGGCTGACACGCGCGCCTTGCCCCTGTCGGCTATGAGAGCCATGGAGAAGGCATATATCGTCGGTAGTGATGGCGTGAGGCGAAAGCTTGTCGAGGAGACATCAATCCCCGTCAGAGAAGGGAGGCAATGGATTGGCGACGGATTCCCATTGACACCTGTCCAGTGCTCGGTGATACTGCTGGCAGTGGTTGCTCTCCTGTCCCTGTTAGAATGGAAGATGGGGAGATACATGTGGATGCTTGATGCCCTGCTTCTGACCTCGATAGGAATATGCGGACTCATAATAACTGCCATGATAGGCTCACAGCATCCGACGGTAAGGACAAACATACAGATACTTCTCTTCAACCCTCTACCTCTCCTCTTCGGATGGAAGGCCATAAGGAACCGTATGCGGGGCAGATGCCATTGGATGTGGAAGACGGGAGCAGTAATGATATGCCTCATGGTTGTCCTGTTCGCATTCGAGATACAATGGCTTGACCCCGCAGTGAAGATACTTTCCGTGACAGTCATGCTACGGTATGCTCTCGGGATAGTAGCCGATGAGAGAGCCAAGGCCAGGCAGAAGACACAGCCTGGGCAGAAGGCTGCGCGGCGAGGAGCTGGACCGTGTTGACCATACTAAGAAACAATAATAAATTCAAGGAACATACCGTGGGAGCGACCCTCTGGGTGGATTACCTCCCACACTAAACATACAAACCTGCCGACAGATTAAGGATGAACCGTTATATATATATAATCATATTATCGCTTTTGGCGTCAGAGGCAGAGGCGCAGTCCGCTGTGGCCGATGCGCCTCGTCTTGTTGTGAACATCAGCATCGACCAGTTGCGCAGCGACTACCTTGAGACATATATGCCCCTATTCGGCAAAGATGGCTTCAGACGGTTGATTGCCAATGGAGCCCTCTATACAAGTGCAGAAGTGCCTTTTGTCCCTGTCGACCGCGCATCAGCGACCGCCGCCCTCATAACAGGCTCCTCGCCATTCTACAACGGAATAACATCAGAGACATGGATATCGAGGAAGTCACTGCAGCCCGTATCGTGCACCACGGAGCAGTCATCTCTGCTGACACCACGTGGCGATGCTCCGGCTCCAACCAATATGCTCGTCTCCACGATAGGCGACGAACTGAAGATATCTACCAAGAATGCGTCGAAGGTATACTCTGTAGCCGCCGCCGCTGACGCTGCCGTACTGCTTGCAGGCCACAATGCCGATTGTGCGCTATGGGTATCATCCGAGTCAGGACTGTGGACAACATCGACATACTACAACAAGATAACGCCATCATGGGTGGTGACATTCAACAGGGCTAACACCCCGTCGGGCAAGCTGAAGACAATGAACTCGCTCTTCGGCGGACGCTCACACTATGCCGACTATGTCAAGTCGCCCCTCGTCAACAGCGACATTACTAATATGGCGCTCATGTGTGTGGCGTCAGAACATCTCGGCTATGACCAGACCCCTGACCTCCTGAACATCCAGTATACAGGAGCAGTGACAGCGATAGCGGGGCCCAAGGAAGTATATCAGAAACTTGACGATGCTATAGGACGCCTTGTCACAACTATAGAACAGCGCATAGGAACAGGGAAAGTCCTCTTCGTCGTCTCCTCGACAGGATATTATGATGAGGAGACAATCGACTATAAGCCATACATGGTCCCGTCGGGGACAGTATATATCAACCGTACCGCCAATCTCCTCAATATGTATCTCTCCGCCATATACGGACAGGCGAGATACGTCGAGGCGTTCTATGACAACCAGATATATATCGACCATAAGCTGGTTGAGCGGAAGAAAGTAAGGCTCAACGAGGTGTTGGAGAAGGCACGCGAGATGCTTATCCTCTCAGACGGTATCAGCGACGCCCACACAACATTCTCACTCGCCGACGCACGCGACAGGCATGCCCAGATGCTCAGAAGCGGCTCCAACACCGACGTGTCAGGAGACATTATCCTCGACATCGCGCCAGGATGGAAAGTCCTAAACGAGGAGACACACAGGCAACAGCCATGGAAGAAATACGGAGTGTACACTCCTATTATAATATATGGCAGTGGCGTGAAGCAGAAAGTAGTCGATACAGAAGTCACAATCGACCGCATAGCCCCTACTATCGCCAACGCCATACGCATAAGGGCCCCGAATGCAAGCAAGGCCAGGGCATTGAGATAATGGGGTATCCGGAGCTGTGTCCATAGGGAGACACGCATACGGGAGAGGATATGGCTATGCATACAGCGAGCGCATTGCTGCGGAGTTTTGACAGGTGCCAGCTCCCTATATTATCCGCGGAGAGCGACTCTGTATTCATGTCTCCAGAAGCGGACAGCCATCCCCTAAGAAGCTTCCCATATTCAGTGCCAATAGTAAATATATTTGATTTTATGGCTGTTATGTCATAAATTATCATTAACTTTGCAGACAGAAAGGTGTTACGGGGCATAACCAAAGCGGCTGTACATAGCCATGGGTATGCTGCAAGAGAGAGGGAGAGGCGGAGTCTAATCCAAGTCCTTTTCCGTCCACAAGCCTCTTGCGCGGGAAAGCATTCCGAGGGGGGGAGTCCCCATGCCCGGTGTCACATATAAACCGAAAAAATAAAAACAATAACACTATATGAATTTCATAAAATTTCTACAGTCAATGTTCGGCAATAAGTCTTCGAGAGACATGAAGCTTATCCAGCCGTTCGTTGAGCAGGTCAAGTCAGCATACGAAGAGATACGCCAGCTTGACAACGACCAGCTCCGTGCTAAGACAAAGGAGCTCCAGGCATATATCCACGAGAAAGGTGTGGCTAAGCAGAAAGAGATAGAGGAGCTGAAGGCAACGATAGAGCAGACACCCATCGATGAGAGAGAGCCGATATTCCAGAAAATTGACAAGCTCGACAAGGAAGTGCTCGAACTCTATGAGGAAGGTCTCAATGAGATTATGCCTGTCGCCTTCTCCATAGTCAAGGACACAGCCCGCAGATTCTGTGAGAACGAGGAGACCATCGTCACAGCCACCGATTTTGACCGTGAGCTGGCAGCCAATCCCTCCAAGGATTTTGTGACCATTGATGGCGACAAGGCGATATATCATAACCACTGGACAGCAGGCGGCAACGACCTGAAATGGGAGATGGTGCATTATGATGTGCAGCTCTTCGGTGGTGTTGTCCTACATCAGGGTAAGATAGCCGAGATGGCCACTGGTGAGGGTAAGACCCTTGTCTCCACCCTCCCCGTATTCCTCAATGCGCTGACAGGGAATGGCGTGCATGTCGTCACAGTCAATGATTACCTCGCCAAGCGTGACTCAGAGTGGATGGGTCCGCTCTATGAGTTCCATGGCCTTAGTGTCGACTGTATCGACAAGCACCAGCCTAACTCTGATGCGCGCCGCAAGGCATATATGGCAGATATCACATTCGGTACGAACAATGAGTTCGGTTTCGACTATCTGCGCGACAATATGGCCCTCTCGCCATCCGACCTCGTGCAGCGTCGCCATAACTACGCCATTGTCGATGAGGTCGACTCTGTCCTCATAGACGATGCCCGTACACCGCTCATCATAAGCGGCCCTGTGCCGAAGGGCGATGACCAGATGTACGAGGAGTACCAGCCGCTTGTAGAGCGCCTCGTCGATGTGCAGCGCAAGCTCGCTACACAATACCTCGCCGATGCCAAGCAGATGATATCTGCCGGAGCGAAACTCCTTGAGGAAGGGAAGAAAGACGAGGGCAACAAGTCGCTCGATGAGGGATTCCTCGCCCTCTTCCGCTCATACAAGGCTCTGCCAAAGAACAAGCCTCTCATAAAGTTCCTCTCAGAAGAAGGCATAAAGGCCGGAATGCTGCGCACAGAGGAGCATTACATGGAGAACAACAACCGCCGTATGCCAGAGGCCGTAGAGCCACTCTTCTTTGTCGTCGACGAGAAGCAGAACTCATGCGACCTTACAGACAAGGGAACAGCATGGCTCGCCAAGCAGGTGAACCAGGACGACCTCTTCGTCCTGCCCGATATAACCTCCCAGCTCTCAGCCCTCGAGAATGAGAAAGGCCTTTCTGAGGAGGACCGTCTTAACAAGAAGGATGAGATGCTGACACACTACGCCGTACAGTCGGAGCGTGTCCATACCCTCCAGCAGCTGCTCAAGGCCTACTGTATGTTCAACAAGGACGATGAGTATGTTGTCATAGACGGAGAGGTGAAGATTGTCGACGAGCAGACAGGACGTATCATGGAAGGCAGACGGTGGAGCGACGGCCTCCATCAGGCTGTCGAGGCAAAGGAGCATGTGCGCGTGGAGGCTGCCACACAGACATTCGCCACGATAACACTCCAGAACTATTTCCGCATGTACCACAAGCTCGCTGGTATGACAGGTACCGCCGTGACAGAGGCTGGCGAGTTCTGGGATATCTACAAGCTTGATGTAGTAGAGATACCTACCAACCGCCCTGTGCAGCGCAAAGACCTTGACGACAGGGTATACAAGACAGCCCGAGAGAAGTATAACGCCGTCATCGACGAGATAGTAGAGCTCAGGAACAATGGCCGCCCAGTGCTTGTAGGTACGACATCGGTAGAGATATCCGAGCTCCTCTCACGCATGCTCAAGATGCGCAATATCCCACATCAGGTGCTCAACGCCAAGCTCCACCAGAAGGAGGCGGACATCGTCGCCCTTGCCGGTCAGAGCAATATGGGCAAAGTCACCATTACCGACGAGGAAGGCAATGAGCGTGTCGAGGAGCGTCTCCTCGGTGCGGTGACCATAGCCACGAACATGGCGGGACGTGGTACAGATATCAAGCTCTCGTCAGAGGTGAAGGCTGCGGGCGGTCTTGCCATCATAGGTACAGAGCGTCACGAGTCACGCCGTGTCGACCGCCAGCTGCGAGGCCGTGCGGGACGCCAGGGCGACCCAGGCTCCTCAGTCTTCTACGTATCCCTTGAGGACAAGCTCATGCGTCTCTTCGCCTCTGAGCGTATCGCCTCTGTCATGGACAAGCTCGGGTTCAAGGAGGGAGAGCGCATAGAGTCGTCGATGGTCACCAATGCCATAGAGCGTGCGCAGAAGAAAGTCGAGGAGAACAACTTCGGCATACGTAAGCGTCTCCTTGAGTATGACGATGTCATGAACAAGCAGCGCACAGTCATCTACGAGAAACGCCGCCACGCCCTTATGGGAGAGCGTATCGGCATGGATATCGCCAATCTCATCTGGGACCGTGTCACCTCCATCATCGACAACAACGACTATGTCGGAGTCCGCGAGGAGCTCCTGAAGGTTCTTGCCATAGAATGCCCGTTCACAGAGAGCGAGTTCAAGACGAGAGAGCCCGGACAGCTTGAGGAGAAGACCTTCCAGCACGCCATGGAGACCTTCACACGCAAGACAGAGCGCATCTGCCAGCAGGCCCTGCCAGTCATAAAGCAGGTCTACGAGAATCAGGGACACATATTCTCAAGGATTGTAGTGCCAATAACCGATGGCAAACAGGTCTATCAGCTCCCATGCGATTTGAAGGAAGCCTACGACACAGAATGCCGCTCAGTGGTCAAGCAGTTTGAGAAAGTCATCATGCTGCGCATCATTGACGACTCATGGAAAGAGAACCTCCGCCAGCTCGATGAGCTGAAACATTCTGTCCAGAACTCAAGCTACGAGCAGAAAGACCCTCTCCTCATCTTCAAGCTTGAGAGTGTGAAGCTCTGGGACAATATGATAAACGAGATGAACGACCGCATAGCCTCTGTCCTCATGCGTGGCCAGCTGCCTGAGCAGCAGCCGGAGGATGTGCGCGAGGCAGCACCAGAGCAGCACCAGCAGCGCTATACAGAGCAGAAAGCCGACCTCAACGCCCCTGAGCAGCAGCCACTCTCCGAGACACAGAGACAGATGCAGCAGGCAACACAGCAACCGACGCAGCAGCCTGCAAGACGCAACCCTATCGTAAGAGACAAGCTGCCCGGACGTAACGACCCATGTCCCTGCGGCTCAGGCAAGAAATTCAAGAACTGTCATGGCAAAGGGCTCTGACCCCCGATAGGCGGGCCTTGTGCCTCTCCGGCCTCCCACGGCCAGAGAGCCTAAGCCGGACACATATGCTACAAATACATTGGGGGAAGTTGTCACTTCAGAAAAAAATATCGAGGTGGCAACTTCCCTTTTGTTTGTTATTGCTGTCAAGCAAACAGCATCAACGCCTCCCAGCAGATAGCCATGGCAGGCGTTTATAGAACCCCATCAGGATTATGAGAACAGAAATCAACCCGCAAGAAACCACACGTGCCACAGCCTTCGAGCTCTGGATGTCATCACCGATGCCTATGGTCACGCTCGTAAAGACACTCGACGTCAGCCACATGATAAAGTATTGCCGCCGCAATCATTTGTCGTTTAATATGATGATGTGCTGGTGTATCGGTAAGGCAGCATCACAGATACCCGAGTTTTTCTCTCTTCCACAAGACGACAAGATGTACCGTTTCAGCCGTTTGGCTATCGGGCCTGTCGTGGCAAACTCAGAAGGCGGAATCAACTATTGTGACATACCATACAGCGACAGCATACAACAATTCTCAGCTGATTACCGTTCCATATGTTCCAAGGCAGCAGCCATGTGCGAGAATATTTGCCTTGACAAAGAGATGATGGTCATAGGGACATCAGCCATGATAGAGACAGAGCTTGACTGCATTGTCAATCAGTATGCCAAAGGGTTCAATAACCCGATGGTTATGTGGGGACGATATCATGAGGCCATTGTCCCGAGTCTGTCGCATAGCTGGTTCCGTACGACACTCGCTGTCAGTTTCCAGTTCCATCATGTCCAGATGGATGGCGGACAAGGAGCACTGTTCCTCAGACTCCTGCAACAGGAGATTGATGCGCTATAGCCATGTAGGACAGAATGTTGGCTCATCATAATCCATTATCCATTTACCTATGGTCACTTTTGACACAGCTTCCTGTCCTTCCTCCACCCCAGGTTCCTCCACCCCAAGGGACATCCGTTTCTACCTGTTTCTTCACAAAAACCGCTGCTTTCTCCACGATTTTTATACATTTTCTTCATTTTTCCCTTCATTTCCTTTGGCAGAATAATAAAAAATACTAACTTTGCATCAGCACCTGAGAAATTAGGTGTCAGGGACAGGGTCGTAAAGATCGTGTACCACCCCGAGGTCGGTTTTCACTGGCCTCAATTTTTATCACCTCTTTCAGTATCTTCTCTTCTGCAATATAAAAGAAGATGCGCCCTTTACATTTTTTTCTCGCTTCTGTTATAGCATAATAGTACTTCCTGCTATGAGACGGCAATTCCAGTATTACGCACTTACCCCCCCTCTGTTTGTTTAATGCATTTTTCACGTAGTTTACGATATTGCCGGCACCGCCTTCAATACATTTAAGTTTTCCGTGGGGCTCATCTCCACCCCAGGTTCCTCCACCACAAGGGACATCCGCCCCACCTATTTCCTCACATAAACCGCTACTCCCTTCACGATTTTCCACATTTTCTTCAAAATTTCCTTCATTTTCTTTGGTAGAAAATAAAATATCACTAACTTTGCAGCGTGGGAGTTATAACCACTGAAAGCAGCCCGCGAAGGTGCAGAACCTCAGCCGATCCTCACAGGTCGGCTGTTGTAATTTTATACAGTTTCTTTCTTACATAAAAATAGACGCTGTCCTTTGTATAATTTTGGTCACCGAATATTTTCCCTGCAAAATGTTTTATCTTTGATTCCGGAATGACAGTCAGATGGTCTGTTATACATGCTAGGCTGCCTTGGCGTACATATTCATTAGCATTTCTTACAATATTCGAAGTCGAAAAAGGCGATTTCACATCCACAAAATCACTCCCTACAATCAAGTCAGGATTCTTTTTCTCTGGAAGGCCGAAAGCAAGGCGTATCTGTGTCTCAGACGCATGTATCTCCGGCATGATTCTCACATCATGTGATTTACCGAAGCTGAGAGCTACATCCTCAACACGCTTGTAGTCCATCTCCTTCTTGTCCTTCAGAATATGCCTCGTCACGGTGTAGGGGCTCTTGTCGTCTGACAGCCTCTCAAACTGCCCTTCAATAGGCCTCATGTATATCTCATGCTTTTCCTCTGGAGTGTACGGTGTGAGGTTTTCCCTGTTGGCCTTTTCCCTCTTTTGATAGCATTCCCTTATTATCTTACACCACGGCACACCTCATTCTCCGCCACAAAAGCCAGCTTACCTTTCCCTGAATTCATGTCACAATCCCTGCACCTCCTGATCGTGTATGGATTATAGTCCGGGAACGTCCTCCTTCTGTCCTTCCTCCATCCTCCTCTGTCCTTCCTCCCCCGTCTTCTTCCGTCCCTCTCCTGTCCCTCAAAGACATCCGTTTCTACCTGTTTCTTCACAAAAAACCGCAGCTTTCCCCACAATTTTTCCACATTTTCTTCATTTCCCCCTTCATTTCCTTTGGCAGATAAAAGGTTTCTGACTTTGCTGTGTTGTATAGTGTTGAAAATCAGGATGTTTCGGTTGGTCTTCCCATTCAGTGCCTTAAAGCCTCTCATTCGCTACTTCCAAGAGCCTCATACAGTACCTTCAATGAGCCCATTCTGTATCCTTCATATTTCTGTCCTCCAACAGACATGGAAAACGTAAATATGCGGCTCTCCTTATTCCTTGAATCATCATCGTGGCTCAAATAATGGCCATACCTATAATAGGATAATAGCCGCTTCCCCATAAGCCATCGGGTTGAGTCATCAGAAAAGAGAAACAATCACATTGCGCTTTTTGTGAATCAAGCCGTCTGACTAAGTCGTAAAGCCCGAAAATGAATAGTTTTAGCGGACAGTATGAAAAAATCCTCACGACAGAATGTGTTTCTCGGATTTTATTGCTAACTTTGCCATGCCTATCGCTTTGCCCATTGCCTTCACATTTTCAATACAGATACAGACGGGAAGGCAGGGGATAGCAAAGGCTCAATGTGTCAACGTTGCCGATACAAGGCGTGAAACTAATTTCTTTTTACCATCTTTTATGAAAACATTATCTAACGGAATAGTCACCATAGGAGTGGAAGACCATGGTGCCGAACTATGCAGCATAAAGTGTGAAGGCAGAGAATATCTCTGGGGAGCGTATCCGGAATATTGGAAGAGACATTCGCCCGTATTGTTCCCTATCGTCGGGAGCGTATGGGATGGAGAATTCCGCTCTAAAGGCAGGACATACACCATGGGACAGCATGGCATAGCCCGTGATATGGACTTCACGCTCCTCTCGCTCTCTGACGACGAGATATGGTACGAGCTCCGCTCCTCGGCAGAGACCCGCACGAGATATCCCTATGACTTCATCCTGCGCATAGGCTATAAGCTTCATGGCCATACCATCGATGTCTGCTGGGAGGTGGAGAACCCCTCGGACGAGGTGCTGCCATTCCAGATAGGGGCACATCCCGCATTCTACTGGCCTATGCTGAGCGACGAGGCCATCAATGAAGGCGTGGGAGCTATGGAGAAGGAACTGTCGGCTGACACCGCGAGGGGATTCTTCAAGCTGCATATAGTCAACGAGCAGAAGGCAGACTTCCTGCCGGCAGACAAGCGCTTCGTCTTCTCTGAGCAGATAACTGCCAAGGGATGTGTCTCAGAGACAGAAGACTCATGTTATGAGGTTGTCGACGACATGATACCGATATCTACCGACCTCTTTGACGATGATGCCCTGATTCTGCCTGACTCACAGGTGAACAGTGTCACTATTCTCGATGAGGCACAGAAGCCTTACCTGACAGTCGCCTTCACATCGCCACTTGTCGGGCTGTGGTCTCCGCCTAAGAAGAATGCCCCATTCGTGTGCATCGAGCCATGGTATGGCCGTACTGACATTGTCGGCTACGATGGTATGTTCGAGGACAGGGAACACATGAATCTCCTGAAGCCCCACGAGACTTTCAAGGCGCAGTATGAGATAACTATCCACCGGTAACTCATGGCTGCCACTTCCAATACCACTTGCGGGGGTGTTGTGCGTCTGGATGGAGACAATGCTCCATATGCGCCATGTCTGGGTTGCATCCCCTTTCAATACTAACAGAAAATTAAAAACATACTATGCAGAATTTCAAATATTACGCACCGACACACGTCCTGTTCGGCCGGCAGACAGAAGACCATGTCGCTGAGCTCATAAAGAGATATGGCGGCAATAAGGTCTTGCTCCACTATGGCGGACAGAGCGCCATCCGCTCAGGATTGATGGCGAAGGTAGAACGCATACTCAGCGATGCAGGTATAGAATACGTCAAGTTAGGAGGCGTTGTGCCCAATCCCCGCCTTTCGCTCGTCCGTGAGGGCATAGAGCTTTGTAAGGCAGAGGGTGTCGATTTCCTTCTCGCTGTCGGTGGCGGCTCGGTCATCGACTCGTGCAAGGCTATCTCGGCAGGACGCTTCTATGATGGTGATGTCTGGACTCTCTATGAGCATAAGGATGAGGCGGAGCGTTTCCTCCCGATAGGCTGCATACTCACCATCCCCGCCGCAGGCAGCGAGATGAGTGATGGCTCTGTCATCACGAACGACGAGGTGGATGGCTGGCTGAAGAAAGACTATTGCACAGACAGTTTCCGCTGCAAGTTCGCCATCATGAATCCTGAGCTGACATTCACTCTCCCCGCCTGGCAGACAGCCTGTGGCATCACAGACATGATGATGCACACGATGGAGCGGTATTTCAGCAAAGACGACGATATGGAGACAACTGATGCCATAGCTGAGGCTGTATTGCGCACATGCATGACAGAAGGAGTGAAGGTCTTGGTGAATCCAACTGACTATACCAGCCGTGCGAACATCATGTGGGCCGGGACCGTGGCACATAACGATATAACAGGATGTGGCACTACTGGCGACTGGGCTACCCACTGCATAGAGCACGAGCTGTCTGGAATGTTCGATGTGAGCCATGGAGCCGGTCTTGCAGCAGTATGGGGCAGCTGGGCACGCTATACACGTCAGGAGAATCTACCGCGATTCGTCCGCTTCGCACACAATGTCATGGGAGTGGATACAGCGGATATGGACTGTATAGAGGCGTCAGAAGCTGGCATAAAGGCTCTTGAGGCATTCTTCCAGAAGATAGGTATGCCGACAAACATCCACTCCCTCATTGGCAGAGATGTGACAGACGGAGAGATAGAGACAATGGCCGACAAGTGTACCAATGGTGACACAATCATCGTCGGAGGACTCATGCAGCTCCGTAAGGCTGATGTCATGGAGATATACCGCATGGCACGATAGATAAGGACGGGCGTCCCCATCCCTCTCAACCTCAGTGATGATATGGCAGGGATAGGGGGGATGGCTCGCCACGACGATGCCACAGGGTAATGGGGGAGAGTAGGGGAAATAATAACTATCCCAGCCACTGGACACCCTCACCCATGACCGGCATACAGCAAGATACATACGAAGCGTGCTGCCAATAAAGGACATATTATCCTCTATTGACAGCACGCTTAATATTTCTGGGAGGTAGAAGTGAGAAGCGCTCCCGGGCATACCATTACTGTATATGATATGTGTCGAATAGCTCTCCAGCGCCTCTTTGTGGTTTTGTGGTCATGTACGGGCAGAGTCCTCAGGCTTGTCGCCGACCCTCTTGCTGCACTGTTTGTGACAACCAGAGCATCCGCACGAGCAGTCATCGCCTGTTGTCTGCTTCCGAATGCGGCGGACGATGTAAACTATGCACGCCAGCAGGACTGCCGCTATTATGATATATTGAATGGTCATGGGGTATGTGAGGTTTGATGTTATGGAATGGGTGGATATGGGGAAACAAAAAGTCTCAGCAAATATGATATTCACTGAGACTCTCTTTGGGTGCCTACACGGACTCGAACCGTGGACATTCAGAACCACAATCTGACGCTCTAACCAACTGAACTATAGGCACCATGTATGTCTGCTTATTCGGAGGAAAACTGTGTTATATCCGAAAAGCGAGTGCAAAGTTACTGCTTTTTTTCGATACTGCCAAATGTTTCGGCCTGTTTTTTTAGTAATAATATAAAAAAAGAGGGAAGGAGTCTCATATTCCCGTGTGAGATGTCGCTATACGAGGCGTGGAGAGAGTATGGCTATAGGGACAAGCATTTCCTCCATCGATATGCCGCCGTGCTGGAAAGTGTCCTTGTAGTAGGATACATAATAGTTGTAATTGTTGGGGTAGGCGAAGAACGTATCGCCTGTGGCGAAGACATAGCTCGTGGAGATGTTGGGGACGGGCAGCTGTGCGTCGCGCGGCGACTTTATGGTGAAGACATCCTTCGACTGGCAGTTGAGGTTCTTCCCGAGCTTGTATCTGAGATTCGTGTTCGTGTTGCGGTCGCCGATAATCTTGACGGGGCGGTGGGTGCGTATGGAGCCGTGGTCGGTCGTTATGACTATGCGGCACCGCCTCTGGGCGAGACTCTTGAAGACATCGGCTATGGCTGAATGGACGAACCATGATAGTGTCAGCGAGCGGTAGGCTGGCTCGTCGGAGGCCAGTTCCCTAAGCATCTTCATCTCTGTGCGGGCATGGGATAGCATGTCGATGAAATTGACAACAAGGACGTTGAGGTCGTTGTTGACGAGGTTGGGCAGATTGTTTATGAAGCGCTCAGCGCCCTCTGAATCGTATATCTTGTTGTAACTGAAGGTATCATGACGGCGGAAACGGTCTATCTGTGTCTGGATGAGGGGTGCCTCGTTGAGGTTCTTGCCCTCCTCGCTGTCCTCGTCGACCCACAGCTCGGGGAACATCTTCTCTATCTTCTCGGGCATCAGGCCAGAGAAGATGGCATTACGCGCATACTGTGTCGCTGTCGGGAGTATGGACATGTATAGGTCTTCCTCAATGTCATAGTCACGGCTGAGCTCCTTGGAGAGTGTCGTCCACTGGTCGTACCGCAGGTTGTCCATGACGATAAAGAACACAGGAGTCTCTTCGCTGTCTATGAGAGGGAATATGTATTTGCGGAAGATATCGGGCGACAGGGTCGGCCTTGATGAGTGGTCGAGGAATGTCTTTGGAGCCACCCAGTCAAGATATTTCTGCTTTATGAATTTCCCGAATGCGGCGTTAGCCTCGGCACGCTGCATGTCGAGCATCTCCTTCATGCCTGTGTCAGTCTCAGAGAGAGTCAGCTCCCACTGTACAAGACGGCGGTAAAGAGCCTTCCAGTCTGCAAGGGTATGGCACATGAGTATCTGTGCCGATATCTGTGAGAATGTCTGCTGGTACTGGGTCTGGGTCACCTCGGCCACAATCTCACGGCTGTGGATGTGCTTCTTCAGTGTCAGCAGAATCTGTGAGGGGTTGACAGGCTTTATTAGGTAATCGGCTATCTTGTGGCCTATGGCCTGGTCCATGATGTTCTCTTCCTCTGACTTTGTTACCATCACGACAGGTGTCTGGGGCTGTATCTCCTTTATTTTCTGTAGTGTCTCCAGTCCGCTTATGCCGGGCATCATCTCGTCAAGAAGTATCATGTTGAATGTCTGGCTCTGGCATTGCTCTATGGCGTCAGTGCCGTTCGATACGGTGATGACCTCATAGCCTTTCTGCCTGAGGAATATGATGTGGGCGCGGAGATGCTCTATCTCGTCGTCGACCCATAAGAGTCTGCCGTTTGTCATGTCTTGCTGTGGTATTTGTCGGGGGGAGGATATGTTTTTTTGTGTGCCTAAATGGGGCGCTGCCTTATGGCGAAACATGTTATCGATGTCGCTATGGCCACATTGAGCGAGTCGGCTGTGGGCGAGCCTGCCGGATAGTTGGGTATCAGGAGCTTGTGTGTCACACGCTCCCTTATGGCTTGCGATATGCCGTTGCCTTCATTGCCCATGACGATGATGCCGTGGTTATGGGTGTCTGCCTTTGTGATATCGTCGCCATCAAGTAGCGTCCCGTATACAGGGAATCCCTCCGGAAGACTGTCCATGAGCGAGACAAGAGGAGTGTACTCAACGCTGACACGTGCGATGCTCCCCATTGTCGCCTGTATGACTTTAGGGTTCCAGACATCGGCTGTCTCAGGGCTGCAGAATATGCGGCGGATTCCAAACCAGTCTGCTATGCGTATGATGGTGCCGAGATTACCGGGGTCCTGCACGCCGTCAAGGGCCAAGTAGAGCTCGTCGGGGCGTATCTCACTGTCATGCCCAAGGAAGTCCATCCTGAAGACAGCCATGACTTTCTGCGGATGCTGTAGGAAAGAGATACGTCTCAGCTCGTCGTCTGTGACTGTTATGAGCTCTGTCGCTGAGGGTAAACTGGTGTGATGCATGGCTGCCCAATCCTCTGTCGCCACAACCATAAGTGGCGGCGTGACAGCCATGAGGTCGCCGACAATCTTCGGCCCCTCAGCGACGAAGGCTTCTTCTGCACGGCGATATTTCTTCTGGCCGAGCTGCTGGATATACTTTATCTTCGCTTTGGATATCATAATCGGAATTATGGCGTTCTGGTCTCGGTGATGTTCTCTTCAGGCTCAACAGCCACGAACTGGAGCGATGTCGCATGGCGTGGCATCCTGACCTTTATGACAGTCCCTGGCTGTATGTCGCTGTCAAGTATCATCTCACACACACGGTCTTCTATGAGCTGTTGTATGGCGCGGCGCAGAGGGCGTGCCCCGAACTGTATGTCATAGCCTTTGCCAGCGAGGAAATCCTTTGACTTCTCTGATATGCGCAGGCTGTACCCCATCGCCTCTATACGGCCTATGACAGCACGCAGCTCTATGTCGACAATGCTCCTGATAGAGTCATGTGTCAGCTGGTTGAATGTCACAACCTCGTCGAGACGGTTGAGGAATTCTGGCGCAAACTGCTTGGACAGCGCTTTCTGTATGACCGTGTGGGCATACTCCTGGGCCTTCTCTCCTGCCGGCATACCGTCATGGCCTGTGGCTCCGAAGCCTATGCCACGCCCGAACTCCCTCAGCTGGCGCGTGCCGGTGTTTGAGGTCATGATGATTATCGTGTTGCGGAAGTCTATCAACCGTCCGTTACCGTCTGTCAGACGGCCCTCGTCGAGCACCTGGAGAAGCATGTTGAAGACATTCTGGTGGGCTTTCTCTATCTCGTCGAGCAGGACGACAGAGTACGGATGGCGTCTGACACGCTCCGTCAGCTGTCCGCCCTCGTCATATCCGACATATCCCGGAGGCGCTCCGACAAGACGTGACGTGTTGAAACTCTCGTTATACTCGCTCATGTCGACACGTATGAGCGAATCCCTCGACCCGAACACCTCTACAGCTATCTGCTGGGCAAGGTAAGTCTTGCCTACTCCTGTCGGGCCAAGGAACATGAACACGCCTATTGGGCGGTTGGGCGACCTGAGGCCGAGACGGTTGCGCTGGATGGCTTTGGCTACTGAATCGACGGCATGGTCCTGACCGATGACGACAGACTTAAGCCGATGGGGGAGAATCTTGAGCTTCTTCGTCTCTTCCTCACCGATATGCTGGACAGGCACACCGCTCATGACAGATATGATCTCATTGACATCAACATCTGTCACAGTCTGATAATGTCCGCCATCGTCATATCCCGTCTGGATAAGGACATCAAGACGCTGCTGGAGCTTCGCGCGCTGGTCACGAAGGGCCGCGGCAAGCTCGAAATTCTGGTTCTGCACGGCACGCCGCTTCTTCTCGTCGAGTGTCTTTATCTCGGTCTCAAGCGTCCTGACTTTTGGAGAGACAACTGTCGAACGGAGATGGACACGGGCTCCAACCTCATCGAGAGCGTCGATGGCCTTGTCAGGGAACGCGCGGTCATTGATGTAGCGCGATGTCTGGGCGACACATGCCTTGATGGCCTCGTCGCTGTAGATGACATGGTGATACTGCTGGTAACGTTCCTTTATATTCTGGAGGATGAGGAGAGTCTCCTCTGTTGTCGTCTGGTCGACTATGATCTTCTGGAATCTGCGCTCCAAAGCCCCGTCTTTCTCTATGCTCTTGCGGTATTCCTCAAGCGTAGTCGCACCGATACATTGTATTGTGCCTCGTGCCAGTGCCGGCTTCAGTATGTTGGCAGCATCCATTGACCCTGATGCGGAGCCTGCACCTATTATGGTATGTATCTCGTCGATGAAGACTATGATATTAGGATGGTTTTCCATCTCTGATATTATGCGCTTTATGCGTTCCTCAAAGTCGCCGCGGTATTTCGTGCCAGCCACTATGCCTGTCATGTCGAGAGCGAGGAGACGCTTGCCTCGCAGAAGAGGCGACGATACACCATCGGCTATCTGCTGGGCCAGGCCTTCGACAATGGCGCTCTTGCCTACACCAGGGTCGCCTATGAGGACTGGGTTGTTCTTCTTCCGACGGCATAGTATCTCAGTCATTCTCCTTATCTCATCATGACGCCCCACAACAGGGTCAAGCTGCTTCTTCATGGCAGCAGCTGTCAGGTCGGTCGAGAATTTGTCGAGAAGTGGGGTGTCGCTCTTGTGCTCATTGTCGAGAATACGTGTCTGTTGCTTCTGCATGGCATTGTTGAGCATACGGGATGCCTCGCTCAGCATGTCGCTGAATGAGCGTGGATGGCTGGTCATGTCGTCATCATCGTCGTCGTCAACAGGAGGAAAGTCGCTGTCGTCGCTTGATATTTTATAGACCCATCGATTCTCAGCCAGGCTTTCTGCCTGCGATACCTGCTTTTGTTCTATGTTATATTTGTTCTTCGATGTCATAATATGCTATTCCTGTTTATGTGTGTGTTGCCTTGTTGTTATCTGTATTCATTAAGAGCCTAACCTGTCTTGATGCCCATAAGGCGCGGAGCTGATGAAGTTCGCCTGACTGTTTTGTCAAGAAGGCGGGGGGGTATATATTCTTTAAATATGATGTTTGCAGGATATTATATTGGTGTCCCAGGTGGGGGATTCTTCTCATGGACGACGGATTATCCCAGTGGGGGCGCCGAGGAGGACAAGAACATGTAATGTCGCTATGCCTTGCTGTCAGCGACGAGTGGTTATCGCCTCACAGGGGCAGAGTTCTTCACATGCTTTGAACTGCCTTTCTTGTTGCTCCGCTTGTTCCAATAAGGGATTATATAGTTGAAGTCGTGCTTCCAGACAATGCCCAGCCCCTGGGTGTTGAGGTTTGATTTCGTGAAATATCTGTCAGACGTCTGGTTATATACCCTGACCTGCAGATTGCCATTAGGGAACAACAGGTATCTTATGTCAAAGTCACCGATGAACGATGTTGTGGCGTTGGCATTATCCCTGTAGCCGAACTGCCCGTTGATAAGAAGCCTGTTGTTGAGCATTCGTCCAGATATGAGTCCCTCATACTCGGCGTTCATCATTCCCTCGTCGCCTGGAGAGATGTTCGCTCCGAAGTTCCAGTTCTGGTTCTTCAGCACTACATCAGAGATGATGTTGTTCAGTTGTTGGGACAGTGTGCCTGAGAGGAACGACTGCATAGCCACGGCTGTCCTCGACTGGCCAGACTCTGCCACATTGTTGTTGCCTGAGAAGAAACGCCCGACAGTAAGGAGATATATGACCTGCTGGTTACGCTCCTGCTCTGAATCCATAAGTGTCGTTATCATCTGCTGGACATCTGAGGATGCCTGAGGAATATTCAGGTCAAAGTCCACAACAGGATGCTCGGCTGTGCCCGTGATGTTCATAAGGCAGTTGACACGCACAGAGTTGTTTGAGAAGGAGTTTCCGATGCTCAGGTCAGATAGCGGGACAGACGGCACGATATATTGTGCCTCAAGATTGACATCAGCCTCAAAAGGAGGTCCGCCGAATGCTATTGTGCCACCAGGGAGGAACGTGAAGTTCTTCGTTATGACCTGCTGTATGGTCATCTTGTACTCGCCGTGCTGGACATTATAGTTGCCGAATATCTCCATGCCGCCCTTGTTGAAGTATGAGGCACGCAGCGTCCCCGTACCATTCAACGTGATATAGTCGCCTGTCCGCTCGTCCATGATAAGCCTCAGAGTGTTGTCTGTAGTGGTATGGATGAGGAAGTTCATGCGGATATTCGACCTGAAATCGTCATCGTCGTCATTCTTCGTGTCTGCACCGCTTACCTTGTCTGGTGACATGCTACCCATATCACGCCACGTTATGAACTCCTGGTCTTGTATGGCGTCGGGCGAGGACACATTATACACTATCTCCGTCTCCTTCTCAGGGAATGCCTCAATGTCAAAGGTTATTTCCCCAGGTCTGCCCTTAATCTTGCATGTGCCGCTGCCGATGACGTGTCCGCAGAATGTCGAGCCGTCAAGGGTAGGGAAGTCAAAACATAGCATATGGCTGGCTTCGATATCGAAGTCAAATGTCATCCGTGAGAGATGGTTGTGGTGAAGCCCACCTGTCACTGTTGCTGTGTTCCCATTCTCGTCGGCGACCTCGCATTTGTTGAACAGGATATCGTTATATACCAGACTCACAGTGTCGTTCTTCAGTGTGTATACGGTGTTCAGTGGTGTCACATGAATCTTACCGTTTACTACAGCGTCGCCAGTGAGGTTAATCTTGCTCAGGTCGCCCCATAATCTCAGGCGCCCGTTAGCCCAGGCTGTCACATCGTCAAGGAATGATCCGCAGAATGTGTTCATGAATTCCAGACGTGTGTTGACAGCCTGAAGGTCAAGGTCTATGTAGTTCTTCTTTATCGAGACATAACCATCGATGATAGTCTTGCCGTCGTGCCCTTCTATCGGCGGGCTGCCTGGTTTGGCATCGCTTTTTTCTGCACTCGATGATAATGGGAGATAGAGAGGCTTCACGTCAGGGTCATCACAGCGGCCCTTGATGTTTATCTGGCCGAGGGAGTTGTCCCAGTCGGCAGATACTGTGAGGACGCCCATCCTGCCTTGCTCGAACAGGAAGTCTCTCACAACAAGGTCAGCGTGGGCCTCAGGTGTAGAGAATACTGATGTCGCGACAGCATCGCCCGTAGCATATCCGTCGAACTCAACCGAGTGGAAATCAACAAGGTTCATGATGTATGCGACATTGACATCCTTCAGACTTACTGTGAGCGAGTCTTTATGACTTTTGGTCGCCATACCGTTTATCCTTATATGCTGTTCTCCATGCTCGAGCAGGAAATTGTCAACGGCAAGACGGTTGGCTGAGTATGTTATGCCTGCACGGCGCAGATGCCATAGAGAATCATTTATCATGACCTCTGACGGGGTGATGTTTATCTTGGCTATAGCCTCGCCTTCAATATTCTGGTAGAACTGTCCGCCGATGTTCAGGCTACCGTTGAACTCATTCCCAGATCCATTGTTCCATTTCAGTGAGGCGTTGACATTGTTGTTTGCCGCTTTGCCTGCTATGCTGAGCGATAACATTCCGCCGTCGCTGTTATGTTTCAATGCGTTAGCTGCCAGATGGAGCGTGTCACCTGGAGACTCCAGATGAAGAGACGCATCCTCAAGTCTCATTCCTGAGACCGTCATGCTGTCAGCTTCCAATGTTATGTCTGTAGTGTTCAGCCCGTCGTTGATATAGCCCTTTATTGATATTGGGCTGTTATTCAATATGTTGGTACCGGCAAGAAGGTTAAGCGGCCTTGTGTCGCTGATGGTCGCTGTCAGAGCCATCGTGTTGCCCGTCTTCTTGTACTGTGGGATACCGGGCAGGGTAGGGAGCCGCTGGGAGATGAGGTTCACTATCGATGCGCCAAGGGTCTCAATTTCATATTGTCCTGTGGCATGGACATTGGCAAAGTCAGAGTCGAGGACAATCTCGCGGCTTCCGTCGCCGTGGCGTCTTGATCTCAATGATGCCCTCTCGCATGAGTAACGCTCTCTTTCACCCGTTATCCTCACGTTATGGATGTATGCCGTAAGGTTGTCAAGCACTTTCCCCGCGTCTCCTATCATGGCGTTGATATCCATTCCGAATGATGTGCCTGGATATGATTTCGTGAGGTTTAGTGCGTGTGGGGAGATATTCCCGACGTTGGCTTCCAGGTTTATATTCCTTAGCTCAGACGCTCTGCCGTCAAGCAGTGCCGAGATGTTATCTGCTGTCACTGACATGTTGATGTCTGCATTCATATCAGCCACAGACATCTCTATGCTGCCCTTGTCGGCTTCCATGCCGATTGATGCATCTATATTGCGGTAGGCATATCCTTTCAGAGTCAGCAGCGGCAGTGTCAGCTTTCCATCGAGTTTCCTTGGCCTCTTTGAGTTCCGGTCTATTACCGATGTGGCATGCAGGCTCAGCTCTGTGTCCCCGATGATTCCTCCATTTATCACATTGCCCAGTCGCAGCGTGTTTGAGTTGAGGTCAACACTGGCGTTCTCTCCGCTTACCGCTACTCTTGATGTCAAGTTCCCAATCCCCGATTCTATGCATGTCTCAGCATTGATGCTGTGGCGTGTTCCATTTGCCGACGCCTTTATGTCGATATCTCCAATATGGGGTATAGTGTTAGCGCTGATGCCAGTGTTCCTTGCAAGCCTGTTCATTGCATCGTAGTCAGCGTGCAGATGGAGCATAGGTATCGACCATGATATGTCACCTCCATCCAAGATACAGCTGACAATGTTCGATCGCGCCCTTGCTTTGCCTGACAGCGAGAGGGCAATCTCCCTGCCTGCGGTGTTCAGGGATAATGATTTTATGTTCAGTGTGTTCCTGTCTCCTGTTATCTCTGAGTCGAAGAATATGCTCTGGTTCGTTCCCCTGAGCCTTGGGACGAACAATACTATGTCGTTGGTACCGATTGACGAGTGGTCGCTGCTTATGTCCAACGACTTGATTTCTCTGTCTTTATATTTGATCGCTATATCTATCCCGATGTCACTGTTGGGTGTCTGTAGGGAGAATCCCTTGATTCTTGCCGAGCTCTTGCCGGCATCCGCTATGAATGCGAGGTTGTTGACCGCCAGACCGCTGTTCCGCTCCACTAAAGCCAGTTTCTTCATACGCAGCGACAGACTGTCCCCCGTAAGGCTATACAGCATGATGTGCCCGCTGATACGGTCTACGTATATGTGGTTAAGGTCGAGTGTGTTATGTTTGCGGGCTTTATCCTTCCTGTCATAGGCTACAGCGCTGTTGCGTATTACGAGAGACGATATCTGGAGATTCAGCGGAGTCTTGCTTGTAGTGTCCTTGGATGCGAGAGAGTCAAGGACGAACTGGCAGTTGAGAGGAGATTTGCCATCAGCCTTGTATAATACAGCTTTCATGCCGAATATCTGTGCCGATGATATGACTATGCGCCCCTCAAATATCGATGTTATGTCAATTTTTGCAGACAGACGGTGGCATGAGAACATCTTGTGGTGTTGTTGGTCCTCGACTGTCACCTCATCGACGACAATCCTGTTAAGCAGTCCGAGACTGATGTTGCCGAGAGACACCTTTGTGCCCAGTTTATGCTGTAGCGCCTCTGATGTCTTTGATGCAACAGCATGCTGTACTGCTGGTATATGGAGCAGCACAACACCAAGCATGTAAACACCTGCCAATGTCCATGCTAAACCTATGATTATGTGTCTTAGATGCTTGATAAATATATATTTTTGTTGCAAAATTACGAAAAAAATGTCTTACATTGAAATCTTTCATACATTTATATAGTGATTTATAATTTTTTTTCATTAATTTTGCAAACGGTATTTATATTGCGAAAGATTGGTTTAGGGACATTGATACAATATGCCCCAATTTATTATATATGCACAATGGTAAGAAGACACTATCTGAAGCTGTCATCAACGATAAGCGGCTGGCCACTATTGATGTATGCCAGCTTATGGGTTTCTTCGTGTATTGTCCATTTGTGTATTCAGGCAGTGAGATGTTGTTGGGAAGTATGAATAATAGGTAAAAATATAAACAAATTTTTTAAACTATGGTAAACGTTATCAAGTTACGTAAAGGTCTTGACATCAGACTGAAAGGTGAGGCAGGCCACCAGGATGTACCAGTACGTCGTGGCTCTGATTTCGCGCTTTGCCCTGCTGACTATCAAGGCGTAACGCCGAAGGTTGTCGTCAAGGAGGGAGACCGTGTCTTGGCCGGTGATGCCTTGTTCGTCAACAAGCAGTTCCCGGATATTCGTTTTGCCTCTCCTGTCAGCGGTATGGTGACAGGTGTTGTGCGCGGCGAACGACGTAAGGTGCTCGCAGTCACTGTCAAGGCTGACGATTCTATTGAATACAGGGATTTCGGCAAGTCTGACATCAGCGGCATGACGGGCGGGGAAATTGTATCCTCTCTTCTCGCTGCAGGACTTTTCGGATTAATAAACCAGTTGCCTTATGCTGTATCGACTAACCATGTGGCACAGCCTAAGGCAATCTTTGTATCCGCTTTCAGGGACATGCCCCTTGCTGCTGATTTCCTTTACGAGCTGAGTGGCAATGAGGAGGCTTTCCAGACGGGTATCTCCGCCCTGTCGAAGATTCAGAAAGTCTTCGTGGGCATTAATCCTGATGAGGAGGACGCACTTGGCGGACTTAAAGACGCCACAGTAACAGTATTCAAGGGAAAGTGTCCTGCTGGCAATGTAGGAGTACAAGTGAATAACACCGCGCCAGTCAATAAGGGTGAGACGGTATGGACGGTCAACCCCACCGCTGTCATCTTCATAGGCCGTCTTTTCCTTACTGGTAAGGTTGATATGCGCCATAAGGTAGCTCTCGCCGGACAGAACGTGAAGAATCCAGCATATTCAGAGATTCTCGTCGGGCAAAAGGTAGAGACACTCGTTGAGGGCAGAGTTGACCTTGACGGGACACGCCTGATTAATGGTAACCCTCTGACAGGTGTAAAAGTCACCAAGGACGATTATGTCGGCCCACACGTAAGCGAGGTGACCGCTATCCCCGAGGGCGACCATGCTGATGAGATGCTCGGATGGATTCTGCCACGTACCAACCAGTTCTCCGCCAACCGTTCATACTTCTCCTGGCTCATGCCGAAGTCGAGGGAATATGACTGTGACGCACGTGTCAAAGGTGGAGAGCGCCATATGATAATGTCAGGAGAATATGACAAGGTACTTCCTATGGACATCTATGGCGAGTATCTTATAAAGGCTATCATAACAGGCGATATTGATCGTCAGGAAGCGCTTGGCATATACGAGGTGAGCCCAGAGGACTTTGCTGTGGCAGAATTCGTTGACTCTTCCAAACTGCAGTTGCAGCGCATAGTACGTGAGGGACTTGACATCCTGCGTAAGGAGAATGCATGACACAGTGCTTCTGAGCGTAGATGGGGCGTATGCCTTGTTAGTCTTATGTCTCATGTGTTCAATGATCTTTCAATATCCATACATAAAGAAAATCATAATAAATGAAATCAATAAGAAAATATCTTGACAAGATAAAGCCAAACTTCGAGAAGGGCGGACGCTTCCAGTATCTTGGAAGCGTGTTTGAAGGCTTCGAGTCTTTTCTCTTCGTCCCTAATACGACATCGAAGTGTGGGGCGCATATTCATGATGCCATTGACTCAAAACGTGTCATAAGCTTTGTCATAATAGCGCTGTTGCCAGCCTTGATCTTTGGCATGTATAATATTGGTTATCAGAATGCTCTCGTGGCAGGGCATCTTTCTGATGCCACATTCCTTGGAATGTTCTTCTATGGCATGCTACAGATGCTGCCAAAAATCCTCGTAAGCTATATCGTCGGCCTCACCATCGAGTTCGCCTGGGCACAGTGGAAGCATGAGGAGATACAGGAAGGCTATCTCGCAACAGGTATACTCATACCGATGGTCATTCCTGTCAATTGCCCTTTGTGGTGCCTTGCATTGGCATGTGCCTTCAGTGTGATATTCTGCAAGGAGATATTCGGCGGTACAGGCATGAATTTCGTCAATCCGGCATTGGCAGCACGCGCCTTCCTCTTCTTCTCTTATCCTACTGTGATGTCAGGAGATAATTGCTGGGTGGCGAAAGATGAGATACTCGGCCTTGGATACCAGATAGCCGACGCCACGACAGCCGCGACACCTCTCGGCGCTATCGTTCAGAATCCAGACATGCAAATCGACACAATGGCCGCCGTGACAGGTCTTATACCAGGCTCAATGGGTGAGACAAGCTTTATTGCCATAGCTCTTGGAGCCGTGATGCTTCTATGGACAGGTGTCGCATCCTGGAGGATAATGCTGTCAGTATTTGTAGGTGGAGGTATCACAGCAGCATTGTTCCATTCGTGTGGAGCCTCTCCGTTGACAGCGTTCCAGCAAATTGTGCTTGGCGGATTCGCTTTCGGTGCAGTCTTTATGGCCACAGACCCTGTTACCGCCGCGCGCACAGAGACAGGCAAGTGGATATACGGTTTCCTCATCGGTGTCGTTGCTGTTGTGGTACGCGTCATGAACCCTGGTTATCCAGAGGGTATGATGCTTGCCATACTTCTGATGAATGCATGTGCTCCGCTCATTGACTGGTGTGTTGTAGAACGTAATATCTCACGTCGTACAAAACGGTTGAAAAAATAAGGAGGATACAATCATGGCAAAAAAACTGAATACAAACAACAACGCCTACATTATTATATATAGCGTATTGCTCGTCCTCATTGTAGCTTTCTGCCTCGCCTTTGTCTATACATCATTGAAGGAAAGACAGGATGCCAATGTGGCACTCGACATAAAGAAACAGGTGCTTGCATCGCTTGATATACGTGACTTTGCTGATGACGCTGACGCTGAGGCTAAATATGCCGCTATTGTGCAGAAAACCGATACAGTCGATGCGGAGACAAAGTCTGTCATATATTATTGCCAGCTCGATGGTCAGCAGAAATACATTCTCTATGTCAAAGGTATGGGACTCTGGGGACCTATCTGGGGCTATATCGCGCTCAATGCAGACAAGAAGACTGTTTTCGGCGCTTATTTCAACCACGATAGTGAGACAGCCGGCTTGGGTGCAGAGATAAAGGACTCAAAGGCATGGCAGGACCTCTTTAAGGGTAAGACGGCTGTAGAGAATGGCAATGTTGTGCTCACAGTCAAGAAATCCACTGATATCAAGCCTGAAGAGCGCAATTCTGCTGTCGATGGTGTGACAGGTGCCACACTGACATCAAATGGTGTAGACCTCATGCTTAAGGATGGTCTCTCAAAATACGCAGATTTCCTAAACGAATAGTTACTTATGCGACAGGTGCTGATTGCCTGTGTGACACATCGTCACTTCATCTATCACTCCTGTCTCTGAAAAACCTATATGCGATGAAACTATTATCTAAAGAGAACCGTGAGGTCTTCCTCACACCGCTGAACGGGAACAACCCTGTCCTTGTACAGGTCCTCGGTATCTGCTCCGCCCTCGCTGTGACATCACAGTTGAAGCCGGCTATTGTCATGGGGCTTGCCGTGACGGTTATCACAGCGTTCGCGAATGTCATAATATCCATAATACGCAATACTATACCTACACGCATACGTATCATCGTCCAGCTGGTAGTTGTAGCGGCTCTTGTCACCATTGTCAACCAAGTCCTTAAGGCTTTTGTCTATGATGTCAGTGTCGAGCTGTCAGTCTATGTGGGGCTTATAATAACAAACTGTATCCTTATGGGACGCCTTGAGGCCTTTGCGTCGATCAACACTCCATGGCCATCATTCCTTGATGGTATCGCCAATGGTCTTGGCTATGCCTATATCCTTGTAGCTGTAGGTGGTGTACGCGAGTTGCTTGGCCGTGGCACACTTCTTGGTTACCAGGTCGTTCCTGACTTCATGTATGATGCCGGGTATATAAATAACGGTATGATGACAATGCCAGCCATGGCCCTTATCCTGTGTGGTGTCGTCATCTGGATACACAGAGGCTATTTCTATAAAGACTGATTCCCTCACGAAAAGTCTTTGACTCATTTATCTTCCATAAAAAAACAATAGACAATGGAACATATCATATCTTTATTTTTCAGAAGCATCTTCGTAGACAATATGATATTTGCCTTCTTCCTCGGCATGTGTTCTTACCTTGCTGTCTCGAAGAGTGTGAAGACATCATTCGGTCTTGGTATGGCGGTCACATTCGTGCTCCTTATCACAGTACCTGTCGATTATCTGCTTCAGACGAAAGTGCTCTCTGCCGATGGAGTCTTCGGTATAGACCTGACATATCTTTCCCTCATTCTTTTCATTGCCGTCATAGCTGGCATTGTGCAGCTTGTAGAGATGATAGTAGAGAGATTCTCCCCCTCGCTTTATGCAGCCTTGGGAATATTCCTCCCTCTTATTGCTGTCAACTGTGCCATCATGGGAGCGTCGCTCTTCATGCAGCAGCGTATCAACCTCGACCCGTCGAACACACAGTATATTGGCGGTGTCGCTGATGCCATCGCTTTTGCACTTGGTTCCGGCATAGGATGGACACTTGCCATATGTCTTCTTGGTGCGATACGCGAGCGTCTGGCATACTCGGACGTTCCCAAACCACTTCGCGGACTCGGTATAACATTCATAACTGTCGGTCTCATGGCTATGGCGTTCATGTGCTTCTCCGGCCTGAAGATATAGCAGCCGGCAAGTATATCCTCGTACAAATGAAAGGTAGAGACCTCACATGCCAGCTTTCTCTTTCAGAGAAGGCCTGAGACACTCTACCGACTGTAATCATTTACAAATATCATATTTATGGATATCAATTTCATATTATCAAGCGTCAGCGTATTCCTTGTGGTCATCATACTGCTTGTTATCATACTGCTTGTCGCAAAGAAATACCTGTCGCCCAGCGGCAATGTAAAGATAACAATAAACAACGATACCGTTCTTGATGTCCCACAAGGAAACTCAGTCATGGCGACACTTAATGAGAATGGCATCTATCTCCCATCAGCCTGTGGTGGAAAAGCCTCATGCGGACAATGCAAGGTCCAGGTGCTTGAGGGGGGTGGCGAGATACTCGACTCAGAGAAGTCACACTTCACACGCAAGGAGATAAAGGAAGGCTGGCGCCTTGGATGCCAGTGTAAAGTGAAAGGCGACCTCAAGCTCCACGTCGACGAGTCTATCATGGGCGTCAAGGAATGGGAGTGTACAGTAATTGGCAATAGGAATGTAGCCACGTTCATCAAAGAGTTCAAGGTGGCATTGCCTCCAGGTGAGCACATGGACTTTGAGCCTGGCTCATACGCACAGATACGTATCCCGGCTTTCGAGATAGACTATGACCGTGATATTGACAAGAGCCTCATTGGAGATACATATCTCCCAGCATGGGAAAAGTTCGGACTGTTCCCATTGAAGTGTGTCAATACAGAGCCAACCATCCGTGCCTACTCCATGGCCAACTATCCTGATGAGGGCGATATCATAACCCTTAATGTGCGTATCGCCACCCCACCATTCAAACCAAAGGACCAGGGGCCAGGCTTCATGGATGTCAATCCAGGCATAGCCTCCTCTTATATCTTCACCCTCAAGCCAGGCGACAAGGTCATCATGTCTGGTCCATATGGAGAGTTCCGTCCGCAGTATGGTACAGGACGTGAGATGATATGGGTAGGCGGTGGTGCCGGTATGGCACCTCTCCGTGCACAGATCATGCACATGCTCCGCACTCTTAAGGTAGAGGACCGCGAGATGCATTATTTCTATGGTGCGCGTGCCATGGAGGAGATACCATTCCTCGATGATTTCCTGATGCTTGAGCGTGAGCATCCCAACTTCCACTTCCATCTTGCACTCGACCGTCCTGACCCGAAGGCAGATGCAGCAGGCCTCAAGTATACTCCAGGCTTCGTAGCCCCAGTTATGGGTGATACATATCTGAAGCAGCATGAGGCGCCGGAAGACTGCGAGTACTACCTCTGCGGACCTCCTATGATGACAAAGACTGTGCTTGACCTCCTCTATTCTCTTGGAGTAGAGGATAGTATGATACGCTTTGACAATTTCGGAGGATAACCGATAGCGACATTCCCTCCTCTCCCCACTATAAGGTTGCCCCTCACCCATGCTTGTTCAGACATTGTCGTGGTGAGAGTCAGGCTATTGGGGGGAGGCAATCCTGCCATGATGATGGCATGAATAATATAACGAGCTGGAAGGCATTGAAATATATTTCACGTCTTCCAGCTCGTTTTTATTTATGCTGATACATAAAAATCAGTCCGAATAGTTGTTTTTTATCATGATTTTTATATGTTTATCGAAAAAAAACCTGATAAAGTTTTGTAGATAATGAAAATATTGTTACTTTTGCATACGAATATATACAATTCTTCCTATGGGATAATCTTTGAGAATTAATGAAATCGAATATTAACTATAATTGTTTCAGTAATATGAAGAAATTCTTCCTTATCCTTGCCATGGCTGCTTCTGCCATGTCAATGTCAGCCCAGGAAGGTTACTATGGTAACAAATTCTGGGACAACTGGTATCTCGGCCTTGAGGCTGGTGTTTCATCCAAGACGACACATCAGGCAGTCCTCAAGCACCTTAATCCTGAGTTTGGTGTCCGTGTAGGAAAGTGGATCACACCAGCTTTCGGCCTCGCTCTTGAGGGACAGTATGCTTTCTCGTCAAAGGCACGTCTGAATGACTACCGCAACCTTGACGACTACGCTAATGGCGCGTTGACTGCCAATCTCCTTGGACAGTTCAATCTCAACAATATCTTTGGTGGCTACAAAGGCGAGCCACGCAATTTTGAGGTTATTGCCAATGTTGGTATAGGCTATCAGCATACATTCGCTAAAGACGGACAGGTGCTTCAGATTGGAACAGTCCGTAACTCTATGAACCAGAAGATTGCTGTTGACTTCACATGGAACTTCGGTGGAATGAAGCAGTGGCAGTTCTATGTTGAGCCTGCTCTCAACTACCTTATCGCCGGCTCAAAGCCAGGACGTGAGCTTGAGCCAGGTGTTGGCAGCCAGGAGGTTGGTTATGATATCAACTACTCTTATCTCCAGCTCCATGTTGGTCTCAACTACAAGTTCAAGACAACGAACAAGACCCACAACTTCGCTATCGTGACAGCGTGCGATATGGACGCAATCAACGCCGAGATCAATGCTCTTCGTGGCAAGGACGCAGTCATAGCTGCTCTCCAGAAAGAGATTGAGGATCTCAAGAAGGCTCTTGAGGACTGCCAGAACCGTCCTGTAGAGAAGGTTATCGAGCCTACTCTCCCATCAGTCTTCTATCCGCTTGACAAGTCGGTAATCACTCCAGCACAGGCTCAGAATGTGGCTATAGCTGCAGAGATTATGAAGAACCACCCAGAGATTAAGCTTCAGGTTAAGGGCTATGCTTCTCCAGAGGGTCCAGCAGACCACAACAACGACCTCTCTGTACGTCGTGCACAGGCCGTTAAGGATCTCCTCATCTCTAAGTATGGTATCGATGCTTCTCGCATAACAACAGAGGGATGCGGTGTGACAGACAAGCTCTTCGAGATATACGAGTTCAACCGTGTTGCAATGCTTTATATCGAGAAGTAATCAAGGAATGATGATGAGCGATATCGCTCTTTTCACACGCATATAACAATTTTCAGAGGTGGGTATCTCACAGTTTCACTGAGGGATACCCACCTCTTTTTTTTCTCTCTCTCCCTCTCTCTCCCTCTCTCTCCCTCTCTCTCCTTCTCTATCCCTATCCCTCTCTATCCCTATCCCTATCCCTATCCCTATCCCTCTCTCTCCCTCTCTCTCCCTCCCTATCATTTTTGTCATTTCTGTCAGGTAAACCTGTCGTCTATCATTCAGAAGCTTTACCGGACAGTAGTGATTATTTGTGATAATCTCCCTCAGTAAGGCTGACTTTAGCCATACTGCAACAGAGGTCTTTCATATAGGAGATAACAACCAAATATGGGTTTGGAGACGACTATTTGTATGATATAGACCAATTTTTGCAACGAAAAAACCAAAAAGGCTACTGATAATGTTGCCAGTATCAGGAATAATGAGTAATTTTGCGCTGAATTTTTGTGCGCTGTGATGCTGCCGAGTAATATATGGCATATTCCCAGCCGGCACAGTCTTTACGAGCGGGACAATATACATGCATTCAGTCACTCCGCTATTGTAGCATGTTTCAGGATGCATCCATATCGTGTCGCTACTGATGAGTCATTTATTTATCGGCGTGTCATAATGCCTACATGTCTACAAAGCCATGAGGTAGAGTTATGTCAACGTCCCAAAAAGTTTATATTCAATAGGTATATAGTTAATGAGTTACAATTTATTAAAAGGAAAACGCGGCATCATCTTTGGTGCCCTTAATGAGCAGTCAATCGCGTGGAAAGTGGCCATCAAGGCCGTAGAGGAGGGGGCTACAATCACACTCTCCAACACTCCCATGGCTATCCGTATGGGTCAGGTTGATGCTCTCGCCCAGCAGCTTGGCTGTGAGGTTATAGCTGCCGACGCTACAAGTGTAGAAGACCTCGAAGAGGTGTTCCGTCGCTCTCAGGAGGTGCTTGGCGGCAAGATAGACTTTGTCCTTCACTCTATAGGCATGTCGCCTAATGTACGCAAGAAGCGCACATATGACGATCTTGACTATAGCATGCTCGACAAGACCCTTGATATCTCAGCCATATCATTCCACAAGATGATACAGGTGGCAAAGAAGCAGAACGCCATTGCCGATTATGGCTCTATTGTCGCCTTGACCTACATGGCAGCCCAGCGCACTATGTTCGGATACAACGACATGGCCGACGCTAAGGCCCTATTGGAGTCCATCGCCCGCAGCTTTGGCTATATCTATGGCCGTGAGCATAATGTACGTGTCAACACCATCTCACAGTCGCCTACGATGACAACAGCCGGTAGTGGCGTGAAAGGCATGGACAAGCTCTTTGACTTTGCCAACCGCATGTCGCCCCTCGGCAATGCCAGCGCTGACGAGTGTGCAGACTACTGCATCGTGATGTTCTCCGATCTCACACGCAAGGTGACTATGCAGAATCTCTATCACGATGGTGGTTTCTCGAGCATGGGCATGAGTCTACGTGCTATGGCGACCTATCAGAAAGGTCTTGAGGAGTATATGGACGAGAATGGCAATATCATCTACGGATAATCAGTAGCCTAAATCCTACTCAGAATATTTATTATCATTTACATAGAGGAAGCTCTCTCACAAATGTCAGATTATTTGTTGGCAATTTGTGAGAGAGCTTCTTCTCTTTTTTGGGGGGCGGCTCGCTTCTATCTGTTATCCTCCCGGCTTTATGCTCATGCTCGTAATCGTGCCCGTCTATGGCTTGTAATATCGGGAGTGAGGATGGGGCACGACGTTTTTCTTTCTGTTATGGCTTAAAAGGATTATTGTCGATTTTCCTCACCCACCTTCGAGTATATGATATCCAGGCTCCATCATACCCCCATGGCTGTGTCCGCTTTGTTCTTTTGTTGTGCAATCTGCTGTGTTTCAGTGGTTTGTCTCTGTGCTTCTGAAAGGCTCTTTTTGAGGTGCTCATTGATACAGAATGAGCTGCTCATTGGTATCGAATGAGCCACCAGTTTGCACAGAGTGAGAATATCAATCTGAAAAGCATACTTTTGTGTGGGGCCGGACGATGATATATGGACGAAGTGGAGTACATAGCCCATAAACATCTTGAGCGCGATGCCGTGGGGCGTTCTCATGGGGTGGGGGAGGGGAGATGTTCCACATCCAAATCCACCTCCGAAGAACTATCGCGCTCATTTATCGGGGTGGGGGATGGGAGATGTCCCACATCCATACCAATGATGAGGTATACAGGTGTCAGAGGCGTTTCTTGTAGCTTCTCACAGCCCATGCTCCCATTATCATGCCTATGGCGAGAAGAGCCACGATTTGGTGGGCGACATTGTTCAGACCGCCTCCACGGACGAAGACTGTGCGGATGGCATCGACAAAATAGTGCATGGGGTTAATGTATGTGGTGAGGTATGCGGCATGCGGCATGGAGCGTGCCGGTGTGAACAAGCCGCTGAGCAGCAGCATGCAGACTACAAAGAACCACATCACGAAGATGGCCTGCTGCATGGTGTCACTATAGTTGGAGATGACGAGTCCGAAACTGCTCCAGAAGAGTGCCAGTAGCATTGCCAAGGCGAAAACGAGCCAGAGCGGGCCTTGGCAAGTGATATCGTATATGAGCCACGAGAGCACAAGGCATATGACAATCACGAACAGCGCTATTATCCAATATGGTATGAGCTTGGCGAGGATAAATGCCCATTTCGGCACTGGAGTGACATTTATCTGCTCTATGGTGCCAGCCTCTTTCTCGCCGACGATATTCAGCGTGGGAAGGAAACCGCACATCAGCATCATCACAATGGCAAACAGAGCGGGAATCATAAACACCTTGTAGTTGAGGTGCTTGTTATAAAGGAACAAAGCGGAAACCTCGGACTGTATCGCCTCTGCCGACGGACTAACCTTTATAGTGATGATCTGTGAAAGATATGAAGCCCCGATAGAACCCTTTGTTCCGTTTACGGCATTTGCGGCGATGAGCACTTGGGGATTACGTTTCTTGATGATGTCACTACTGAAGTGTTGCGGTATCACCATCACCACGTCGGCATCCATCTTCTCGATGTCCTTGAGGGCAGCCTCATAGGTGGGTTTCTGTCCGTTGAATATGAAACAGTTGCTCGCCTCTATGTTGTGCACGAGTTGTCTTGAGAGCGTTGAGCGGTCGTTATCTACCACATCCACACGTATGTTCTTCACCTCCTGGTTCATCACCCAGGGCATGACACACATCATCATTATCGGGAAGAGGATGATGAGACGAGGCAGAAACGAATTGCGTCGTATCTGCAGAAATTCCTTTTGTATAAGATATTTCAGCATAGTCTTTTCTTGAATTTTGCGAGTGCTACAATCAGGAGGAACAGTGCCATTGCCGAGAGAATGTATATCTCCCTCACTACATTACTGATATCCACACCCATTATCATCAGCTTGCGCATCGCCTGGATATAATACCTTGGCGGCACCAAGGCGGCAATCCACTGCAACACCTCAGGCATCGACTCCACAGGGAAAATCATGCCCGAGAGCATCACTATAGGCATGAGCAATACCATCGCCGAAAGCAGAAGGGCCATGAGTTGGGTTGTGGCGATGGTGGATATGAGTAGGCCAAGCGACAGGGCAAGGATAATATATATGGTGGAGATGACATATATCCAGACAATGCTACCCGCCAGCGGAACGTCGAGTACATAGCGCGCCATGAGCAGTATTGTGGTGAGGATGGCGAATGCGAGTACCAAGTATGGCACCACCTTGGCTATCATAATCATCAACGGGCGTACAGGCGACACGAGCAGCAGCTCCATTGTGCCCCGTTCCTTCTCGCGGACTATCGAGATAGAGGTCATCATGGCACAAACAAGCATCAGCAACATACCGAGAATGGCCGGAACGAAGTTGTATGCGGACCGCATCTGCGGATTATACAGTAATTTGGCATTGACGACACCGCCCGGCATGTTCGTGATGACAGTAGTGGCGTAGTTTGTCCATTGTTGTGCCATATTAGGGTCGGCACCGTCCACGATAATCTGTATTCCTCTATGCTTAGAGGCAAAGTCGGGAGCAAACACAACAGCCATATCCGCTTTTTGGTTGCGTATGAGATGTTCTGCGTCCTTTGGTCTGTCCACTGTTTGTGTGATGGTGAAATACTCCGACTGTGATATCCGCTCCACCGCCCTTTGCGTCTGCAGGTCCATTTGCGATGTCACCACCACAGTGCGCACGTTCTTCACGTCGGTGGTGATGGCAAAGCCGAATATCAGCATCATCACCACTGGCATACCGAAGAGTATGAGCATCGTGCGCTTGTCGCGCAGGATATGCCGTGTTTCCTTTATTACAAAGGATATAAACTGTTTCATAATAGTCAATCTCCCCTCTTAGCTTCTCTTGCGAGATAGGTGAACACATGATTCATATCCGGCTGGTTGAATCTTAGCTTCAGCTCCTCTGGTGTCCCCATGGCACTTATCTTGCCATCCACCATAATACTGATGCGGTCGCAATATTCTGCTTCGTCCATATAGTGGGTGGTGACGAAGACGGTTATGCCACGTTGGGCGGCATCGTATATGAGTTGCCAGAACTGTCGGCGTGTGGCGGGGTCCACACCGCCAGTCGGCTCGTCGAGAAACACTATCTTCGGTTCGTGGAAGATAGCTACCGAGAAGGCGAGCTTCTGTTTCCATCCTAAAGGCAGCGAGGCGACGAGGTCGTTCCTGTGGCCGGCAAACTGCAACTTGTTCAGCAATGATTCTGTCTTTACGGATATCTCTCTGTCCGACATGCCATATATGCCTCCAAAGAGGCGGATATTCTCTGCCACTGAGAGGTCTTCATAAAGGGAGAACCTCTGACTCATGTATCCAATACTCTTCTTTATCTCCTCATGTTCCGTGCTGATGTCATATCCTGCCACCCTCCCCGAACCGCTTGTTGGTTGGTTAAGTCCTGTGAGAATCCGCATGGCAGTGGTCTTGCCGGCTCCATTGGCTCCAAGGAATCCGAATATCTCGCCACGTCGGACACTGAAACTGATGTCATCCACAGCATGGAAATCTCCAAAAGCCTTAACCAGATGCTCCACCTCAATGACGTTTTCCTCCTTGTTGGTAATGGCAACGCCTTCACGCTCGATGCCAGGAGGGTTGAACACATCTGCAAAGCGGTTGAGTATTATCTCTGGCGTATCTATACCATGCACCCTTCCTTCATTCAGGAAAGCCACCCTGTCACATCTCCTCACCTCGTCGAGATATGGTGTCGAGGCAACTATTGTGATTCCACTCTCCTTGAGCATGGCGAGCATATCCCAGAACTCCTTGCGGCTCACTGGGTCAACACCCGTTGTCGGTTCGTCGAGAAAGATTACATCGGGTTGGTGTACCAATGCGCACGACAATGCCAGCTTCTGCTTCATGCCTCCTGAGAGCGCCCCTGCCCTACGCTTGCGAAAAGGCTCTATCTGGCTGTATATAGCCTTGATGCTGTCATATCCCTCATCCACGGTGGTGCCGAATAGCGAGGCGAAGAATCGGAGGTTCTCCTCCACGCTGAGGTCCTGATAGAGAGAGAAGCGCCCGGGCATATAGCCCACACGCCGACGTATCTCCCTCATATCCTTCACCACGTCGAATCCCTCCACCGAAGCCCTACCCCTGTCGGGAAGCAACAGTGTGCAGAGTATGCGGAAGAGCGTTGTCTTCCCCGCTCCGTCAGGACCGACAAGTCCGAACAGCTCGCCCTTGCTTACGTCAAGAGAGACATCGCCCAAAGCTTGCACCTTACCGAATGTCTTGCATATATTCTCAACATGAATCATGGAATAGTTTTTAATCCATTAATTATTAAATTCCTTAATCTCATTTCCCTGAAGCGAACAGCACCTCACCGTACATTCCCATCTTCACATATCCGTCGCCCTTTATCGCTACCTTGACTGCATAAACCAAGTCGGCACGCTCGTCGTCTGTAAGTATGGTCTTTGGCGTAAACTCCGAACGGCTTGAAATCCATGTCACTCGCCCTTCATACTCCTTCTTCCCGCCGTTGCCATAGTCGGCAAATACGGTGGCTTTCTGGCCTGTCTTTATATTCTCCAGCTGTGCAGAGGTGACATAGGCACGTATGAACATGTTCTCCGTGTCTGCCATCTTGAAGAGCGGTTTGCCGGCAGACACAAACTCGCCGCGCTCAACATATTTCTCAATCACTGTGCCCTTTGCCGGTACAAGTATATGGCATTTGCGTATCTGGTCGCGCAGCTGTTCAGCCTGCACATCTGTGGCATCCATCTGCTTGTCGAGTGCATTGGTGTTCACCCTGAGCGACGACAACTGTGCATCTAGCTGCCGCTGCAACACCTCCACCTGGCTATTGGCATCATCAAGCATCTTGCCCGGAGCGGCTCCGTCAGCCACCAGTTCCTTGTATCTCTGCTGGTCTTGCTTAGCCTTTGCCAGTTGCTGGCGGGTTACGGCTATCTGCTTCTCCTGCTCAGGTTTCTGGCTCTGATATACGCTTTTCATGGCTTCTGCCTGTTTCATCTTCAGCCACAGCTGTGTGGTGTCAATGAGTCCTACCTCCCTGTTCTGTCCCACAGTGTCACCCTCCTCGACATTGAATGTCAACAAGGCTCCCGTCTGCTCGGCATAAACCGTAGTCTCAGTGGCCTCAAATACACCCGTTGCGTCATATTCGCGCTCTTTTCTCCCACAGGCATTCAACACAAGTGCTACACCTGCCATCGCTATGATTTTCTTCATATTTCCGATATTTCTTATTGTTATTCTCCTGTTGTGATCTTTAGATTATAAATCTCTTTCAGCATCTCAATCTCGTGGATGCATTGCTCCACCCGTGCCTTGTTCTCGCTGTTTATCTCTCTCACAAGGTCGTTCACATCAATTATCCCATGGGCAAGTTTAGATTCTGCCGCCTTGCGTATCGACGAGCGCAGGGAAATGATTTCCTCGTCGTCTATCATTAGCTGTCGATAGCGTGAGATGTTCTCGTTCTGCTGAATCTGTTCCATCTTGTTGTCGAGGAGGAAACGCTCACGATTCGCCTCGGCAGTCTCGCGTTCCGCTTGCAGTTTCGCCTTGTCGTTCTTGCGGGAGTAGAGAGCGCCGATGTTCCATGTCAGCCTTGCCCCGATTATCCCGTTCCACGAGAGTTTTCTACCCGTCATGTCCTCAAACATGTTATACCCTGGATAGCCATAATATCCTTGGGCGAAGACTCCAAGGCGTGGCATGAGTGTGGCATCGAGGGCTTTCTCCTTGGCGTCTGCCAGGCGTAGCTGAGCGTCAATCGTCTTTAATTCAGGGCGGAGGTTGACTGTGGAGCCTGTGTTTTCCGGAATTTCAGGCTTCACCAATCTATTCACCTCCATGGCGCAGAATGTTGAGAGCATACGTTTAAGAGCTGTGCGCTGCGACTTGAGGCCAGTCATCTGCTGCACCACATTCAGCCTTTCAGCCTTCACGTTCTGCCAGTCGCTCTCTGATGCCGTCCCGCCTTTGAGCATGGCAGCCAGTTTCTTCTCGTTGCCTTCCAGCACTGTCTGCAGGTCGGCATTCAGCTGTATCTGTTCGTTGATGAGCAATAATGAGAAATACATCTCGTTCACCCTCCTGCGCACATTGTACATCGTCACCTCATTCTGTCGCGATTGCAATTCGCCTTGTCGGCGGGCAATCTCCTTCTGGCTCTTGATGCTTCCGCCATCATATACAGTCTGCTGCACGTCAATGCCCACACGATACTGGTCTCTCTCCAGTCCCTCCATCGTGATGCCCATCTGCTGATACAACTTTTGGAATTCATCGGGGAAAGCCGGCACGTCGCTCTGTAGTGTGGCTTGTGCCGAGGCAGACACCTGCGGCAGCCATCCCTTTTGGATGTTTGCCACGTTGAGGTCGGTGGTTTTCTCAATCAGTCCATACTGTCTGATGAGCGGAAAATTCTGTTCTGCCGCTCGCTGACATTCTTCCAATGTCTGGCTCATGGCGAACGTCGGCAGCATCATAAGTGATAAAAATATTAATCCTTTATACATATTGTTTATTATTTCTGCTGCAAATATAGTTAATTTTTCTGATACAACCATCATCATAGTCAAAGGGATAATGTCCTTTTTTAGTACAATAATTCAATATTCCATCAATCTGTTTTCGTTGAATCTATTGTCTTTGGTTACTCATCCTAAGGTTTACCGGACAACAACCATGAACAAAAAATATTTCTGCACACCTATTTGAAAAATCATAATTCTTCTTTGTCATTCTCCAGAAAATGATTATCTTTGCATTTGTATCAGTTGTGTACAATTTTATTACTGATGTGGGGTAGGCGAATCCTTATCAGCCACACCCCGATATTATCCATCCTGACTAACCTTATGAGACATTTTTTCTTGTTTTTGGCATACATTGCCATCATGCTCTTGTCCCCAATCCCGAGCCATGCCCGTAGCCATGCCGCAGCCCCAATGCCGAGCCATGCGGTGGGGCGTGTCGTGTGTAGCTTTGTGACCCCCAATATTGTCCGTGTACAATGGTCGGCCGACGGCACATTACGTGGCAACGATACTGGTGTCTGCATCTGCCATCCCCAGACGGTCAGCATCACATCGTCAGTCCGCGGTCATGAGCGTGTCGTCATGTCATCAGCCTTGTGTGTCAGCATAGACACTTTGACTGAGGCTGTCACATTCGCTGACCGTGCCACAGGCCGCATCCTTCTCACAGAGACATCACGGGAGAGCGAGCCTGTTGTGCGCGAGCGTATTGTCTACGACGAGGGCAGCGCCCGCATCGAGGAGACGGCCAATGGCAAGGTGACAGTGAAGGATATAGTGCGCCGCGACACTGTTGGCGTCACCACACGCTATATCTCCCATTTTGACTGTACCGGCACGAAGGCCCTATACGGGCTCGGCTCACACATGGAAGACTATATGAACCTTCTCGGCAAGACACTCTATCTCACCCAGCACAACCTCAAGGCCACCATCCCTGTCCTCCTCTCGCCTCAGGGCTACGGCCTGCTCTTTGATGTTGGCTGTGCCATGAGGTATTCATCTGACGGTAAGGGCTTTACTATGCAGATGGAGGCAGCACAGCAGTCTGACTACTACTTCATCCATGGTGGCAGCATGGAAGACATTGTCCAGGGCTACCGCTATCTGACGGGGCGTGTGCAGCTGTTGCCCCTCTATGCTTTCGGCTATATACAGTCGAAGGAACGTTATGTCTCGTCGGCCGACCTCATAGGCACTTTGCGTGAGTACCGCCGTCGCCATGTGCCTGTGGATATGATTGTGCAGGACTGGAACTACTGGCCGGAGGGGTGGGGGTATATGAGGATGAACCGCCAGCACTATCCCGACCCGAAGGCACTTGCCGACTCCATACACTCCATGAACGCCAAGCTCATGGTGAGCATCTGGCCTAACCCCCAGTACTGTCCCGAGGAGCGGGATTTCCGCAAACGTGGCTTCATGCTCGAACATTCAGTCTATGACGCCTTCAATGCCGATGCCCGCCGCCACTACTGGATGTATGCCAACGACGAGTTCTTCGCAAATGGTTTCGACGCATGGTGGTGTGACAGCAGCGAGCCGCTCGACGGCGACTGGAACCAGCTGCCTGAGCCTGTTGGCGGCAAGCCCTACGGATGGGACGACCATGAGCGCCGATGGCTGTTGAACAAGGACGTGCTCAGCGACGCCCTCGGCCCAGAGCGCAGCAGCCTCTACTCTCTCTACCACTCTATGGGACTATACGAGAACCAGCGCCTTACATCCTCCAGCAAACGTGTGCTCAACCTCACCCGCAGCAGCTATGCCGGACAGCAGCGCTACGCCACCGTGGTGTGGAATGGCGATACACATGCCTCATGGGAGTCGTTCCGCCAGCAGATACCTTCCGGACTGAACTATATGTCCACGGGCAATCCCTATTGGACGGTTGATGTGGGCTCGTTCTTCGTCAAGAACGACGGCCGCCGTTGGTTCTATACCGGAGAGTTCCAGAAGGGTGTGGAGGACAAGGCATACCGTGAGTACTATACCCGCATGTTCCAGTGGGCGACATTCCTGCCCATGCTCCGCAGCCATGGCAGCGACACTCCACGCGAGATATGGCGGTTCGGTGAGGCGGGCACTCCTTACTACGACGCTATCCTGAGGATGATAAACCTGCGCTACACGCTCCTGCCTTATATATATAGCATGGCGGCGTCACAGTATTTCTCTGGCTACACCATGGCGCGCCCCCTGGCATTCGACTATCCTGACGACGAGGAGGTCTATGACCTCAAGGATGAGTATCTCTTCGGCAATATCCTTGTATGCCCTGTCACCCGTCCTATGTCCGAGGCCGCATCGCGCAAGGTCTATCTGCCATGTGGCGCACGCTGGATAGACTATTGGACGAATGAGGCTTACGACGGCGGCCAATGGATTGATGTCTCGGTGAGCATCGACCGTCTACCCCTCTACGTCAGGGCAGGCAGCATCATCCTCACGTCAGACGTGGTGGAATACTCTGCCGCCCAATCCGACAAGCCAATCACCGTGAATGTCTATCCTGGAGCCGACACCACGTTCTCTCTCTACCAGGACTCTGGCGACGGCTATGCCTTCGAGCGAGGCGACTGCTCCATCACCAAGTTAGAGTGGGACGACAGCGGGCAGCGGCTTAAGATAATAAGGGACAAGATGTCAGGCGAATATCACCGGAAGATTATTGTCAATATCCACAAGCCCCAGAATATCAAACATTAACAGAACTGAATAATAAGAGAAAATCATGAGAAAACTAACCTTAACCTTCATGCTGTTTGTGGCTATAGCCGCAATAGGCCAGGACAGGCAGCGGTTCAATCTTCCTGTCATCCAAACAAAATACACAGCCGACCCCGCACCCTATGTACATGGCGACACAGTCTATCTATACACGACTCATGACGAGGACGACGCCGAGGGCTTCAAGATGAAGGACTGGCTTCTGTATACATCCACAGACATGGTCAACTGGCAGGACCATGGAGCCGTGGCCTCGTTGAGAGATTTCCCCTGGTATAAGGGCAATAACGGCGCATGGGCAGAATGTGTCGTTGAGCGCGACGGGAAATGGTATATGTACTGTCCCATTCACGGTAATGGTATCGGTGTGCTTGTCGCCGATTCCCCATACGGTCCTTTCAAGGATGTGCTGGGTAAACCTCTTGTCTGGAGACAGGAGCACTGGTATGACATTGACCCGTCGGTGTGGGTTGATGACGATGGCCGGGCGTATATGTATTGGGGCAATCCGCATACCTACTGCGTTGAGCTCAATGAGGATATGATATCATTGAAGGGGGATATCATGACGATGGCACCAATAGCCGACTACCAGGAGGGACCTTGGTTATGGAAACGTGGCGGCTGGTACTATCTTGCCTTCGCTTCGACATGTTGCCCTGAGGGGATAGGCTACGCCATGAGCAAGTCGCCGACAGGCCCTTGGGAGCATAAGGGACACATTATGGATCACACGCCGAGGACAAGAGGCAATCACCCCGGCATAATAGAGTTCAAGGGCAAGTGGTATTGCTTTGGCCTTAACTATGACATCTTCCGGCTTGAGACATCGCGCCATGCCGAGCGCCGCTCGGTGTCGGCTGCCGAGATGACCTACAATGCTGATGGCACCATACAGGAGCTGCCCTATTTCCTCGATTGCAAGCTGGAGCAGGTTGGCACGTTCAACCCCTACCGTCGTGTGGAGGCAGAGACAATGGCATGGGGATATGGATTGAAGACGACACGCGAGAATCCATCCGGCCCATGGAATGAGACCCTCTTCGTGACAGATATCGACGATGGTGAGTATATCCTTGTGAAGGGTGTCGATTTCGGCAGCGGAGCGTCCTCTATCGACGCCAGCTGCTCGTCCCTGCTCTTTGGAGGCAGGATAGAAATCCGCCTTGACACTCCTGACGGATGGAAGGCAGGAGAAATCGATGTGCCAAACACAAAATTCAAGTATGAGACCCTCACCACGGCATTGACACGCTGCAATGGAGTGCATGATGTCTATTTCGTGTTCAGGAGCACTTCCATGCAGAAGAGAAACCTCTTCAATTTCGATTGGTGGGAGGCAAAGAAATCATCCGTTGGAAACAAATAGACCCTATGCTGATTACTGACAACCATGAAGTATATAGCAACAATACTGGCGATGGGGTGGGCACTCATTGCCCCGGCACAAGTCTTCTCGCCCAACGGCAAGGTTGAATGGAGGGAAAAGGCCGACGGGTATGCTGTCGTATATCATGACGGAAACAGCGAGTCTGAGGTGCTGGATATAACAGATGTCGGTATGCTCATGAAGGACGGAGGCGGCAAAGATCTGAAGCTCAAGACCAAGATGCCAGTGAAGACGGTAAAGGACTCATACACGATGATTGGAGGAAAGCGCCGCGAATGCTCAAACGAGGCCAACGAGATAACTTATCTCTATATCGACAACATCGGACGACAGCAATCTTTGACCGTCAGGGCTTATAACGACGGAGTGGCCTTCCATTACACGCTTGACGGACTCCAGCACACTCGTCCTACAGAGGAGCTGACCACATATCGCATCCCAGAAGGCACAAAGCGTTGGATGCAGAAATGGACAGAGCCATACGAGGAGTTCTTCCCTCTTGCCACAACGGGCGAGAAAGAGAACAGGCGCTGGGGCTATCCCGCTCTTATCCAACCGTCAGACAATGTCTTTGCCCTTATCTCAGAGGCTGGCATAGAGAGATGGAACAGCGCGTCATCGCTCTATAACGACCGCAACAAGGAACTGTACCGGGTAGTGATGGACGAGAACGTCCAGAACGCCACAGGCCGATGGACATCGCCATGGAGAGTTATTATCGTCGGCAATCTGAAGGATGTGGTGGCCTCTACCCTCGTCACAGATGTCAGTGAGCCTTGTCGCATCGGGGACACGTCGTGGATAAAGCCTGGCTCTGTGTCATGGATATACTGGGCATACAATCATGGCTCGAACGATTATCAGATAATAAGGCAATACGTCGACATGGCGGTGGATATGCACTGGCCATACGTGCTGATAGATGCCGAATGGGACGAGATGAAGAACGGCGGTAGCATCGAGGATGCCATACGCTATGCCCACGACAGAGGCATCAAGCCATTACTGTGGTACAACTCGTCAACGGCATGGCTGAAGGCTTGGGGCGCGCCAGGACCTCACGAGCGGCTGAATGCTCCCGAGCTTCGCGAGCGTGAGTTTGCGTGGCTCGAGAAGATGGGTGTTGCAGGAGTGAAGATAGACTTCTTCGCAGGCGACAAGCAGGAGACGATGGAGTATTGCATCGACCTGCTCGAGTGTGCTGCCCGCCATCATCTGTTGGTCAATTTCCATGGTGCGACAATACCAAGAGGTTGGCAAAGGACATATCCCAACCTCATGAGCGTAGAGGCAGTCTATGGAGCGGAATGGTATAACAACAACGCCACGCTCACTCCAAAGGCCGCCGCACACAACGCCACATTGCCATTCACACGCAATGTGATAGGCTCCATGGACTATACTCCCTGCACCTTCTCTGACTCTCAGCATCCCCACATCACAACCCATGCCCACGAGCTTGCACTGTCAGTGCTCTTTGAGTCGCCCCTGCTCCATTGGGCTGACAAGCCGGAAAGCTACCTTGTGCAGCCAAGGGATGTGAGGGACTTTATGTCCGCCCTGCCCACCACATGGGACGAGACCCGACTGCTCGGGGGGTATCCCGGCGAATGGGTAGTGATGGCACGCAGAAGCGGCAGTACGTGGTATGTCACTGGCATCAATGGCAAGGATACCGCGCAGACCCTCTCGTTCGACACATCCATCCTCCCCAAAGGCAGATACACCCTTTTCACTGACAAACCAGGCTACAAGGGCGAATTGCCAGCCTACAATCCTGAGCCATGGAGCATAAAGAAGGGGAAAGGGAAAGCCCCCTCGAGGGTGACTTGCCAGCCAAGAGGTGGGTTCGTTTATGTCGTGAATTAATATATAAAGAGAAAACCGCTATAGTATGATATGAAGATACTGTTTTTTACATTATTGTCGCTGACGGTCACCATGTTGTCTGGCGCGCAAACCATCAAGCCTGTAATGCCTGTCCCGACAGCAGACCAGCACAAATGGCAGCAGATGGAGATGTATGCATTCATACATTACTCTCTGAACACTTACACAGATGAGGAATGGGGTTACGGAAACGAGGACCCTCAACTGTTCAATCCGTCGAGTCTTGACTGCAGGCAGTGGGCGAGGGTTTGCAAACAGGCAGGAATGAAGGGCATTATCTTCACCGCCAAGCACCATTGCGGTTTCTGCATGTGGCCATCGGCCTATACAGAGTATTCGGTGAAGAACTCGCCTTGGAAGAACGGTAAGGGCGATGTGGTGAAGGAACTGGCCGAGGCTTGCCGCGAGGAAGGACTGAAGTTTGCAGTCTATCTCTCTCCCTGGGACCGCAACCATCCTGCGTATGCCCGACCGGCATATGTGGAATATTTCCGCAACCAACTCCGTGAGCTTCTCACCAACTATGGCGAGATATTCGAGGTATGGTTCGATGGTGCCAATGGCGGTGATGGCTGGTATGGTGGAGCCAATGAGACGAGGAAGATTGACGTGAAGAAATACTACAACTGGCCAGAGACATACAAGATGATTCGGCAGTTGCAGCCGCATTGCCTGATATGGAATGATGGTAGCGACAGGGGAGACCTCCGATGGGTGGGCACAGAGGCAGGAAATGTTGGCACCACCAACTGGAGCCTGCTCAACAAGGAAGGCGACGTGACGTGGAATATGCTTCACTATGGTCTTGAGGATGGCGACTCATGGGTGCCTGGAGAGACGAATACAAGCATCCGGCCGGGATGGTTCTATCATGATGCCGAGAATGAGCATGTGAAGAGTCTGTCAAAACTGATGGACACGTATTACAAGTCGGTGGGGCGCAACTCCACCCTTCTGCTCAATTTCCCCATAGCCCCCAACGGACGCATACATCCCAATGACAGTCTGCGTGGCATCGCCTTCAAGAAGATGATCGACGAGGTGTTCAAGACCGACCTCGCACTCAAGGCTACCCGAAAGACCACCGCCAGTGCAGATGGCAAGACAACCACCATCGTCGATTTCAAGAAGCCTGTCACCTTCA
>SAMEA3663208__coassemble_99_pt1 | contig 51884 bp, 26 predicted proteins | sample SAMEA3663208__metabat2_high_PE_004 | metagenome-assembled genome bin SAMEA3663208 (sample SAMEA3663208) | pig gut metagenome | biome: pig gut; feature: pig-associated habitat; material: faeces | place: China | collected 2013
ACACTAAAGACAGTAGATTAGTTTCCAATACATAGTTAATATAAGACAAAAACATGTTCAAAAGCTTGAAAATGTGCTACATTTGAAAGATTATGAAGAGAAAAATTTGCTTATGATGGAAAAAAGATTTAACTTTGCACGGTGATTTATGGCATATACAGAGATGCCATCACAAGGTTAAAAGATATAAGGATTAAACTTAAAAGAAGAAAAATGAAAAGAATCTTTACGCTTATAGCAGCTGTCATGACTGCCCTCGCAAGCATGGCAACAGACTACACAGACAAGCTCCAGGTGCTCGTGAACGGTAAATGGGCGACACAGGAGGCGACAATAAACCTCATAGAAGAGGAAGACGGCACAACAACCCTGATGCTCAACAACTTCTGTTTTGACGACGGCACTGGCCCGAAGCCTATCGGCAATATCGTACTGAAGAATGTTGCTGACGCTATCGCACCGACAGCAGGCGAGAAGGCCTATGCATTCAACGGCAAGATAAACATAGAGCCAGGAACTATGGAGGATGTGGACACATGGGTAGGCCCATTGCTCGGTGAGGTTCTAGTAGAGTTGCGCGCAAGCCTGAAGGGCAGCAATCTCTACGCTGTGATAGACATCAATACACTCGGCCAGACACTCAATGTTGTTTTCGGCAGCCGTAACTACCAGATACCTAACTCAGGATTCGAGGATTTCCACACAGCAGGCAAAGCCGACGAGCCAAACCACTGGCACTCATTCCAGTCAGCTACGGGTAGCCTCGCCAGCATGGTTACAGGCAATATACACCTGACAAAGAGCACAGATGTGCGCCCTGGAACAAGCGGAGAGACAAGCGTGAAGCTCGTGCCAGTAAGTGTTGTCGTCGCTATGGCTAACGGCACAATGACCACAGGCAGAATGGTAGCTGGGTCAATATCAGCAAAGGACACTGAGAACCATGCTGAGACAGACATATCAAACACAGACAAGGACGCCAATGGCGACCCATTCTACACTCTCATGGATGGCCGTCCGGACGCTGTGAAGGTATGGGCAAAGACAAAGGTGAAATCAGGCGACGCGACCATCAGCGCTGTCATAACCGACGGTACATACTATCAGGACCCGGAGGACAAGACATATAATAATGTCTTCAGCAAGGCACAATCAGCTATCAACACCAGCGAACAGTGGCAGGAGATTGTTGTCCCATTCAAGGAGCAGGGCAACAATGTGGAGCCAAAGGCTATCCTCGTGACTATATCAACGAACGGCACACCGGGTAAGGGAGACAAAAAAGACTATATCATTGTCGACGACCTGTCACTCGTGTACAACCCTGAGGCACAGTCGATAAAGTTCAACGGCAAGAAGATAGATGGTTTCTCGCCAACGACATACGATTACACCATAGACGACACAGCTGACCCATCGAAGATAAGCGTGGAGGCAAAGGGTGTGGCAAGCGTCACTCTCGGCGATGACAACAAGACTGTCACCGTCATCACATCGGGCGAGGACCTCAGCTCAACAGCGACATACACCATCCATTTCACCAAGTCGGCAACAACTCTGATAGAGAACATAGACAAGGGCGTGGCAGAGAAGAAGGTGACAGGACGCTATAATGCAGCAGGCCAGACAGTTGGCTCAAAGCAGAGGGGCATCATCATCACACGCTACTCTGACGGAAGCGTAGTAAAGTCGGTAAAGTAAACATAACAATATCGCTATAATCGTGAGGGGACTGCATCCTGAGAATATCAGGCTGTGGTTCCCCTTTTCTTTATTACTGTTGATGTGGTACGATGGTTTGCAGGCAGCTAATGTTGCATCAGAAAGTTCTGCAGAAGTAGGAAGGCTGTACAGAGAACTGCAGTAGCCAGGAAGGCAGGTCAATACCAATCATCCCACCTGCATAATAAATAAAGCTGATATACTATGTTAGCATATTAATGAAAAGGCTGAGTTGTTACAGGAAAAGAATTAAGTATAAAATTTTCCTAAATCGTATAGGTATATATAAGAAAGAAAAGAAAAAATTATTATCTTTGCATAAGTTAGGCTGCGTCTCGGCAATATTGAGCAAGCTCTATTGCGCTCAACTTGCACTAACCTTGCATAAGTTAGGCCGCGTCTCGGCAATATTGAGCAAGCTCTATTGCGCTCAACTTGCACTAACTTTGCATAAATGAGGCGGCGGTGCAGCATCTTATATATGAGGACATATCACGAACTTTATAACTTTTAAATCAAAAACACTATGGCAAATCCATTCTCTCTTGAAGGCAAGAATGCCTGGATTACTGGTGCATCATACGGCATCGGTTTCAATATCGCCAAGGCTTTTGTAGAAGCCGGCATTAAGACCATTATCTTCAACGACATCAACGAGGCAGCTCTGCAGCGCGGTCTTGACAACTACAAGGCAGCTGGAATAGAGAATGTCAAGGGCTATGTATGCGACGTGACAGACGAGGTGGCTATCAAGGCTCTCGTAGAGAAGATACACGAGGAAGTAGGACAGATAGACATCCTCGTCAACAACGCTGGTATAATCAAGCGCATCCCTATGCACGAGATGAAGCGTCAGGAGTTCCAGCAGGTTATAGACATCGACCTTGTTGCTCCATTTATCTGCGCGAGCGCTGTTCTTCCTGAGATGATGGAGCGCCGCGAGGGTAAGATTATCAATATCTGCTCTATGATGTCAGAGCTTGGCCGTGAGACCGTCAGCGCCTATGCAGCAGCAAAGGGCGGCCTGAAGATGCTCACACGTAATATCTGCTCTGAGTACGGCGAGTACAACATACAGTGTAACGGCATTGGCCCAGGCTACATCGCAACACCACAGACAGCACCTCTTCGTGAGCGTCAGCCAGATGGCAGCCGTCACCCATTTGACTCATTCATCTGCGCAAAGACTCCAGCAGGACGCTGGCTCGACCCATCAGAGCTTGGCGGCCCAGCAGTGTTCCTCGCATCAAAGGCATCAGACGCTGTCAACGGACATGTGCTCTATGTTGACGGTGGTATCCTCGCTTACATCGGCAAGCAGCCATAATAACATCACCCTGGCAGCATAAAAACGTCAGGATGATGGCATAATAAAATCGAGGCTACAAGCGGTATCAAGCTGCTTGTAGCCTCGATTGCGTTATGGGAGGGAGTCACATCACCTCACGACAATGTTAAGTCTCAGCGTGTGAGTCTTAGACTTGTCTATGCTGTGGCGCTTCAAGACACCTGGTCCACAGCTGCTGTTGCCTATGCCAAGGACGGCGGTATCGATACAGAGGACTGTATGGCCGGACTGTGGAAGATCATGGTCATGGCGCACAGAAGATATCTCCTGAGCCGTGAAAGGGAGAGCGGAGAAGGAGAAAGGCTCGCCAGAGGCTGTCACAGTGATGGTTTCTCCTTTAGCAGAAGAGAGTGTCAGGGCCGATGTCTCACGATGGTTGCCACAATCCTGCGGCACAGGATAATGCGCATACTCATCCGTGACGGACGATTTCCACCACCCTACCCTTGTCGAACGCCAACGGTCAGGAAATGTGTCCCATGGCCCGCGGCCGTAGTATTCAAGCTTTGAGAAATCACGTGGGAGGATAATCTGCATGCCCATGCGTGGCAATTCAGGGAGCACACCATGACATACATACTGCTGCTCAACGTCATAGGAGCCGTCGGTAAGAGGTTTCACTGTCGTTGTGACAATGATATGGCCCTCCTTGAAGCTGTACTTCTCTTCCCTGACAGTCATCGGGCGGTCAGGGCAAGAGGGATTCTCAGCTGTCATCTCTTTCAGGACAGATATCTCGGGCGATGCGATATTGTTACGTGTCCAGTCTTTCGCGAGCCAGTTGCCGAACGACTTGTCGTTGTCGGTAGGAGCGCGGAAGAATGTCGCCCTTATCTCAGGCAGTGCCATACGGCCAGGCTTCAAGCCACGTACGGCCCTCTTCCGCACATCAGCAATTATCCGCTTTGTGTCCGCCTTGAGTGTTATCTGCTCACAAATGACTGTTGTCTGCTGACGTCGCCTCACTACAGAGATATCGAGGCGCACATCGCTGCCGCTGCCAGCCATCTCCCTTACCCTCGCTGTCAAGTCTCCCAGCTCAGTGCTGTCGCCTGGTGAGACATCGGGGAAAGAGACGGTGAAGGGTTTCTGCGGCTTGCCGTCGACGATAAAGCGTGCGGAGGCAACGAAAGCCTCCAGCCCGATATGGTGGTTACGGTTTATGACGAAGAGCGCGCCATCGTCATGCATAGAGAACTGAACAGGAGAATAGACATGACGTACCTCATGGTACTTGGCTGTCAGGGAGCGGTCACAGCGTACGACACCGTTAAGGCAGAAGGCCTTCAGGTTAGGCTTGTCGTTGAAGTCGCCTCCATAAAGCACCTTGCCATCGCGTATGATACCCTGGTCGACCCAGTCCCAGATGAATCCTCCGAGCATACGGGGATTGGAGTAAATCTCATCCCAGTACTCCTTGAAATTCCCCAAGGCGTTGCCCATGCAGTGGGCGTATTCAGAGGTGAGGACAGGGCGTGTGTCTGTCACACCGTTGAGATATCCGCGCGAGAATTTCCACACTCTCTGGGCTATTGCAAGCAGATGCTCCCATCGTGCATTCTCGGCGCGTTCCTTGTCAGAGCCCTCCGGAATGCCGGGGTTAAGATACTCGTCCATGACACGTGGGTAGAAGCGTGATATGACGTCAACACAAGGAGGGTCGGGGATGAATCCCTCACGCCATGTGGCAATGCTCCTGGAGTCAGCGGCGAGTCCGTCGGCCTTCAGCATAGCCTCCGCCTCGCCCTCTGTAGTGCCCTGTGCGCCCTCATAATGTACGAAGCGTGTTGGGTCGAACTCATGCAGCCAGCCAGCCATTGCGCTATGGTTAGCCCCGAAGCCGCTCTCATTGCCGAGACTCCAGAAGACCACCGAGGGATGGTTCTTGTCACGCTCAGCGAGACGTATGACACGGTCCATCATAGCCGTGTTCCACGACGGGGTTGATGTCAGTTTGCCGCGCACGCCGTGATTCTCACAGTCAGCCTCGTCGAGGACATACATCCCGAGAGAGTCACAGAGGTCATAGAAGCGCGGATGGCTTGGATAATGAGCCGTGCGGACGGCATTGATATTGGCCTCTTTCATGAGGATAATGTCCTGAAGCATACGCTCGTATGATATCGCGTGGGCGGTATGGGGGTCGTGCTCGACACGGTTCACGCCACGGAAGCGCACCTGCTTCCCATTGACGAGGAACCGTCCGTCCTTTATCTCTAACTGTCTCATGCCCACACGCTGTGACGCTTGCTGCACGATGTGCCCAGAAGCATCGAGGAGAATGATGCGGAGCGAATAGAGATAAGGTGTCTCGGCTGTCCACTGGCGTGCATGCATGACGGGGATGGAGATGCGTCCGAACTTCATCCTTCCACGCTGTGGGAACCACTCGTTCATCACGGCAGCCTTGTTGTCAGCGTCAATTATCGGTGTGGCGGGGAGAGTGTCAGAGGTGGCGACATGGTTTCCCTCAGTGTCATAGAGTGTTGCAAAGACAGAGAATCCGTCGCCCTTGCCACCGCCGAGGCTCTCCAACTGCGGGTTTATCTGCAACAGGAAATCGCGGTATGTATCGTCAGTGGCTATCGTGCGCACAGTGAAATCGCGTATATGGAGCTGTGGCGTATGGAACAGGGTGACATCACGGTGTATGCCGCCAAAGCGCCATCCGTCCTGGTCCTCAAGGTACGAGCCGTCACTATACTTGTAGACTGTCAGGGTTATGGTGTTCTCCCCCTCTGTCAGGAAAGGGGTTATATCGAACTCTGAGGGTGAGTTGCTGCCCTGCGAGTAGCCTACGCGGCGGCCGTTGATATCGACATAGAAGGCCGACATAACACCATCAAAGCGTATGAAGGTGTGCCCGCCGTCGCGCCATGAGTCAGGAATGGTGAATGTCCGGCGGTACTCTCCTGTAGGGTTACGCTCAACGACTGTGGTATAACCCTCCTTCGGCTCTCCCATGACATAGGGCGGACAGACCTTGAAGGCATAGCCTGCCGAGGAGTAAATCGGTGTGCCAAAGCCGTTCACCTCCCAGTTTGCAGGGACATTGATAGTGGTCCATGATGCCGAGGAGATGGCCTCGGGGCGTGGTGCCCAGCGGAAACTCCATGTTCCATTGAGCGACAGATGGCTGTCGCCTGGCTGTGAGACGTAAGGCATGAACCAGCTGCGTGCCGGCCTTCGGTTTATCTGCACGACATGCTCATTCTCCCAGTCGTGGGCCAGCTGGGCGGACGAGAGCGTCGTAACGAATGAGAATAATATGACTAAAGCGTTCCTCATAATGCTAAGAAAACTGATTATATCCCGCATCCCTGAATCCTCATAACGGTCTCTGGCAGGATGATGGGACTGGAAGATGGTTGATGGAAAGAACTCACTGCACCTCAAGATACTCAAACTCTACGCCCTTCAGCGACTTCGTTGTCCCGGGCTGGAGGAGCTGGAGATGATAGTTGCCGGCGTTGATTTGAGTCCCCGTTGTGGTGCTGACGAGCTTGAACTTCTTTGGTGTCGTAGGGAAGAGGATGTCACGGTCGACAAGGATGCTGCCTTTCTCGTCAATGATTCTCATGCGTGCCGTCCTCGCCTCGCCGACATTCTTGTATCTGAACCGCAGCGCATACTCACGCGCTACGCCCGGCGTTATGCGGAACATTGTCTCCGCCTTGTCGTTTGTCCTCAGTCCAGTGACAGGAGTGTAGCGTGTCGCAGGGAATGCCTCGTCGTCAGCGGGAAGGAGATTCTTTGGGAGACGCTCCACCTTATCAGCGTTTATGGCGTCCCAGAAATTATCACACTTAGCCCTCAACGGAGCGACCGCTGCTGCCTGTGATGTTCCCTCGGGCAGTATCTGCCGCACAGCGATGGCAGATATGACAGCCTGACCAGCCTTTGTCTCTGGGAAAGAGATGCGCAGATGGCCATCCTTGGCCTCGGCGATGACAGTCTTCTTCAGTGCTCCGGCATATCCAGCCTCAGCCCATATATCAAGGTCGGCAATGCGCACCGTACCATTTATTGCGACAGAGAAGAGACGCTGTCCCTCACAGTCAGTCTTCACGCCTCCACCTATACCGAGCCATGGCTCAGCGAAATACATCTCAACGGCATACTCTCCGTCAGGCAGAGGAAAATCGAACGACAGCCTATGGCGGCCATATCGGAAGGTCTGGAAGAGCTGCCAGTCACGTGTGCCGTGGACAGGGACGGCGACTGACGACTGTGACGCCCTGACGAGCTGTGGGACATCGTCACGGCTTGAGGCGAAAGTCTCTCCCCAAGAATGTGAGAACGATGTGTCGTCGGCCTCCCAACGGTTGCCGTAAGAGTCGGTATAGGCGTTGCCACCACAGTTGAGGCGGACACAGTAAGCCCCCGTCTCTGGCTTCAGGATGTCGCGGTTGTTATCGGCAGCCTGCGGCACGACAGCCGATGGCCCATACAGGGAGTCAAATCCTGGAGCCTCAGCGAGGCCCTCAAGGAGGATGATATCCTCAGCGACAGGTTTCCCATGTCGGTAGCCGACAGCACGCAGGACATTATACTCCACCTTGCGATGCTCCCAGAGCATGTGTGTTCCCGGCTTCCGTGCGTTACGTTTCCGTCCGAGGAAGACAGAGTTGTCGGCACTGTTATATAGCATCACGCTGTCACAGTTGCTGTATACGGCAATGTCTGTGCGCCGTGGTCCGGATGTCTTGAAGCGGTCAGCCCATGTGTGGGAGGCAATGTAGACCATAGGGTCTGTGTCTGGCGAGACATAGTTGGAGCGGTACATGAAGAAGGCGTCCGTCGGCTGTTCCCATACCGTTGTCAGTCCCTTGAAGTTTACCGGGCCAATCTTGTCAGCCATGCGCAGTGCTCCGTCGGGCTGCACACGTCCTGGATTATCGTGTGTGGCGAATATCCACTGGAAGTGTCCGCATACGCTGTCAGCCGCCTCTTCTGCCAGCCTCACCTTTGTCTCGAGGAGGTCTGTCGCCCTTTCCTCGGTGTATGACTTGGAGACACGTATCGAGTCTAATGGTGCCTCAGTATGCAAGCCGAGTGTGCGCCATGCCCCATACTCGCCGTTGAGGAGCTGTGACGGCTGTTTCAGTTCCTTGTCATAGTTGAGGGCTGTGCCGCCATATGTCCCGCTCCAGTTCTGTATGACATTCCAGTCAGAGCCCTCTCCTCCGTTACATGTTGTGACGAGGCGTCCGGCGAGTCCTGGTTGTGATGCGCATGTAGGGTCCATCTCGCGTATTATCGCTGTGCATTCCTCAGCGAAATCGCGTGGCAGGGTCGACTCGTTCTGCAATCCCCATAGTATGATGCTCGGCGAGTTGCGGCGTTCTTTTATCCACTGGCGCATGAGCATCTTGAAATTCTCGCGGAACTGTGGTGTGTCATACCATATATGGGCTGAGAACTGGCTCCAGAAGAGCATACCCTCCCTGTCGAGAAGGCTTTGGTATAGGAGGTTGTGTGGCTGGTGGGCCTCACGGTAGGCGTTGAAGCCTGCCTGCCGTATGAGTCTCACGCGCGCCTTGATTTGCTCAGGCGAGAAGGCGTGTCCGCCTCCGAGGAGATGCTCATACTCACATGTTCCGTTGATGAAGAGGCGCTGTCCGTTGATGAAGAATCCCGGCGCAGCCCCCTCACGCACCCATTTTATATCGCGTATGCCGTAAGGCGTCGACAGCTGGTCGGTGGTTTTCCCAGAGCGTTTCACCATCGACACGAGGTTGTAGAGATAGGGGTCGGAAGGGCTCCAGCGTGTCACATTGGCTATGGGTGAGGATTGGCGGATGACACGTGTCTCCCCTGGCGACAGCGTTATCGTATCATTGAGGCGGAATGCCTTCTTCCCTGAGGCGAGATTGAAGCTGTTAACTATCTCAGCCGAGACAGTCTCAGCGCTGTGGTTCCTCACCTCTGTCTCTATGAAGACGCTGTCACACGCGGCGTTGTTCCACACATGGACACCGAAAGGCTCTATGCGCACATTGTCAGTCACGACGAGTGATACGGGCCTGAACAATCCGAGCGGCTGGCTTCCCTCAGAGAATCCCCACTCAGAAGAGCATCCGCCGCATACCCATGGCATGTCTGTGATTAGCTCAGGGTGGTCACAGCGCACCTCGATGTTGTTCTCCCCGCCTCTCAGGGCGTCGGTTATGTCGAGCGTAAGGGTAGTGCGTCCCACGGGGCGGCGGTCAAACTGCTTTCCGTTGACAGTCACCGTGGCATACGAGCCGGCCCCCTCAAGCTGCAGGAAATATCGTTTCTCTGTCTGCTTGTCAATATTTACAGTGCGGCAGTATGTCGCTGTTCCGTGGAGATTGCCGTGCTTCAGCTGGCGGTAACCGTAATAGTCGTCCCAGTTATGTGGCACGTTGACGGTCTTTGTCTCTACAGCCTTTCCGTTGTCATAGAGTGTTGTCTTCCATCCGTCATTGAGGCTTATGATGTCACGTTTCCCTTTCTTGTCAGGAGCGACGAATGTTACTGGCGATTTCCCCATGGGCTTTGATGTGGCCAGCGCTATGCCTCTCTGCTCGGCAGTGTTGACAGCACAGTAGAAGTGGTATACGACACCGTTGTGCTTGACGACACAGCTCTTGTGCGCGAAGAGGTTCTCATAGTCTTTTGTAGGATAGACGAGGTCGGCTCCCTCCCACTCTTTCCAGTTGACGAGGTCTCTCGACACGGCGAAGGTGTTATACGCGCTGTATTTCCGCTTTGGGTTGAAAGCGGAGAAATAGAACATGACATAGAGAGGTTCCTCTGACACTCCCTGCACTGCATTGCAGCGTGTGAAATCGACTATCTGTGCGTCTCCAGTGATTATTCCCGGCACCTCGTGTGCGAAGACGGGGTTCCCTGCATACCGGCGCCATTTCCTCATATTGTCAGATAGTGCTATGCCGATGCGCTCAGCCTTGTGGTTGTTGTCGGGGTTTATGCCTCCGGCGTTGTAGAACATCACGAACCGCGCCCCTAACGTGCGGCGCTTGTCCTCGTATATTGTGCTCTTGTACTGTATCAACTTCTCCCACCACTGTGCGTCCTTGTCGTCGACATGCATGAGAGGCTTGTCTCCTGATTCCCACTCGTGGGCTGTTGTCAAGGCTCCGTTCCCTGCCTTTGTCCATGCCTGTCCTATGTAGAGTGGCGCGCGGACTCCCTCATAACCTGTTCCCTCGCCGCCGATGTATGTCATCCAGTGGCGTCCCTTGTAGGCTGACATGCGGTAGTCTCCTCCCCACTCCCAGTTTATCAGTGAGGGGAACCCTCCTCTCTGGTTCATGTCCCATCCGCTGTCCTTATAGTCGAGTATGCATCCGAGCTGTCTCCAGTGCAGGAGGTCATCGCTCTCTGAGAGCCATGTTGTGTAGCCACGTCCGTCGAGTCCGCCGCTGCCGTTGTATATGACGTATGTCATGTACCATTTCCCGCCCTCGCGGTATACGGTGGGGCAGTCAATCTTATGTCCGTTGTCGGGTGGCGCGATGACCATTCCGTACTTGTATGGTGATTTCACCTCGTCGTATATGCGCTGCATGACATCGTCCGTGACGGTCTGTGCGAGCGTTGTGAGGGATATCATCAAGAGTGATAGAAGCAGTGTATTTTTCATAATATATGCATGTATAATAGGATTTGTCAGCAGGGATGATTGTCTCATTTGCGTTTGATGAGTGTTTAATGACATGGTTGCCGCCACGCCCTGCGGCATGGCAGCAACCATTTTCTTTATGTCTGTTGTCAATAGAAGAGCCAGTCGATAGAGCTGTCTCCACCGGCGAGAGCGGCGTCGCGCGGTGTTATCTTGTCGGCAGTGATGCCCAGGACGGCCAGGAATCCCTTAGGCAGACGCAGTGTTGTCTGTCCTGGCTTGAGGTTGTAAGGATGGACATTGAGCTGTGGCATGCCCTTTATACGCAGGGCCGAGGTGTAGCAGGGGTCCTGCTGTCCGTACTCGCTCGCTGTGGCGTCAATCTCGAGTTTCGGTGCCTGTGCATACTTGCGCTGGTCATCACGGAAATATCCTATGAGAACAGTCACTGGCTTCTGTGCCGACAGTGTTATTGTAGTGCCTTCGCTGCGCTGTGCCTTTGATTCCATGACGTATGCCGTCATGCCCTTCAGCTCTGTGGCATAGTCTGTCACGAGCGAGTCGAGGTCGGAGAAGAGCTTGGCGCCTTCGGTGAGTGTCACGCCGACAGGTGCCACGCCGTTGATGGTCAGATTGTCAACCTTGGCGTTGCCCAACGGCTTTACCTGCCGCTTCTCTTTCGCCCCGTTGTCCTGCGGAGCCTTCAGCATGGCGATATTTCGTTTCAGGTTTGAGAGCTCCTTCTCGTATTCTGGCAGCAGCTCTGTCCAGTGTTTCATCCTGCCGTCGTCGCCGGCGATAGGTATTCGCCTCATTGATGTCTGCATGCTGTTGGCGTAGCGGTATGTGGCCTTTGTCAGCGAGACGAGTGTGCGGTAGTGTGTGAGGCTCTTCTCGAGGAGTGGCACAGCGGCGTCGAGCTCCTTGATGTCCTGTGTGTATTTGTAGTTGAGGACATGCTCACAGGCTTTCACCTTGTATGCGAATGAATGGGCTATCTCGCGGTAGCAGTGTATGTCATTGCGCAGTCTCGCGAATTCCCCTGTATTCTTTGATACTGTGGCTGCGGCACGGTCTATGGCCTCTACGGCACGGTCGCCATGCTCCGCACACTCTCTGACGATGTCGAGTGGCAGCTCGCCGATGTGTCCCTTTGTCTGTGAGAGCTTCAGGTTGACATTTGTCGGGAAGTTCTGGTTGACAGGTATCGGCACGCCATGTTCCTTGGCAACATACTCTATGAGTTTCTCCCCGTCGGGTCCGCAGCTCTCGTAGAATCCGGGATAGACGGTGTATTTGTATGGGTTGACGAGTTGTGAGCAGAACATCCCGAGCAGGAGTGTCTGCCTGTTGCCTTCTGTTATGCCGAATTTCCTCAGCAGTTTCGGGGCTATCTCTCCGCTCTCCTCGAGGGCGGCGCGTATGAGGGCGGCGTTCTCGGGTGTAGTGCCATAGACATTGGCGAGTGTGTCGTCCCAGTAGACACGTTCTGCCTGGCGGTCGCGGTGGCAGTTCCATGCGTATCGTCCCCATGCCGAGTACCACATCCAGTCGCGGTCGAGCTGCTTCAGCCTGTTTGTCTTCCCGTCCCTTATGCTGTCCGCTGTGTATGGCCAGTCCCAGTATGACGCCTGTGGATAGAGGTGGAGGGCATTGGCGTGGTGGACATTATGCATGGCGTTGACGGTCTTCTGTATGAAATCGGGCGATGACCATCTGAACGGCTCAAGGTTAGCGAGGATATGGACATTGGATATGTGTGTCGAGCCGAGAGCCGCGAGTGCGCGGTGTGTCTCAGCCCACGGGCCCTGCGGGGTGTATGTTGTCAGCGACTCGCCAGTATACTTGTTCATCGTGTAGAGGTTCTTGTATAGTGGCAGCGACGCCTTCATGACCATCTCACAGTTTGTGTCGTGTGCGCGGAGGAGCACCGGGGGCTCGTCGGTGCGGCCCAGGGTCTTCAGTCCGTCCTTCACGGCTGGTATGATGGTCTTTGTCATCCACTCCACATCATCCTCATAGGTGGCCATGGCCTCGCCGAGGCATACGAGGAGCCCGACGTTAGGATAGTTCTCTATGAAAGCCTTTACCGACTTGTATGTATAGTCATGGAGCAGTGGCGATATGGGGCGGTGGCGGTCCTGGGTCTTTATGCCGTAGTGCTCGGCGAATGGCTTTGAGACGAGTATGTTGTAGAACATCTGTATGACGAAGATGCCACGGCGGTCGGCCTCGTGGGTGAGGAAGGCGAAGATTTCCTTGTTCTTCTCGAATGTGGCATCGTCCACCTCAACGGCGAAGGGGTAGTCATTGAGTTTCACGAGCGAGGCGAAGGGGTGGCCGTTCCACAGGTAGACAGAGTTCATGCGGTTGTCGACGAGCATGTCGAGATAGTCTATCCACTGCTGCTTGTCATAGAACCACGGGAATAGCTCTGGCGTGTAAGGATACTCATAGACCATGCGTCCGGGCAGGAGATAAGGCTTCTGCACGCCGATACATCCGCCACGGAGCACCATCTCCGGTGCGTCGGTGACTTGCTGCGGGAGGTTCATGATGCCTTTTGAGCGTATCTCCCCGGCCAGCTCGTTACAGCCGTAGATGCATCCGGTGCCGTCATTGCCTGTTACGGTTATTATGGCGCGCTTGTTCTTCTTCACCACCGTTGAGATTGTGAATCCCTCTTTCTTCTTCCCCGTGGTGTCTGTGGCGAGGGCGAGAATGACACGGTGGAGGGCTTTCTTGTCGGGCTTGACATCGGTGACGACGACCTCGAAGCCTTGTCCCTGCAGTTTCTTCTGCAGATACTCGGCAGCGTAGGCGACGCGGTTTGTCTTTCCCTGTGGCAGTATGATGTTCACCTTCTCTGCCATCACGGTCAGCGTGGCGGCGAGGAGGAGGATGGATGTTATGAGTCTTCGCATGGTTACAGATGGTTATATTGTTCTCGTTACGGTTCTATAAATAGGTGTGCGGCAGCATTGTTGGCTCTCTCTCATCGGCCTATCCTCACCTGTTTGTAGGCTATACGCTGTCTGCGCCATGTGTATATGCAGTGGAGCGAGCCGTCTTTTCCCTGTATTATCGAGGGGTAGGAATACTGTCCGATAGGGCTGTCCTCAAGTGTGAGGAGATGAGTCCAGTGGAGTCCGTCATCGGATATTGCGAGCGAGCACGGTGTGCGTGAGCCCTTTGGTGTCCCCGGGAGGGTGTAGACATTATTATAGATGAGTACATGTCGGCCGTCCTTTAGTGTGACGGCGTCGGTCCCTGACTGGTTCTGTGGGACATCGAGCAGTGTGACAGGTGTCCATGTGTCTCCTCCGTCTGAGCTGAATGTCGATGCGAGGCGCGCGTTGCGTGTGCGGCCGACGAGCTGCAGGCGGCCGTCCTTATGGCGCAGAATAGAGGGCTGGATGCAGTATATCGGCTTTTTCTCCGCCCCCTCCTTGAGTATTATCTCCGGCATCTTGCCGCCGGCAGGCTTGACAGGGACCATGTCAGGGGTCAAGGCGGCCTCCTCACGTGGTATATCGACGTATTTCCACTCGTTTGTCTTCAGGTCGAGTATCTCGACATGGAATTTCCATCCGCCCTTTCCCTCGGTCGATGTCGGGCAGATGAGACGTCCGTTCACTATCTCCGGCTTGTTCTTTACAGGGCCGAGGAAATCCTTTGGCAGGGCTTCCTTGTCGCTCCATGTCCGTCCGCCATCGTTTGATTTGGCGAGCCATCCGGTCCAGTCGGCAACATTGGCTCCTATCTTGAAGAAGAGCCAGAGTTCTCCCGTAGGCATCTGGAAGAGGACAGGGTTCCAGCAAGCCTTGCGGCGCATGCCTTCGAGCCGTTTGTCCTTGGCTGCTGTGCCGTCCTTCGCCTGCTGCCATGTTATGCCGAGATGTTTCACAGGGCCTACCGCGGCCTTTGCCGCTGTGGTGTCGACACCGGCTATGACGGCGCCTTCTGAGCCGAGAGGGAACACTCCGTCGGCTGCGAGGACTGGCTTCTCCCAGCTGTCAGCGCCTTTCTTCTTTACCTGTGTCCATATGCACACGTCGGGGTTGCGCTCTTTCGTGCCTCCGAAGTATGTCGCGACGAGGTCGCCATTCTTCAGCTCCACTATTGACGAGGCGTGGGTCTCGGGGTATATCGACTGGTCGTAGACGAACTCATCGTTTATGATGCGTCCGTCTTTTGGTGTCATGCGTGCTGTCACGGTGTATGTCCCTGAGCCGACAGTCTTCACTGTTCCGTCGGGCAGGCACAGCTCTGCCGATGTGTTCTCAGGTATTGTGACGGTCCATGTGACAGACTCGAGGGTCTTCTTCCATGCCGACTCTACCTTTCCGTAAGGTGTCATGTACGATGCGCTGACGCTGTCGAGCTCCTGTATCTCGAAGTTGGGGGCCATGCGTAGCTTCTTGAACGCTATGCTTCCCGGTGCGTTCTTTATTCCCGCAAGGTTCTCGTAGTACCATGTGACGAGGTCGCCGAGGAGCATGACGTGATTGCCTGAGTTCATGCTCGGATTGGCTGTGTCGCCGTTCCAGAGCTCCCAGATTGTCGTCGCGCCCTGCTCTGCCATGTATCCCCATGAGGGGTATGTCTTCTGTGATGCTATGCGGAAGGCGAGGTCGGCACGTCCGTTCGCCGACAGTGTCCTCATGAGCCATGATATTCCTATCACTCCGCACGACACATGGTCATTGTTCTTGGATATGATGTTTGTCACGAGATTGTCCACGACATCCCTCTTGCAGTCGGCTGGTACGATGCCGAGGGCGAGTGGGAGGAGGTTGCTTGTGGCTGAGTTGTTGCCGTAGAAGACGCTGTCGGGATATAGAGTGTGGCCGGGCTGCATCGATGTGCCGCGCTTGACGGTGAGGAATGTCTTGTTGAACGCCTCGGTCATCCTCTTCTCAAGGTCGGCGTAGGCTGCCTTGTCCTCACTGTGTCCCGCCATATCGGCAAACTGCTGCATGAGGCGGAGGTTCATTATGGTGTAGGCGGTAGAGATGAGACGGCCGTCAGTCTTGCGTGCGGGGTCCTGCGAGTGTATCATCTCGGGCTTCTCGGGCGGCACACACCAGTCGCCATACTGGTCGCGTGTGATGATGTAGCCGTCCATATACTCTGTCGTGATGTGGTCCATCCACTTCTTGAGGTATGGGTATGAGTAGATTATCGGCTGCTTGTTGCCATACTGGCGGTATATCATATCGCATGTGAAGGGGAGTGCCGACGGCCATGTGACATCGTCGTTATAGTAGTTCCAGAAAGCGGGAGCGACATCTGAGAAGACTCCGTCAGTGCGCTGCGACTCACATATATCGCGCATCCACTTGGCGTAGAGGCGCTCGTTGGCGAAGATATACGACTCGCCGAGGCTGCCCACGGTGCGGTCGCCGAGCCATGGCTGGCGCTCATTGCGCTGCGGACAGTCGACGGGCATGCCCTTGTAGTTGGAGAGAATGCCCCAGGTTGCGTTCTTCATGACGCGGTTGAGGACATCGTTGCTTGTCGTGATGCTGCCTGTCGTGGCCATGTCGTCATAGACCACCTCGGCTGTGAAATCCTCCGCCTTCGGGCTCTTCATGCCGCTGACCATGGCGTAGCGGAAGCCGTGGGTGACGAATGTGGGGCGCCAGGGGCGTCCGTTCTCACTGCCGTTGCATACGTATATGTCCTCAGAGAGGGCGTCGCGGAAGTTCTTGAGGTAGAGAGTGCCGTCGGCATTGAGTCGCTCGGCGAATTTCAGGCGTATGGTGTCGCCCGCATTGCCGCGGACATTCATCCTCACCCATCCTGCCATGTTCTGGCCGAAGTCGATGATGTACTGTCCGCTGTCGAGGCGGCGCATGCTTACGGCTGGCACAGTCGACATGACCTTCATGTTAGGGGCGGGGGTGCCGATGAGCTCGGCCATGGGGATTGAGGTGCGCTCAGCACGCATCCAATGTGAGTCGTCGTAGCCCACTGTGGCCCAGTCGCCAAGCTCCATGCGTGCGTCGTACTCCTCGCCGTCATATTCGTTGTTGGCGCGTATGGGGCCGCTGACACTCAGCGCCCACTTCTCGTCGGTGGCGAATGTCTGCCTTGTGCCGTCGGCATACTCCACGATGACATTGACACGGCATTTGGGGAATCCCATGAACGGCCACTTGTGGGGTTTCGACTGGCGCATGGGGAAGGCGCGCCCTGTGCCGAGGACGATGCCGAGGCATGACACCGACTCCTCTGGTGCGAGGGTCATCATCGTCGAGACCTCCCCTTGTCGGTTGGCAGCCGCCTCATGGCTGAGGGCTTTCGCACGCAGGGCATCGGTTATATCGAATGTGTTGTATATTATCGACTTGCGTGTGTCGGTGGGCTGTGGGGCGAGGACATGGTCGCCCTGGCGCTGCCCGTTGACATAGAACTCATAGAGGCCGACAGCGGCAATATAGGCTGTGGCGCGGCGTATCTCCTCAGCCTTCAGCTTTATCTCCTTGCGCAGATAGCGTGCGGCGAGGCGTGTGCGGTAGCCCTGGCGGTCGGCGTCGATACAGCGGTCGGCACCTATCCAGCGTCCTGCCCAGTGTGACTCGACGGTGAGACCGATGCCGAACTCCTGCGGGGCGGCCCATTCTGATGTGCCATGGTTAGTGGTGACCATGACGGTCCAGAAGGCGCGGTCGGTGTCCTTCAGCTTCTTTCCGGCATACGAGAGCCACAGCTGTTCGTCGCTCGTCACTGTCCCGCTGTCCCAGAGGTCGGCCTTGGAGGGCGAGAGGAGGTCGGGGCGTGATGCCACAAGTATGCGGTAGCTCTTCTGCACGCTCGATTTCTTCCCGTCTGTTATCTGCCATGAGAATCTCGGGGCATGGGTGGAGAGGCCGAGAGGCTGGTGCATGTTCTCGACAGTAAGGTTCACGGCCTTGGGCTTCGCCATTATCGTCATGGCCAGGAGAGCCAATGACATGACGCTAAAAAATCTCTTTGTCATCTGCGTTTTGATTGTGTTAGATAAAAGGTCCTGGAGGGTCGTCGGCTCATAAAACGGGGCGCATGCCTCAAACCCACATTGTTATTAGTATGTTGCTTCTGTGCAAAGTTAGCATATTTATATATTATAACCAAAGGTTTAAGCGTTAATATTATTTAACGGGCAACAGTCTGACGGAACAACAAGTGTGATAACAACAACCAGGGGACGGGGACATGGGAGCGTGGCAGAGTGAAGTATTGAGGAGAAAAGGGCAACACCGAGTATTATCCAACCGCATATCTGACACTAAATTGACAGCAGGGACAAGAAGGGGAAACGGGCTGCCAGAGGGACGGGAAAAGACCGAGAAGGGGGAGAAGGGACGGGGAAAAAGGATGAAAGGAAGCGGGGGAACGGGCGAAAGGGGACGAAACAGCACTGAAAAGGCCGAAAGGGAACGGACAGGGAGGGGGTAATGGGCGTGTAAGAGAGTATGGATAAGGGGGTTAAACAATACGGATGAGGGGGCAAGAAAGCACAAATGGGAGGGGTGGAGATTACCAACGACAGGACCGGAAACAGTAAAGCACTGAGGGGCAACGCATTAGGTGGCGCATGAATGACGGCTCCAGAAACCGCCACAAGACACTGGGCGACGATATGGGCGGCGGAGACGGATAACTGTCGCGCAAGAAGATATCATCCTAACGCTGTTTTCCCTAACTGCTTACACTTTGCCGCTATCCCGCACAGGGGACAGCGGCGGCGGCGAGGGTAACGGGCTTTGGGGGTGGCATGGGCAGCCTCTCTGCGGCAAAGGAGATAGGGGTGGATTATCACGCCAAGACTGACGAAAGCGTGAAATCATAACCTAGCAGGCCGAAATGCTTTTAAACTGAAAGTAGCTACCTACCGGATGGTTATTAAGGACAAATACGATGCAGAAGTATTTTCTAGGATTTTGTAAATACTCAGAATATTATTTTGCTTCTACCGTATATTTGAATAATTTTCTATAAACACGGCGTCATCCCTATATTTCGATTTGTAACTGCAATTCTCATTAATATAAAATAGCAAAATGTCATGGATTTAATTGAATTTGACAATAACGTAAAAAATCCGTTATAATTTTCTTGAAATTAAAAATTATTAACGCGGACTTGTCTGATATTCCATCTATATTTACTTATCTTTGCAGTCGTAAAAACGAATTCTCACTTTTTGCACATAGCGCAGACGCTATCCGGCGGAACAGGGAGTACCTCACTGCTGGGCGCATGGGCTGGAAAAAGTGGCAGAAAAATGGAAACAAACAATTTTATCCTGATAAAAGCAATATGAAGAAAGTATTAGCAACACTGATTCTGATGGTTGGATTCTGCTGCGTCGCATCGGCCCAGCTGCCATCAGTGACACTGAAAAACATCGACGGAAAAATCGTGAAGACCGACACTCTGTCTAACAACGGCAAACCATTCATCATCGACTTCTTCGCCACATGGTGCAAGCCTTGCAACCGTGAGCTGTCGGCCATCAGCGAGGTTTATGAGGACTGGCAGGCTGAGACAGGGGTGAAGGTGATTGCTGTCTCTATCGACCAGGCTCAGAACATCAACAAGGTGAAGCCTCTCGTAGACAACCACGGATGGCAGTACGAGGTCCTGCTCGACCCTAACAGCGACTTCAAGCGTGCGCTCGGAGTGCAGATGATTCCGTACACCCTCATCGTCGACGGCAACGGGAAGATTGTGTATAAGCACAACGGATATGTCGACGGTGCCGAGGAGGAGCTGATTGAGAAAGTCAGGGAACTTGTGAAATAAACCCCTACCGTAAAGGCGCATAATCAGCTTATGCGTCTTTTACGCTTTTCTATACCTACAATGCCATAGCGATTATGGCATGCAGGACATTGTGGCAGAACAGAAAGCCACAGCAGGGCCGCACAGCGGCAACAGGCATACAGCAACCACAGCAGACGGCCAGGCCACCCCGACCCACACCAACCAGCCAAACAGGCAGCCAAACAGGCCACCCTGCCCCACGCCAACCAGCCACCCCGACTATAAAGAACACCACGTCATAGACACCACTAAATGAGAAAAACATTATTCACCGCGCTGCTGCTGGCAACGTCAGCCCTCAACGCAGCGGCACAGAACGAGAACGGAAATAACGGCATCACCGTAACGGGAAGCATACAGAGCGATATCCTCATACCTCAGAACGACGAGAAAATCGGAGCCGTGAAAGACGATGACTGGGCTAAGACAAACACATACGCCGAGGTCAACGCCATGTCAAAACACCTCGATGCAGGCGTCAGATTCGAGTATCTCGACCACCCTCTCCCCGGCTATGAGCCAGGATTCAAGGGATGGGGCGTCAGACACTACTACCTGAAGCTCCACTATGACAAGATTGACCTCACAGCAGGTTCATTCTACGAGCAGTTCGGTTCGGGATTCATCCTCCGCACATACGAGGAGCGGAGCCTCGGTATTGACAACGCTCTCGTAGGTGGCAGACTCGTCGTGAAGCCTGTCGAGGGTGTCACAGTGAAGGCTCTCTCAGGCAAACAGCGCCGATACTGGCACTACAGCGACAGCTGGATAAGCGGCGCGGACATGGAGTTGAACATCGACAGATGGGTGAAAGGGATGGCCGAGCACGGCACATACCTCACGCTCGGGGCATCATGGGTGAACAAATACGAGAAAAACCACAACGACATAACGACACTCGTCACTGAGGACGACGGCGTGTATAAATACACCCTCAACACTCCTGAGTATGTCAACGCATTCGACGTGAGGGCCAATCTCCAGGTGGGCGACTTCAATATCCTGGGCGAATACGCATGGAAGACTGACGACCCGTCGTTCGACAAGAACTACCCTTACATCTACCGCAAGGGCAGTGTCGCCATGCTCTCAACATCATACTCAAAGAGCGGCATGAGCATCCTGCTCCAGGCAAAGCGCAGCGATAACATGTCATTCCGCAGCAGCCGCACCGTCAGCGGGACATCATCGTTCATAAACCACCTGCCGGCGTTCACCATGGACCAGACATACGCCCTCGCAGCGCTATACCCCTACGCCACACAGCCTAACGGCGAGTGGGCGTATCAGGCGGAGATAGGCTACCGCTTCAAGCGCCACACACTGCTCGGAGGAAAGTATGGGACTGACCTGAAGGTGAACTTCTCACACGTACACGCCATCGACCGCAATGACCATGCGGCACAGGGCAATACAATAGGCACTGACGGCTATGGCTCCGCCTTCTGGAAATGGGGCAACGAGAAGTACTACCAGGACATCAACGTGCAGCTCTCCAAACGATTCTCACGCGCCTTCCTCCTCAACCTCATGTACATGAACCAGTACTATAACAAGACTGTCGTCGAGGGCGAGGGTGGCATGATACACTCCAACATATACATCGCCGACGGAAAATACCGCTTCAACAAGACTTTCACACTGCGCGGAGAGGTGCAGTATCTCCACACGAAACAGGACGAGGGCGACTGGGTCTACGGCCTGCTCGAGCTCTCTGTGCTGCCACACTTCATGTTCACAATATCTGACATGTATAACAGCGGCGAGACAGATATACACTACTACCAGGGCCTCGTGACATTCAACACCGGCTCACACCGCCTCCAGGCAGGTTACGGACGTACACGCGCGGGATTCAACTGCTCGGGAGGTGTATGCCGATACGTACCCGCAAGCAAGGGCTTCACACTCTCCTACAACTATAACTTCTAACAAAGGGCTGACTCATCGACACGTCAGGAACAACACCATAACATCATAAGGACAAGAATGAAAATAAAGAATATCATATCTCTCGCCGTCATATCGGTGATGACACTATCCGCATGCAGCGACATAGCTGAGGATGAGCGTTTCATAAAGGGAGAACTCGTCGGCGGCAGTGACGAAACAGAGATCAGCTACAAGAATGTCCTGATAGAGGACTTCACAGGACAGAACTGCCTCAACTGCCCGCTCGCCATGGAAGAGCTTGGCAAGCTGCACGTAAGTTTCGGCGATAAGGTTGTCGCTGTCGGCATCTACGGAGGCCCATTCGGCAAGACAGCGGCAGGCAAGTACTACCCGCTGACAACAGAGACAGGCGACTACTACGCCACAAAGCTCAACATACAGGAGCAGCCGAATGGCTATCTCAACCGCAAGGTGCTGACATCCAACTATCTGACATGGGCCGGAACAGTGGCCGATATGCTCTCTGAGCAGACCGGAGTAAGCATCGAGTGCGAGAACAGCTATGACCCCTCAACACGCCAGGCAAGCATAACTGTCAAGGCTCACTCGCTCAACAGCATAGCCGACACAAAGCTTCAGGTATGGCTCATCGAGGACAATATCGTCAGCCTGCAGCGTCTCCCGGACAGCAGTGTCAATAAGGAGTTCAGACACAACCATGTCTTCCGCCTCTCTGTCAACGACCGCGACGGCGAGCCTGTCACACTGCCTCAGGAGACTGACATGGAGAAGACATACTCCCTCACAATAGACGAGACATACAAAGCCGACGACCTTTATGTCGTGGCTTTCATCTTCACACCCGACGGCGTGGAGCAGGTGGTGAAGGCAAAGCTGACACCTGCAACAGCTGAGTAAGCCTGCCTCCCCCCTACCCCACACCGATAAGGACAACATCACAGACCAAACACAGCGACCCCTAACAACATGAGAACAAGAGACATACTGACAACTGCCGCCGCACTATTCCTCTGCGCCGCATCATCTTTCGCCGTCCCAGCACGCCCGGGACAGTGGCGCACACTGCGACTCGCCGACGGCACTGAGGTGAGAGCCGAGCTGACAGGCGACGAATACTGCCACTACTGGCGCGGCACAGACGGGAAAGCATACGTGGCGACTGCCGAGAAAGGCATATACATGATGGCTGACAGAGACGTTCTGGAGGCCAACGCCAGCACCATGCGGGCAAAGGCGAACGCCATAAGGCAGACACGCGCCGCGACAGCCGACCCAGCGAAATTCACCGGACAGAAGCGCGGACTGATAATCCTCGTCGAGTTCACTGACAAGGACGACATACCCGCAAAGACATTCACCAGGGCCGACGCACAGAGCTACTATGACCGCGTGGCAAACGAGAAGGGATTCAGCGACCCCGAGGTGGGCTTCAAGAGCAGCGTCTACGACTATTTCTACGCCCAGAGCGATGGAAAGTTCGAGTTCAACTTTGATGTTGTGGGGCCTTTCCTGCTCCCGAACACATACGTGACATACGGAGCTAACGACGGCGGATACGAGACTAACGAGGCGAACGTGGGGAAACTGATTTACGACGCCTGCCGATATGCCGACAGGAAAGGCAATGTCGATTTCACCAAGTATGACTGGGACGGCGACGGAATTGTTGACCAGGTCTTCGTGCTCTATGCCGGACAGGGCGAGAACACATGCCCCGACGATATCAACCTGATATGGCCTCAGGAGGGCACGCTCGGCTCCATAGGCATGTCACAGCAGCCATTCGAGGTGGACGGCGTGTGGGTGAAGAACTTCGCTTGCAGCTGTGAGCTCGGCGAGGGGGGTAGGATTGACGGCATCGGAACGATATGCCACGAGTTCTCCCACTGCTTCGGACTGCCCGACATGTACGACAAGGGAACAGCCTTCGGGGCAACATCGCTCCACTACGGCACTTACGTCTGGGACCTCATGAACATGGGCAACTATCTCGACAACGGCTATCAGCCAGCAGGTTACACTGCCTACGAACGCGCTTTCTGCGGATGGAAGACCCTGACCGAGCTGAACGAGACAACAGACATCACAGCCATGAAACCGCTCTCTGAGGGAGGCGAGGCGTATATTATATATAATGATGGCAACAGGGACGAGTATTACATCCTCGAGAACAGACAGAAGACTGGATGCGACGGTGGGCTGTATGCCGCCGGAATGCTTATAACACACATAAACTACAGTGCCGAGGCATGGGCGGCTAACGATGTCAACACGACGAAGGAACGCTGCGGAGTGATAGCTGCCGACAACTCTTGGGATAGGACTGAGAGCGACGTGAGGGGCGACCTCTACCCTTATAACGGCAACAACGCCCTCACTGCGACATCAACACCTGCCGCGACACTCACCAATGCCAACACTGACGGCTCGTTCCTCATGCGGAAGGACATAACAGACATCACACAGAACGCCGACGGGACAATGGCATTCCACTTCCACAACCCTCTTTCGTCTGGCATAGAGAATATCGCGACAGACAATGACCCTGTACGCACGAAATGCGTGTATAACATTGCCGGACAGCGTATTACCGACAACATCGGAGGGCGTCACGGACTGTATATCCTGAATGGAAAGAAGGTCGTGAGGTAGAAGACAATGTCCTCTACTCACCCACACCTGACAACGAGAGACAAAAAACAAGGAAAAACAAATAACATAAGGAATATGAAGAAACTTTACACTATCATGGCTGCAATGCTTTTATGCGCAGCAAACCTCTCCGCACAGGAGAACGGCTATGTACAGTTCGTGGAGAAAAATGCCGCTGGCGAGTATGTCGCTCTGGCCGACGGAGCGACAGTGACACGCACAACACTCGTCGAGGACGAGATGGGAATGGGCGACGACCTCATCTCAAGCGGACTGTTCGTGAAGAACACCTCTGGCGATGCGTTGCAGGCATACCTCGATATCAACATCGAGACAATGCCTTTCGGAACACACAGCATCTGTTATAAGGGAACATGTCTGACACAGGATGCGACAGGAGAGTATACCTACCCGGCATCTGTACTCAGCTCAAAAGGCAACATAATGAATGTCACTGGCCTCGCAAAAGACGAGATAAAGGACCTTCTGGCAGAGTGGATTTGCGGCGCTAAAGAGGGCAAGGCGATAGTCAAATATACTATCCACGCATGTCAGCAGGACGGGACAGAGCTCGTGATAACTGCTGGCAGACCAACCAACAAGCCGATATACAAGGTAGTGGAGTCAAAAACTGTCACTGTGAACTACCTGTATGACCCTACAGGCGCTGGCATCGACGGCGTGAAGGCTGACAAGGCTGTAAGGACAGAATACCTCGACATCACGGGCAAGAGAATACAGGAGCCTGCTAACGGACTGTATATCAAGAAGTCAACAATGTCTGACGGGACAGTGATTACACGAAAGATTGCACGCTAAAGACAAGAAAGCACCCACACATTAATCCCAACAATGACACGCCATCAAAGGCATGTCATGGGTGCTTATAGTCCCTATTCCTGGACGAAGAAGTCGACAAAAGCAGATAATTCTTAATCAAACCATACTATATGAAAAAGTTCCTTATACTCATCTTATTATCTGTCGTGACAGCAGCGCTGTCTGTCAACGCACAGACAATAGGCTCACCGAAGTTCCTGCTGCAGCAGTATGCTGACCTCGCCATAGCGAGCAAGGTATCTGACAACGGCAAATGGGTCATCGTGAAAGGAGCCACCTCTGAGCAGAAGAAGAGCGGCGTAGTGCGCATTCTCAACACAGAGACAAAAGAAGTGACCGTAGTGAAACTCGCCACTGAGAGCGAAGAAGACGCTGTCGGGAAATATATCGTCAATGATATCACTGACGATGGCAACATCCTCGTGGGCGCATGCGACGGCACACTGACCGACGACGGTTCATATCTCGGAGGCCCTGCCATATTCAACATGACAACAAAGAAGTGGACTGCACTGCCTCTGCCGGCAACAGGAAAGGCTGGCCAGGCGCTCGCTGTCACTCCCGACGGGAAATATGCTGTCGGTTACTGTGAGGACAACGCACAGAATGTCATGGCTTCCAACTCAAGCGGCGTGATGTGGGACCTCGAGACAATGACCGTCATGACACTCGAGAATCTCCCCAAGATGCCTGTCGACTACTCTTGCAAGCAGGAGCAGTATACCGACATCTCTGCCGACGGAAAGTATATAGCTATCTACGGAAACCAGAGCATCAACCCTACGGTGTTCATATACAACACCGTAGAGAAGTCATACATTAAATTCGGAAAAGACGGCAACAACACTCCTGCCGGCTTCATCATGATGGAGGGCGGTGTCGTCCTCAGCCCTAACGGCAAGTATGCGGCAGGCACTGTACGCGACAACACTGACAATCTCTTTGTCACTGTCCTCAACCTTGAGACGATGACATATGCGAGCTACAACGAGGTTGAGAACCTCGACCACCGTGCGGGACATGTCGACAACTACGGCAATGTGTATGCCTCATCACCTTCGGGCACACCTCTTCGTGAGTGGTCAGTGGTAAACGACGGGATATGGTATCCCTTCTCCCTCATCATGAAGCAGCGCTATGGCCGTGACTTCTATAAGACCACCGGATTCGACTATACCGGAACACTGTGGGCTGGCTCTGCCGACGGCAGTGTACTCGGCTCCATGGTGTCGCCACAGGGCGAGAGCTATGTCGTGACACTGCCTGAGAACATCAGCGAGGCATGCCAGGGCATAGACCTCCTCCAGGACTTCACGACAACACCTTCAGCAGGTTCCTCATTCCACTGGATGAGCACCGTGACATTCCTCTTCACACAGAACATCAAGGTGAAGGGCGGAGCGTCATCGGCCATACTGAAGGACAGCAAGGGCAACAAAGTGCGTAACTCGATTGGATTCGCTATCTCACAGACTGACAGCCACTCTCTCGTGGTGACATTCCGTGAGACAGCTCTCAACGACGGAGAGGCATATACCATAGAGATTCCTGCCGGAGCTCTCTGCCTCGCTGGCAACGAGCAGAAGACAAACCAGACCATAACAGTAAGCTTTGCAGGACGTGCCGACAAGCCGGTAAGCGTGACTACAATATATCCTGAGAACGGTGCGGAGGTCGCTGTGTTCGACAACACGACAACATTCCCTGTGCTGACCTTCGACACAAAGGTGGCTGCAACAAAGGATGCCTCAGCACGTCTCATCGAGATAACATCTGACGGAGAGAAGACCATATGCCCACTCTCTGTCGTAGCGAAGAACAATGACGTGGCACTCATGCCTGCGACAACACAGTATCTGTACTCTGGCGCTGAATATAAGGTTGTCCTCGACAAGGGTTCTGTGACCGATGTCACTGGCGACGAGAAAAGCGCCAACGAGGCTGTCACACTCAACTACAAGGGCACTTATGAGCGTCAGATATCTACAGAGACAGCTGTTCTCTTCAAAGAGGACTTCAACAACATAAGCGCTGCACTGGCTAACATGATGCGCTACGAGGGCGACCACAACACTCCGACACAGGATATGCAGGCATGGGAGTTCGACGCTGACAACCAGCCTTGGAACCTCTCAATACGCGAGAACGAGAACTCTACGGATATCTGCGCTGCCTCAACATCAATGTACAGCCCTGCCGGAAAGAGCGATGACTGGATTGTTACTCCACAGCTCATTATACCTGACGAGTTCTGCACGCTCACATTCGACGCACAGAAGTATCAGGACCTCGCCGACGACAAGCTGAAAGTTGTCATCTGGGAGTGTGACGAGAACATCAACACCCTCACCTCTGACATCATAAACAGCATGAAGAGCAATGGCGAGATAACAACCTACGAGCTCTCAATAGGCAAGACAGAGGAGGGACTTGACGGCGAGTGGACAAAGTATGCCATAGACCTCGCCAAGTACAACGGCAAGAAGATATACATCGGCTTCTGGAACAATAACAAGAACGAGAGTGTCGTATTCATCGACAATATCCTCGTTCAGCGCAACCTGAAGTATCTCATGTATCTCACAAACCCTCAGAGCGTGGTGAACAAGAGCGAGGTGAAAATAGAGGGAATACTCATCGCCAACTCTGACATCGACACATTCTCAAGCGTATCACTCACCCTCAAGGACGCCGAGGGCAACACTATCGACGCTGTATCCAACACCGGACTGGAACTGAAGAAGAATGACATGGTCAACTTCTCATTCACCAAGCCGCTGCCGCTTACTGTCGGCGAGGTGAACGACTTCACCATCGACGTGAAGCTCGACACATACTCTGACGTTGTGAAGAGCAACGTGAGGGACCTCACTTTCGAGCCTGTAAAGCGCGTCGTGCTTGAGGAGATGACTGGCACGACATGTCCTAACTGCCCACAGGGCATACTGGCTATCGAGTATATGGAGAAGCTCTTCGGCGACCGCTTCATTCCTGTATCACTCCATACATATACAGGCGACCCTTACTCTTCTTCTTCTCTGGAGACTTACACACAGTCTCTCGGTCTCAATGCCGCACCAACCGGCATGATACAGCGCAACGGATACATCTGCGCACCAATGAGCAACGCATCCGGAAGCTATCAGTTCTCTAACGAGGCAGACCTCTGGCTCGACTTCGTATCGGCAGAGATGGATGTGCCATCATACATCGGCGTAAGCGTTCCGAAGGCTACATTAGACGAGAAGACGAACAAGATAAAGATGGACATAGAGATACAATCGGCCCTCAACATGAAGGGACAGTACCTCAATGTGTTCCCTGTAGCGCTTGAGGACGGACTGAACAACTCTCAGGACAATAACCTCTACGGCGTCTCTGACCCTAACCTCGGCGACTGGGGCAAGGGCGGCAAGTATGGACAGGCTTCCGTATTCAACATCAAGCACAATGATGTCGCACGCACATACTGGGGCACTCCTGCCGGAACAAACATCGGTTTCCCACAGAAGATGGAGGCTGGAAAGTCATACGTCGGGACTCTTGAGCTGAGCTATCCTGAGCAGATAGCAGAGAGAGAGAACGGCAAGATTGCTGTCATGATTGTCGACGGTATCACCGGAGGTATCGTGAACGCCGTTGTATTCCCTCTGAAGAATATCAGCACAGGCATCAGCAACGCTGTTGCAGACAAGGCCGCTGACATCGACATCGCTGTCTATGGAGGCTCTGTGGCTGTCATGACAAACGACAATGTCACTGTTGAGCTCTACACCACAAGCGGCACACTTATCGGCAAAGCGGCTGGCAACGGCTCTGTGACTGTCGGCACAAACGGCTATCATGGCGCAGTAATCGTCAAGGCTGCAACAGCCGAGAAGACTGTGACAAAGAAGATTGTGATGTAATATGACTGACGGAATCTGGCTCTGCAAACACTCTCGGATACTTGAGCTTGCAGAGCCAGATTATCATCCTCACACATATACAGGCAGCAATGCACACCGGCAAGCGGAAGAAACAGATAAAGGCCGCAGTGGTCTTTATATAGAAACGGACAGCAATCCGCGCTGCCTCACTCTGAAAGAAAACTTATCATTAAACGAGAAAACTCATTTATTATTAACCAAAACATTAATTACGTATGAAAGAAAAATTACTTTCTTTTGTCAAAGGTTCACTCCACAGGATGTGCCTCTTGATTGTAATGGTGTTGGCTGGAGCAGGCGCTTATGCACAAGATGCAAAAGGCTGGAAAACACTCGAGCTGAACACTCTCTACAATGAGAACAACATCTTCGACGTGGACGACAAGTACAAGTTCACGCCAGAGACTGACGGCACACTCGTTGTGTGGGCGCAGGATGCTCAAGTGATAGTCTACACTGAGATGAACGCTGACGGCACAGACGTAAACTACGAGAGTTTCTGCTCGAGTTTCAGCTACGACTCAGCAACCCTACAGAACGTGACATTCGGCAAAAAAGAGACAGCACAGGTCAAGGCCGGAACCACCTACTATCTTGTAGGTAACAAAGGTTACAGCAAGGGCAAGAAGTTCATCGCTGTGATGGAGACTATCACAGAGCTGACATTCGAGTGCGACCAGCCTCTCGGCGGAATGTTTGACATCACTGACCAGCGTGACGGACAGGCGATTCTGACATTCAACCTCCCTGTCACATCTGACCAGTGGGCATACCTGAAGGTGGGCAACTATCCACAGGACCCAGAGAATGGAAAGGTTGAGGTGCGCTCAGGAAACAACACCGAGCAGCTCATCCTGAACATCAAGGAGTATCTGACCGCATGGAAAGAGGAAGGCCGCTACAAGGCTGGCGACCCTGTCACACTCACCCTTACAGGCGTGAAGTCAAGAGGCGAGAACCCTCTTGTCTATGGCACAGACGGCACTCTCGTGCTCAAATGGACAGCCCCTGGCGATCTTCATAAGAATACTGGCATCACAGCTCCAGACCCCTTCCTCTCTTACTGGCTGCCAGGCGACGAGCGTGGCATCATGGTTCTCGACTTTGACTATCCTCTCATGACCATGGAGGACGGACAGACAGCGACAGTATCATTCTCCATCGGCAGCGCAGACATGGGCGACGCATATCAAGGACAGCTCCCTCAGGATAAGATATCTGTTGACGGACAGAAGCTTTACGTCGACTTCACCGGTGTGCGCCGCACATACGCTGACATGGGACTTGTCAACAAGTGGTCTTCAATAAGCATCAAGGTCAACTACATCAAGATGGCCGATGGCACAATGTGCTTCAGCCCATCAGCCGGCAACTACGGCTCTGTATCCACAGAATGCACATTCGAGGAGTACAAGAGCGACATACAGGCAGAGTTCACTCCTGCCGACGGCGCAACACTTACTGACAATTTCTTCAAGGTTTACTTCTCTGACAAGAAGGCCCTGACATTCAGCGGTGTGCGTGTGACATACCAGACTCAGGATGATATCAAATACCAGACAGATATCACAGAGGGCATAACATCAACAGATGAAGGCAAGAACGGAATAGAGTACACAATACCTCTGACAGCTGATATCGTGGCAGGCAAGAATGTCCGCATCAGTTTCCTCAACCAGGTTTCAAACGATGGCTTCGATCATGACTTCAACGTTCGCTACAACCCAGGCCCAGAGCTTATCAATGACCTTGAGCCTACAAGCGTCTCTGTAGCAGACAACGCCATCATCGACAGCTTCGACAAGCTCACTCTCACATTCGATGAGGATGTCAATATCCACACCCTTGAGGGTGGCGTGCTGTCACTCCTTATCACAGACCTGACAACAAACGCCAAGGTTGACGCAGAGATAACAGCAGAGGGCAAGACTGTCACAGTGACCCCATCGTCACCTCTGATAAACACCCACAAGTATGATATCTACATCAACCATGAGGTTATCGTCAACAATGAGTATATCGAGACCAACGGCAAATATGGCCGCTATATGAAGGGCAAGGACATCAACTTCACGCTCTTCAAGGACTATGCGACATACGACTTCATGACAGACCCTATCGCAGGCTCTACCGTTCGTGAGCTGTCAGTCATCAAGTGTACACAGAAAGAGGGTACAGACAGCTACTACAACGCTATCTCAATAACACGTCAGGAGGGCAAGGAGGTTTACGTCATAGACTCTAACCGCAAGAGAGTTACAACATGTAAGATAGAAGACAATATCGTCAGCGGATTCACACTGACACTTGAGAATCCTATCACAACATCTGGCGAGTACACAGTAGTGATAGAAGACTCTGTCTATGTCACTGGCGAGGGATTCGGCCAGGAGAAGAATGCATCTCCTGTTTACCTGAACTACACCGTGCTCGCTGCCCCACAGGCTGTAATCACAGTAGAGTCTTCTGACCCTGCCAACGAGTCGACAGTTGAGTCTCTCTCACAGGTTATGATAGAGTTCAGCGAGGAAGTTTACGGCAAGGACGAGACAGTTTACTTCTTTGACCCTGTCAACTACGTACAGTATCCTGCCACATTCCAGGTCAACCCGAAGAACAGGAAGGTGGCAATGGTATCTCTCGCAGAGCCTATAACAGAGGCTGGCAACTACCGCCTGACTCTTGAGGAGGGTGTCGTAGGTGACCAGGCATGGAACGACAGCGGCTACATGACAGGCAAGGTGAATGTCGGCACAACACTCTTCTTCACTGTTGGCAGCGGCTCACAGGGCGGTGATGACTTCTTCACAGCCGACCCTGCTAACGGCAGCACAGTTGATGCACTCAGCCATATCAAGATAACATTCAAGGACCACTCTTCTATCGGTAGCGGTATGATTGTAGTGAAGAAAGATGGCGAGCAGATAGGCAAGATAGATGCACAATGGGACGATGACTGGGACAATGACTATGACTTCCACATCTACTACAGCTCAGAGAAGCCAGGTGTATATACATTTGAGATTCCAGAAGGCTACTTCGTGATAGGTGGCAACAACGCTCCAGCATTCACACTGACATACACTGTCGGCAACGGTGGCGGCGCTGTGACATCTGACTGGAAGACTGACCCTGCTGACGGCAGCACAGTGACATCTCTGAAGACTATCCACGTATGGAACACAACAGTATCTGAGATGGGCTGCGGCTCTGGCAAGATAACTGTCAAGAGAGACGGTGTAGAGCTTGAGAAAATCTCTGATGCAAGTTTCGGAGTAGACTGGAACGAGCTCGTCATCTCTACATCTGTTGAGTACACCGAGGATGGCACATACACATTTGAGGCTCCTGAAGGATTCTTCCTCGATGGCTCAGGCAATGCCCTCCCTGCTGTGACATTCACATACTACATCGGCAACGGTGGCGGCGCTGTGACATCTGACTGGAAGACTGACCCTGCTGACGGCAGCACAGTGACATCTCTGAAGACTATCCACGTATGGAACACAACAGTATCTGAGATGGGCTGCGGCTCTGGCAAGATAACTGTCAAGAGAGACGGTGTAGAGCTTGAGAAAATCTCTGATGCAAGTTTCGGAGTAGACTGGAACGAGCTCGTCATCTCTACATCTGTTGAGTACACCGAGGATGGCACATACACATTTGAGGCTCCTGAAGGATTCTTCCTCGATGGCTCAGGCAATGCCCTCCCTGCTGTGACATTCACATACTACATCGGCGAGGCAGCAGGCATAGACAACATCAATGCTGACGCTGACGGAAAGGTAAATGTTTACTCTCTCGACGGCAAGACAGTCAAGATGAATGCTACGAATGACGAGTTGAAGTCGCTCCGCGGCATATACATCATCAACGGCAAGAAAGTCATCAGAAGAAAATAATCTTAAACCTCTGACACCCAGCCATCTATAGCTATAATGCTGTAAGCGGCTGAGGATAACGCCACATCCGGTGGGACATTGTCCTGCCGGATGTTTTTTTATTTGATTACTATCCGGTAAAACTTTAAGGCGAGAAGACGGTGGCAGACTCATGCGGAGTGGCGTTGAAAGACCCGTTCTGATACATAAGGGGTGAGTTCAGGCGGGATGGAGGCGCAGTGCGTTATTCACAAAAAGCGGAGACTTTATTTACATTATGTTATCTAATTATTACAAAAATACTACAAAAAGAAAGCATTAGGGACATAATATATAAATATAATAAGGTAGAGGGATAACCTCTGTTCGTTTAAATCAAGAAAAGCGGAGCTAATAAGAAAAATTAGTAGGAAACTGTTGCAGGGGATATAATATCGCCGTAACTTTGCAGCGGATAACAAAACAAAGAGGTCTGTGAAGACCTGCAAACACAACACAAGGGCCAATAAAGAACAGAAGGCCCACAGGATAACACAAACTAAAAATTAAAAAGAAAGGAAAAAGATTATGAAAAAGATTGTTTTAGCTATCGTAGCCATGCTCAGTATGACAATGGCAAAGGCAGAGAACGAGAATCTGAACACAACAAACGCCACAAGCGCTTATGCGTTCGATGTCAACATGAAGTCTCTCTCAAGAGCTCTCCTGCTCTCTTCTGACCAGTTTGACGCTGTCAGTGGCATCCAGAACACATTCAACATCGAGATGATGAACGCTGCCACAGCCGACCGCTCAGACCGCACAGAGCTTACAAAGACAGCCGTGACGCACTGTCTGCGCCATCTCTCTCAAGTCCTCGACCGTGAGCAGATGCGCAAGTACATCAGCATTCTCAACGCTACATTCAACAACCGCGGCATAAGCCTGAACGACTAAATGAAACAGTCGGGATGTATCAAGAATCCAGCATCTGACAGCCAGACGGGCTCTTGGACATCACGAAACATAAACGACATACCTGCATAAACAAAGGCACAAGCGCCAGAATCATGTATCTGGTGTTTGTGCCTTTCTCTTTTTCCTCTTAGCCGATATTCTCACAATAACATTCAAATGGCAGCAAGGTGTTTGTGACTTTCCCGGTTCCCCCTTATGCCTATGCCTTGTTATTGGCATCCTGCCTCTGTCCCGGATGCTGCTCCTTTATCTCCTTCAGCCTTGAGCGTGAGACGGGAATCGCCTTGTCTGTGCCGAAGAGCTGCAGCTGGTAGCCTGTCGGGCGGTTTGTCATGGCTATGACATAGTTAAGATTCACGATGAACGCCCTGTGACACTGCACCATGCATCCTATCCCCTCAAGGCTCTCCTTTATGCTTTTCAGTGTTATGCGCAGCATCTTATGCCTTGGCTCATCGCCCTCCATATACCATACGTCGGCATAGTTAGCCATCGACTCCACGTATATTATATCCGATGGCCTCACCTCAAGGACAGCGTTGGCCGTAGCGCCCTCAAACCTGCATACCGTCTCTTTCTCCGCCTCTCCGGTCTCCTCAGCCCTCTCCTCATTGTTCTTCTGATACTGCTCGAGCATGGCGTTGACAGCCCTGACCTCGTCGAGCTGGCAACGCAGATGCCAGTTGCGGTTGCGCACATATGTGCCGATAAACAGGAAAACCGATGTCACAGCGACGTAGTTGAGGTACTGGAGGAAATTGACGAGGGTGAATCCCTGGTCGTTTATCCATGCCTGGTGCGGGCCGTCATAGAAGAAATCGCCAGCGTAGCTGACAAGGACTGCTGTCAGGACAGGTATGTTTATGATGTAATGGACAAGGGTGTTGCGGTGGACTGTGGCAAGGGGAAGATGGGGGTCCATAGGCATACGCAGCACATAGGATGAGAATGTTCCGTCCACAATGCCCACAAGAGACGACAGCACTCCCATGGCGATAAAGAACAGCGAACGGTTCTCGTGGACGGTGTCAACATCGAAAGGGTTGGCGAGTGAAAGCAGCAGGAACACGAATACGCCTGCATAGAGATTCTCTCTCAGTATACGGATGTTCTGCGGCAACATGCAGAATGCCTTTATCTTTCTCATAGATATCATGTCAGGAAATTTCATTTGCATACAGAATGGCAGGATGTGGGCACAACGGGGACATGCCCATGTCACTGCATCAGGCAAAGATAATGATTTTGTGTGACATCTGCAAGAAATATCAGGATAATCGGCAGGGAGAACGGGAAAAAGCGTCATCGGCAAGCTTGACACACTCATGGAGAACCATATCCTAAGCTATGTCATACAAGCCTCCCGCACATGGCTGACCCATCATCATGCCATGACATATCTGCCTCCCGCACATGGCGGCCCCATCATCATACTATGGCATACCTGCCTCCCATACATGGCTGGCCCATCATCATGCCATGACATACCAGCCTCCCTCACATGGCAGACCCATCCTCATGCTATGGCATACCTGCCTCCCATACATGGCTGACCCATCCTCATGCTATGACTGACTATCATAACTGCAATGGCAGGAGCACAAGGATATTATGACGCAAAAACCAGATGGACATAATCAGGCAAAACGGGCTGACAAGCCACGGCAATAAGTGGGAGAAAGCTGGGCGCGATGGCCATTCGTCCCCCAAAAAGTGGCTTCTGGGACGAACGGCAGGGATGTGTGACGAACGGTAAGATACTATATCCCAGCCCCATACCCTTCTGTCCCTCACTATTGCAGATGCAGAATGGTGGTTGTAACTTTGCACCAGAATCCAAACACGGAGACAAAGTAACAAACATCATAAACCCAGCAAACAAGGTGAGAAGACCTATGACAGACATCAAGACCATCGCCATCATGGCAGCCCTGTCGGCGTCGATGACAGCCAACGCCCAGACACAAGAGAACGATTCCATCACGTATATGCTCAACCTCCAGGAGGTGGTGGTGAAATCACATGCGCCCAAGACAAAGATGAAAGACGGCGCAATGATAACCCGTATAGAGGGGACACCGCTCGAATCGGCCGGAACGGCTGAGGAGATGCTCGCCCGTGTGCCTGGCATGATGCGCATGGGAGGCAGCGTGCAGGTGATAGGCAAGGGTACACCTCTATATTATATAAACGGCCGCCGTGTGCAGGACAACGACGAGCTGAAGCGCCTTAGGAGCCACGACATACGCGACGTGGAGGTGATAACGAACCCCGGCGCCGCCTACGACGCCTCTGTCGCTGCCGTGGTGAGGATAAAGACACGGCGCCAGCAGGGCGAGGGACTCAGCGGGAAGATGGACCTCAACGACTCACAGGCTCTCGCCAACGGCAACAACAACCTCTCCTCGTCTCTCAACATGAACTACCGCCACGGGGCTGTCGATGTCTTCTGCGGGGCACATCTCGCCAATGACTATCTCGCTGGCTACCACTCGGACATGGTGCAGGAGACATACGGTGACGTCACCCACAGCCAGAAGGGCTATGTCAACACCACACAGCGTCTCACACGTCTGCATCTCAACGCCGGAGTGAACTGGCAGATAGACGACAACAGCTCAGCCGGCATAAAGATAGAGCGCGGCCAGAAGCTCCATAACCGCTTCGGCATCACAGTGGACGAGGATATCATGCGCGACAATCTGACCACCGACCACCTCCACTCTATCAGCAAGGTCTATTCAGACGCTCCCAACAGCGTCATGGCCAACGCCTACTACAGCGGCAAGCTCGGCCCATGGGGCATAGACGCCAATATCGACTACTACACCCAGCGTGAGAAGAAGGACGACATCGTCGACGAGGAATCACTCTCTGACACCAAGCATGTTGAGAGCGTCAGCGAGAACAAGAACCATCTCCTCGCCTCGCGTCTCGTCGTTGAGCGCAAGGTGTGGGGCGGCAGCCTGAAGCTTGGCGGCGAGCTGTCGTTCCTCTCCCGCGACAATCTCTACGGCATCAGCGGCGTCGAGTCGGTATCAGGCCGCCAGTCAGAGGTCAGCGAGCAGAACTACGCAGCCTTCGCCGAGTATGGCCTCATGATACCCAAGGCCGGTATGCTGACCCTCGGGATGAGGTACGAGCATGTTGCGTTCGACTTCGACGACCATACTGACGCCGCCCGCTCCATAAGCCGCAGCATCGACAACGTCTTCCCATCGCTGTCATTCGCGACACGCATCGGGCTCCTGCAGATGCAGCTCAGCTATGCTGTCAAGACCCGTCGGCCGTCATACTACGACCTCCGCAGCGAGGTGGAGTATGTCAGCCGCTACACTCTCCAGACAGGCAACCCGACGCTGAAGAATGAGATTCGCCACGATGTGACCCTCGCCTCGCGCTGGCGTTTCATATCGCTCTCTGTCGACTATATGCACATGACTGACGCCATATATGACTGGACGTCGCCTTACGACGACAATGGTGTCGTGCTCATCGGCATGGTCAACTTCGACCGCCCCATCGACTGCATCTCGGCTTTCCTGAATATCGCGCCTACCGTAGGGTGCTGGACGACGAGCAACGTCATCGGCATACAGAAGCAGTGGCTGTCATTCAATCTCGACGACCCACGCACAGCCACGGGCAGACGCACCGTGAGCTATGACAAGCCCATGTTCATCCTCAACAGCTACAACACATTCACCCTGAAGAGAGGATGGCAGCTGGAGCTCAACTCTGACTTCTACTCGAAGGCCCACTACCGCAATGTGAGGCTGCTCGACAACTACTGGAACCTCACGGCAGCAGTGCAGAAGACCCTCCTTAGGGACAAGTCGCTCACTGTGCGCCTCTCGTGCTCAGACATATTCAACACCGCACGCCACGACGCCCTCCTCGACCTCGGCAACTATACCCTCTACCAGAGCGACGTGTTCGGCGGCGAGCGCTCCCACTACTCCTTCCACCGCGTGCAGCTAAGCCTGCGCTACGCCTTCAACGCGACAAAGAGCAAGTATAAGGGACAGGGCGCCGGACAGGACATCATAAGCCGTATGTGACCGCCACACGCCATTTATTGCCTCTGACACTTGCACAGGCGGGAAAAACATATTACCTTTGCACAGCCATCATCCCCACTCCCTGCCCCACCCTACTGCCCGAAGACAGCAATCCGGGCGCCGCGCCAAGGCATGGGGAATGGCACAGAAAACATTTCCAAGACTTATAGAACAAAGTATGAAGAAATTATTTATCGAGACCTACGGCTGCCAGATGAATGTGGCCGACTCAGAGGTTGTGGCCAGCATAATGAAGATGGCTGGCTACGAGTTATGCGACGGTGTTGACGATGCCGACGCTGTTTTCCTCAACACATGCTCTGTGCGTGAGAACGCCGAGAACAAAATCTACCACCGTCTTGACACCTTATATAATATATACCGCAACCGCGGCAAGCGTGTCATCCTCGGTGTGCTGGGCTGCATGGCCGAGCGTGTGAAAGAGGGACTCATCACCGACCACCACGCCGACCTTGTCGCCGGCCCCGACGCCTACCTCTCCCTCCCAGGGCTGATAGCCCAGTGTGAGATAGGGCAGAAGGCCATCGACACCGAGCTGTCGATGACAGAGACCTACCGCGATGTCATGCCTCTGCGCTCCCACGGGCCACGCCTGTCAGGCTTTGTCAGCATCATGCGCGGCTGCAACAACTTCTGCCACTACTGCATCGTCCCCTACACACGCGGCCGCGAGCGCTCACGCGATGTGGAGTCGATACTCGCCGAGTGTCGTGACCTCGCCGAGCGAGGATACAAGGAGCTGACACTGCTCGGGCAGAATGTCAACAGCTACTGCTGGAAAACGACAGGGCAGGACGGCGAGACGATAGCGGAGACAGGATTCCCACAGCTCCTCGCCCTTGTGGCCGAGACTGTGCCGGGGATGCGTGTGCGCTTCACGACATCCCATCCGAAGGACATGTCTGACGAGACCCTCCACGTCATATCGCGCTATCCTAATGTCTGCAAGCACATACATCTGCCCGTACAGTCAGGCTCAGACAAGATACTCAAGCTCATGAACCGCAAATACACCCGCTCATGGTATATGGACCGCGTCGGCGCCATCCGCCGCATAATCCCCGACTGCTCGATAACGACAGACATCTTCGTAGGCTACCATGACGAGACAGAGGCCGACTTCCAGGAGTCGCTCTCGCTGATGAGGGAGGTGGGCTATGACTCAGCCTTCATGTTCAAATACTCAGAGCGCCCCGGGACATACGCATCGAGACATCTACCCGACAACATCAGCGAGGAGGAGAAGATAAGACGCCTGAACGAGATGATACACCTGCAGACAGAAATCAGCGCCAGAGAGTACCGGAAGGATGTGGGACAGGAGTTTGAGGTGCTGACAGAGGGCTACAGCAAACGCTCGCGGGAGCAGATGTGCGGGCGCACATCGCAGAACAAGATGGTAGTCTTCGACCGCACCACCACCCTCCCCGACGGCTCACAACGCACCATCCGCGCCGGCGAATACTGCCGCGTGAGAATCACTGACTCGTCGTCGGCGACGCTGAAAGGCACCGTCATAGGATAACCCACACACCGTCTGCCGCGCCACCACAAAGCAGGACACAAGACAGAGACCCCTCCCCCGCACGCTGTCCCGCACAGACACTGAAGGCGCGGCGGCGGACAATACGGGACGACACAACAAACAAACCAACCCACGGCATACAGCCTCACGCAGGCTGTATGCCTTTTCTGTATCATGGCGGGAGCCGGCTGAAGATGAGGAATAGGACAGGGAACCGTGAGCCACAGCAAACCGGAGAGAAACTGTCCTCAGGAAAGGGCCATTCAGGGATGTGGGAAGAGCGGCTGGCCATAGAGTGCAAATGGCGCGCTCATCCAGTATGAATGAGGAGCCCATCGAGCATAAATGAGAGGCTCAGACAGCACAAATGGGAAAGTGAAGAGAGAGCGGGATGGGCGGCGGCGGAAGACTGGGAGGATGCCGCAGAAGGGGCGGCGGGCGTAGAAAGCGAATAATCAGGCCCTTAACGGGAAACCATGGCGTATATCGCCCCGTTACGGATGAAAAACGTTATCACAGGTCAAAAAAACTGCACAATTAAGCTGTGAATGTGCATTGGACACGTAATTTCCGTTAAAAAAATTTGCACATGTAATATTTTCTTCGTTACTTTGCACTCGGTTTTAGATTCAGGAAAACCGCACAAACCCCTGACACCCCCCAATAAACAAGAAAATTCATTAAATTAAAAATTAAAAATTATGTCAGAAATTGCAAGCAAAGTAGCCAGCATCATCGAGGACAAGCTCGGCGTTGACGCAGCAGAGGTAAAGCCAGAGGCATCATTCACAAACGACCTTGGCGCAGATTCACTTGATACAGTAGAGCTCATCATGGAGTTCGAGAAGGAGTTTGGTATCTCTATCCCAGACGACAAGGCAGAGAAGATCGCTACTGTTGGCGACGCTATCGCTTACATTGAGGAGAATGCAAAATAAGATTCTCTCATGAGATAAAACATCGGAAGTTGTACCGTATCCTGCAAGGGGCGCGGCATAGCTTCCGATTTATTCGTAATATATAAGGCAGGCCAGACACCCTCCCGCCGATATATACCCAACATAATATCACACCACGCATTGCCGCAGCCCGCACTCCAGTCAGGCAGACAGGGAGAGGCATAGCGGCAGAGGAATCCTGCGCCTTGGCGTGCGGCCGTCTTCAGGCAGCCAGCACCGGCAGGGACGACGAGCGGCAAGCGTATTCACAGACCCCACGACAAATTCATAACTATGGAACTTAAAAGAGTTGTAGTAACCGGCCTCGGTTGTGTGACACCAGTAGGAAACAACGTTGAGGAGGCATGGAACAACATTCTCGCCGGCAAGAGCGGCGCAGCCCCAATAACACATTTTGACGCATCAGCCTTCAAGACCCACTTCGCATGTGAGGTGAAGGACTTCAAGGTGACAGACTATATAGACCGCAAGGAGGCCCGCAAGATGGACCCCTACTGCCAGTACTCTCTCGCAGCAGCCACACAGGCTGTCGATGACTCTGGCATGGACCTCGAGACAATCGACAAGAACCGTGTCGGTGTCGTCATGGGTGTCGGCATCGGCGGTATGAAGACCTTCGAGGAGGAGGTTAGCAACTACGCTGTCAACGGCGAGAAGATGGGCCCGAAGTTCAACCCATTCTTCATCCCTAAGATGATAGCCGACATAGCATGCGGCCACATCTCAATAAAGTACGGCTTCCATGGCCCTAACTACATCACATCGTCAGCCTGCGCATCGTCAACCAACGCCCTCGCCGACGCATTCAACCTCATACGTCTCGGCAAGGCTGATGTCATCGTTGCCGGCGGCGCTGAGGCAGCCATAGAGCCATGCGGCGTAGGAGGTTTCAACGCCATGCACGCCCTCTCAACACGCAACGACGAGCCAGAGAAGGCCAGCCGCCCATTCTCTGCCAGCCGTGACGGATTCGTCATGTCAGAGGGTGCGGCGATAATCATCCTCGAGGAGCTGGAGCATGCCAAGGCCCGCGGCGCAAAGATATACGCCGAGATGGCAGGTGCAGGCATGTCGGCCGACGCACACCACATCACAGCGTCTCACCCAGAGGGCCTCGGAGCGAAGCTCGTCATGGAGAACGCTCTCGCTGATGCCAACCTCAATCCAGAGGATATTGACTATATCAATGTACACGGAACATCGACCCATGTAGGCGACATCTCTGAGGTGAAGGCCATAAAGGACGTCTTCGGCGACTCAGCCTACAAGCTCAACATATCCTCAACAAAGTCAATGACAGGCCACATGCTCGGAGCTGCCGGCGCCACAGAGGCCATGCTGTCGCTCCTCGCTGTGAAGAACGACATCGTGCCTCCGACAATCAACCACGCTGAGGGCGACGACGACCCGGAGATTGACTATAACCTGAACTTCACATTCAACAAGGCACAGAAGCGCGAGGTGCGTGCCGCACTGTCCAACACATTCGGATTCGGCGGACACAATGCCTGCGTGATATTCAAGAAATACGCCGAGTAAAGAAACATACGTCACAGACCATAATCTTTCTCTTCTGCAACAGCAACACTGCGGGAGAGGAAGATTATGTCCGTTAAGGCGGGTAATAAGATTCCGCCTGTCAGAAATTCATCCTCAACCTTATGCAAGCTCATTGCCGGCAAGGCAGGAGCAGAGGCCGCAAAGGCTGTGACAACAGAGGCACAGGAGCGGCAGGCAACCATGGCCGGCTGAGGCAGCACGGCATGGCGCAGAGGGAGGCAGAGGCCATCCCGCAGGAGAGGAAGGGATGAGGAACGGACGGACGGGAACTACTGACGGATAATATACGGGTGGGGGAAAGCAAAACCCACTATACCAGACTTTATGAACATCATAGACCACATAAAGCTAATCTTCCGCAAAGACAAGGAACTCTACATAGAGCTGTACAAGATACTGGGCATACTGCCCCACGACATCTCATACTACAAGCTTGCACTTATGCACAAGAGTGTGGCCCACCGCAACGCCAAGGGGCGGCCTGTCAACAACGAGAGGCTGGAGTTTCTCGGCGATGCCATACTCGACGCTACGGTAGGACATATAGTCTATGAGCACTTCCCCGGGAAGCGCGAGGGATTCCTCACCAACACACGCTCCAAGCTTGTGCAGCGCGAGACACTGGGACGCCTGGCGCGCGAGATGGGCATCACACGCCTCATACTCTCGTCAGGACGCTCGGCGAGCCATAACTCATACATGGGCGGCAACGCCTTCGAGGCCCTCGTCGGCGCACTGTATCTCGACCACGGATATGACGCCTGCATGAACTTCGTGCAGAAGCAGATTCTCTCAAAGATGGTCAACATAGACAAAGTGGCATACAAGGAGGTCAACTTCAAGTCGAAACTGATTGAATGGTCACAGAAGAACCGTGTCGCCATAGAGTTCAGATGCATCAGGGAGACAAAGGACGAGAACGGCTCGCCCTATTTCGAGTACACATGTGTGCTGGAGGGAATAAACGCCTGCTCAGGAAAGGGATTCTCAAAGAAAGAGGCACAACAGCACGCCGCCGAGGAGACACTGAAGATGCTGAGGAAACAACCGAAATTCTGCGACAGCATCTTCCAGGCGAAGACAGAGAGGACAAAGATGGAGGAAGAGCCCGTCATGGCAGCACCAGACATAGAGAAGGTGATAAAGGAAGAGCAGGACTTCATCATAACACCAGCAGAGGAGAAGGAGAGAGAGACAGAGAAGGAAATGGAGAAGACATTCGAGGTGGACTTCTCTGACATAAAGGAAGCCTCGCGCGACGATATCATCGCGGCGGCTGAGGAGGCCGCTTTCGCCGAGGAGAACAGCAAGTAAGCGACAAACGCAAGACAGGGACAACGGGGATAAACCGCATGGAAGAGAACGCCTCAACATAAAGGCCGGAGGAAGGAGAAAGGCCGGGGCGGGAGATGCGGGCTATCCTCGCTGTCATATAAAGAGCATCCCTGCACCGGCACACAGCATCAACTGGCTGGCTGACAATGGGAGAGCACCCTCACAGGACAGGAAAGGGAAGACACCAAGGGCATGAGCCAGAGAAGACTGGGGCATACACCGCGGCAGAAAAAACAAGTAGAAGAAAGATGAAAGACCGTAATACAGAGATATACCGTGTCACACTGCTCGGCAGCGTCGTGAACATCATCCTCGTTATGATAAAGTTCGCGGCAGGCATCATAGGCGCCTCGGCAGCCATGATAGCCGATGCCGTCCACTCGCTCTCTGACCTCATAACAGACATCATCGTCATAGTCTTCGTGCGCATAAGCAGCAAACCTGCCGACAGCAACCACCACTATGGCCACGGGAAATATGAGACACTGGCCACGCTGCTCGTAGGCGGTGCGCTGCTCGCAGTGGGCATCATGCTCCTCGAAGGCGGTGTGGAGAAAATCATAAGCGCCATAAACGGCGAGACTCTCCCCACACCGGGAATAGCCGCCCTGTTAGCCGCCCTGGCGAGTATCCTGCTGAAAGAGGCTGTCTACCAGGTGACAGCGAGAGTCGGGAGGAGAGTGAAATCAGAGGCTGTCATCGCCAACGCGTGGCATCACCGCTCAGACGCCATATCGTCAATAGGAGCGGCGATGGGCATAGGAGGCGCCATGCTGCTCGGCCCACAATGGGCTGTGCTCGACCCTATCGCCGCCATCATAGTCAGCTTTCTCGTGGTTTGGACCGCCATACAGCTGCTGGCAGGCGCTGTCGGACAGCTGCTCGAGAAGAGTCTGCCGAAGGATGTGGAGGACGAGATAGCGAGGATAGTGGCTGAGGATAGTAGCCTGAAGGAGATGCACCACCTCAGGACACGCTCCATAGGCAACACATACAGCATAGAGATGCATATCCGCATGAACGGCGGCATAACGCTCAACGAGGCTCATCATCACTCGATGCTCCTCGAAAGGAGACTCAGGGAGAGGTACGGACAGGAGACGATAATATCCCTGCACATTGAGCCGCTGAAAGTGAACGGCAGATACACAGCAGATTATACTGGCGGAGAAGCGGACAAATAACCTACAAGACAGGAATCAATAAAGACAGAAGAATATGTACAAGGCAATAGTTCTCGACCTCGACGGCACTCTGACAAACGATGCCAAGGAGGTCACACCGAAGGTAAAGGCTGCTCTCATGGCAGCACAGGAGCGCGGCGTGAGGGTGGTTCTCGCCTCCGGACGCCCGACATACGGAATACAGAAGATAGCCGACGAGCTGGAGATTGGGAGGTATGACGGATATGTCATGGCTTTCAACGGCGGACGTGTATGCCGATGGAGCGACAAGGAGGTCATCTTCGAGCAGAAGCTGCGGCCGGAGTATGTCCCTGCCCTGTACGACGCAGCCATGGCTGCCGGATGTGAGATACTGACCTATCAGGGCGAGGGAATAGCAACGACAGAGACAGAGAACAAGTATGTGCGCCACGAGGCTTTCATAAACAAGATGCCGCTGGTGAGATACGACGACTTCGTCAACCAGGTGGAGCATCCGATAAACAAATGCCTCATCGTGGGCGACCCGAAGCCGCTCGCCAAGCTCGAGCAGCACATGAAGGAGACCATGAGGGGCGAGATGGACTTCTACCGCTCTGCAGCCTTCTTCCTTGAGTGTGTGCCCCTCGGCATAGACAAGGCAGCGTCGCTCGATATGCTTCTCTCTCAACTCGGGATAAAGAGGGAGGAGACAATCGCCGTGGGAGACGGATATAACGACCTCTCCATGATACGCTATGCCGGACTCGGAGTGGCGATGGCTAACGCAGCCCGCGAGGTGCAGGACGCGGCTGACTACATAACATACTCCAACCAGGAGGATGGCGTGGCACACGTAGTGGAGAAATTCATACTGAGGGGATAGGCTGGAAGACAAGGACTGTCACCCGATGTATGGCGCAGACAAACTGCAAACGAGATGTAACCAGAGCTAATGACAGGCTGAGACATTATCAGCCGGACACCTGTCCAGCTATGGTGGCATCAGCAGGTATCAGATGACAGCGAGGCATAAAGGGCTGCAAGAAATAGAAACAGGCAGATGTAGAGTCATTTCTCCACATCTGCCTGTTTCTTGTATAACGGCAAGTAGCTCACAGTGTCGGCATCAGTAAGGGACCAATATTGGCATATGAACTGGACATGATATAATCTGACGGCCGTCAGTCGATGTCGGGCAAATCCATATCGCCTATGCAACGCAGGGCCTGTGAGGCTGTGAAGCCACGCCCAGCGGCAAAGCGAAGGAGCTTCTGGTTCACCTCATAGTCATTCCGCCCGGTGGTAGTGCGGCGCTTCTGGGCCAGCAGTGGCCGTAGTATAGCGTCCCATCTGTCATCGTCGATATCGGCGATGATGGGCTGATAGATATCACGCGCTATGCCCTTCAACATCAGCCCCTGCTCTATCTTGCGGGGCCCCCAGTGGTTATACTCCATCTTGTCGTGGATGAAGGCACGGCAGTAACGCTCATCGTCGATATACCTCTCTTCTGTGAGATATGCCATAATGAGCTGTATGTCATCGTCACTGAGGTCCTTACGCCGCAGCTTGTCGGTGATGTCCTTGCTTGAGTGCTCGCCTTGTGAGCAGAGCGTGGTGAGGCTACGCAGTATCGGTGCGAGGCGCTCTATGCTGTCAGCAGCGTCAGGGGATATAGTCATGGTAGTCGGCATGATATGAAACGTGGGTTGGAGAACTCGTCGTCTATGAGGCGTACGTCCGCATAGCCAAGGTCAGAAAGCAATGCTGTCAGCTCTTTGCCGTATGCGCGGTTTATCTCGAAGAGCAGCCTCCCGCCATGTCTGAGGCGCTTGAGGGCAAGGCGAGATATGGCACGGTAGAAGAGCAGAGGGTCATTGTCTGGGACAAAGAGGGCGGTGTGAGGCTCATGGTCGAGCACATTCTGGTGCATGGCAGCCGCCTCCGAGCTGCATATATAGGGAGGGTTGGAGACGATGACGGCATAGTCCCACCTGCTTTCATCTGCCTCTGAGGGGTGTGCCTCGGCTTCTTTGAGGACATCTGTCTGCCTGAACTCTACCGTGACATCATTCTCAATGGCATTCTGCTTTGCCACAGCGAGAGCCTCCCGGCTTATATCCCACGCCTCTACCTTTGCCTCGGGCAATGCCTTGGCTACGGCTATGGCTATGCATCCGCTGCCTGTCCCTATGTCGAGGATATGTAGCCGCGTGCCGTCATGAGCCATCTGCCGCGCTTCTGAAATCGTCTCATCGACAAGCTGGTCGGTCTCCGGGCGCGGTATGAGGACAGCGGGTGAGACACCGATGCGCAGCTCATGGAACCACTCATAGCCCAGGACATACTGCACAGGGACGCCTCTCTCAAGCTGCTGTATGTAGTTTTCGAGCCGCGCGGTGTCAGCTTCACTGAGGCGGGAGACAGCCCCACAGGCGATATCGGTGAGTGACAGCGAGAACGCCTCGTCGAGCAACAGACGTGACACGGCACGCGCCTCACCCCCGTCATAGACAGAGGAGAGGCGGCGTAAGATAGAGATATAGTCCAATATTATGTTCGATAAGGATGCGTCGGCCACTGTGTCACGCTGCCTTATTCAGCATGACGGGCCGTGCGAATGGTCAGATAGGCATGAAATAGAGTGTCAGGCTCTTCTCGCCATACTCTACACGGTAAGGCTTGAGGGCCTCGGCATTGCCGCTCCAAGAGTCTATTCCGCCGACACCAGCCTCCTCGAGATTGAGCGAGAGCTCTACGTGTCCGGCTGCATTGAGGTCAGAAGGATGACGCTGTCCCTTATCTATACGTGTGCTGCCAGGTTTCTGGTGGAGTGTCTCGTCGAGCTCATTCTGTGTGTAGTTGAGTGCGGAGAACGAGAATGCCTTGTCAGAGAAGATGCGGTAGCCGTTAATCTCAAGCCAGCGAGAGCCTGTCTTTGTGCCTGTCGACTGTGGTCGGGCGTATGGATAGAACTGCTCCTTGACGGTCTGTGAGTACTGGCCGAGGAGAGCTCCTGACGAGCGGTCAGAGTAGTTCTCCCATGGTCCGAGACCGTAGTATTTAAGCTGCTGGGCGTTGAAAGACGCGTCGGCGAGGACTCCGAAGCGGAACATTCCTGGCACATCCTTGGCGTCAGCGTTTGGCTTGAAGGTCTGGTCCATGCGTACTATGCCGCCGGGATATGTCGTATAGGTCACAGTCAGTGTGCCCTTAACGTCTGGCATATCATAGATGTTTGTCATGATAGTGACCTTCTCCTTCTTCTCTCCCATGAGCACCTTGCCTGTCACGATGGCTGTCTGCTTCAGCTCCATGGCTGGATTGCGCCATACCATGTACTTGTTGTGCAGCTGTGCGCCCATGTCGTTGTCTGTAACGGCACGCCAGAAGTTAGGACGTATATTCTCTATGCCGAGAGCAGCCGGAGCGACAGGTGCGAGCTTGACAGTCTTGCCCTGGGCTATGGCCTTGGCCTGATTGTCGAGTTTCTTCTGCAGGGCTATGTTCAGCTTTGTCATATCAGGCTGTGTGACAACGGCATTGATAGCTGCGGCATAGTCATAATCCTTTATGACAAACTGCTGGTGGGCTATCTCGTGGCCGGCAGAGAGGAGAGGCTCTTCATCCTTCAGGCGGTAAGAGAGGCTCAGGACTGTCTCATCCCTGAGGTTAGCCACCTTATATGGCAGTTTGATGTCCTTTGTCTGCTGCGGCTGTATCTTGAGGCTTGAGATGTCATAGTCACCCTCCAGAATGGAGACACCGTTGCTGAGCAGCAGCCAATGGAGCACCACATTGTCGAGAGGACGGAAGAAACGCTCGTTGAAGATGGATATCCTGCCAGTCGGAAGGTCAACGGCACGGGTCCAGATATCCTGCTGCTGGAAACCTACCTCGTAGGCCTGTGGAGAAGGAGTGCGGTCGTTAGCGAAGACACCATTGCAGTTGAAGTTATTGTCTGAGGCGTCGGCGCTGTCAAAGTCGCCACCATAATAGTTGACGCCTGGCTTCACACGGAGGGCCTGGTCGGCAAAGTCCCATATGAAACCGCCCTGGTATCGCGGATAGCGGCGTATGGCATCCCAATACTCCTTGAAGCCTCCGCTGGAGTTGCCCATAGCATGGTTGTACTCACACTGTATGAGAGGCTTCTGCTTTGTGGCATCAGTAGAGTAGCGTATGGAACGCTCCTGTGAGAGATACATAGGGCAGTAAATCTCTGTGTTGTCGCCACCATGTGCCTGCTCATACTGTACTGGGCGTGTTGTGTCGGTCTCCTTTATCCACTTGAAGGCCGCGGTGAAGTTGTCGCTGTTGATGGTCTCGTTGCCAAGACTCCATGTTATGATTGACGGATGGTTGAAATGTGCCATCACATTATGCTGGTTACGCTCGAGTATCTGCTTGGCGAAGAGCAATGAGTGAGCAGGATTCTCCTTGCCGTCGATGGTCTCGTGATAGCCGTATCCATGGCTCTCGATATTGGCCTCGGCACAGAGATAGATGCCATACTCGTCACAGAGGTCGTACCAGCGTGGGTCGTCAGGATAATGACATGTGCGGACAGCGTTGAAATTGAACTCCTTCAGGCGCTTTATATCGCTTATCATACGCTCTGTGGAGACTACATATCCCTTGTCAGGGTCAAGCTCATGACGGTCGATGCCCTTGAAGAGGACAGCCTTGCCATTGACGAGGAGCTGTCCGTCACGTATCTCGACAGTGCGGAATCCGACGCGGTTTGTGAGCACCTCGACAGGCTCTGCCACCTCCTCTGTGTTCTTCTTCACATTAGCGCGGCGTGCCTTGGCAGGCTGTGCTGCCATGACCTCTGTTGTGAGAGTGTAGAGATATGGTGTCTCGGCACTCCACAGGGATGGGTTTGCTACAAGAATCTCTGTCGCGCAACGCCCGTCCTTGGCCTCCGCTGTTGTCTCGGCCACTGTGGCTCCCTTTGCGTCAGTCAGCTTGTAACGCAGTGTCGCGTTGCCTGTGACGTCAGCATTGACTGTCAGACGGCCATTGGCATCGGCTGTCACCTGGAGGTTGTCGACATGTACGGCAGCGGGACGCATGCAGAGATATGACTGGCGTGCGATACCTGTCATGCGCCAGAAGTCCTGGTCCTCAAGGTATGAGCCGTCACACCATCTGTAGACTTTCATTGTCACCTGGTTCACTCCAGGCTTTGCGAAAGGCGTGATGTCGAAGTCGGCAGCCACCTTTGCGTCCTCAGCATAGCCTGCAAACTGTCCGTTGACCCACACGTAAACGCATGATGTCACAGAACCGAGGTGCATGACAATCTGGTTCTTGGGCTGTGGAGCGGCTTTCCTGTCCTGCTTCTTGGCATTGTTCCTTGCTATCCAGGAGTCAGGAATGATGATATCGCGGCGGTAGATGCCGACATGGTTGCCGGCAGTAGGGGTGTATGGAGGGTTGTTCTTGAACTGTCCTCTCCATCCGAAACCTATGTTGACATACACAGGCACACCATACTCATCGTTCTGCCCGCGCTGTATATTTAGCTGTCCCTTTGAGTTTCGCTGCAGCTCCCACATGCCTGGGACAGGCATTGTCCCCCATGCATTGTCATCAAACTCTGGGGCGAAGAAATTCTCTGGGAGGGCGTCGTCGGCATTGGCAGTCCAGAAGAAACGCCATGTGCCGTCGAGCGTGACATAGCGCTCAGAGCTTGTCATGCCACGGCTTGCGGCATCGGCACTCTCAAAGGAGAATGATGTGGCATGGAGCGGCATACGGTTGATGTCATTGACTGACATGTCCTGCCATTCGGTCATGGTCTGCGCGCTGCCCGTGAGAGAGAGGGCGAATGCACAGAGAGTGGTAGATAAAAGTCGTCTCATAGATAATATTTTGTTTGTTATTCTCGTCAGATAAGCATCATGGCCCATAGCCGGATTGTATGGTATGACAGCCAGGGCATTATATGTTCCTGTTGGCAAAGGTAGCAAAAAGTAGCATTAGCGCAAAACAATTATCGGTATTTTAATGTAAATTATCGGTATTAGCGTATTGTTTTCCGCTTTCCACGTATCACGATGCCTTTATATGATGATGTGACACGCTGGCCTGAGAGGTTGTAGAGGGGTTCTGTGCCTCTGCCGCGACTGTCATTGTCGGGCAGGGTGATGGTTGTCTCATTGTCCAGGACACGGAAAGAGACATTGCCGGAGACGGCGACATCATACTTGCTGAACGATGTGAAAGGCTCTGTGCGGACTATAAGGCGGTACTCTCCCGGTGTCTCAGGTGCCTTGAACGTGAATGTTGACTGGGCGAGATAGTTAGTCTTGATATCATACATGTACTGCCTGTAGCCTATCTGTCTGGTCGTCCCGTCGGGAGAGACGAGGTGAAGGGTATAGGCACCGGAATAGTCATTCAGGGCACGGTTGTAGACAGAAAGGCGCAGCGAGAGCATCTCTGCAGCGACGGGGAGGGTATCGCTCAGGCTCAGCGACGCCTCAAGACGGCACTCCACTGTCCGCTGTTTGTCGTCGGGCATGATGGAGATGAGCACACGCTGGTTCTGGTCGAAGGTATAGTGGGAGGTCAGGAGGTTGTCTATATCGTAGTAGCCATCCTCGTTTCCGCCCCATCCCCAGACTATATGGTAGAGCGCGGGGGGTATGGAGGAGGACTCATAAAGAGGATATGCTGTCCCGCCCCCGTGCGGGTCATTGTCTGTCTTGTATCCGTCTATGACGAAAGCGTGGGCCCCATAGCTCTTGTCTGTGGCATTCATGATGACCGGGCGGCCGTGGCTGAGCTCGGTTCTTATCATCTCGTGCCATGCGTCATGGCTGTAACACTCGCGCGAGTGGAAGGTCATGTCTGTGTCATAGCCGAAGTGTTGTGCGAGCGCCCATAGCTCATTGGCTGCCGGTGTGGTACTTGTATTGGGACAGAAATCCATGTTGGAGGCTGCCGCACAGAGGTAGAGGAACGAGGCGACGCTTGTCTCATCGCCCCCGATGACGGCATCCCAGGGGATGGATGAGGAGGAGAAATCGGCCGTGACGGAGAGGTGGTGGGTCGGTGTGGTGTAGGCCACGCTACCCTCTGGAGCTGCCGGATAGCGGTAGACAGACATGGCATGGGCTATGGCAAGGGCGACACAGCCGGGAGCTGTGGGCTTGCCGTCGACCTCGGGACATGCTCTGTCATACGGGGATGTCTGTCCCCAGCTGACAGGAACAAGGGGCATGGCTTCCTGTGCAAGGGACATGATGGGGTAGAGGATGATTATTAAGAGAATGAGGCGTGGCATAGGGAATGGCATGATGGGACAAGCGGAGCGGTTGAAGCGCCCAACGGTGAAGCCCCTGTATCTACATCTACAAAGATACACAATTAATATGTAACACGCAAAAGATATGGGCAGAAATGTTTATATAAGCAGGTAAAGAAAGGTATGGAAAGGGGTGTAGGGGGCGTGAGGCAATAACGGCTGGCGAGAGAGAGAGAGGAAAAAGGAGAGAAGGGGGAACAAAGAGAGGGACAAACAGAGATAACGATGTGAAGGGAGGGGAACAAAGAGAGGGACAAACAGAGATAACGATGTGAAGGGAGGGGAACAAAG
>SAMEA3663208__coassemble_100_pt1 | contig 50796 bp, 40 predicted proteins | sample SAMEA3663208__metabat2_high_PE_004 | metagenome-assembled genome bin SAMEA3663208 (sample SAMEA3663208) | pig gut metagenome | biome: pig gut; feature: pig-associated habitat; material: faeces | place: China | collected 2013
ACCATACACATTATTATATATTATATAGACGGAGGGGAAATGGAGCGGGAGGGACAGAAGGAAATGTCAGGCATGTAGCGAACATCAAATTATATGTATGTGTTTACTCCTTGTATGTGGTATCATTATCGGAATCCCCAGAAATCACATATTCATATAGCTATCCTTGAATCCGAGGAAATATAACACGCCGTCAAGTCCGATGGTGTTAATGGCCTGCTTGGCATTAGCCACTACTCTTGGTTTGGCATGGAAAGCTATTCCGAGTCCTGCAATGGATAACATGGGCAGATCATTGGCTCCATCTCCGACAGCGATAGTCTGGGCGAGGTCAACTTTCTCCACCTGTGCTATGAGTTTGAGCAGCTCGGCTTTCCTCTGTCCGTCGACAATATCCCCGATGTATCTGCCTGTCAGCTTTCCATCTTCGCCAATCTCGAGCTCGTTGGCATACATATAGTCAATATTGAACTTACGCTGCAGATATTGTCCGAAATAAGTGAATCCTCCGCTAAGTATTGCAATCTTATATCCATATCTTTTCAGCACAGACATGAGTCTCTCTGCCCCCTCTGTAATAGGCATAGTCTCAGCAATCTCCCTCATCACGCTCGCATCGAGTCCTTTCAACAGCTCCACTCTCTGCCTGAAGCTCTCCTTGAAATCTATTTCTCCTCTCATCGCGCTCTCAGTGATGGCTTTGACCTTGTCTCCCACGCCTGCTCTCATGGCGAGTTCGTCAATACACTCGGTCTGTATGAGAGTCGAGTCCATATCGAAGCAAATGAGTCTTCTCATTCTTCTGAACATATTGTCGCGCTGTATAGAGAAGTCGAAAGCGAGTTCTCCTGACATCTGCATGAGCTGTGACTGCATCTCGGCGAGTGAATGTGGAGTGCCACGCATAGAGAATTCAATACAGGCTCTGACATTACGCTCAGGATGAAGCAGGGATCGTCGTCCTGTAAGGCGTATGATGGAATCGATGTTAAGTCCCTGGTCGCGTATCGCCCTTGATGCCACGGCCACCTGTTTCGCCGAGAGGTCACGCCCGATGACAGTAAGGATGTACCTGTTCTTGCCTTGTTGGTTCACCCATTCCTCATACTCCTCGTCGGTGACAGGTTTGAAGTCAATATTGATATTCAGCTCTGTAGCCTTGAAGAGCAGTTCTTTCATGACCTGCCCAGAAAGGCGTTCCTTTATGCGGAAGAGTATACCGAGAGAAAGCGTGCTGTGTATATCGGCCTGTCCGATATCGAGTATCTGGGCGTCATATCGCGCCAGTATCTCTGTTACCGACGCTGTCACTCCGGGTCTGTCCTGTCCGGCGATGCCTACAAGTATCTGTTCTTGTTTTTCTTCCTGTTGATTCATCTTTTTATTTATTAGGTAGGTTCTTATTCATCAGATGTTCGTATCTGTCTCTCCCCCACCCCATCCTTATGGATAATCAGGGGAGAGGCTGACCACGTCTCAAACTTCAGAAAATGGTTGTCGACACAGAGGTTGACATCTGTTTCAAGTATGCAAAGGTAATAAGTTAAGGAGATATATCAAAGGGATATGGAAGAATATGAGTGATTTTTATGAAAATGTAGCATAAGCAGGTGTCTTTGAAGAGACACATGAGTCATCAGGTGAAGGCCACAGAAAGCTCACAGGCAGCCATGCGGTCATCTGCATGCCGGCAGCCCTGTCGTGTGCTGGAAACTGGTTCTGTGATGAATGAAGCATCACAACTATTTGTCTCATGTGGCAGGAACGATGAACACGAAGCGTGCACCATGTTCAGTCTGCGGGTCACAATCAGGGTATGCGGTGTCGACAAACACCCTGCCATTGAGATTCTGGGATATTGTGCGGCAGATATTCAGGCCGAGACCAGTGCCCTGTACGAAATCGTTCAGCTTGACGAAACGCTCGAATATATGTTCCGCGTCCTCTTTTGGTATTCCTTCGCCCGTATCGCTGACGGTATATCTTATGGCTGGTTTGCCGTCAATCATCTCCTGGCAGACGGCGACGTTTATCCTTCCTTCTGATGTATGCTTTATAGCATTTGTCAGATAGTTTATGAGCACTTGCTGCACACGGTTACCATCAGTGAGGAGCTGGTGCGAGTCATCGAGCGTTGTGCTTAGCGACAATGTAATGTTTCCTGGCACACGGTATCTGACGACCGACATGGCTCTTCGTGCCAGGTCGTTGGCCTTCCATTGTTTTTTCTCGAAGTGGTATTTTCCCTTCTCTATCTCCCCAATATTGATGATATCATCGATGAGCATGGTGAGGAGAGTGATATTATGGTGGATATGCATTGCGAACTCTTTGCGTTCCTCGTCTGAGAAGGTGTCGGCTGGCAATGCGAGGAGCTGTGCGAATCCGCTGATGGCATTCAGTGGTGTGCGTATCTCGTGCGACATGTTCTGTATGAACTTATCCTTCATCTCAGTAGCCTGTATCGCCTTTGTCCTTGCCTTATGCATATTGTTTGTCATCTCTATCATCTTAGAGATATGCTTCCGCCTTGCCATCTGTATGAGGAAAGCCATAATGACGAGTATGAAGAGTATTGTCAGTAGTATGACCATCACGTTGATTGTGAAGCGTGCCTCATTACGTTCCATCATCAGCTGCCCGTTCTTTATCTCGAGCGCCTGTTTCCTCATGGCCAGTTTGCTTCGCTTCATCTCATTGTTCCGCATCAGCACACGCTGTTTCCTTTCTTTCACGGCCATCTCTATCCCCATGCGCTTTATCTCCTGCCTGCGGTTATCCGCAGCCAGTTTGTATCTCTCTATTGCCATCTGCTGTCTTCTCAATATGGTATTGTTCAGGTCGATGGTGTTCTGTAGCATTGCATGCTCGATAGAGTCATTGCCTAATATGGAGTCCATGTAGAGAGAGTCGGCCCTGTTGCGGTGCTTAATCTGTGCCATGTGCTGTGAGATGATGGTGTCCCTATAAGCTAAGGCCTCGTCATATTTCCCCGACATACGTGCGAGCAATTCCATGAGCTGTAGCCTCTCATCGACCCTTATGCCATCACTCAGCATGCTCTCGGCCGCCTCACGTCCGTTAGTGATGTATTGATAGTACGCATCGAGGAATGACAGAATCTTTGTCCCTGAATGATAGTCGGCAAACATGTGGCAGCTGTCGTCGGGCGCTGGCTGAATATTGCGCAGTGAGTCGCAGAGTCTGTAATACCGGTCGAAGTTGTCCTTATCATTCCGGTAGGCATAGCATGCTGCAAGCCTGACATAGACCTTCCGTTTTCTCACGGGTGTGTCAGCGTAGTCCAGGGCCTTCAGCAGTGACTCAAGATAGTTGTCGTCGCGTAGTTTCATACACAGCGCTGAGTTGTCGAATATGCCACAGTAAACCTGTGTGGGGTTATCGGGCACGTCACGTCTCTCGTTGTCCCTGAGGGCTTGTCTCAGATATGGGACGACTCTGTAGTAGCTCTGTCTCTTCACGAAGGCGTCGGCATAGGCGAGATGCACCCTGTACGAGAGCTCGATATCGTTGTCTTCCTCTGCCATTTCCCTCAGGTGTCTCAGTGTCCGCAGGGCGTCGAGTGTCTGTCCATGGCGTATATCCTCGTAGACCTTTCTCTCCAAGCTGTCTGTAAGGCTGGCATTAGCTCTTCCAGTCATACTTCTCGCCGCAGGTGATGCCACGAGCAATGGTGAGGCGCTGATGATGGCCAATGGCAGCAGCGTTTTAAGCAGATGGATATCTCTCAGGCGTTTCCTTAGGTTCAGCTCCCTCTCCTCGCTGGTTGCATGTGGTTTATTGCCACAGTCAGTGTCGGGTGACACGAGGATACGGTCGACATAATCTGTCAGCTTTATCGCGTCGTCCTGTATGAGCGCTCCGAATCGCTGGCGCTCCTCATCCGTCAGCATCTCCTTCGGCTCAGCGAGCAGCTGTGCGAATCCAGCCACATTGTTCAGTGGTGTCCTGACCTCGTATGACATGTTCCTTATGAACTCGTCCTTCCGCTTTGATGCAGAGAGAGCTATGTCCATGAGTCTCTTCTCTTCTTTGCGCAATGCAGCTATGCGCAGTGCCATACGCCCATTATGCATTCCCCAGAGCAGCAAGGCCGTGAGGAGGAATATGGCGAGGAGAGCGAAGAGGAACAGATATGTCTTCTTTGAGCGGTTCTCGAACTGTGCTTTCTTCAGCTGCTGGTGTTGATATTGCTGCTCGTTGTTGCTGATTATGAGTTTGCGCTGCTGCAGCTTAGCCATCAGAAGCGACAGCTCGTTGTCAGCCTCCTGGTTTTTCTGCTGCAGGCGTTTGTTGTCGAGTATACGCTGCTGGTGCTCTTTCTCGAGTCTGTTGCGTGCTATTCTCTCCCTTCCAGCCTCCAGTTTCTCGGCCTGGAGCATTGCCTTCTGCCCAGCCTCCATTCCGGCAAGCTGGCTTTTGCGTGCCATAGCCCCCATCTCTCTCAGCGACAGATTGTCGAACATCTGCTGCGCCATCCAGTTGAGGGAGTCGATGCTGTCAGAGTATTCAAGGGCAAGCTGCAGCCTTCTCGGATGCAGGTAGCGTGCCAGATAGTATATGGCAGTGACTCTCTCCCGTTTGTCAGGTATGTTCTTCCTGACAGCGACGGCAGAGTCCATATGGCTTGAGAAAACGTATGGGTAAGATGCGACCCTGTAGTATAAGTTGCTTATCCTGTCGATAGGCTCGGGTGTCTCGCTCTCTCTCACGAGCTTGAAATATCTCTCGAAGTTAGTCTTGTCCCCTATGCGCCCATAGTGACAAGCCATGACGACATTGGCGTGGAAAGTGTCTTCTCTGCATATCGCCACATCAAGGGCTTTACGCAGTATATCCATGGCATGGCTCTCTGTCATATTGTCTGCAGAGACCTTGTAGCGGTATAATCCTATGTAGAAGTCTGTCGTGCGTGGCTGTGGAGTGCATCTGCCGGCATACTCCAATGCCTTCTCGATATGGAAGAGGACGCTGGAGCTGTCCTGCCAATCTGAATAAATCATGGCGAAAGTGCCATGTGCCATGAAAAGCGCATAATCGCTCTGCTGCTCCAATGCCGACGTGTAGAGCTTGCGGGCTAAGACTAAAGCCTCGTCAAACTTGTTCTCTTCCTGATATCTTTGTATGCTGTCGATGACGGCTCTGTATATATCTGCAATAGCGTCATTGCCTGCATCATGAGTCCCTACCACACGGCCTGATGCTCCAGGCTGCATGAAGAGTGTGATGATGAACGCTATGGCTGATATGGAGAGTAGGCGTCGCAATGTGCAGAATGTTCTTTATGGGTTACTGTCTCTCCTTGGCATGGCAATGGAGGGATGGGAGCAGCGTTTGGAGCTATATGCAGGCAGTCAGCCAGCCCTGCTTTGCCCGGCAGGAAATGTGTCCTCTATGAGCCATGGGCGTGATGCCGGGCCTTGGGGATGTTGAGGGTCAGTAGACCATATCCCGGCAGAGGGTGCCGCCATGGCTCTCGTAGACGAGCGATATGGTATCGCCCCTGGCCACGGATGCCGTGGGGATGCTGGCGTATGCGCTTATGGTATAATACTCGGGTATGCCATTCTGCGAGTGGCAGATACGGTAGTATAACCTCCTGCCGCCCGGCGATACTATGACAGTGTCGCACACGAGGCCCAAGGCGTGGCGCTGACGCTCGTCGTCGGGTGTGCCGCTCATGATGTCCATCCTTAAGTTCAGATACTTCCTGTTCTGCGCGTACCACGCTGTCGCCACCTCCAAAGGGTCGTTGTTGTCCTTCCAGTCCTTGGCCTCCTGCGGTGTCCTTGGCTTAAGGAACAGTACGCTCTCGGCATAAAGAGGTGTCACACTCCCGCCATTGTCGGTGTTGTCATAATAGAGCATGGCGCGGTATATAGAATCGGGTGTTGTGGCCCACGAGACATTCAGGGGGCGCATGAATGTCAGTCGCTGGTCGTTGTCAGTGATGGCATAGTCAGCCACAGCGCGCTGTGAGGTATGCATATCGCACATCTCGGCTGTCAGTCTTGACAATGTGCTGCTGTCATCGTCAGAGCATGCCGACATCAACACAGTGAGTATGCCCAGTATGGTTAGCGTTGTCTTTCTCATGTAGTGTTGCCCCCTTTGTGGAGGTTATGGGTGGATGGTGGAGGGGAGAAACGTACAGGAAAGGTCCCCCCGACGGCTGTGGGATTAGGGACGCCTGTTGTCTCTCCCTATGCGGTTGGGGCGCAGCGGAGTGATGGAGGGGATGGCAGCTGACGGGCTCTACTCCCCGCGCTCGGCTATTGCTTTGTTGCGCACAGGATTGGCATACATGGTGAGAATCTTCTCCCTGAGGAAGTGCTCGTCCTTCCCTGGTATGTCAATCTTGTCGAGCTGGCCCTGTATATAGTCCTTGAATCTCTTCTCGTCGGCCTCAGTATACTTGTCGCTGTTGTCTCTGTTGCCGTTCACCATGTCGAGGGCGACATAGTTTCCGGGGAAGAGGCGGTAGCCTTTATGTATCTCACGGTCCATCCTCTGCGCCACAGCTGTGTAGAAGTCGTTCTTGGAGAGCCCCTCGTACTCGTCAATCCACTCGTTGATACAAGGCGCACACTCATAGTGGATGCGTCCCTTGTAGCCCATGATGCCTGTCTTCATGTTCTCAAGGTCGTCCTGTTTTGTCTTCTTGTATGCGGGGTTGTCTCTTTTCAGCTGGAATTCCTTTGCCTTCAGCCAGTCACAAGGGTCATACTCATACGATATGGCCAACGGCACGATGTTCAGCTCTCTGAGCGGCCCGCCGTATGCGAGCATCTTGAGTACAGACTCCTGTGTGCGGTCGTCAGAGTCTTTCGCCCTTCCCTCACGCTGTGCTATCCAGATATTCTCTCCTTTCTCATTAATGGCGTGGTGTATGTATCTTGACATGAGCTGTGAGCTCTCCATGAGCTGTCGGGGCGATAGTCCGCGGCGCACAGTGAAGGCTTTGTTTATCTTCACGAGTGTCCTTATCCATGGGTAGATGAGGAGGTTGTCGCCTATTGCTATCTCTACGGTGTTGTCATAGTGGGCCTCGATGAGTTTCAGCGACAGTATGGCTGAGTCGAGGACGATGTCGCGGTGGTTGCTGACGTATGTGTGGTGGGCTGCCTTGGACGGCAGAGGATGGCCTGAGAAGGTGCATCCGTCAGAGCATTTCCGTATGACATACCTGACGATATGCTTCATATATCTCTGCTGGAAGTCAAGCGGTGTGCTAACACCTATGAACATTGTCCTCACGATGAAGCGTATGACACTCTTGGGCAGAGGGACGAGTCCCCTTATCATTGTCATGAACTGCCTGTCTTTGAGCAGTGTCTCTACGGCATCCCTCACCTCGCCTGGGCCGTAGGGGCGTATCTCGTCAAACTCGCTGTGGCTGTCTTTCCTGTTCTCCTCAGCTCCAGCCTGCATATTGCGGAGTGTCGGCCTGTTGTCTTTTTCCATAGTGCCTTGCATGGTTATTGTGTATGATGGCAGCCTTTTCTGCTACAAGGCTGCCATCATGTGTTTTTGTTTACGGGTGGCTGTCTGTCGACATGCTGCCATTCTCAGAACTGGTTCTCGACAATCTCTGTCAGCACATCCTTGATGTCGAGTCCGGCAGCCTTGACCTGCTGTGGTATGAACGATGTCGCTGTCATGCCTGGGGTGGTGTTTATCTCGAGCATGTTGATATGGTCTGTCCCGTCAGCATTCTTCGATATGATATAGTCTATGCGCAGGATGCCATTGGCATGGAGTATATCGTATATGGCGCTTGTTATCTTTGCGACTCTCTCGGCTGTCTCCCCGGATATGCGCGCTGGGGTTATCTCTGTCACCTGTCCGTTGTACTTCGCGTCATAGTCGAAGAACTCATTCTCTGTCACCACCTCTGTCGCTGGCAGCACGACGCTCTTCGTCCTTGTCTTGTAGCATCCCTGGCTTATCTCCACTCCGTCGAGGAATCCCTCTATCATGACGGTGTCTGACTCAAGGAATGCCTTGCGGAGAGCAGGGGCGAGGTGGTCGATATCCTTCACCTTGCTCACTCCGAAGCTGGAACCGTCGGCGGCGGGCTTCACGAACAGCGGGAGCCCGAGCTTCTCGACGATGTCTTTCTCGTCAAGCTCATTCTCGTGTCCGTGTCTGACAAGGATGCTGTCTGCCACAGAGACGCCGAATCCCCTGAGGTAATTGTTCAGGGCGAACTTGTCGAATGTGAGCGCCTCGACGAGCACTCCGCTTGTAGAGTACGGTATCTTGAGCAGGTCAAAATATCCCTGCAGCTGTCCGTTCTCGCCCGGAGCGCCGTGTATAGTGATATAGATGTAGTCAAAATGGTGTCTGACACCGTCCTCAACGAACGAGAAGTCGTTGCGGTCGATACTGGCCGTGAGGCCATTGTCAAGGTTCACATGCCAGTCGAGACCTCTCATCTCGACTATATAGACATCATATCTCTCCTTGTCGAAGAATGAGTAGAGTCCCTGTCCGGAACGCATGGAGACATCATGCTCGCTTGAGTCTCCTCCGCATACTATTGCTATCTTTCTTTTCATTGCTTTGTTGTGTATTATGTCTGGCGCAGCTGACGGCCGTGCAGTTCTCCTTGTCTTGGCTGTCCAGCCTGCACCTATTATGTTTCCTGTCTTGCTTGGGGAGGGTCCTGTAAATCACCCCCCTGCATAAAAAAAGCCACGGGGTATTGTGGTGTGGGTAATAAGGATGCTGTGGCGGCTTGAATGCCGTGGCTGGCGTAGGGTTTATCCCGTTGTTGCGCCAGCACGGCCGTTTATGAAGTCTCTCCACTTCTGGATGACGGCCTCAAGGTCTTCAGGCATGGGCGAAGAGAAGTCCATCTGCCTCCCTGTCACTGGATGCTCGAACCCCAGTGTCTGTGCATGGAGGGCCTGGCGCGGGCATAGCTTGAAGCAGTTGTTTATGAATGCCTTGTAGGCTGATGAGCGCTCGCCACGCAATATCTCACACCCGCCATACCGCTCGTCGGCGAAGAGGGGGTGGCCGATGGCCTTCATGTGTGCTCGTATCTGGTGTGTGCGGCCTGTCTCGAGTATGCACTCGACTAGCGTGGTGTATCCGAACCTCTCTATGACCCTCCAGTGTGTGACAGCTGGCTTGCCTGTCTCAGAGCCTGGGGGGAGGACTGTCATGCGCAATCTGTCCTTAGGGTCGCGGGCGATGTTTCCCTCTATGCGTCCACTGTCCTCTGCCATGTGCCCCCATACGAGGGCGATGTACGAGCGGTGGGTGGTCTTGTTGAAGAATTGCTTGCCGAGGATTTTCTTCGCCTCGGGTGTCTTGGCTATGAGTAGCAGCCCTGAGGTGTCCTTGTCGATGCGGTGGACAAGACCCACCTCGGGCGAGTTAGGGTCGTAAGCCGGCACATCCCTCATGTGCCATGCCATGGCGTTGACGAGTGTCCCTGTGAAGTTTCCGGCTCCGGGATGGACCACCATCCCCGCTTTCTTGTTCACGACGAGCAGCTCGTCGTCCTCATAGACAATGTCCATCGGGATATCCTCGGCGACAATGCTTGTGTCGTGGGGCGGGCGTGCCAGCATCAGTGTTATGACATCTCCTGGCCTTACCTTGTAGTTTGACTTGACCGGATGTCCGTTGGCGTGTATGTATCCGGCGTCTGCCGCCTGCTGTATCCTGTTTCTCGACGAGTGTTGCATGTGGTCGAAGAGGAACTTGTCTATGCGCAGTTTCTCCTGTCCTGCATCGGCGACGATACGGTAGTGCTCGTATAGTCCGGTGTTGTTGTCCCCGGCGGCTGCCTCCTCTATCTCGTCGAGGATAACGTCGTCATCGTATATCTGTTCGTTATCTGTCATTTATCGGGTTGTCTCTTTTCTTCTTGTTCTTAATGTCCACTTTGTTGCGGGCGGTTCACATTGGCCTGCCACGGCTTACTCCTCAACCACCTGGAAAGGGTCTTCCTCCGGCACTTCCTCGCCTTCGTCGACTGGCTCCATGTCAGGGTCGGTCACCTCAAGGTCGGCATCATCGCCTACCATGCCATTGCCAACAAGCAGGGTGACCATGGCGTCGATTGACACCTTATCGCCTGTCGACAGCCTCTGCCCTCTCGATATGGCTCCGTAGACCCAGTCTTTCTCTCCTGCCACATACTGTGGCTCTCCTACCTTGAACCCGAGTATGCGCAGTTTAGCCATAGCCTCTCTCAGCGAGCTGTTGTCGACGATATCGGGCATGACGAGTGTCGGCTTTGTCGACGCGTTTATTGTGACATAGACGACGCGGCCACTCTTCACCTTCTGTCCGGGGTCAGGCGACTGTTGCAGTATGCAGTCAGGAGGGAGATGGCGGTTGTAGCTGGTGTCACTGACGACAATTGTGAGGCCGGCGGCCTCAAGGAGATTCTCCGCGTCGGGGAATTTCTTGTTACATATATCGGGCACAGAGATTTCTTCTCCATGATGGGTGTAGACTGCTGCTGCCCAGCCTAACAGGAGGACGAGAAGCATCATGAGGGCTGCCATGAGGGCCAGGTTGAGCCATATATAGCGGCTGCAAAGCTTGCGTATGAATGTTCGGGTCTGCATTTATGCTCTATTATTTTTGCAGCAAAGTTACAAAATATATTTAATATATAATGTATATCATGCCGAAAAAAAGCATGTAAATAATCATGCACACCTACTTGTAATTCTCTCTCTGCAAGGTTTAGGATTGAAAGCAGTATCTCTTGGCTTGTCATCCAGCACATATGACGGGCTCATCCAGCACATATGACGGCCTCATCCTGTACCTCTTGGGAAATGCCATGCCACAGCTTGGAAACTGTAAGCCACACCCGCCTCCCAAATAAGAATCTGTAACCTGGCCATTGGCGACAGGCAGAGCGGCGCCATGCGCTATCCATCATGCCGCCACTTGTCATACGGGCATAAAAAAAGCAGCCTGAAGAGGAGTCTTCTGCTGCTGTACTTGACGCCTGTGGCGCTAAATGTCTGATAAGGATTACTTACCGTGGTTCTCGTCAGAAACTGTGAGCTTCTTGCGGCCATGTGCACGACGAGAAGCGAGAACGCGGCGACCATTCTTGGTCTTCATGCGCTCACGGAAACCATGTTTGTTAACGCGACGACGATTGTGTGGCTGGAATGTTCTTTTCATTTTTATCTTGTATTTTATGATTTTTTCAACAATTCGGGATGCAAAAGTACATAAAATATTTTAATAATCCAAAGAATAATCGATTTTTCATAAGAAAATAAGTGTTTTTTAAGAAAAATATAGTACCTTTGCACACGAAAATGAGTGAAGGGAAGGTAATTAAGCATATTAAGCGACAAGAATAACATAAACGGAAACAGAACAAAATAACCGACAAAACATGATCAAATCACAAGACATCAAGAACGGCACAGTCATTCGTCTTGACGGCAAGCTGCTCGTTGTTGTGGAGTTCCTCCACGTTAAGCCAGGTAAGGGTAACACATTCATGCGTACAAAGCTTAAGGACGTTGTCTCAGGCTATGTCATCGAGAAGCGCTTCAACATCGGCGAGGCTCTTGAGGATGTGCGCGTAGAGCACCGTCCATACCAGTTCCTCTACATGGACGGCGAGGACGCTGTGTTCATGAACCAGGAGACATTTGACCAGGTGAACATAGACAAGAACATGGTTATCGGAAGCGAGTACATGAAGGAAGGCGATGTCGTGGAGGTCGTTTCTGACTCTTCGACAGAGACTATCCTCACAGCTGAGATGCCTGTCAAGACAACACTCGAGATAACATACATGGAGCCGGGCGCTAAGGGCAACACTGCCACAAACACCCTGACAAAGGCTACTGTAGAGACTGGCGGAACTGTCATGGTACCTCTCTTCTGCAAAGAGGGCGACAAGATTATCGTCGACACACGCGACGGAAGCTACGTTCAGCGCGTGAAGGAGTAATGCCACAACCACATCCCTAAAGCGGGAGAGACGGTGGCGGCTTGACCTCCATACTACTATCCAGGCTGGTTCTGCCTATAACCAGCGCCACAGCAGCACAAGGCACAAGATGCCTGCATGACCATATGCCACAACGCAGGGAGTGACGTCTCCCACACACATGGCACAAGGACGCTGGGACGCTGACGGTATATAGGCCGAGCCAGTCTTTATTCTTTTACAGGCGCAGAGACAGCCAAAGAGCCGACTATGGCATGGAACGAGACAGCCTGAAGAGCCAAGGGGAAACCCGTAAGGGCCTCGGGATACCAACCAGGGAGGCGTCTCAACCTGCCACACTGACCAAAAGAACACACCTATATATAAATATGAGATACAGCATAATAGTGCCAGTCTATAACCGTCCGGACGAGGTGGACGAGCTGCTTGACAGCCTCACACGCCAGAGCGAGCGGGGCTTTGAGGTGATTATCGTAGAGGATGGCTCGGCTGTGACATGCCAGAAGGTATGTCAGAAATATGCCACGGCATTGGACATACACTATTACCAGAAGCCCAACTCCGGGCCGGGACAAAGCCGCAACTATGGTGCAGAGCGCGCCAGTGGTGACTATCTGCTCATCCTCGACTCAGACGTTGTACTGCCTGAGACATACATCGAGGCCGTCACGAAAGAGCTCGAGAAGGCGCCAGCCGACGCTTTCGGAGGCCCTGACAGCTCACACCCATCGTTCACACCGACACAGAAGGCCATCTCATACTCCATGACAGCATTCTTCACGACAGGCGGTATACGCGGCGGGAAGAAGAAGCTCGACAAGTTCTTCCCACGCTCGTTCAATATGGGAGTGCGCCGCGAGGTATACCAGAAGCTGGGAGGATTCTCGAAGATGAGGTTCGGCGAGGACATAGACTTCTCATACCGCATAGTCGAGGCAGGCTACAAGACACGGCTGTTCCCGACAGCATGGGTATGGCACAAGCGCCGCACAGACTACAGGAAATTCTGGAGACAGGTATACAACAGCGGCATAGCGCGCATAAACCTGACGAAACGGCATCCCGGCACGCTGAAGCTTGTCCATCTCCTCCCTATGGTCTTTACCGTCGGTGTCATGCTCCTGCTTGCCACAGCATTCGTCGGACGCATGCTGATGGTCTACGGCCCGGGACCTGACGCCCTCCACCGCTGGTACTGGCTCTGTATGGGGCCGCTGCTGCCTATCATCATCTACGCCCTGCTCATATTCTGCGACGCCACCATATCGACACGCTCAGCAGGCATAGGGGCACGCAGCGTAGCGGCGGCTTTCGTCCAGCTGATGGGCTACGGATGCGGATTCATATACGCATGGTGGCAGCGCTGTGTGAGAGGGAAAGACGAGTTCCACGCATTCGACAAGACATTCTACAAGTAAGCAACCCCACCCTGCCACACACAGGAGACCACAACAAAGGCAGCCGACCACAATGGACAAACTAAGCATAAACAACTGGCAGCCCGACGACAGGCCACGCGAGAAGATGATGGCAAAAGGCCCGGGGGCACTAAGCAATGCCGAACTGCTCGCCATACTCATCGGCTCGGGCTCGGCGAGAGAGAGCGCCGTGGACCTCATGCGCCGTGTCATGGCCTCAAGGGGCGACTCGCTGCGCTCATTAGGACAGATGACAATAGGCGAGCTGATGGACTTCAACGGCATCGGAGAGGCAAAGGCAATAACGCTGCTCGCAGCATGTGAGCTGGGAAAAAGGCGACAGGCAGAGGAGGCAAGGCAACGAATAGACCTGTCATCAGCACAGTCAATCTTCGAATACCTGCAACCGAAGATGCAGGACCTGCCAACAGAGGAGGCTTGGATAGTGCTGCTGAACCAGAACTTCAAGCTGATAGGCGACGCCATAAGGCTATCACAGGGCGGACTGACAGAGACTGCCGTGGATGTCAGGATAATCGTCAAGCACGCCATCCTGAACAATGCCACAGTTGTGGTGCTGGCACATAACCACCCGTCAAACAACGCCTCACCATCAGGACAGGACGACAGAATAACGAGACAGGTGGCCGACGCGCTGAAACTAATGCGCCTGCACCTTGCCGACCATATCATAGTGACCGAGGGAAAATACTACAGCTACATGGAGCACGGGAAGATTTAGGCTGACCATGCAGCAGGAAAGAAAAACGGAGAGGCTATACCCATGAAGTCACAGATGAAGGGCCAGAAGCCCAAAAAGAGACAGCGTCACAAAGAAAGACATGCTGCCTCACTGACCGTAACATAAGGGACAGAGACCGGGCAAACGGCTGGCACGACATGATGGACGCTACAAAAAAAAGCGACAAAATGGCCCGACACATGGCCCGACACATAGAATATCCAACACAGAAACATATAACAGAACACCCCAGAACATAATGGCAACAACAGAAAACAACACACATGCCCCACTGACAGCGGACGAGAAACTGAAGGTAGAGGAGCGCATCGTCGATGTGCTCAAGACAGTCTACGACCCTGAGATACCCGTAAACATATACGACCTCGGCCTCATATACAAGATAGACCTGCAGGACGACGGCACACTCGATATCGACATGACATTCACAGCACCATCATGTCCGGCAGCCGACTTTATCCTTGAGGATGTGAGGACAAAGGTGGAAGCTGTGCAGGGAGTCACATCGGCAACGATAAACATGGTCTTCGAACCGGAATGGGACAAGAGCATGATGACCGAGGAAGCACGAGTGGAGCTCGGATTCGAATAGGCACGGCCGTAAGCATGGTGACGACAACAAACCGTAGATGACAACCACACTCCCCATAACAAGCCAATAATGGCTGGACGACAGCTATCCCCGCCTCATGCGAGAGAGGGAGGTGGCTCAATCAAAATCTCTCATTAACAGACACCAAGGACAATGGAAAAGATATACTTCATCAGCGACGCACACCTCGGCTCATGGGGCATACCGCACGCACGCATGCAGGAGCGGAGGCTGGTACGTTTCCTCGACTCTATAAAGAACCAGGCAAAAGCAGTATATCTGCTTGGCGACATGTTCGATTTCTGGTATGAGTGGAAGTATGCTGTGCCTAAGGGCTACACACGCTTCCTTGGCAAGATAAGCGAGCTGACAGACATGGGCGTGGAGGTACATTACTTCACTGGGAACCACGACATATGGATGTATGGATATCTGGAGACAGAATGCGGAGTGACACTCCACCGCAAGCCAGAGACCATAGAGCTGTATAATAAGGTGTTCTATCTCGCACACGGCGACGGACTCGGCGACCCCGACCGGCAGTTCAGGATGCTGAGAGCCATATTCCGCAACACAACATGCCAGCGGCTTTTCTCTATGCTCCACCCACGCATAAGCATGTGGCTCGGCATGACATGGGCAAAACACTCACGGATGAAACGGGTGAAGGCTATGGCACAGGGAACAATAGAGACAGAGGGAGCCGCAGGGACACAGTATAACGGAAACGTGACTACCGGACTGAACACATCGGGAGAGCCCGAATATATGGGCGAGGACCGCGAGCATCTCGTCCTATACACTAAGGAGTATATGATATCACACCCCGACATAGACTATTTCATATACGGACACCGGCACATAGAGCTCGACCTGATGCTGACAGCGACAAAGCGCATGATGATTCTCGGCGACTGGATAACACAGTTCACATACGCCGTGTTCGACGGAGAGCATCTGCTGCTGTCTGAGTATGAGGAAGGCGAGACAGAGTTTTAGACCCGACAAGAGCATAACAAGAAGACCAATACCGGCAGGCGTCATCACCGACACTCCCACAAGGATGTGAAGACAGAGACACCTGCCGGCATACTGTATATATAATCATTTACGGGCATGCCCATACGGCTCTGCCACGAAAGACAGGCCGCAAGCGTGTCCCGCCCGCAAGACAACAGACCCGACACTGGCGATAATAACACCCTGACCGGCCATCCATGCCCGGCTCCACCAGTCGCCAAGCCATATTTGCACGCAACAAAATGACAGGAGAAAACACGAGTCACGAGAAGCGGAAGCGCCATATTGCATAATTATACAGGCAAGCGCAAGCGTATTCAAAATATTTTCAGCTTACATACAAAAAAACATGAATAAATATTTGGCAGTCTGCATAAATATGATTAATTTTGCATCCCGAACAAGAATATCGACGTTAAATACTGAATAAATATACACTCCATGGCACAAAAGAACGACCGTCTCGAAACACTTAGGATGCTTTTCTCCTCACAAGAGTTATGCTCACAGGAGGATGTCCTGCGTGCATTGCGCATTGAAGGGTTCAATGTAACACAGGCGACACTGTCACGGGACATGAAGCAACTGAAGGTGGCCAAGGCGGCCATGGCTAACGGAAAGTATATTTATGTCCTGCCGACAGAGACAATGTATAAGCGCGTGCAGAAACCCATGACAGCACGCGAGATGCTCCTCTCGTCAGGCTTCGTCTCCATAACATTCTCCAGGAACATGGGCGTAATACGCACAAGGCCAGGCTACGCGTCGAGCATAGCGTACAATATCGACAACTCAAGAATAAAGGCAATATTGGGGACAATAGCCGGAGACGACACAATATTCATTGTGCTGGCAGAGGATGCCGAGCATTCTGAGGTGATTGACGCACTGTCGTACGTCATTCCTGATATCAAATAAGATGTTTATTTCTGATTTATCATGCACGAGGATATAAAAATAAAGGTTGCGGATGCCGATGACGAGAAATATGTAGACACCATCATCGACACCATACGTGAGGCAGCCAAGAAACGCGGAACAGGTATAGCGGAGAGAACACATGAGTATGTAGCCACAAAGATGAAGGAGTCAAAGGCTGTGCTCGCACTCTGCGGAGACAAGTTCGCCGGATTCAGCTATATCGAGACATGGGGCAACAAACACTATGTCACAACATCTGGACTCATAGTACATCCTGACTACTTGGGAATGGGAGTGGCAAGGAGGATAAAGGACTATACCTTCACTCTGGCACGTGTGAGATGGCCCAATGCCAAGATTTTCTCGCTGACATCAGGCGATGCCGTAATGAAGATGAACACCCAGCTCGGGTATGTGCCAGTGTCTTTCAACCAGCTCACTGACGACGACGCATTCTGGAAAGGATGCGAGGGATGCTGCAACCATGACATACTCATGGCCAAGAACCGTAAGTTCTGCATATGCACAGGCATGCTCTACGACCCTGAGAAGCACAAGGGAGAGCCAACACCCGTCAGCGTATTCCAGGACATCGTACGCACACTGACAGTAAGGGGCATAGACTTCTGACAGGGAAATATTGCCGCCAAAGCGGCGACAATGTGCCGGAGACAAGGCCATGAGCCAGTATGACAAGAACACAAAATAGAAAAAACAAATATAAATCACACTTACGATGGAGAAGAAAAAGAAAGTTGTAGTGGCCTTCAGTGGCGGACTCGACACTTCATATAATGTCATGTATCTGACAAAGGAAATGGGATACGAGGTTTATGCAGCATGCGCAAATACGGGAGGATTCTCTGCTGAGCAGCTGAAACAGAACGAGGAGAACGCCTATAAGCTCGGCGCCGTGAAGTACATAACACTCGATGTCACACAGGAATACTACGAGAAGTCGCTCAAGTATATGGTCTACGGCAATGTCCTGCGTAACAACTGCTATCCTATCTCCGTCTCCTCTGAGCGTATCTTCCAGGCCATAGCCATAGCACGTTATGCCAAGGAGATAGGCGCAGATGCCATCGCACACGGCTCTACAGGTGCAGGAAACGACCAGATACGATTCGACATGACATTCCTCGTGATGGCTCCTGGAGTCGAGATAATCACTCTCACACGCGACAGGAACCTCTCAAGACAAGAGGAGGTCGACTATCTTAACGCCAATGGATACTACGCTGACTTCACCAAGCTGAAATACTCATATAACGTAGGTCTATGGGGAACATCTATATGTGGCGGAGAGATACTCGACTCGAAGCAGGGCCTGCCAGAGACAGCCTATCTGAAGCACGTCACGAAAGAGGAGCCCGAGACACTGAAGCTCGGCTTCGAGAAGGGACAGCTGGTATCAGTCAACGGTGTAAACTATGACGACAAGATAAAGGCTATACAGGAAGTGGAGCGCATCGGCTCAGCCTATGGAATAGGCAGAGACTGCCACGTGGGCGACACGATAATAGGTATAAAGGGACGAGTGGGATTTGAGGCGGCAGCGCCAATGCTCATAATCGGCGCACACAGGTTCCTCGAGAAATACACACTCTCCAAGTGGCAGCAGTACTGGAAGGACCAGGTAGCCAACTGGTATGGGATGTTCCTCCACGAGTCACAGTATCTTGAGCCTGTCATGATGGACATTGAGGCCATGCTTGAGTCATCACAGCGTAATGTCACAGGCGAGGTGACACTTCTCCTACGCCCACTCACATTCGAGACTGTCGGAGTTGACTCGCCTAACGACCTCGTCAAGAACAAGCTCGGCGAATATGGTGAGACAGCAAAGGCATGGACATCAGAAGACGCAAAGGGCTTCATAAAGGTAACATCGACAGCACTGCGCGCATACTATCTCGCTCACCCCGACGAGCGTAAGTGATACTCACCCACCGCCTGTCAAGAAGCAGTCACAGCTGTGGACAAGACCACCAACAAGCGCAAGCGCTACCCCACCCTCTCTGTCCCGCTGTAAGACACATGTCATAACACCCCCGGAAAATGGCCGGTGACATGCAGAGACAGCCCATTCCCTGGCTACAGAATGAAAAAAAGAGACTCTTTCGTTCAGTTTTAGGGAAAACGTTTGGTTGTTTGGAAAATTATGACTAATTTTGCGTCGCTTTAGTGAGAGGCATGATACTGGCACTCTATCGTGCTGGCTCTGCCGCTCCTAAACCCGCAATCAGGAACCATCCACGCCGTCTGGCTCAACACAACAGGGAGCTCACATGGCTGACAACAGCCACGACAAGGACTCACATCAGGAGAGCAGACGGAGAGACATAGGTTCAGGACAGGCAAAAATCGGGGTGTGGCGCAGTTGGTTAGCGTACGCGTCTGGGGGGCGTGTGGTCGCCAGTTCGAGTCTGGTCACCCCGACAATGCATCTCATGCCATGCATGACACAACATGACAGGCATGGTGCATTCCTCCGCAAAAGGGAAAGAAAAGACATTGATGATTGAATCGGGGTGTGGCGCAGTTGGTTAGCGTACGCGTCTGGGGGGCGTGTGGTCGCCAGTTCGAGTCTGGTCACCCCGACAACATCATCAAAGAAATCCAACAGGTCCTGATGACTATACACTGCCTAAGGCAGACATGGATGGGGAATCTCACCCACCGACGTGGTTTGACAGACGTCGTGGGACGGGAAGTCTGAGAATGACACCTGGCATTGCGGTTGACTACGTATGCAGGCATACAGAAGTCGGCATAACGTATAGGAGAGATTCTTATTAACCAGTATTGAAGGGCCGTCGCCGTACATCATGTCACGGGGTGGTCCTCTTATTGTATACAGACGTTACCAGGCGTATAATAATCCGGAAGGAGAAGCATCTCTTAAACAGTCTGATTCTGCTTGAGAGAAAGGCATTGTGAAAGCCCACTCCAGTCAACACAACCAGCAGAGAAAGTCTGGATGAAAAGGCCTGTGGGCACATCCATAATGAAGAAACAAGCTATAGAAACAAGATAGAAATATGGTACGAGTAGGTATATTGGGAGCGGCAGGATATACAGGCGGTGAGCTTATACGTCTGCTGCTGAGCCATCCAGAGGTAGAGATTGTTTTTGCCAACAGCGAGTCGAATGCTGGCAACAAGGTTTATGATGTCCATGAGGGACTTATAGGAGACACCGAGCTTGAGTTCACATCAGACATGCCGTTCAACGATGTTGATGTGGTATTCTTCTGTTTCGGCCACGGTAAGAGCGAGGCATTCCTCAACCAGCATACCATCCCGGAGGGAGTGAAGATAATCGACCTTGCCCAAGACTTCCGCATCAAGGGCGGACACGATTATGTCTATGGCCTGCCAGAGATACACAGAGACGCCATCGCACAGTGTCAGCATCTTGCCAATCCGGGATGCTTCGCCACATGTATCCAGCTTGGTCTGCTTCCGTTGGCGAAGGCAGGGAAGCTCGTTCACGACATCAGCGTGAACGCCGTGACAGGCTCGACAGGGGCTGGACAGAAGCCATCGGCAACAACACACTTCTCATGGCGCAACAACAACTTCTCTGTCTACAAGCTCTTCACACACCAGCATCTGCACGAGATATGCCAGACCCTGAACGAGTTGAGACCTCAGGACGCTCCAGCCGTAGTCGACACTCTCGACAATGGGTTCGATGATATTGAGGCAAAGGGCATATCACTCGACTTTATCCCCTACCGTGGAGATTTCCCAAGAGGCATCTTCTGCACAGAGGTAGTGACACTCGACGACAAGGCCGACGAGGCAGAGATAGTCTCCCTGTACAAGTCGTTCTATGCCGACGCCGCCTTCACACACTATTCAGACAAGCCTCTTGACCTCAAGCAGGTGGTCAATACGAATAAGGCCCTCGTCCATGTTGATGTCTTCGGGAAGAAGATAGTAATCACTTCCATAATAGACAATCTGCTGAAGGGAGCCGTAGGTCAGGCTCTCCAGAACATGAACATTATGTTCGGTATGGACGAGCATACCGGACTGAACCTCAAAGCCTCAGCTTTTTAATCATTTCGACGTATGAAACTATTCGATGTTTACCCACTCCTTGATGTCACTATCGACAAAGGTCTCGGCTGTAAAGTATGGGACGACAAGGGACAAGAATACCTTGACCTCTACGGAGGCCATGCAGTCATAAGCATAGGACACTGCCATCCACACTATGTCGAGGCTATGACAAACCAGCTGAACAAGCTTGGATTCTACTCCAACTCTGTCCAGAATCCTCTCCAGAAGACATTTGCAGCACGTCTCGGACATATCTGTGGATATGAGGAATATAACCTCTTCCTCATCAACTCAGGGGCGGAGGCTAACGAGAACGCCATGAAGCTGGCAAGCTTCTATAACGGACGCACACGGATTCTCTCACTTGAGAAAGCTTTCCATGGACGCACATCGCTCGCTGTGGAGGCAACAAACAACCCCAAGATAATAGCTCCAATAAACCAGAACGGACATGTCACCTATCTCCCAATGAACGATATCGAGGCATGGGAGGCGGAATTATCAAAAGGTGACGTGTGCGCTGTACTGATAGAATGCATCCAGGGTGTCGGCGGAATACGCCTCGTCGACAAGGATTTCTATCTCGCCTTGCGACAGCTCTGCACCAAGTATGACACTGTGCTTGTATGCGACGAGATACAGTGTGGTTACGGACGCTCAGGCAAATTCTTCGCCCATCAGTGGCTGATGGACACAGATGCTGACGGCAATTATGATATGAGCCAGGCTCCTGATGTTGTCACAGTTGCCAAGGGAATATGTAATGGCTTCCCTATGGGCGGCGTACTGATATCCCCTAAGTTCAAGGCAGTCTACGGACAGCTTGGCACTACATTCGGCGGGAACCACCTCGCATGCGCCGGAGCGATAGCAGTTATCGACGTCATGGAGAGCGAGCGCCTTGTAGAGAATGCCAACATAGTGGGCGAGTATCTCATGCAGCGCCTGCGTGAGCTGAAGAGTGAGTGCCCGCATATCGTTGATGTCCGCGGCCGCGGCCTCATGATAGGCATCGAGCTCGATATCCCTTACAAGGAGCCACGCACACGTCTTGTCAGCGAGCAGCACTGCTTCACCGGATGCTCGGGCACAAATGTCCTCCGTCTCCTCCCTCCATTGTGCATCACCAAGGCTGATGCGGATGATTTCATAGAACGTTTCAGGAAAATATTTTAAGCCATATGAAGATATCTGTTATAGGTGCGGGCAATATGGGTGGCGCCCTTATAAAGGGCTGGGCCAAGGCCGCACGCAAGAATGAGATGCCTGAAGGCTTAGAGATAACAGTGACAGCGAAGACCCAGAAGACGCTCGACAAGATGAGCGAGGAGTTTCCTGAGCTGCACACGACATTGGATAATACGGCAGCAGCGGCAGACGCTGATATCATCATCCTGGCTGTGAAGCCATGGCTGATAAACCATGTGGTCGAAGAGATCACACCAACCGTAAACTTAAACAACCAGATTATTGTCTCCGTTGCTGCCAATATCCAGACCTCAGACCTCAGGAACATGTTCCACGACGAGCATGCCCAGATATTCTATGCTATGCCGAATATAGCAGCAGAATTTGGCGAGAGCATGACATTTGTTGCTGGAGCGGATGGTGTATCAGAGTCTTCCGCCGAGTCAGTCAGGAGGCTTTTCTCTCTTGTCGGCGCTGTCAAGGTCTGCGAGGAGCGTCTCATCGCTGCCGGCATGATGATGGCAGGCTGTGGCATAGCATACGTCATGAGATTCATAAGGGCCATGATGGAAGGCGGTGTAGAGATGGGATTCTACCCCAAGGATGCACAGGACATAGCGATGCAGACCATGAAAGGGGCTGTGACGCTGCTCGCAGAGACTGGCTTGCACCCAGAGGCTGCAATCGACAAGGTCACGACACCTGGCGGTGTGACTATAAAAGGACTTAACGAGCTGGACCATGCATCGTTCAACTCTGCAGTGATAAGATGCCTCAAGGCAGGCATGAAGAAGTGAGAAAGAGTATAGGACATTGATTTCATATTGTGGAAAGAATAGTAGTCAAGGTGGGCTCCAATGTGCTCACCACTCCTAAAGGGAAGCTCGATATAACCCGTCTCTCTGCCATTGTCGACCAGATAGCTTGGCTGAAGGAGCACCGTTACGAGGTGATTCTTGTCACATCGGGAGCTGTGGCCTGCGGACGTAGCGAGCTGAAAGTTGACTTCGAGCTTGACACTGTTGAGCAACGGCAGCTGTTCTCTGCCATAGGTCAGGTGAAGCTCATTAACCTCTATTACCAGCTCTTCCGCGAACATGGGCTGCATATAGGCCAGATTCTTACAATGAAGGAGAACTTCATGGCAGGCCAGCAGTATGACAACCAGAAGGCATGTATGGAGGTTATGCTCGACAACGGTATCATTCCTGTTGTCAACGAGAACGATACAGTGTGCGTGACAGAGCTGATGTTCACTGACAATGATGAGCTGTCAGGACTTATAGCAGGCATGATTGGCGCACGCACTCTCGTCCTTCTCTCCAATATCGACGGTGTTTACACAGGCAATCCGTCAGACCCTGCGAGCCAGCTCATAAGGCATGTGAAGCCCTCCGACTGTCTCGACGGCTTTATCCAACAGTCAAAAAGCCCGGCAGGGCGTGGAGGGATGGCCTCAAAGTATAACACAGCGCGCACAGTGGCAGCCAAGGGAATACGTGTCATCATTGCAAACGGCACGCGTGAGCATATTCTCACCGATATTCTTGAGAAGCCATCGGAAACCCCATTTACAGAATTCATACCATCATGACAGATATATTCAGAAAGACCAAGGATGCAAGCCTGTATCTCGCACAGCTGTCAGATGCAGACAAGTCGGCTGTCCTTCATGCTGTGGCCGATGCCATAAAGCATGATACAGACACGCTGCTTGCGGCTAACGCCGCCGACCTCTCGCGCATGGAGAAGTCCAATCCCTTGTATGACCGTCTGCTGCTTACGCCCTCACGTCTTGACAACATAGCGTCTGATATGCGCCATGTGGCGTGTCTGCCATCACCTCTTGGCCACATCACATGTGAGCGCACACTCGACAACGGGCTACATCTGCGCCGTGTCTCCGTGCCATTCGGGGTCATAGGTGTCATATATGAGGCACGTCCTAATGTCACGTTCGATGTCTTCGCTCTGTGTCTGAAATCAGGCAATGCCTGCATACTTAAAGGCGGAAAGGATGCCGACGACTCGAACAAGGCAGCCGTGAGGCTCATAAAGGATGTGCTTGAGAAGCATGGCATATCACCCGATATCATAAACCTGATGCCTGCCACTCACGAGGCCACTCATGAGATGCTGAACGCTGTCGGGTATGTAGACCTCTGCATTCCGCGCGGAGGAAAGAGGCTTATAGAGTTTGTCAGGGACAACGCACGCATACCGGTCATAGAGACTGGCGCTGGTGTCGTACACGCCTACTTCGACAAATATGGAGACCTGGAGATGGGCAAGGCCATTGTCAACAACGCCAAGACGCGCCGTGTCTCTGTCTGCAACGCCCTCGACTGTCTGCTTATCCACAAGGACAGGCTTCCAGATTTGAAGGCACTTTGCCAACCTATGGCTGGCCGTGTGACAATCTATGCCGACAAGCGCGCCGCCGAGATGCTTGACGATGCGATACTGTGTGCCGACGACGACAAGGATGTCTACGGACGTGAGTGGATGGACTACAAGATGAGCGTGAAGACTGTCGACACGATAGACGATGCCCTGTCCCACATCAGGCGTTACAGCTCAGGCCACTCAGAGTGTATCATCACAGACGACGAGGCATCAGCCGAGCTATTCAGACAGCACGTCGACGCTGCCTGCGTCTATGTTAACGCGCCGACATCATTCACCGATGGCGCACAGTTCGGATTAGGAGCTGAGATAGGAATCTCTACACAGAAGCTTGGCCCACGCGGCCCTATGGGGCTCAATGAGATGACGACATACAAGTGGCTGATAGACGGACACGGACAGACACGCCAATAATAACGCCGCGATGTCTTCCTGACACTGCCCCATAAGCTCTGCATCACGAACAAGAAACCCTCCCCCCGCACAGTCCACAGCCAGCTATCTGGCATGGGAAGATGTGTAGGATAAAACCATTATTACCGATGAGATCATTTGTCAACCCACAAGACCTCGGCTGTCTGAAGAAGGCAATGCAGGAGGCACTCGAGATTAAGAACGACCGTTTCAAGTATCAGCATCTGGGTCATAACAAGACTCTCATGATGATATTCTTCAACAACTCACTACGCACACGTCTCTCAACACAGAAGGCAGCGATGAACCTTGGCATGAATGTCATTGTGCTTGATGTCAATGCAGGTGCCTGGAAGCTTGAGACAGAGCGTGGAGTCATCATGGACGGGGACAAGGCAGAGCATCTGCTTGAGGCCATACCGGTCATGGCATGCTATTGTGATGTCATCGGTGTTCGCTCTTTTGCTGGTCTCTCTGACCGCGATTATGACTATGCGGAGACAGTCCTCAACCAGTTCCTAAAATACAGTGGCAAACCTGTTTTCGCCATGGAGACAGCCACCGTGCATCCTCTCCAGGCTTTTGCCGACCTCATAACCATGGAGGAGTCATGGGCAAGGGACAACAATCTTCCCTTTGCTAACGGCAATCCTGAGGCTTTTGACTTCAACCACAAGAAGATGAAGGCTGTGCTGACATGGGCTCCTCACTGCAGGGCCCTGCCTCAGGCAGTGCCTAACTCATACGCCCAGTGGATGCTCGCCGCTCCTGACGTAGAGCTTGTTGTCACCCACCCTCACGGCTATGAGCTCGACCCTAAGTTCCTGGAATATACCGACCCTCATACAGGGGAGACACGCCGTGCCACTGTAGAGTATGACCAGAAGAAGGCTCTTGAGGGTGCTGACTTCGTCTATGCCAAGAACTGGTCCTGCCCTGGTGTGACAAACCCTACGGACTACGGCAAGATTCTATCGAAGGACATGTCGTGGACAATAGACACCGAGCATATGTCATGGACAAACAACGGCAAGTTCCTCCACTGTCTGCCAGTGCGTCGTGGACTGATTGTTACAGACGATGTCATAGAGTCTCCAGCGTCTCTCGTCATCCCAGAGGCTGCCAACCGCGAGATATCATGCTCTGTCGTCTTGAAGCATATACTTGAGTCTATCTGAAAATAAAGGCTCCACAGGGCCGTCAATATATACACTTATCCCCGTCAGCTCATCATGTTCGAGCTGGCGGGGATAATCGTTTTTATGGGTTACAGCTGCTTACCATATCGATATTTATGGCCATCGGGCTGTTATGATAGAGTGACATCGGCGGATGATAAGTATCTACCGGACAGATAAAAGCGGATGACGGGTAGCTCGCATATTACAGCGTGCTGCCCGTCATTCTCATGAAAACACTTTATGGGATAATTCCCCGATGTTTATTTCCTGATATATTTCTTCCCGTTGCGTATGACGATACCCTTGTAGGCACCGTCAACCTTCATTCCATTGAGGTTATACTCAACACCAGCATCAGTCTGTTTCTCATCAGCAGAGACATTCGTGATGCCTGTCCAGCTTGAGTCTGATTCAGTCTCCAGAGTAGGCTTGCCCGATTTGATAGTGATGATAGCCGAGTTAGAGGCATTCTCCTTGCTTCTTATCGGCTGCCACTCGGGCTGCTCAGAACACTTAGTAGCGAGGTAAACACGGTATTTTCCGTCAAGAAGAGAAGCTACGGAGACATTGCTGAAAGTTACAGAGAAGCTGTTAATCTTCTTGTCATAGCCGTAAGCCTTACATGTCTTTGCAGTCTGTTCGAGGATTATTTCCTCTGCCTGTGGGTTGTCAATAGACTTGGCAATCATGGCTACACTGCCGCTGAAATCCCTAAAGTCGAGATTAATGCAATAGTCAGCCTTGGCATTGAGCTTGCCGCCTATTGTCTTGGTGCATGATAGTCCGTTGCTGTCACCATATCCGAACATTGATTTTCTTATACTGTTCTCCTTTGGCATGAAGACAGGAAGCATGTCCTGACTGCTGCTATATCCATTCAGAGAAGCGACATCGAAGAATCCGTCAGACTTGCCGTTCCAGCCCCAGTTAACACTCACGAGGCCCTTCTCGTTATAGCCGTCTACAACGAACTCGTGTCCACCGCTCTTTGACTGTCCACCATAGAGTATCGGCTCGCCTGCTGACAGGTGGGTGAAGATTATATTCATCCATTCTGCCTCGTTCATGAAGCTACGCGCATACATGCAGATATTGCTGTCATAAAGGAATTTGTTGACAAGGGCGTCGGCAGCCTTGAAGGTGAAAGAGCCTGAGCCTGAGATATCATAATCCATCTTCACACTTACACCACAATGGTACATAAGCTTTGCTACGGCTTCTTCCTGGGCTTCTGTCGCCGAGGCTCCGTACGTGTCGAGCATATCGTCCCACGCATAATTACCCTTGGCAAAGTTGACCGTCAACAGCTGTGTGGTTGCGTCACCATCAATGATAAGGTTACAACGGTAGCTTGCAGAGCCTTGTCCGGTAGCAGGATAATTATAATATTTCATTATCTGCGCCATACCCGTAGCCACACAACCTGTCACGAAATGCTTCTCAACATTATTCTTAATGTATGTTGGGGTCATATTGTTATAGGGTGCGTCCTGTCCCCATTTTGTCTTCAACAAGGCGGGCACCTCAGGTTTATGGTTGGCCGATGGTGCTACTCTTGCCGGCCTTGTTCCTGTGGCGAGATATGTCTCAAGCGACTCATTCATCGCCTCTACCCACCATCTCAGTCCGGGATTCTGGAGGTCAGCGGCGTTATTTGACCCCCTCATGTCTTGTCAAGTATGAGGCATGGCTTAAGGACAATGGAAAGAATAGAAATACGACGTCATGCTATATACGTTCATTGCGTTCTTTGTTCAATAAATGTTATCCTAATAGCCAGCATCCTTTCCATAAAACATTCACAGGACATGCCACTACCCCTCAACGCTCATTATCGCTGAATGACATGAGACACATTATCAGGTGTTCTTCGCTCATACCTGAGTTTCTGCACGTCTTTTATGATATTTTCTTGTTCTCTGTCTTTGGACTGGGAATTCCTTTCGCTGATGTCACTCGCCTAACGAGGAATAATATCCATGGCAACATGTTGGTATATCATAGAAGAAAGACAGGCAAGAAAATATCCGTACCATTGTTGCCCGAGATGCTTGAGATACTATCCAGATATAAGACTAATGACGACAATGCTTTGCTCTTCCCCATTCTTAAGTCATCATATTGCTCGCAAACCACATACCACAATGCACTGTGTAGATACAACAGGGCTTTGGGGAAAATAGGTCGTTTATTGGGAATAGAAGAGAAGATGACATCGTATGTGGCCCGACATACATGGGCAACATTAGCCAACGAGGCGGGGATAAGCATAAAGAATATTTCTATCGCACTCGGGCATCATTCTCTCAAAACAACCGAGATTTATCTGAAAAGAGACCAGTGTGGGACATTATGGCATGATAGTGTCATCGTGGAGAGATATATGAGGGGGGAAACAGACAATAGTTCTATGTCAAGATGCTGAACGCGACGAAGTCTCTTTGTTCCTTTAGAATGAGAAGTATCGGAAAATAAGCCATACTTTTCTTCATACATCATAGGCACTTTCGGTAAGCGACAGACATACAGTTGCATCTTCCACTGAATCATTTGTTTGATTTATGAAACTTGCTCATGCTTATTCCTGATTATTTTGAAATAGGCGTGGGGTGGCTTGTAATATGTGTTTTTATTCTCTGTACAGATATAGATGCTATAAAATTAGAATGTAATTAGTAAGTCTTTACAATATAAAGACTAAGTGTTTATAATGTAAAGACTCAGTAATTCCAATATAAAGACTCGGTAATTACTTTATGAAACAGTATATGCGGCATAATTACTGAGTATTTCTCAGAGCCTGTCAGAGTGACGATATGAACCATGCTGACGGGTATGATGCCGACGGAGGGTTATCCATGACTATATCTTTTGCGCCAGAAAGGGGAGATGGGGTAGGCGGATGGAAGAGCGTTATGGGAGAGGCTGCATGTCCTTTATTACACGGTCGCATGCTCGGGGCATAGACAAGCGGAGGGTTCAAGATGCGGCTGAATGTCCTTTATTATACGTTAACATAATTTTATTAAATAATGTGCAATGAACTTTCATTCATCATTGACACGCGAAGCGATGACCGTTCAGGATGCGTGTTATATGCGACGAAGCACTCACGGTAAACCTACCGGAGGCGTATAGCTCAGACCGGCTTACCATATCGGTACAATAATGAATCTAATATGCAGGTTCAGACAAGCACGTCCTGTTATTTCTTCCTGAATGATGAATCACGTGACATAAATTTATAATTAGTCTGTTGTCAGTTGGGATATATTCCCGTCGTCAGTGGATTCATGTTTAACAGTAAATGACACAATTGAATATGAAAAGTGACAAATAATCCCCATGTGACGAACAAATATTCATAAAAATCGGGAAAAATAGCATCAAAAGTGATTTTTAACACGCCTTTTATCGTTTGTTTATTAAAAAAATATTAATTTTGCACCACAGTGTGCGTATTTATCGCTATCCTCCCGCCCAGGAGGAGTATGCGACAGCATAAAGTATATATAAAAAATGTTTAACAAATAGTATTAGTTATGAAAAGAAAACTCACAATGATGCTTCTGTGTATGGCAGTGACTATCACGGCCTGGGCGCAGACAGCCATCACTGGCACTGTAGTATCTGATTCGGAAAACGAACCAGTAATCGGAGCTACGGTAAAAGTGAAGGGTTCCAATCAGGGTACTGTGACTGATGTAAACGGAAAGTTTACACTTAAAGTAAACCAGGGAACAACACTTGTAGTCTCATACATAGGTATGCAGACACAGGAAGTTAAAGCGAAGAACAAGATGCTCATCTCGCTCTACTCAGACGAGACGCAGCTTGAAGAGGTTGTTGTTCTTGGCTACGGTTCACAGAAAAAGCTTGGTTCTGTCGTAGGTGCTGTTTCTACAGTCACCAACGCCAAGCTCCAGACAGCTGTAACTCCAAACTTTACTGACGCTCTGGCCGGACAGGTATCTGGTCTTTCTGTACTTTCTTCATCAGGCGACCCATCTGCATCAGCCAGCATTCGTTTACGTGGTGTCAACTCAATCAATTCGTCCAACGAACCGCTTTATATCCTTGACGGTGCACCTGTTTCGTCGAGTGTATTCAACACTCTGAACCCATCTGACATCTTGAACATCACAGTTCTTAAGGATGCAGCCTCGACGGCTATATATGGTTCGCGTGCCGCCAACGGTGTTATCGTGATCACAAGCCGCAAGGGTAAATTCAACGAACGTGCGAATCTGACACTCCGTGCGCAGTATGGAGTTTCGGCTCCTGTACAGGATGGCATCGAGATGATGAATTCCGAGCAGTATATCAAGTTCCGCGACCTCATCGGACAGCCTGTATCTCAAAATATCAAAGATCTTGTGAGCAATTACGGAATCAGCACAAACTGGCGTGACGAAGTCATTAACAACTCTGCTCCGACATACACTCTTGATGCAGCAATGAGTGGAGGGGGCGAGATGACTACTTACTACGTATCGTTCAACCACCACAATCAGGAGGGTATTATTGACCAGTCAGCAATGCATCGTGAGACACTGCGTGCCAATATTGACGCTAAGCTTAACAACTATTTCAAGTTAGGAGTACAGGCTAACCTTGGTTCAAACTCTTACGAGACAAACAACGAGGCAAGCGCAAGTGACCTTTATCTTACAAACCCGATGATATTCTCACGTATGGCCCTACCATACGACAGCCCTTATTACTATACAATAGAGAACGGAAAGATTGTTTACGGAGATCCTGCCGAAATGTTGAAATACTCTAACATGTATCTTCCTTCTTTCGTCAATGAGAACCGCGATGTATTACGTCAGCGTATCACTCTTAACCTCAACGTATATGAGCAGCTAACACCTATCAAGGGTCTCACATTGCGTGCACAGCAGGCTATTGATTCTTACGAGGTGACTCTGAACAGCAAGAATTATCCTTACGATGACTTTGTCACTCCAATGGGAACGTCTGTATCGGGAAGGGATGGTTCTGGTTCAAGGAGCATGACACGTTACACCTCATACACGTTCACACACACAGCCGACTATAAGAAAAACATTGGCAAGCACTATTTCAACGTTATGCTTGGCGAAGAGACCATATATTCTAAATCAACTGGTTTCGGTGTTTACACATCTGGACAGACCGACAAGCGCCAGATGCTTCTGTCGCAGGGCACTACAGTTTCAATAGATGATGTCAGCGAGTCTTTTGTAGAGGAGGCTTTCAACTCTCTTTTCGGAACTCTCAGCTATAACTATAACGAAAAATATTTCTTAGATTTGACTATGCGAGCTGACGGCAGTTCACGCTTTGCACCGGACCACAGATGGGGTAAGTTCTACTCTGTCGGCGGCATGTGGAATGCAAAGAAAGAGTCGTTCCTCGCAGATGTGAAGTGGCTTAACGATGCTCGTTTCCGTGTAAGCTACGGCACGACAGGTAATGCTTCAGGCGCAGGCAGTTATGGTTACTTCGGTCTTTTCGGCAGTGGCACGACATATAACGGCCAAGGCTCAATAGGTATCGCACAGCCAAGCAACTACACTTTCACATGGGAGACAGTGGCAGCCCTTAACATCGGAACCACTCTCCGCTTCGTCGATCTCGTCACTCTTAACTTTGATTTCTACAAGAAGAAGACTTCTGACATGATTATGGACATCCCATACTCATACACAACAGGCTTCGGCAGTGGTGCAGGCAATATCGGAGGAATGACAAATACCGGTTTTGATGCGGAAGTTGTAATAGATCTCCTCAAGACAAAGGACATCAACTGGACTTTCAAGGCTAACGTCAACTACAACAAGAACAAGATAACGGAACTCTTTGCAGGTCGTGACGAGTATGTAATCGCCAACACAGGCCTGAAGCTTCAAGTAGGAAAACCTTACGGAGAGTTCTTCTATGTACGCTATGCAGGCGTTGATCCGCGCGACGGCAAGCCAATGTGGTACGACAAGAATGACAACCTCACAAAGGTTTACAACGAAGAAGAAGACGCAGTATTCTCGGGAAAGCAACGCTACGCTCCATGGAGTGGCGGTTTCGGAACAACATTCACATGGAAGGGACTCTCCGTAACAGCTGACTTCGCATGGCAAGCAGACAAGTACATGATGAATAATGACAACTACTTCTGCATGAATGCAAACCAAGGAACAACATTCAATCAGGCAGTTGACATGCTTAACGTATGGACGACCCCTGGTCAGATTACGGACATCCCTGCATATGGTGAGGAAGTCCAGTTTGACTCACACCTTTATGAAGATGCCTCTTTCCTCCGCATGAAGAGCTTGATCATACAGTACACGCTCCCGTCAAAATGGATTCAAGCGACCAACGTCCTTCGTCAGGCTAAGGTATTCTTCACCGGGCGCAACCTCTTTACTATTACAAAGTTCTCGGGATATGATCCAGAACCCGATATCAACCTCGTTAAGTTTAATTACCCAAATACACGCCAGTACGTCATGGGACTTGAGCTGACATTCTAATTATCAACGTAAAGGAAAAATAAAGTATGAAAAAAACATATTTGTCATTAATGCTTTTGGCATGTCTTGCCGTATCATGCGATATGGACAGGAAGCCGTATGGATCGCTTGATGAGACAACTGCGGTACAGAGCATGAACGATATTGCTCGCTTCCGTAATATGGTATATACAGGCCTGCGCTCAAGAACATCCGGTGCCTGGGTCACCACAACAGATATCCAGATGGATGAGTTCCACGGAATCATCAGCAATGGAAACCGTGGCGGTGAGTTCTCAAATGGCCTTATTAACTCGTCCACATCAAACATAGAGGGATTCTTCGCCTCTTGTTATTCAGGCATAGCAACGGCCAATTCGCTTATTGAGAAGACAGAGCAGTTTGCAGCATCAGAGGCCTTCACTGATGAGCAAAAGATTGAAATAAACAAGTATCAGGGAGAAGCATATTTCTTCCGTGCATTCAATTATTTCTTCCTTATTGATCATTACTGTCAGCCATATACACCGGAGTTAGGGAAGGAAGAGCATTCCGGAGTATGTATCGTAACAAAATACAACCCTTCAGGTGATGTCACAACATATCCTTCACGTTCTACTCTCGATGAGTCATACGAGCTTGTGGAGAGCGATCTTGACAAGGCATATACCGCACTTAAGGAGTATGAGTCAGCCATGCAGACGGGGATTCTCCCAAATTCAGCTTACCTCAACTCATATGTAGTTGCTGCCATGCAAGCACGTGTGGCACTTGTCAAAGGCGACTACCAGACAGCTTATTCAAAAGCAGAGGAAGTTATAAACTCTGGTTATTATAGGCTTGCCGATATGAAAGAATATCCCAAGATGTGGACAGAGGATGAGAGCCCTGAGGTTATTTTCCGTCCCTTCATGAGCAACACAGAAGGTCTCGTATCTACAGGTGAGGCATACACAGCAAGCAAGACATTCGACTCAGCCGACTACATTCCAACATTCGAGACAATCTACATGTTCGAAGACGGTGATGTTCGTTTCGACTCATTCTTCACGGTATGGGGGCTCGTAGTTGAGGGTGCACAGTATTACTCGTATATATTCCTTAAGTATCCTGGCAACGAGTCGCTACGCGTTACAACGGACAACAACTACGTGAACATGCCTAAAGCCTTCCGCCTCTCGGAGACGGTTCTTATTGCCGCCGAGGCCGCTGCCCGATTGAACAACCTCACTGCCGCAAACAAATACCTGAACATGATACGTGAAGCACGCATTAACGGCTGGGAGACAGAAAATTTCAACGCATCATCTATCTTGACAGAGATTCTTTCCGAGCGTCAGTGCGAGCTTATCGGTGAAGGATTCCGCATGAGTGACCTCCGTCGTCTTGGCCGAGGATTCAAGCGTTATGGCTCTCATGAAGAGAATCCTGACCTTGACAACGTCGTAGTTGCTGCAGGACGTGAACTTGAATATCTCAAAGATGACCACAGATTCACATGGCCTATACCTAAGGCCGAGATGGATTCTAACCCGAATCTCGCCGGACAGCAGAACCCAGGCTATTAATAAAGAATGTATAACAAAAAGAATTTTCACAATATGAAATATCTGAAATTATTTATGCTCTTTGCTGTCGCTGCGGTGTTTGCGGCATGTTCTGACGATGATCCCGTATGGAACACCAGCGATTCAACAATAGCCATGTCCAAAGAGGACATCACTGTGAAAGAAAGCAAAGGTTTATTTAACATACCTGTAACAGTGACTGGCGAGCGCAATGCCAACATCCAATTTACTGTAGAGGTAAAGGAATGTGGAACAAATCCTGCCAAAGAAGATGTCCACTATCTGGTGACGACAAAGACAATCAATGTAAGTCCGGACCAAGATGTTGCCAATGTGCAGATCATGACAGTTGACGATGAGGATGTTAACGACCCACGCACCTTCACTGTGACTCTTGTTTCATCTCAGGGAACAACAATCACAGACAAATCAACGACAACGGTCACAATCAAAGACAATGACGCTGAGTTCTATGATAAGCTTGGCGGTAAATGGGTAATGACATGTGTTAACAGCCAAGGAACGTCTTATAAATGGGATGTGACAGTATATACAGCCGAAGAGGACGAGCCTGAGTACAACAACACACTATATGTAACAGGCATGATGGGGTATGCATGGACTGTGGCCGTCTTAGATTATCAATACGACAATGTAAGCAACAAAGTTTACCTGCGATTCCACCTCGGTGACGATCTCGCATTCGCTGAACAAGTGGATTTCGGATTGGGAAGTGTCAACAATGTTTATCTTTACAGTGTTGTAAATGGCAATATCACTGCAGATGCCGACATCATGGCAACGCTTGATCCGTCAAATATGAAAGAAGCTGTATTTACCAACGCTAATGATGCTGGTATATATGCACTGATTTTCGAGCAGGACGGATCATTCACAGGTTACAGATGGTTCGACGCATTTGACATCAAGATGTCAAGATAACACATCAATAATGTGATTCCTCATAGTGTCTGAACATTCGCATTATTATCACATCAATTAATGAGAGGGTAAGTACAAAAGCTGGAAATCTTTTGTGCTTACCCATATTTTCCTTAATCATTTATTGTCAGGGCGTTATAGTTAATAATCTTACGCCATGTTATTAACGCTATGAAAAAAATAATTATCTGTTTCCTGCTGGCTTTATCAACATCTGTGATGGCAGATCCTGTAATGCCAGGTCTCAAGCAAAAGATAAAGCTTCAGGATGGTTCTATTGTTACAGCAGAACTGCGTGGTGACGAATTTGCACATTATTATTATACGGAGGATGGCCAACTTTTTCGACATGCTGATGGTATGTATGTCGAAACGACACTTGAAGATGTAAGAAAAACAGCTCGTGACAACCGTTTGAAAGACATGGCTGCTGATATGGCGAGCACACAAGCCAAAGCACTCCTTAATATCAAGGGACAGAAAGCACCAACTGTAGGCAGAAAGAAAGGACTTATTATTCTTGTTGAGTTCCCAAACAAACAGTTCAGCATGGAGAATCCTCAGGACTATTACAACCGTATGGCAAACATGGAAGGTTTTGAGGAGGGAAAGCAGAAAGGAAGTTTGGCAGACTATTTCAGGGATCAAAGCCAAGGCAAGTTTATATTAGACTTTATAGTAAAGGGACCATATAAGATGCCTAACGATTACCAATACTATGGCAAGGACTCTGACACAAAAACAGATGTCAATGTAAAGCAGATGATTACTCAAGCCATATCACGTGTGTCAAATGATGTTGAATGGTCAGAACTTGATTGGGATAATGACGGATATGTTGAACAAGTATATGTAATTTATGCCGGTGAGGGACAATCTACAGGTGGTGGGGCTGACACTGTATGGCCACACAAATCACGTCTTTCCTCTATAGGCAATCCTTATGACGTGCCAGGCGGCAGGAAGGTTGATGTATATGCCTGCTCTAATGAGATGCGTTCATCAAGTCTTGTTGCAGGCATAGGAACTATATGTCATGAGTTCTCTCACTGTCTTGGTTACGCCGATCTGTATGACATTTCGGGAAACGATGGAAACCAAGGAGCCCAATATGGTATGGGGACATGGGATCTGATGGCTAGCGGAAGCCATAACGGGGACGGATATTGCCCACCAAATTATTCAGCTTACGAGAAATGGTTTGCCGGTTGGATTGAGCCTGTCGTGCTTGACACGAATCATTATACCGGAAAGTTCAGCAGTGCCACAAACAATGGAAAGTCATTCATCGTTTACAATGACGTGACATCCAATGAGTTTATCATGATGGAATATCGTGATCAGACTGGATGGGACAAAAGTACAAAGGGCGACGGTCTTATGATTATGCATATAGATTATGACGCCACGGTATTCCATACATACAACTGTCCGAATACCATACGTGAAGGTGTCAATGATCATCAGCGACTCACCATATATCATGCAGATAACACATGGTCCACACAAGACGAGTCAACAGACCTCTTTCCTCTGAACTGGAAAGACCAGCTGAGCATCAACACAAATCCTCCAATAGTGGCATACAATAAAAAAGAAGGCACGTCTAATCTTCTTAACGTAAAGATAAGCCGCATAAAAAAGCATGATGACGGTACCATGTCTTTCTTCTTCGGTGACCCAGAGAAAGCGGGTAAGGAATTCATATTTGCAGAATCATTCGACGACTGCAAAGGGACTGGAGCCAATGACGGCAACTGGCTCACACTAAAAACAGCGACAGCAACATTCATGTCTGACCATGAAGGTTGGATGGGTTCTTATATGAGAGGCGGCAGTTTCTGTGCCCGTTTTGGATCTTCGGCCTCAAACGCCACTATCGTTTCGCCTCTGATAAACTTCACTGGCGACAACGACTTGTACTTTAAGGTGGCTCCATTTGCAACAAAAGAAATGAATCTGACCATAACTTCTGACAATCCAAATGTATCTATCGAGAACAATACAGTTAACGTAAAGCCGGGGCAATGGACTGAGGTCACATTGAAGATTAAGGGTGAAGGCAGTACAAAACTCACCTTTGCGCCTGACTCGCCAATGTATCTTGATGATATTCTCGTAACAGACAACTTGACATCTGACATTGACAATATTGCCATAGATAACAATTCTGCTAAACAGAATGGGGTTTATTCCCTCTCGGGACAACATATAGCAAAAACTCTATCCAATTTGCCTGCCGGCATATATATTGTTAACGGAAAGAAAGTCATTGTCAAATAAATCAGAAGAACGATACCCAACGCATTAATTCATAATAATGCTTACATGTTGCAGTTATCAAAGAATGGCGTTCAACCGAGATGTATCATTACATTCGGTGAACGCCATTCTTTGTACCAACTCATGTAGTGAGTAGGATAATAAAATACGCTGAGACACAAGACTTGTATCTTGCGCTCCTCTCCGGCGCATGGCCATAACTGGCGGAATGTCGTGATGTGGATGATCACGATGCGTCCATGCCTGCATAAGTCATAGGCGCGCGGCTCGCATTGCAAGGCCGAGGATTAGGCATCGTGGGGTTTCAATATGTGACATACGGTCTGAGACGTTCTATCACCTCTGGCGTGAATGTGGGCAGGAGACGGAGGTCGGATAGGTCAGAGATGTGTCCCTTCAGGCGGCGGTAGTCTGTTATCTGGCGGGCCATGAGGTATGTGATGTATGGATGCTGGCGCATCTGCTCGCTTGTCGCCTTGTTTATGTTGATGCGCTTTATGGCTCCTGAGCTGGTGTCTATGGTGAGATAATCGAGTGCTGACTCGGGGAAATCGTCTATCTCGAGCAGCTGGCTCTTGCTGACAAAGCCTCCAAGGCGGTCCCTGTAGCGTGTTATGCGCCGCGCGAAATACGGGCCTATGCCTGGCACACGGCATAACTGGGTGGTGTCGGCAGAATTGACTTGGACGGTCTCGCCATGCTTTATCTTCTGCTGATAAGGCTTCGGACTGTCCTGTCCGTCGGCTGTGAGCGTGTGAGATGTCCTTTCCCTACCCTTCGGCCGCACACCATAGACATCGGCAGCAGGACGGTATTCCTCGCCGATGCGTATATAAGGCCTCAGCTGCCGGTATTTCTTTACGGACAATCCGTAGAGACGGGCGAAGTCCTCAGGGCAGGTATACACACCCCCATGTGCCCTATAGCGGTATATGCTCCTAACCTGCCATGGCTGCAATCCTAAGGAGAGGAGGAGGGTTGAATCGGCTGTGTTAGGGTCGAACGGCTGCAGATGAACAGGTGTCTGCTCTGTGGCGTAGTATTGTTTCCCGACCTTTGGCTCGCGGTCAGATACTGAGAGGGTGTCTGAAGCCTCGCGAGCTGTGCCGGAACCTTTGTCACGGGCATAGTAGATGGTGCATACGGCGAGGACAACGACAAGCAGAGCGATAAGTCTCGCACTGTCTGTCTTGATGATGTACATTATCTCTTTGATGTCCATGCTGTTGTCTCAAAGGGTTTTATCTGGGGCGTATCAGATGATTCCGAGCTGGTTAAGGAAGACAAGGAGTATGCCTATGGGGCAGACGAAGCGCACACAGACGAGGAATACAGGATAGAGGGGGGAGCGGAGTGTGCCCCAGTTGGTGAACTCATCCCGCACGATATCCTTCGGGACATACCATCCGATAAAGAGGCAGGCGAAGAATCCCACGATGGGAAGGAATAGCTGTCCGGTGACGAAGTCAAACCAGTCGAAGAGGCTCTTGCCGCCTATCACGAGCCAGTCGACACCAGCAAGGGAGAGGGAGCAGAATATGGCAATGACGCTGGTGGAGACGGACACTATCGTTGCGCTACGCTTGCGTGAGATGTGCATCTCCTCCTGGAAGAACGCTGTGCTCACCTCATGGAGCGAAATCATGGATGTCAGGGCCGCGAGCGACATGAGGGCATAGAAGGCGAAGGAGACTATGGTGCCGACAAAAGGCACAGCGGAGAATGCCTGCTGGAAGACATTGGGCAGCGTTATGTAAATCAGCGAAGGGCCGCTGTCGGGCTGCACGCCTACTGAGAACGCCGCTGGGAATATCATCAGACCGGCAAGGATGGCAACAAGGCAGTCTATGACACTTATCTGTATGGCTGATTGGCTTAGGTTGGTGCGGCGTGAGAAATAGCTGGCGTATGTGCAGATGCATCCCATGCCTATCGAGAGGGAATAGAACGACTGGCCCATGGCGTTGAGACAGACACTGCCGTCAATCTTAGAGAAGTCAGGCTTCAGGAGGAATGATATGCCCCGTTCTGCTCCTGGCAGCATACATGAGGCGACGACAATGACGAGAAGGAGGACGAAAAGTGCGGGCATGAGGACCTTAGACGCTCGCTCTATGCCTCCACGGACACCGTGGATGATGACCCAATGGGTTATGCCCATGAAGACTGCCACCCACAGGAGGGGCTTCCAGGGATTGGAGGAGAAGTCAGAGAAATAACTGATGAAATAGGCAGCATCGCCATGCAGCTCGCCAAGAACAGTGGCGTACATATACTGTAGACACCAGCCTGAGACGATGACATAATAGCATGTGATGAGAAATCCTGTGGAGACGCTGAGCATGCCGATGATGCCCCACCAGCGGTTGCCCATCTTGTTGTATGCGCGGGCTGTGTTCGAAGCAGAGTGCCGGCCTATGATAAACTCTGATATCATGCACGGTATGCCGAGCAGCAGCACACAGAGGATATAGATGACGATATAGGACGCTCCGCCATTCTGGCCTGTCATGTAGGGGAAGCGCCAAACATTGCCGAGGCCGACAGCAGAGCCTGCCGTGGCGAGGATTACGCCGAGTGTGTTCTTGAAGTTAGCTCTTTCTGACATTCTGTTCCTGTTTTGTTTCTTCAGTCTGTGGCTGCCATATCTCCATCCTATAAGAGAGAGGGTTGGAGGGTGTATGACAGGTTGGACGGAAGGTTGTGATTGCGTTATTGTTCTGATTTTTCCTGATTCGCTTGCAAAATTACGAAAAATTATCTATTTTTGTATCAGAATCATACGAATAATAGAGGAAATGCTTAAAATTCTTATCTCATATCCATTGTCGGCATTGTGTGTGGCGGCTATATGGACGGTATGTCTGATTGATATACCTGAGACACCGGTAAGCGATGTCAGACTCATCGACAAGTGGGCGCATGTCTCCATGTACCTCGTCTTGGGACTTCTGATTGGCATAGAGCGCCTGCGGAGTAGCGAGGGGAGGAGAGCAACAGGGAGGATGCTATTCTCTCTCGTGTGGCTGATGCCTGTCATCATGAGCGGTGTCATAGAGATTCTGCAAGCCTGCTGCACAGGAGGACGGCGCTCAGGAGACTGGCTTGACTTCATAGCCAATGCCATCGGCTCGACGATAAGCCTCATCATCGTGGTCGTGGTCATAACACGGAGAAGAAGAAAAGGGAATGAATGAAGGGAACAAATGTCACAAGGATGAATGCGAGGGGAAGCATGTAGCGAAGTGACGGCATATATATAAAAGGTGTGGGAAAAACCAAGCAGGAGCATGCCACATGGTTTGTCAGGCTGTATTATGCCACATGCTCCAGTCTGAATAAACGCAGAAGGCAGACTCATACGGAGAAAAGACATCGGCCATAAGCCCCAGAGGAGAGGTTTATGGCCGATGTTCTGTGTTTGCGGCAGCATGTCGGCTGTCGGCAAAATAATATATGTAATGTATACGTATGACGGGATGCGCATCCTTCCCGCTGACATCTATGCCACCAGACTAATGCAAGGGACGGGGCAGAGACGATATCAGCAGGAGCGCACGGCAGACCATATGGCAGCGGCTACAGCTTCTTTGGGGTGTATATGGCGTTCCACCATGATGCGTCGCCCTTAAGCCAGCGGTCGAACCATGCCACCATGGAGTCAATCCATTTGGTGCGCTTGACAGGGTCCATGATGCCGTGATTCTCTCCCTCAACCTCTATGAAGGCTGTCGGAGTGCCGAGGAGACGCAGCGCGGTGTACATCTGTATCGACTCGCCTACGGGGACATTGGTGTCCGCTGTGCCATGGGTGAAGAGGAGAGGCTTCTTGATCTTGTCGGCATTGAAGAGCGGTGAGCGGTCGACAAAGAGGTCCTTGCGCGTCCATGGGTAGCTGTTGGCAGCAGAGACCTCACTGTATGAGTAGCCCCAATAGCCCTCGCCCCAATAGCTGGTATGGTCAGAGATACCGGCATGCGATATGCCACAGGCGAAAGGATTGTCCTTCGTGAGCATATACTGAGTCATGAATCCGCCGTATGAGGCTGAGACACAGCCTATCTTGTCGGCATCAACCTGGGGCACATCCTTTATGAACTGGCGGGTGGCGTCGATGATATCCTGTGCCGGTCCCTCGCCCATGGTGTTCACATGCCGTGACGCCCACTCCTGTCCGAAGCCTGACGCGCCCGACGGATTGACGATGAAGACGATGTATCCGAGAGCGTTCCAGTAATGAGCCGGATAGTGGGAGCCATTGCCGAAACGGCGTGACGTGGGCGAGCAGCCTCCATAATAATGGACAATGACAGGGTATTTCTTCGACGAGTCAAAATCAGCTGGGAGGAAATAGAATCCTGTCACCTTGTCGCCACGCTCTGAGTTGAAGCTCCATGGATGTACTGTGCCGAGCGCGATGCCAGCATAAAGCTCATCATTCGGTGAAAGAATCTTCTGCGAACGTGGCTTCGATGATGCCTGCGTAATATTCCACACCTCATAAGGGACACACGCCGATGAGCCGTGGACCATGATATTGCCTCCCTTCGAGGCGATGCTCATGCCCGAGATGCACTCGAGTGGCTGTGCCAGGCGTGTCGAGCGGAATGTCTTGAGGCTAAGCCGATAGAGGCTTACAGAATCTCCATTCTCAGCGGTATAATAGACATTGCCGTCGGCTGGAGAGTATTCGGCGTCGCTGATGCTTGTCTTGTCATCGGCTGTCACTGGGGTCACCTTGCCTGTGCGGGTGTCCATGACGTAGAGATGATGGTCGAACATGTTAGGAATCCTGCCCTCCGGGAGACGTTTTCCTATGCCTCCGAAAGCCTCTGTGCTGGCGGTGAAGATGACGTAGTCTGTCCCCTGTGCCCATGATGCGCTGTTGATGAATCCGTCCTTGTCAACAAGCTGCTTCATGGTCAGTGTCTTAAGGTCGAAATCATAGAACGACTGGCGGGTGGTAGGGCGCTGGGTGAGCGAGTCAGAGCTGACGGAGAGAAGGATGTGCTGGCCGTCGGCGGAGATATCGCTGACATAAACGCCCCGGTAGGTGTATGTCAGAGGCTGGACGAAACCTGTCTTGAGGTCCATGCGTGAGAGGGAATAGCGTGTGCGCCATCCCGGCTGGCGGTCGTCAGGGTGTATTATCTCAAACACTCCGTCCTCCTTCTTCGGACTCTCTTCCTTTGTCGTCAGGATGAGAAAATCCTCTGTCGGGGAGATATAGAAGCTCTCTGTCGGGACGTCAGCACAAAGGACTGATGTCAGACCCGTATGTGGGTCGGTAGTCATGATGCGTGTCTTGCCGTCCTTCTTGTCCACATAATAGTACTTATCGGACATTGGCATCCATGTGGCATACTCCTTTATAATCTGTCGGCGGCCTGTCTTCACTCCGCAGAGCACTGTCTCCTGCTGCAGCTTGTTCTGGCTGTCATACCAGCGGTATGTCACCAAAGCCCAATTGCCTGACGGCGAGAGGGTGCTTGAGGATGTCACCCTCGTGCCGAGATTGTCGGCCATAGTGAACGGGCGACGTCCTGCCTGCTCTCCCAATGTCTCCGGGATGAGGATGTCTATGCCCGTCGAATCGGCTATGAACTTCACCTGGAAGGTGTGGCTGCCGGGCTGGAGAGACACAGACGAGGTGAGGGCCTTGCCGTCGGCATATAGCTTATAATGCTTCGCTCCCTTGACAGTCAGCTTGGCATCCTTGACGTATGTCGTGGCCGTGACATCAAAAGAGAGGAGGTTGAGAGTGGCTTTCGGGAGTGTGAGCGACGACAGCTCGACGGGCGAGTTGGCGTCTGCCGCAGACAGGGAAAGAGGTGTCTCGATGAGTATGCCGACCGAATACTTCTTCTGTGAAGCATCGACACTGTCTATGACAACAGGGCTGACAAGGCTGAATGGGCCTGCATGGCGTGCTGTCTTGACATTCTTGTCGGCTGCTGAGACTGACATGCAGCAGAGCAGCAAGAGGGAGAGAAGGAATGAGGTTCTCATAATTGGATTATTATGTTCTTAAAAGTGCGGTTTATCGCCAGGCCAAAGCGGACAAGCTCTCTTTGGTCTTCTTTAACGGAATCGTACGGGATGGACACGCCATCCTCTATTCTGAGTTTTCCCCAAAACATCTATTAGGGCAAGGCTACAGCAGCTCTGGCAGCTGGAAAAGCTTCTGTGAGTTGGAGCCTTTTATAAGTATGCAGCGTCCCGACGGCTGTTCTGCCTTTATCGCCTGCTTCACTTCGTCGACATTGGCAAACTGGCGGAAGGGATGGTTTGTCTTCCTGAACTCCTCGCCCACGAGCCAAACGTCCTTTATCCCAGAGGCTTTTATGGCATCAATAATCTTCATGTGCTCATCAAGCGAGACGTCGCCCAACTCTGCCATGCTGCCAAGAATCATCATCTTGTTATCAACACGCATGGCTGAGAAGTTGTTGAGGGCTGCCGACATGGATGTAGGGTTTGCATTATACGCATCGACGACAAGCTTGTTACGCTCTGTGACGGTAAGCTGTGAGCGGTTGTTCTGAGGGATATATGATGCCAAGGCATGGGAAACCTGCTGCTCGCTGACACCGAAGGTGAGGCCTATCGTGGCGGCAGCAAGCATGTTGTGGATGTTATAATCGCCTATGAGGTGGGTCTCGACACGGTGTTGCGGGCCGCCATCCGCACTCCATGCGAATGTCAGGCACGGCGCACACTCTATCACCTCGCCCTTCACCTTGAGTCCGTCGAGAGGCTCTGTGCTGTATCTGACGAGCTCCAGGCCGTCTGTCATACCCATGAGATAAGGGTTGGCGGCGTCGATGAAGACCGTCCGGTGGTCTTTGCGGAGGAAGTCATACAGCTCACCCTTTGTCTTTATGACACCCTCAAAGCTGCCGAAACCACCAAGATGGGCACGGCCGACATTGGTGATGATGCCACAGTCGGGCTCAACGATATCGACAAGGGTCTTTATCTCGCCAGGATGGTTCGCTCCCATCTCTATGACAGCGATGTCATGCTCTGGAGTCAGACGGAGCAATGTCTTGGGCACTCCGATGTGGTTATTGAAATTGCCTTGTGTGTACAGCACGTTGTACTTCTCTCCCAAGACAGCGGCGATGAGTTCCTTTGTCGTCGTCTTGCCGTTCGTTCCGGTCACTCCGACAATCTTCGTACCGAGGGCACGGCGATGATATCGCGCAAGCTGCTGCAACGTTGTCAGCACATCGTCAACCTTAATGATATATTCAGACTGTGCCGCATCATGCACCTCGTCAACCACAGCATAGCTGCATCCACTCTCAAGAGCCTTCATGGCGAAAGCATTTCCGTTGAACGTCTCACCTCTCAAAGCGAAGAAGATACTGCCTTTTGGACAGTCGCGGGTATCAGTTGTTATAACAGGATGCTCGCAGAAGATTTTATAAAGGGCTTCAATATCCATTGTAATTAAAATATGTAAATACATTGCAAAATTAAGCATAATTTTTCAGAATATATCTTTGTTTGTCATGAAAAAGTGGTAATTTTGCAGAAAACATTAAATTAGAAATGTATTTTGACTATAAACTGACACTCCGCGACAACATGCTGTGGCATATCAGCCGTCCCCAAGTCATGGGCATACTCAACTGTACGCCAGACTCTTTCTACGCCGGCTCACGCAAGCAGACCGACTATGATATAGCATCACGGGCAGAGGAGATAATGGCCGAGGGGGGTACAGTGATTGATGTCGGGGGCATGTCAACACGTCCCGGAGGGGATTTTGTGACAGAGGAGGAGGAGGAGCTGCGACGCCTCAGACATGCACTCAGCATCGTGAGGAAGGAGCACCCCGAGGCGATTCTCTCTGTTGACACATTCAGGCCTGCAGTGGCCCGTATGGCTGTCGAAGAGTATGGAGCAGACATCATCAATGATGTCAGCGAGGGCGGAGTGACATCGCTTGAAGGTGTGAGATATGACGAGGGAGGCGACATATTCCACGAGGTGGCAAGACTGAAGGCCGCCTATGTCCTAATGTCAGTCCAGCCGACGGCAGAACAAACAATCGAGGTGCTGGGCAATAAGGTGAGGGCTCTGCGCGATATAGGCGTAGAGAACATCATCATCGACCCGGGCTATGGATTCGGTAAAGACATACGTGAGAACTACAGGCTTATGGGACGGCAGGGCGAGATATGCCGTATGCTGCCAGAGTGTCCGCTGCTTGCAGGCGTGTCACGCAAACGCATGATACGGCAGATGCTGGGCATCACGGCCGACGAGGCTCTCAACGGCACCACAGCGGTAAACACCATGGCTCTGATGAATGGTGCGGCGATACTCCGTGTCCACGATGTCAAGGAGGCTGTGGAGGCTGTCAGAATATACGAGGAGTATAGCTCAAGCATGGAATGAGACTTTAAGCCACTCCCTAACCAAGCACATGAAGGAATGGGGAAGAGAGCCGTCAGCAGCCCGAGAGAAACCCTTAGCGGAACATGACGGCACAGACAAAAGCCAACAGAAAACAACCCAATACATACCAATAGAGAAACAGACCGTGTTCATAGAAATATCACCCAAAGACATCGTCGACATAATACTTGTCGCGCTGCTCCTATACTATATCTTCCGTCTGATGCGCGACTCGCGCTCACTGAATGTCTTCATAGGCATCATGGTGTTCATTGTCATCTGGCTGTTTGTCAGCCAGGTGCTTGAGATGCGCCTTCTCGGAAGCATTCTCGACAAGCTTGTCTCCGTCGGAGTGCTTGCCATCATCGTCCTGTTCCAGGAGGAGATAAGGAAATTCCTCTACTCGCTCGGTGCACACCAGCGCATGGCAACCATCATGCGATTCCTCGGGACGAAACACGACTCTGAGCATGCGGACAAGAAAAGCATAATGCCTGTCGTCATGGCATGCATGAACATGGCCCGCAACAAGGTGGGAGCGCTCATTGTGATAGAACGCGGAGCGCCACTCGATGATATCATCGAGACAGGCGACCGTATCGACGCGCTCATCAACCAGCGCCTCATAGAGAATATATTCTTCAAGAACTCGCCACTCCATGACGGAGCGATGATAATAAAGAAGAAACGCATTTGCGCCGCCGGCTGCATACTCCCAGTGGCCCATGACCTCAACATACCCAAAGAGCTGGGACTGCGCCACAGGGCAGCATTGGGCATATCGCAGGTATCAGACGCCATTTCCATCATATGCTCTGAGGAGACCGGACGCATCTCTGTCACCATGAAAGGGGAGTTCCACCTGCGCCTATCGGCTGAAAAGCTGGAATCGCTGCTGACAGAAGAGCTCGCAGTGAAATAATGAAGGAAGGCGGACACAGGGCAGAATAGCGAATTTCTGGCCTATGGAACATTATCGATGTCATGCCTCTGATACATTTACGGACAGGACATATGGCCTACAGGAAGCCCCATCATGTCAGCAAATGTGACAAGCAGGATAAAGACACACACATTTATGAAGAAACGACGTTACCGCATACGCTGGGGCCGTGTGGCACTCCTCGTGCTATTTCTCACAGCCATCGGCTATGCCATATATTATGCCATAGTGGGCATAGGCATGCTCTTCAGCCTCATCTTCGGCCCGAAGACCGACAAGGCAGAGGAGGATAAAGTGGAAGTGATAAATGTCAGCAAGGAGCAACTCGACGAGAGCTCACGCATGACACAGCTCATTGACAGCATGATACACCAACCCATGCGGCTGGATACAGCCCTAATTGCAATAAGCATATATGACCTAACCACAGAGCAACAGATATACTCCATGCATGACAAGCAACTGCTGCCACCTGCATCGTGCATGAAGATAAGCACAGCCATAGCAGCCCTGAAGACTCTCGGCATGAAGCATGAGTATCACGTCTCGCTCATGACACGTGGAAAAATGCGAGGCGACACACTGGTGGGCAACGTATTGTTGAAAGCTGATGACGACCCATTGTTTGAGGATATGCCAGCCCTGGCCAGACAACTACGCGACAGAGGTGTGCGCAATATACGGGGAAATGTGTATATGATGCTGGCGAGAGAGGACACACTACGCCCCCACCCTACCGCAAAACTTTGGGACATACCATTCCACAAGACTCCACTTCTGCTGAAAGGCAAGAAGACAGTCAACAGACACCTGATAGCATCCCTGCGCTCAGCTGGGATATCATACCGTCGTGACAACAGCGTCCGCCCTGCGGGCATGTACCGCGCTGTGGCGACAACGAGCCACCGTCTGACAGACGTCATCACGCCAATGATGATACACAGCTCGAACATCAAGGCCGATGCCGTGCTCTATCATCTCGACTACAAGCAGGGAATTGTGGCTGACAAGCGCATCCACTGGGACCAGCGGCATGCGACAGAGATATTCTGGAGAAAGATAATGAACGCTGACAGCACCAATGTGATGCAGGGCTTTGTGTTCAACGACGGCAGCGGCCTGTCACCCACAAACCGCATGACAGCGGCTTTTCTCGTAGATATGCTGCGCTATGCATATAAGGACAAGCAGCTGAGGGAATATCTCATAAAAGAGGCTATGGCAACTCCTGGAGAGCCATCACGGCGTGGGTCGCTCCTCTCACGGCTCGCCCACACAGACTACCGCGACAGGATATTTGTGAAGACAGGCACAATGACAACAATAGGAGGATCATCCCTTGCAGGATACATACATGGACATGATGGCCACTGGTATGCCTTCTCGATTATCAACACAGACTCTCCCGTGGCAGAGTCACGCATCTTCCAGGACCGTCTCTGCAAGACAATGATGAGAGGAAAGATACAACGCCGATAGCCATCGCCACAACCATCCACAGCAACGAAAAGCGACATGGCTCCAAAGAAAAGCGATGTGGCTCCAAAGATACTATATCGGGAAGCCATGGAAACAGCTGACTATGGGCAAGAAAGACAAGAGAGCAATTTCCCACACAAAGCACAAGCAATCATCTCAATTTGTCATTTGCAGAACATGCAAATACCACAACGAAAGTATAAAAAAAGTGAATAGCTTTTGCTGTTCACTTTTTTTTGTGTACTTTTGTGAAAAATTATTTTGTAAACCTAAATCAATAAAAAAACTCACCATTAGAATCATGGGACTCATAGAACAAATCATCGAGCGCGCTAAGTCAAACAAGCAGCGCATCGTGCTCCCCGAAGCAGAAGAGGAACGCACTCTTACAGCAGCCGACAAAGTGCTTGAGCAGGGCATAGCAGACCTTATCCTTATCGGCAATCCAGAGAAAGTCAACGCTCTTGCAGCAGAGAAAGGTCTGACAAACATCGGAAAGGCAACACTCATCGACCCAGAGAACTGCGAGAAGAGTGAGGAATACGCACAGCTTCTGGCAGAGCTCCGCAAGAAGAAGGGCATGACAATAGAGCAGGCTCGCGAGCTTGTCAAGAACCCACTCTATCTTGGATGCATGATAATAAAGACAGAGGGCGCTGACGGCCAGATATCAGGTGCTCTCTCAACAACAGGCGACACACTGCGTCCAGCCCTCCAGATCATCAAGACAGCCCCAGGCATCACATGTGTGAGCGGTGCCATGCTTATGATCACAGACGCTCCGGAATATGGCGAGAATGGTGTCATGGTTTTCGCTGACGTAGCTGTCACGCCAATGCCAGACGCCAACCAGCTGGCTCAGATAGCAGTCTGCACAGCCCAGACAGCACGCTCTGTGGCAGGTTTTACAGACCCACGTGTTGCCATGTGCTCATTCTCAACAAAGGGCAGCGCCAAGCATGAGGTTGTCGACAAGGTTGTCGAGGCCACCAAGCTTGCCAAGGAGCTTGACCCCGCACTGAAGGTTGACGGTGAGCTTCAGGCCGATGCAGCGCTCGTCCCATCTGTAGGAGCGAAGAAGGCCCCAGGCTCAGAGATAGCCGGAAAAGCCAACGTTCTTGTCTTCCCATGCCTTGAGGTAGGCAACATAAGCTACAAGCTCGTCCAGCGTCTCGGACACGCTACAGCCCTCGGCCCTATCCTCCAGGGTATAGCACGCCCAGTCAACGACCTCTCACGTGGATGCTCCGTAGAGGATATCGTTAACCTCGTGGCCATCACAGCATGCCAGGCTATGGACGCTAAGAAATAATCCGCAGCCATATCATGGTACAGACGGGGATGTCAGATGATAAACATTATTATAACCTAAGAACAAAAAACCATAAAACAATGAAGATTTTAGTATTAAACTGTGGTAGCTCATCAATCAAGTATGCGCTTTATAACATGGATGACAACTCTGTCATGACATCTGGTGGCGCAGAGCGTGTAGGCCTTGATGGTGCATTTGTAAAGGTAAAGCTTGCCAATGGTGAGAAGAAGCAGATTATGCATGACATCCCCGAGCATACAGAGGGTGTGAAGTTTATCCTGTCACTGCTGACAGACCCGGAGATAGGTGTCATCAAGTCACTTGAGGAGATTGACGCTGTCGGCCACCGTATGGTGCATGGCGGCGAGCGCTTTGCAGAGAGTGTTGTCATCACCCCTGAGGTGATAGAGGCATTCACAGCGTGCAGCGACCTTGCCCCTCTCCATAACCCAGCCAACCTGAAGGGTGTCAATGCAGTCACAGAGCTTATGCCAGGCCTGCCACAGGTGGGAGTGTTCGACACGGCATTCCACCAGACCATGCCAGCAAAGGCATACCTCTACGCTGTACCATACGAGCTGTATGAGAAGTATGGTGTGCGCCGTTATGGATTCCACGGAACATCCCATCGTTATGTCTCAGCCCGTGCGCTTGAGTTCCTCGGCATGAAGGCAGAGGGTACAAAGGTTGTCACAGCACATATTGGCAACGGCGGTTCTCTTGCTGCTGTTGTTGACGGCAAGTGTGTCGACACGACCATGGGTCTTACTCCTCTTGAGGGTGTAATGATGGGCACACGCTCAGGCGACATCGACGGTGGCGCTGTGGCTTTCATACAGAAGAAACTCGGTCTTGACGCTGACGGCATCTCAGACCTTCTCAACAAGAAGTCAGGCATTGCCGGACTGACTGGCCTCTCAAGCGATATGCGTGACATCGAGAACGCAGCCAACGCTGGCAATGAGCGCGCACAGATAGCCCAGGACTCTTATTTCTACCGCATAAAGAAATATGTCGGAGCATACGCTGCTGCCATGGGTGGCATCGATGTGCTTGTCTTCACAGCTGGTGTCGGTGAGAATCAGACTCCTATGCGCGAGGATGTATGCCGCGGACTGGAGTTCATGGGCATAAAGATTGACGCTGAGAAGAACGCCAAGATACGTGGTGAGGAGGCCATCATCTCTACTCCTGACTCACGTGTGAAAGTCGTTGTCATACCAACAGACGAGGAGCTGATGATAGCAAGCGACACTATGGCGCTCATATCCAAGTAAACATAGGCGCTCAATATTAGAAACATAGGCGCACAATCTTAGAAAAACAGGCGCACATATCTATGTAACAAGGCGCTCATAATCGAGTAGGAGGTAAACACTAATCGCAGGTGTTTATCTCCTACTTTCATGT